>Ga0335078_10004047_pt1 | contig 21779 bp, 20 predicted proteins | sample Lox_Sample_32_FD_206711 | JGI IMG/M metagenome (GOLD analysis project Ga0335078, IMG submission 206711) | Soil microbial communities from Loxahatchee National Wildlife Refuge, Florida, United States - Lox_Sample_3.2 | ecosystem: Environmental > Terrestrial > Soil > Wetlands | place: USA...
GCGGCCCCCGCCCCCCCCCCCCCCCCCCCCTTGGGGGGGGGGGGGTTTTGGGCCCCCCCCCCCCCCCACCCCCCCCCCCCCCCACAACGGGGGGAGCCCACGAGTCGTGGTGCAAGATGGGTTCAGGGCATCCGGTGATGCTGGTGGGGACCGTGCCGGGGGTGGGGGTGAGCGTGCCGTGGTGGGGGGCAGCCTCGGTGAGCCGGGCAGTCCGCCGGCCGACGTGGTCGGCGAGGCGCTGGCGGCGATAGGCGAGGGCCGGACCGCGGACCTGCTGAGGCTGGTCGATCCGCAGGTGGTCTGGATGCCGGCGGTGCGCCCGGGGCGGAGCGTGTACGAGGGACGGGCCGGGGTGACCCGCTTCCTCTCGGACCTGCGCGCGGCGTTCGGCCGCTTCCGGGTCGTGGTGGGCAGCATCACCGTCGAGGACGGCGCGGACGGCCACGGCGGGACGACCGTGGTGGCGCGGTTCCATGGTGTCCGCGAGGTCGCCGGCAAACAGGAGGCGATGCCGTCGATCCGAGCGGTTTTCTCCGTTCGCGGCGGCCTGATCACGTGGATGGAGAGCCAGCAGGAGGGCTGACCGCCGGGTGCGGGCGGCCGCGATTATGGGTCGGCGAGGGCCGTGGCCCGGCGGTAGCCTTGGCGCGTGACGCTCCGCCTCCATGACACAGCAACGCGCTCCGAGCGCGAGTTCCGCCCGGTCGAGCCCGGGAGGGTGTCGCTGTACCTGTGTGGTGCGACCGTGCAGGCGCCGCCGCACATCGGGCACATCAGGTCCGGCATCTGCTTCGACATCCTCGTCCGCTGGCTGCGGGCCAGCGGCTACCGGACCACGTTCTGCCGGAACGTCACCGACATCGACGACAAGATCATCAGGGTTGCCGCGGCCGAGGGCGTGCCCTGGTGGGCCGTGGCGCAGCGGAACGAGCGGGCGTTCAGCCGCGCCTACGACGCGCTTGGCTGCCTCCCCCCGGACGTGGAGCCCAGGGCGACCGGCCACGTCCCGGAGATGATCACGCTCATGCGGCGCCTCATCGGTGGCGGGCACGCCTACGCGGCGGGCGGTGACGTCTACTTCGACGTCCTGTCCTACCCCGGCTACGGCGCCCTGTCCGGGCAGCGGCTGGAGCACATGCTGCCCGCCGAGGACAGTGACGGCGCCGACGCCAAGCGCGATCCCCGGGACTTCACGCTGTGGAAGGGGGCCAAGCCCGGCGAGCCCACCTGGGAGACGCCGTGGGGGCCCGGCCGCCCCGGCTGGCACCTGGAGTGCTCCGCCATGGCCACCAAGTACCTCGGCCCGACGTTCGACATCCACGGCGGCGGCCTGGACCTGGTGTTCCCGCACCACGAGAACGAGCTGGCCCAGTCCCGGGCCGCCGGGGACGGGTTCGCCCGGTACTGGCTGCACAACGGCCTCGTCGTGCTGGCCGGGGAGAAGATGAGCAAGTCGCTGGGCAACTCCCTGCTCGTGGACGCGATGGTCACCCAGGTGCGGCCGGTGGAGCTGCGTTACTACCTCGGCCAGGCCCACTACCGGTCGTCGCTGGAGTACTCTCCGGGCGCGCTGGAGGAGGCGGTCACCGCCTACCGGCGGATCGAGGGCTTCGTGCTGCGCGCCGCCGAGCTCACCGGGGCCGACGGTGCGGGCCAGGCAGGGGGACCGGCCGGGGGGCCGGGGTGCCCGGAGGCCTTCGCCAGGGCGTTCGATGATGACCTGTCGGTGCCGCAGGCGCTGGCCGTGGTGCACGACACGGTCCGGGAGGGCAACAGCGCGCTGGCGGCCGGCAACGACACCGGCGCGGTCGCCGGGGCGCTGGCCGCGGTGCGGGCCATGCTCGGCATCCTCGGACTCGACCCGCTGGCCAGCCCGTGGGCGGACGGCGCCGACCACGACCTGCGCGACGTCGTCGAAGCCCTGGTCATGGTGGCCCTGGACCAGCGCCAGGCTGCCAAGGCCCGGAAGGACTACGATGCCGCGGATGCGATCAGGGACCGGCTGTACGCCGCCGGGGTGCTGATCGAGGACACGCCGCAGGGGCCGCGATGGGAGATCAAGCGATGACCCGGGCCGGCTCCTGGGCGCGCCGCCGGGCCGGCGGGTGCCGGGGGGCGGCCGGGTGTTCCGGGGCGGCCGGATGCCGGGGAGCGGCCGGGTGAGCGACGCGGGCCGCCCCGGCCGCAGCGGGCGGACGAAGTCCGGCAAGCCCCGGGCGGGGACCGGCGGCAAGGGCCGGGGGCGGCTGGAGGGCAAGGGGCCGACCCCGCCCGCGCACATGCGCCCCGGCCATCCCGCGCAGCGCCGGGCCGAGGCGGCCGCCCGCGACGCCGGGCCCTCCGGCGGGGCCAGGCGCGCCGTGCGCCCCGATCCTGGTGATCCACGTGCCACGGCCGGCGGGGGGGCCGGGGCGGGGGGCAGTGGCCGTTCGGCCGCAAAAGCGGGTGCGGCGCGGCGCGGCAGCGACGGGGGGGCACCGGCCGGCCGGGCGCGCGGCGCGGGCGAGGCGGCCGAGGTGGTGGCGGGCCGGAACGCGGTGCTGGAGGCGCTGCGCGCCGGGGTGCCGGCCACCGCGCTGTACGCCGGGCCGCGCCGGGACGCCGACGACCGGGTGCGCGAGGCGGTGGACCTCGCCGCCGCGGCCGGCGTGCCGATGATCGAGGCCGGGCGGGCCGAGCTCGACCGGCTCGCCGGGGGATCGGTGCACCAGGGCCTGGCGCTGCGGGTCCGGCCCTACGACTACTTCGCGCCCGGGGACCTGACCGCGGCCGCACGTGCCGCCGGGACGCCCGCGCTGATCGTCGCGCTGGACGGGATCACCGACCCGCGCAACCTGGGCGCGGTGGCGCGGTCGGTCGCCGCGTTCGGCGGGCACGGGGTGCTGGTTCCCGCGCGCCGGTCGGCCCGGGTGACCGCGGGAGCGTGGCAGGCCTCGGCCGGCGCGCTGGCCCGGGTGCCCGTGGCCCAGGCGCCGAACCTCACCCGCGCGCTCGCCGCCTACCAGGCCGAGGGCCTGTTCGTGGCCGGCCTCGACGCGGGCGGCGCGGTGCCGTTCGCGGACCTGGCGGTCGCCGACGCCCCGCTGGTGATCGTCGTCGGGTCCGAGGGCCGCGGCCTGACCCGCCTGGTCGCCGAGCGCTGTGACGTGCTGGCCCGGATCCCGATGGCCGCCGGTGCCGAGTCCCTCAACGCGGGCGTCGCGGCCGGGATCGCGCTGCACACCGTGGCGGCGATCCGGGCCGGCGCCGCCTGGTAGCCTGCCCGCGTGCGTGACGCGATCACGGTGCATGCCGAGCGGGAAGCACAGCTAGCCAGGCTGCGGGGACAGTACCCGGTCTTCCGCGTCGAGAGCGCCCGTGCGGTCCCGGGCCCCGCGGGGGTCAGCGTGGAGTTCGCGTTCGCCGCGGGGGACCTGCGGTTCGCGCCGGTGGTCGAGTTCGCCGGGCTGCGCCCCGCCGAGGCCGCCCGGGTGACCGAGCCGACGGCGCAGCGGATCGTCCGGGCCATGGCGGTCGTGGAGGCGTTCTCCTACTGGAAGGCGCTGTGCAGCCCGGTCATCGAGGTCGTGCCGCCGGCCCCGGAGGCGGCCGAACTCGGCTGGTGGCGGGCCTTCTGGCCGGGGGCGATGGGGGAGTTCTTCTACCGCAACGAGATCGACTACACCGCGCCCGGGTTCCTCACCATCGCGGGCCCGGCGCCCGCGCCCGCCGTGCCCGGGGCACCGGCGCCGGCGGCGGCCGGGGCGGGCCGGGAGCGCGCCGTCTCCCCGCTGGTCATGTTCAGCGGCGGCAAGGACTCGCTGGCCCTGGCCCGCATCGTCGCCGCGGGCGGCGGCCCGGTCGACTTCTTCCTGTACAACCCGGGAGAGCGGCTGCGCGGCATGGCGGCGTCGCTGGCGGCCGGCGGCCGCATCCTGGAGGTCCGCCGCCAGATCCTGCCCGCGCTGCTGCGGCTGAACGCCGCGGGCCACCCGAACGGGCACACCCCCTTCTCCGCGTACCTGGCGTTCGCCGCGATGCTCGCGGGCTACCTGCGCGGCAGCGAACTCGCCGTCGCGGGGAACTCGCGCAGCGACGACGAGCCCAACGTGGCGGCCTGGCTCGGCCGTCCGGTGAACCATCAGTGGACCAAGAGTTATGAGTTCGAGGCAGCGGTGGGCGCCTACCGTGACCGCTGGCTCCCGGGCGCACCCGGCTACAGCAGCCCGCTGCGCCCGCTGTACGAGCTGCAGATCATCGCCTCGATGTCGGGCGAGGTCGACGCCTACCTGCGGACGGCAAGCTGCAACCGCGCCCCGGCCGGCGAATGGTGCCGGTCATGCGCCAAGTGCGCCTGGGTGTTCCTGGCCACCGCCGCGTTGTTCGGGCACGACCTGGCGGTACGCAAGACCGGCGGGGACATGTTCGCCGACCCGGCCCTGGCCGGGCTGTACCAGGAGATGGCGGGCCTGACCGGCACCAAGCCGTTCGAGTGCACCGGCACCGAGGGCGAGGTCCGGGCGGCCATCCAGGCGGTGGGCCGGGGACGTGCCCCGGAAACCTTTCCCGCCCTGGCCGCCTGCCTGCGCGATCCCGCCGTCACCGGCAGCCGCCCCCTGGCCGCGCTGCTGGCCGGCTGGGGGCGGGACGCGCTCGTCCCCGCCGCCGTGCTGGACCAGGTCAAGGCCGCCCGCGCCGGGGCCGCGGGAGGTGCCCCCGGCGCGTAGTGACCGGGCCTGCCCGGGGCTGCCGCGGCGGTGCGGTGCGGGCCGCCCGGGGTGCGTTGCGGCCCGCCGGCCGGGCTTTTTTGGCCGCACCGGCCACCGCGCAGTATCGTTCGCTATGTGAACGTTGGGGACGGCCAGGCTGCCGGGGCAGGCGCCGCGCGCCGGGTCAGGGAGGACGCGGCCGCGGACGGCAGCCCGGACCGGAGCCAGGGCGGCGCGGGCTGGAGCGCGCGCCGGGGCGCCGAGCCGGGCGCCCCGGCCGGCCGCCGGACCGATTTCGTCCAGTCGCTCGACCGCGGCCTCGCCGTGATCCGGTGCTTCTCCTCCGAGCATCCGTCGCTGACGCTGTCCGAGGTGGCCGAGCGGACCGGGCTCACCCGGGCCGCCGCCCGCAGGTTCCTGCTGACCTTGCAGGAACTCGGTTACGTCGGCAGCTCGGGGCGCCAGTTCTCGCTGCGGCCCCGGGTGCTCGCCCTCGGGTACGCGTACCTGTCCTCGTTCAGCGTGTCCCAGATCGCCCAGCCGCACCTGGAGGATCTCGCCGAGGAACTGCACGAGTCGTGCTCGGTCAGCGTGCTCGACGGCGACGACCTGGTCTACGTGGCGCGCGCGTCGGCGAACCGGATCATGACGATCGCGCTCACCGTGGGCACCAGGCTGCCGCCCTACCCGACCTCCATGGGCCGGATCCTGCTGGCCCACCTCCCGGAGGCCGAACTCGGCGCGTACCTGCGCCGGACCACGATGCGCAAGCTCACCGAGCACACCATCACCGACCCGGAGAAGCTGCGGGAGGTGCTGGCCGAAGCCCGCAGCCGCGGCTGGGCCGCCGTCGACCAGGAGCTCGAGGCGGGCGTGCGCTCGATCGCCGTGCCCGTCCGGGACAGCTCGCGGAAGGTGGTGGCGGCCATCAACGCCAGCGCGCACGCGGCCCGGGTGCCCATGCGCACGCTGGAGAAGCAGTTCCTGCCCCGGCTCCAGGAGGCGGCCCGCCAGATCGACTCCGAGCTGGCCGCCCGGATGTCCACCGGCGGCCGCGCCGTCCTCTGACCGCTCGCGGCCCTCGCACCGCCGGGAACCGCGATCACGGACCGGTCCTGCGCGGCTTCGGCCGGGGGCTGCCGGGCCGGCGAGCTGCTGTCGCCCAGCCCGGGTAGGCTCCGCCGTCACCGGCCAGCCCCGGCCCTTCGCGGCGCGGGCATCTGGCGCTCCTGCCCGGAAGCGCGCCGGCGGCCCGTGTTTCGGCGAATCTCTTGACCCCCTTCGAGGCCGGCAGCAGGCCGCAGCGCCCGAGCACCCGGAGGCTCACCGCCCCCGCGCGGAACGCCGCCCGCTCCGGCCCGGACACTCTCAGCCCATAGGCGGCACGCACGGTTTCGTCCGTGAGCGCGATTGTCGGCATCAGCAGTACCCGCCATAGCAGCCGCAGCAGCGGCGTGCTGAAGCCGCCGGTGAGTATGGAGTTGGCAAACAGCCGGGCTCCCGGACCGGGCACGGCCCAGGAGCTGAGGCCATGCCGCAGAAATGCCCGCAGCTGACGATGGTCTGCCCACCACATCCCTGGCGGGATCTCCAGGAGCTGAAGGACGATATGCCATTCCCGTACGTATGCGGCCTCGTCCCGGGAGCTGAGCGGCCCGCGAAACCGTTTGTAGGCAGCCGAGGCATGATCGATGATCGAGCCAAGGACCCATGCGAAATGCAGCGGATCAGCGACGTCGTAGGGAGTGCCCGCTGGAAAGGCGGCTGTCTCATGCCCGGCCGGGACCGTGCCAGATCCAATGCTGCGGTGCCCGTGCAACATTCCGTGACAGGCCCGCTTCGCCTCGCGGCTGGTGCCGAATACCACGGTCTCCGTCCACGCCTGTGTCACCAGGACCCGGGCGAACAGGTCCCGGGCTCCGTCGCGGTCAAGCAGGGCCTGAGCTATTGGTGGCGGGCCAAGCTGCTGGAGGATCGAGGTCGTGATATTGACCACGGGATCACCCATGATTCGCCACGTCTGTGATTCCGGGCCGAACAGCCCTGCGTCTCCCGGCGTGCGCTCCCGGAGCGCTATCCTGCCGCCGAAGCCAACACGCCCAAGGAGGGCCAGACGCAACGCCCGGCCGGGACTTTCCACGTCACCCGGGAAGGCTTCCTGCCGATACCGGTACCCCATCGCCCGATTTTCGCAGGCATTATTCAGGCCCGCAAATCAGTGTAGACGTCAAGAGTCTCGCGGGCGCATCGATCCCAATCCCTGCGGTCGGCCTGCCTATCCTGGCGCGGCCGGCCGGGACGCTCCAGCCAGTATTGGATCGCGGTCGCGAAACTATGCGGATCGGGGGCGACCACCGACGCCCGGTCGCCCGGCCTGACAAGCGCCGTGGCAAGGTTCCCCCCGTCGTTAGCGATAACCACAGGAATGCCCAGGGTCAAAGCTTCGAACACGGCGATCCCGAAGCCTTCACGAGCAGAGGGCATGACCATAATCTTGCAGGATTTCAGGGCGGATACGAAGCGCCTGCGGTCCGCCCAGGGGTGCTGAAGACTTACCGAATCCGCCAGGCCCAGTTCCGTGACCAGGCGCCCGAGGAAGGCTTCTTCGGGACCGGTTCCCACGATGAGCAGCGTCAGCCTGCGGCCGCGGTCGGCCAGAACGCGCAGTGCCTCAACCGCCAGGTCCACTCGCTTGTGCGGCATCAGGTGACCGGCGTAGAGAAGATCCGACCAGGGCCCGGTGGCGGGTGTTGCGTCCAGCACCTCAGTGTCCGCCCCGCTTTCAATCGTCACGACGTGTGACCGGCCGTATGGCCGGATGCGCCGTGCGGTCTCTGCGGATCCGGCAACGATGGCATCCGGCAGATGCAGGGCCGCCAACTGCGCTATGGCACAGGCTGGCCCGAGGAGCCGGCCGGCATAAGAAATCCAGTATGCTGCCGGCCACACCTCGTGAAACGTAACCACCATCGGGCGCCGGCGCAAACGCGCCACCAGCCATGCTGTCATTACCGGAAGCAGCGGTATCGCATCGGCGTCAATGACATCGAAGCGTTCGGTGAGCAGGCGCAGGCACGCGATGCTGAACGTGAGCGCCTGCCAGACGGTCCGGCGCGATCCCGCATACCTGGGATGATCCCTGCTCAGGCCCACGAACTCAATTCCCGCAATCCTGATGCGCCTTGGCCCATGCCAGCACTTCGTCGTGTAGACGACCACTGACGCGCCGTTCTTGATGAGCCCTTTAGCCAGCTGAAAGTGACGGTGCTCCTTGCCGCCTATGACAAATGGATGCATGGTATCCGTCACGATGACGACACGAAGCGCGGTGGTGCCCGGCGGGTTCATATAAACCGGATGGCCATGCGGCTCAGCCCCGGCAGCCTTCTCATGGCGCCGCGCAGTATTCGCGCCTGCGTGGCGCCGACCGCCTGCCCGTGCTGCTGCTGGTATGCCTCCGCACCGGCAAGCAACTCCGCTGCGCGCTCCGCACGGCCGGTGATGAAGGCGCACGCGGCGGCCAGCTTCAGCGAATCACCGATCTCCACCGTACGTCCTTCAAAAAGGAAGTCCCGCTGCGCCGTCTCGATGTACTGTTCCCACCGGTCGTCACGGTTCAGCGCCGCTGCCACCGCCTTGCGCAGGTAGACCGCGCCTTCGAGGTACGTGTCGTTAGCGGTTTCCTGAAGGACCCCGTCCAGGAGCCTTGTCGTGGTGCGCGGGCCTACCAGAATGCTCAGTGCATGCACGAAGCGAAGCCGCAAGCGCGCGCGCTCGACCCCCGCCGCATGCCGGGCGGCCAGCCCGTGGACGGGCCAGGTGAAGATCCGGATGGCGGGCGCCAGGATCCCGTAGCCCACACGTTCGAGCACCTCGGTGGCGTCTGACGCCGCTTGCCAGCGGAAGCCGCGCGTGGAGCCGAGGATGAAGTGCCAGCTCGCACGCATCAACCCCAGACCGATCCCGCCGTCGAACTGCCTCTCCGCAGCCTCGGCCCGGTGGTACAGCTTCCGGTAGCGCCGCCCCGGCCGATATGACAGGAAGCGCCGGAAATCCGCATAAAGTGGGATGGTGCCGGACTGGGCGACGCGGGCCTGATACAGCACGCTCATTAGCACCTCGGCTGCCTGAAACGGGTCGAGCGCGCTGACCTCGGAACTTATGCGCTGCCGGACATGACGTCCATCGGGTAGGTATTCCGGAGATGGCCGGCCAAGGGCTTCGAGCAAATCTCCGAAGCTTCCTTCCACAAGGCAGACTTCACGGTCGGCTGAGATACGGAGGGCCGCCTCAGCGGGTATCCGGCCCGGCATTACGAGCCAATAGACCGGGCCGCCCGGCCGGTCCGCATTCTCGAGTATATCGATGACGTCGAAGTCGGCGCCCGCATAGCCGAGGATGACCACCTCCGATGACATGGCCGTTCGCAGCCCGCCGAGCGTGACAGGGTCGAATGGCCGGTTGATGCGGCGGAGGTTATGACGCAAGGTCTGCAGCCGGTCCCCCGACCCATGAACCTTCATCAGCATCGCACCAGGGTCGAACGGGACGTCGTCGATGATCCAGCGCCTTATCGGATGACCGGTCAGCGCACGGTAGGCTTGCTCCGCCAGGGTGTCGAAATTAGTGGTGGCGATACGTGCGTTTCCCCGCTGCACAAGTTCGGCCAGGAGCATGTGCAGGGGATTACCTGGGACCCCCGTTGCCGCGGTGGCGGCAATCCGCGCGCCCAGCTCGGTGCTGACGTCGTCCAGGGCCGCGAGCAGCACTTCGAGCGGCACGGCCAGCCGGTTGGTCGCCTCGTCGATCCCCGTCAGCAGGTCCAGGTCCAGGCCCGGCGCCGGCTCGAACCCGGCGCGCTCAGCGACATCGGCGATTACCCAGGCGACCCAGGCCGCCGCGTCAGGAAGGCACGATGGCGCACAGGCGCTGACCGCCGCACCGGCGACTATCACGCGATGGGATGCCGGGTTTGTGAGAACGGAGGCCAGCTCATTCAGCGAAGCGGAACGGGGCGCCATCGATGTCACATCCAGGCAACTGAGGCTGTCGCGCAATCTGGTATCTGAGCACTTGCCAGCACGAGGCGGCCCGTACGCCGCCGAGCGTACCCGGCGGCCAGGGTCCCGTGCCAGCGCTCGCGATGATACCGTTCCGGCTGTTAAATGCATTCATAGACAGGGGCTTGTGCCGCTGTGCGCGATAGCCCTAGTGTTGACCGCGTGGGCTCCAGTTGTGACCCAACCGCACTCGACCTTTCGCATTCGCCTCCCGCGCCCACGGCGGGGAATTGCAGTTCCATCGTGGAATCGAGGACGCCGGCCTGGCGCGAGCTTTTGGCAATCGTGGGCCTTGCGCTGATCTACCTTGTGGTACGGCGCGTTGTCTCGCATAATGCCGAGGCGGCGATTACTAATGGCCGGACAGTGCTGGCGATCGAGGGCTGGCTACACGCTTCGCCCGAGCTTGCGATGAACCGCTGGCTGGCTGGCCAGGGCTGGCTCCGGGAGGCTGCCGCTGACTTCTACGACGCTGCCGCGCTGGCCGTAACCGTGTACGTGGCTAGCTGGGCATGGCTCCGGCGGCCTGGCACCTCCCGCGTGGTGCGGAATGAGATGGTGCTTGCGCTGCTCATCTCCTTCGCGGTCTTCACCCTCTTTCCCGTGGCGCCACCACGCCTGGAGGGCGGGCATTTCCTGGACATCACCGCGCACGGCGGCTCCATCAGGTCCTGGTACGGTGCCTATTCGCAGTATCTCGACCAGATAGCCGCGCTGCCCTCTATTCATGTTATTTCGGCCTGCTGGTGCCTCCTGGCCGTCCGCAAACTGGTGCGCCGCCGGAAGGTGCGGCTGCTCCTCGAGCTCGCCGGGGCCGCCTATGTGGTGCTCACCGGGCTCGTGGTGATGGCTACCGCGAACCACTACCTGCTCGACGTGCTCGCCGCTGCCCTGACGTCGGTGATCGCCGTGGTGCTGGCGGAGTTCGTCCTGCCACGGGTCCGGTTGCGCCGTGGCCTGGCCGGCTCCGGCCGGGGCGGTGGCAGGCGCTTCTTCCCTGGTTAGCCCGGGCGTTCAGGCACCGTCCCGGGTTGCGATATGCCAGGTGTCAACCCAGTTCGGGCTGTATTCCAGCCCTTCGACCCGGGTGATCAGCCGCAGGCCGCAGTCATTCAGCTCCCGGGGCACCTGCTTGAATGCACGCCAGTACATCGGCATCGAGGCGGGGAGCCGGTAAATCTTTTCCTGTATCCACATGAGAATGTCATTCGGAAGGAGATACCACGGTATGCCGTAAGGTGTCATCCGCGGATGATGCGGGTACTGGAATATGAATACGCCGCCCACCCGCAGGGTACGCGATATGGCAATGAACGCCGATCTCCGGGCCGGCCCGGGCAAGTGCTGGAGAACGAATGTCGAATAGGCCAGGTCTATGGACGCCGCGGCAACCCCATCAATATCCGGGGTGAAGGTGACCGTGCTGCTGTCCGGGTAATTGGCCCGCGCGAGTTCCAGCATTGCCAGGCTTGTATCGACCCCCACGACCCTGGGCGCGATACCCGCCAGCCCGCCTATGAGCCTGCCCGGCCCGCACCCAAAGTCGAGCGCGCGCTCGATGGCATCAGGGATCGCGCCAATCGCGCGCGCGCGTGCCGTAATCCATGCGACCTCGCGCAGGCCGGTCAGCATGAATGCCGCCGGGTCCCAGGCGAATCTCGGCTTTCCGTTTGTGCAGCTAGCCCACATGGCATCCGCCGCGGCGAGCTTATCCCACGCGCGCTGGCGTTCGGCGTCGGTCAGTTGACGGTCCATCGAAGCCCTCTCCGGCCTGGGCCAGCGCCATCTCGGCCACCGGCCGGTCCTGCTAGTCTGCTAGCCACCAGGCGCCTGCGCCAGAAACATTGTGGATAGTGCGGTGGGCACGTTACGGGGTTCGTTGTGATCTTCTCGAGGAGCGATCACGGATGAGTACATCTTCGCTGATCTCACTTATCGGCGCGGTGATATCCGCGGCCGGCGCGATTTTCGCTATCGTGCTGAACCGGCGCGCGGCCGTCCGGGACCGCCGGCTCACCGCGGATGAGCTGGCCGGCCGCTACCGGGTGCCGATGCTGCACTCGGCGTACAACTTGCAGAGCCGTCTATACAACATTGGCCGTCAAGATTTCCTCGGTCTCTTTCTGACGGGCGGGTCGCCCAGCGAGGCCGAGTATGCCCGTTTCAATACCGTGTACCTGATCGGCCAGTTCCTGTGCTGGGCCGAAATTCTGCGACGCGAGGCACAACTGCTCGCGCCGCTGCACCGCGGGCGCGACCGCGACATCGTCGCGGCAATGGAGGACATCCGCTCCGAGATGGCCGACAGCCTTTCGAACCACGACCCCGTGCTGCGGATATTCCGTGGCGACCAGCGCGCGATCGGCGAGGTCATGCTCACCAAGACCGACCAGCTTGCCGAGCGAGTCGGCCCGCGCTGGGACTGCATGGGCTACGCGGCATTCGTCCAGTCTCTTGCCGACCAGCAGTCCGCGATAAGCCGCTGGATCCGGCCGCTGGTGGACGACATCGACAAGCTCGCGGCAGATTATCCGGCGCACCAGGCCAGGGTCGTCGCCATCCAGCACCGCCTCATCCTCCTGGTCAACCTGATAGACCCCGAAGGAGACCGCCTCCCGCTGAACCAGCGCGGGCAGATGTGACCCCGCTGCCGCTCAGCGGTGGCGCGGCTGGTGGATGTACTCGGCCAGGCCCGCCTCGGTGAACTGGGACTCGGCCTGGCCGGGGACATGGCTCTGCCCGGCCGGGTAGCGCCGCGAGATCAGCTCCGCCTGGACCTCCTGCAGGTGGGATGGCCGGCCCGCGGAGGGCCCGGCGCCCGCGGCCATGGGGACGGTGACCCCGGAAAGCACATCGTCGCTGCGCGGGGCGGTGAGGGTGAGCACATCGCCCACGCCGGGGGCGGCCGCGTCCCTGGCGGTGAGCGCGGGCAGGTCCCAGCGCTGCTCCACGGTCTTGAGCACCGAGGTGTGGTCCAGCGGCACCGACCCGGCCGGGACGCGGAACACCGTCCCCGCGGGGATCAGCGGGGACACCAGCACGGTCGGCACCCGCACGCCGAACCTGGTGAAGTCGAACCCGAACTCGCCCGCGTCGTCGTCCGGCGGGGTGGCGCCCGCCGGGGGCGGCACGTGGTCGTAGCAGCCGCCGTGCTCGTCGTAGGTGATCACCAGCAGGGTCTGCGCCCAGCCCGGGCCGCCGCGCAGCGCCTCGTACACGTCGTGGATCAGCTGCTCGCCGAGCGCGACGTCGTAGTTCGGGTGCTCGCTGTTCCCGCTCGCCGACCAGCTCGGCTCCAGGAACGTGAACGGGGGCAGGGTGCCGGCCGCCGCGGCGGCGGTGAAGTCGGTGAACACGCCGAAATGGCTCGCGGGCGCGGCGGAGATGTCGGGGAAGTTGGACTTGGTCAGCGGCTCGGCATCGTAACCGTAGATCGACCAGCCGAGCTGGTGGTCGCCGAGCAGCCCGAAGATGGACGGGCTGGTGAACGTGTGGGTCTTGTCGTCCATGTGGCCCTGGCTGGTCGCGGCGCAGGCGAAGGCGCGGTTGGGCAGCGTCTCGGTCGGCACGGACGCATACCAGTGGTCGCAGACGGCGTAGCCGGCGGCCAGCGCGGACAGCACCGGCAGCGCCTCGGGGGTGAAGCAGCCCATGATGTCGCTGGCCGTGGTGCCGGGCACGATCGTGTACCCGCTGCTGGTCGCTTGCCAGCCCAGGGTGTAGGCGAAGTCCTTGACGAAGCCCTGCATGCCGGGAACCGTCCCCGGCGGCGGCGCGGCCGTGCTGCCGAACAACTGGCTGTTGGTCGCCATGTAGCCCTCGCCCGGGTCCGCGCCGGGCTTGAAGTAGGCGCTGGGCGTGGCGGGCTCGATCTTGAACACGGTCACCGGGTTGCCCGAGGCGTCCGGGTTCGACTCGGTGCCGGTCAGGCCCTCGAACGGCTGCCCGGCCGGGGACACGTTCCCCGTCCCGGCGTACAGATAACCGAGCATGTGGTCGAACGAGCGGTTCTCCAGCATGAGGACAACCACGTGCTCAATGGCCGGCAGGCCATTTCCCGGCATGACGCCTCCCTCGCGGGGATCACCTGGCAGCGCTTCCCCGCCGCCCCCGCGCCAAGTATGACCGCACCGCACCGCCGGTGCCGCCCGGTTGCCAAGCCGCGACCGGCGGGGAAGCAGCCGCGCGGCACCGCCGGCCGGGGGCATCCGGTCGAACGTATGTTTGAAATGACCTACAATGGCGTCGTGCGGAGCGCGTTCCAGGGGTCGCTGCTGGACCTTTCCGGGCCGGCCGGGCCGGGGCCGCTGGGCCCGGCCGTCCGCCGGACGGCGCTGCGCCACGGCGCCTGGGTGGATGTCCGGCCCGGCTGGATCGCCGGTGCCGACGCGCTGTTCGAACGGCTCCTGGGCGCGGTGCCGTGGCGCGCGGAGCGGCGCACCATGTACGACCGGGTCGTCGACGTGCCGCGGCTGCTGTGCTTCTACGGTGAGGGGGCGGCGCTGCCCGACCCGCTGCTCACCGCCGCCAGGGATGCGCTCAGCGAGCACTACCGGGCCGAGCTTGGCGAGCCGCTGTGCACCGTGGGACTGTGCCTGTACCGGGACGGGCGGGACAGCGTCGCCTGGCACGGGGACACGATCGGGCGCGGCAGCACCGAGGACACGGTCGTCGCGATCGTGTCGCTCGGCACGCCGCGGGCGCTGCTGCTGCGGCCCCGCGACGGCGGGCCGGCGCTGCGCCATGATCTCGGTCACGGGGACCTGCTGGTGATGGGCGGCAGCTGCCAGCGGACCTGGGAGCACGCCGTGCCGAAGAGCGCCCGGCCCACCGGGCCGCGGATCAGCGTGCAGTTCCGCCCGCGCGGTGTCCGCTGATTCCGCCGGGAGGGCGGCCGGCCCGGGCGGCCGGCCCGGGCCGGTTCACACCACGGTGAGGGCGGCGCCGAGGACGCACAGCGCCCCGCCGAGCCAGACCCGCTTCCCCGGCCGGTCGCGGGCCATGAGGATGCCCAGCAGTATCGACAGCTCCCGCAGCGTCGCGACCGGTGACGCGGGCGCCCGCTGGTAGGCCAGCAGGACCAGCAGGTACGCGGCGACCGAGCCGACCCCGATCCCGGCGCCACTGCGGGCGGCGGCCCGCAGCCGTCCCCAGTCCAGGCGCACCGCGCCGAGCAGGATGACCGCCTGCACCGTGGTGACCGCGCCCAGGTAGCCGATGGCGTCCACGGACCGGACCGCCCCGGCGTCGATCACCGAATAGGCCGCGATGGTGACACCGGTCAGCGCCGCGAACGCCAGGGCATGCCCGCGGCCCTTGGACAGGCCCACGTGCGCGATGACCGCCAGGCCGGCGGCGAGCGCCAGCGAGCCGCAGACCCGTGCCGGGGTGAGCGCCTCCCCGAGCACGGCCGCCCCGCCGAGCGTGATGAGGAACGGGGCGATGCCCCGGGCCACCGGGTAGGTGACCGACAGCTCGCCGCGCTGGTAGGCGGCGGCGAGGAAGGCGAAGTAGGCGGCCTCGGCCGCGCCCGAGGCAAGGACCGACGGCCAGGCCCGCACCGGCGGCGCCGCGATCGTGGCGGGCATCAGCAGCACCGCCCCCACGGCCGCGCCGACGGCGGCGGCGGCCAGCCGGTCCACGGAGCCATGGAGCAGCCGGTTCCAGGCCGCGTGCAGGACCGCCGCGGCCAGGACGAGCGCGAGGGCGACCCCGCTCACGCGGGACCGGGCCGCGCGGCCGCTTGCCTGGTGCTCACCTGCCCACGGTAGCGGCGGGGTGGCCGGCCGCGATGGCGCCGGCCGGCGCATGCGCCGGGGCGATGCGCGCCCGGCGGTGCGGGCCGGCCCGTAGGTTTGGGGGATGGCAGACGACGCGGACAGCGAATTCACCGGGTACGCCGCGGCGACCCTGGACGGGCTGCTGGAACGCCAGCCGGAATGGGCCACCGGCGTCGGCGATCATCGTCACGACGACCGGCTGACCGTCGGCACGGCCGCGCACTATGCGGAGACCAGCCGCTGGGCGGGTGCGCGGCTGGCCGGGCTGGCAGGCATCGACGCGCGCCGCCTGTCCCCGCAGTACCGGGCCGACGCGCAGATCCTGGCTAACCAGCTGGAGCGCCTCCGGTTCATGATCGACGAGCTGCGCGAGCACGAGTGGAACCCCATGGCCGCCAACCCTGGCCGGGCGATCTACTACCTGCTCGCCCGCGACTTCGCGCCGCTGGCGGACCGGCTGCGCTGTGCCGTGCGGCGGCTTGCCGCCCTGCCCGAGTCGCTGGCCGCCGCCCGGACCGTGCTCGGTCCCATGCCCGAGGTGCACATCGAGACCGCGCTGATCCAGTTCGCCGGGACCGAGCGGCTGCTCACCGGGGAGCTGCCGCGGCTGGCCAAGGGCGACCCGGAGGCGGAACGCGAACTGTCCGGGGCGGTGCCGCCGGCCCTGGAGGCGATCGCCGAGCACACCCGGTGGCTGGGCGAACGGCTGGCCGCCGGGCACCCGGACGGCTTCCGTGACCCACGGCTGGGCGGGGAGCTGTACTCCCGCAAGCTGCGCCTGACCCTCGACACGGAACTGCCCGCCGGGGAGATCCTCGCCCGCGCCGAAGCCGACCTGGCAGCGGTCGGCGAGGAGCTCGCCGAGGCCAGCGCCGAGCTCACCGGCATGGCCCCGGGCGGCCCGGGCGGCGGCCCCGCCCCCGGCGACGTGGTGCGCGCCGCGCTCGGCTCGCTCGCCGCCGACGCGCCGGACGACACGACGATCCTGCGGTTCGTGCGCGCCGCGTTCGGCGCCCAGCGCGATTTCGTCGCGGCCCACGGCCTGGTCACGGTGTTCGACGACCCGCTCGAAGTGATCGAGATGCCGGAGATCGACCGGGGCGTGGCGATCGCCTACTGCGATCCGCCGGGGCCGCTGGAGACCGCCCCGCTGCCGACCTTCATCGCGGTATCACCCACGCCGGCCGGCTGGACGCATGACCGGATCCGGTCCTTCTACCGCGAGTACAACCGCCACATGGTGCAGAACCTGATGATCCACGAGGCCATGCCGGGCCACGCGCTGCAGCTCCAGCACTCCCGCAGGTTCACCGGGGCCACGCCGGTGCGCGCCGCGTGGCGGTCGGGCTCGTTCGTCGAGGGCTGGGCCGTCTACGCCGAGCAGGTGATGGGCGCCCACGACTACCCCGGCGAGGGAAACCCGGTAGCGGTGCGGACGCAGCGGCTGAAGGCCAAGCTCCGGGCGATCATCAACGCGATCATGGATGCCCGGGTGCACTGCCACGGCATGACCGAGGCGGCGGCGATGGGCCTGATGACCGGCGCGGGCTACCAGGAGGAGGGCGAGGCGGCCGGCAAGTGGCGCCGCGTCCTGCTCACCTCGGCCCAGCTCTCCACCTACTACGTCGGCTTCGTCGAGGTCAGCGGGCTGGCCGGCGACCTGCGCCGGGCGCATCCCGGCTGGTCCGAGCGGCAGTTGCATGACGCGATGCTCGCCCACGGCTCGCCGCCGGTGCGCCATCTGCGCACCCTGCTGGGCGCCCGGGGCTGACCGGGCCGGCCGGGTGGGGAACGTGCTGCGGGTCACCTCCCGCAACGCCCGGTTCCAGCAGTGGGAGTCCCTGCTGGCCAGCCGGGGCAGGCGGCAGCGGGCGGGGGAGTTCCTGGTCCAGGGGGTGCGGCCGATCTCGCTGGCCGCCAGGTTCGGCTGGCGCTTCCGTGCGCTGATCCACGACGCCGACCGGCCCCTGTCGCAATGGGCGCAGAAGCTGCTCCGCAGCGTGGACACGGTGCACGTGTCGATGGCCGCTGACCTGCTGGCCGAGCTCGGCGAGAAGGACGACGGCAGCCCCGAGCTGGTGGCCGTCGTCGAGATGCCCCCCGACGACCTCGCCCGCATCCAGCCCGGCCGCGACTTCCTCGGCGTGCTGCTCGACCGCCCCGCCAGCCCGGGAAACATCGGCAGCATCGTCCGGTCCGCGGACGCGCTCGGCGCCGGTGGCGTCATCGTCGCCGGGCACGCGGCCGACGTATACGACCCCAGGACCGTGCGGGCCAGCACGGGGTCGCTGTTCGCGCTGCCGGTGATCCGCACGGAAGGTCACCGCGAGGTGGTCGCGTGGGTGGCGGCGCAGCGCGCGCGGGGCTGCCCGATCGTGCTGGTCGGCACCGACGAGCGCGGCGATCATGAGGTGTTCGACTTCGACTTCACCCAGCCTGCCCTGCTGCTGGTGGGAACCGAGGCCACCGGGCTGAGCGCCGCGTGGCGCGAGCTGTGCGACGTGCTGGTCGGCATCCCCATGGCCGGCGCGGCGAGCTCGCTGAACGCGGCGAGCGCGGCGACCGCGTTCTTGTACGAGGCCGCCCGGCAGCGCGTCCTGGCCGCCCGCGACGGCTGACGTTCTTACGGCAATACGGCATGCCGTAACTGCCGGGCTCCCGGCCGGCCCGCACTGCCCGCGGTGCCAGAAGCCGTGGGGCCGGGTTCACACACAACTCACACGCGATCCGCGTACCGCCCTGAGGTCCGCGGGCCACGATGGTAGCCAGGGGTGATCATCGTGCGGCAGCGAGGCGACCTAGGATGAGCGACAGAACCGGTACTGGCCGTGGCCAGCCGCGAGGACCGCTGGGACAGTGGAGGCCGTGGGAGCCGCGGCGGCCAGGGCTCCGGCGGCAGTCCCGGCCGTGGCGGCGGCAGGGGGCGTGGCGGCCGGGGGCCCTGGCCGCCGCCCTGGCGGGCACGGCCCTGCTCGCGGCCGCGTGCGGGGGCAGCGGCGCTACCTCTCCTGCGGCGCTGACCAATTACCAGAAGTCGCTGGCTTTCTCCCAGTGCATGCGCGCCCACGGCGAGCCGGGGTTCCCCGACCCCACGAGCAACGGCAGCATCCTCATCAACGGCCCGAAGGACCAACTCAACCATGCGCTGCTTGGCTCTGCCCAGAAGGCCTGCCAGCACCTGCTGCCGAACTCCGGGCCGATGACCGCGGCGCAGCAGCGGCGGGTCACCGCCCAGGCGCTGAAGTTCGTCGCCTGCATGCGCGCCCACGGGCTGCCGACCTTCCCCGACCCCCAGGTGAACTCCAACGGCATCGAGATGCACATGCCCAACGGTGTCGCGCCGAACTCGCCGGTGCTCCGGAACGCGCAGCAGGCATGCAAGAACCTCATCCCCGGCGGCCCCCCGTAAACCCACGGTCGTGGGGTGCCAGCGGAGCAGGGCCGCTGGCACCCCGCTCGTTCTCTTCGCCTCCCTCGCGGGCCGGTGCCCCCGGACTCGTTCGTATCCAAGCCGTCCTGCCCGCCTCCTATCAAAGAAGCACCGGTAATCGGCCATCTGCGCGATGCGGCCGGCCCGCCCGGCCGGGACGCTGAGGATCGCGTCGCTGAACCGTCTCGCTTTCATGCGCGTGAATACCGGGCAAAGGGGGAAGGGGGCACCGCGATGAGGCAGATCAGGGTCACCAAGAGGCCGCGCCCGCGGGAGTGGTACGCCGAGCCGCTGTCGCTTGACCCGCACGATCCCGACATCGTCCGGGCGAAGGAGTTCGCCCGGCGGGCGGGCAGCGCCGCGGCGCGGGCACGGCGGGCGGGCAGCGCTGCGGTCCGGGCTCGGCACGCGCCCCGGTCCGGGGCCTGACCGGGCGCGCCGCCAGTCCGGCCGGGAGGCCGTGCCCGCCCGGCGGCGCGCTGCCCGGGTTGGCCCGGCAGCGCGATGTCAGCGGACCGTGTAGGGGCCGGTGGAGACCGGGTGGTATCCCTTGGCGCCGATCGCCCTGGCCAGCGGGCTGCGCGGATCCTCATCCGCCTTGAGCAGGTCGAGCACGTGGCGGAAGTCGTATCGCGGCGCCCAGCCCAGTTCCGAGCGGGCACGCGTATTGCAATAGACCCGGTCGATGTGCGGGAACATCCGCCAGCCCCGCCGCGCGTACTCCGCCTCCTGGTCGGGGAACAGCCGCCGCACCACGGCGGGCGCGTCCTCGCGCAGCGCGCCGAGGTCGGCGGGGCCGAACGGCGTGGTGGCGCTGACGATGAACCGGCCGAAGCCGATCGCGGGCGCGCGGGCCATCGCGAGCAGGTGCGCGTCCGCCACGTCGGCGATGTCGGCGCGCCGGTACAGGAACTCGTTCGCCTTGACGTTCGCGTCCGGGTAGGCGTTGCGGACGTCGTCGGAGTCGTCCGGCTCGGGAAAGAAACGCGACGTGCGCAGGATCACCACGGGCAGCCCGCGGTCGGCGTGGATGAGCGCGCACAGGTCCTCGGCCGCGGTCTTCGTCGCGCCGTAGATGTTGCGTGGCACCGGGGCGACGTCCTCGGTGATCCACGCGGCGGGCGCGCCGGGCGCCGGGGTGAGCGCGCGGCCGAACGTGCTCGTGGTAGACGTGAACACGAAGCTGCCCACGCCCGCGGCGGCGGCCTCCTCGAGCAGCGTCAGCGTGCCGGTGATGTTGGTGTCCACGAAGTCCTGGCGGCGGTGCGAGCCCACGTGCGGCTTGTGCAGCGTCGCGGTGTGCAGCACGGCGCTGGCTCCGGCCAGGCTGCCACGGACCGTGGCCCGGTCGGTCACCGACCCGACCACGGTGGTGAACGGGGAGCCGAGCAGGTCGAGCCCGGCCACGTCCCGTCCGGCCGCCCGCAGCGCGCGCACCAGGGCCTCGCCCAGGTGCCCGGCGCTGCCGGTCACGAGGACGCGGTCGCCGGGCATGCGCCACACCATACTGCGCCGCTCCGGCCGGGCCGCCCCGCCGCCCCGGCCCGCGCCGCTGCCCGGCCACCCCGCCCCGGCCGCCCGGCCCGCGCCGCTGCCCGGCCACCCCGCCCCGGCCGCCCGGCCCGCGCCACTGCCCGGCCATCCCACCATGCCCGGCCACCCCGCCCCGGCCGCCCCGGCCCGCGCCACTGCCCCCGCCGCCCGGGCGTGGTGGGATGGGGGGATGCGCCCGAACCTGACCGTCCCGGCCAAGCTCACCCCCGGTGACCGGGTGGCGGTGGTGTCGCCCGCGTTCGCCGCGCCCGGCGCCTACCCGTACGTGCACGAACTGGCGATGACCCGGCTGCGCGAGGAGATCGGCCTGGAGCCGGTGGAGTACCCCACCACCCGGCGGCTGGGTGCCCCGCCGCAGGCCCGGGCGGCCGACCTGATGGCGGCGTTCGCCGACCCGGGCATCAAGGCTGTCCTGGCGACGATCGGCGGCGATGACCAGATCACCGTGCTCCCGTTCCTCGACCCGGCCGTGGCGGCGGCGAACCCGAAGGCGTTCGCCGGGTTCAGTGACAACACCAACCTGCTCAACTGGCTGTGGCACCATGGCGTCGCCGGGTACCACGGCGGCTCGACCATGGTGCACCTCGGCCGCCCCGGCGGGCTGCACCCGGTGCACGTGCGGTCGCTGCGGGCGGCCCTGTTCGACGGCGGCGACCTGGCGCTGCACGAGGTGGAGCGGTTCAGCGAGGACGAGCTGAGCTGGGCGGACCCGGGTGGCCTGACCGCCCCCGCGCCGACCCGGCCGTCCCCCGGCTGGGCCTGGCACCAGCCCGGCCGGGTGGTCACCGGGCCGGCCTGGGGCGGTTGCCTGGAGATCCTGCACTGGAACCTCGCGGTGGGCCGCTGGATCCGGCCGGCCGCGGACTACGCGGGCTGCGTCCTGCTGCTGGAGACCTCCGAGGAGATGCCCGCCGCGGAGGAGGTGTTCCGGATGCTGCGCAACATGGGCGAGCGGGGGCTGCTCGCCCAGTTCCCCGCCGTGGTGGTCGGCACCGCCAAGGCGAGCAGCATCTTCGCGCCGGTCAGCCCCGAGGGCCGGGAGCGCTACCGGGCCGGCCAGCAGGAGGCCGTGTTGCGGGCGTTCGCCGCCTACAACCCCGAGGCGATGATCGTCTTCAACGTCGACATCGGCCACACCGACCCGCAGTGGGTCCTCCCGTACGGCGGCACGATGACCATCGACGGCCCCGCCCGCACCATCACCGCCTCCTACTGACCCCGATCCCGCCCCTGCCGGTCACCCTCCCACCAGCCCCGGTCACCCCAC
>Ga0335078_10004049_pt1 | contig 21776 bp, 14 predicted proteins | sample Lox_Sample_32_FD_206711 | JGI IMG/M metagenome (GOLD analysis project Ga0335078, IMG submission 206711) | Soil microbial communities from Loxahatchee National Wildlife Refuge, Florida, United States - Lox_Sample_3.2 | ecosystem: Environmental > Terrestrial > Soil > Wetlands | place: USA...
GATGGACGTAGCCGGTTTGCTGCGCAAACTCGTTCCCTGGCTCAACCGGGGCGGATTGGCGATCGTCGATCAGGCGTTGATTTCGGGCTCAAATTTTCTTGTCAGTATTCTGCTGGCCAAGTGGCTGGTGCCGGATCAGTACGGAGCTTATGCGGTTGCCTTCGGCTTCTTCCTCCTGCTATCGCTGGTGTACGGAGCGCTGGTACTGGAGCCCATGGCCGTGTTCGGGGGTTCACACTACCGCGACGGACTACGCGGATATCTTGGCTCTCTGCTTTGGATTCACGTCACAATTTCGGCGGCGATCGCTGCGGTGTTTGGAGCAACCGCAATCGTGGCCTGGAGAATGGGTTCGTCTGGCGGATTAGCTGGCGCACTCGCGGGAGTAACCATCGCCTCTCCCTGCGTGCTGCTGTTTTGGCTCACCCGGCGGACCTTTTATCTGGAACTGTCGCCCGCCAAAGCGGCTACGGGATCTCTGGTTTATTTCTCGCTGAGTCTCAGTGCTTTGATTGTGCTTTACAGGCGTGGGCTGCTTTCCCCGTTCACCGCGTTTGTGCTGATGGGTATGGCTGCGCTGGCCACCGGCGGTTATTTGCTGCTGTATCTTCGACGTGAATTACGGCCCGCCCCGTTTCAGGACGGTGCCCGCGAGGTGTGGCGAAGGCATTGGGGTTATGGCCGCTGGGCGCTATTGAGCTGTGTTGCCAGTTGGATTCCCGCTTACATCTACTACCCCTTGCTCAGTACTTTTGGCAGCATGGCACACTCCGGCCAGCTCAAGGCTTTGATGAATTTCACTTTGCCGGTGGAACAAGTCAAGACCGCGTTGGCGCTGCTGTTCCTTCCCTATGCATCTTCGGTCCTGGAGCGAGAAGGAGTATCCAACGCCGGCACCCTGAGCAAGAGAATGACTCTGGTTGCTGTGGGCGTGGCCGTCGCTTATTGGAGCGTCATGCTTTGGCTGCAGCGGCCTGCTTTCCAAGTTCTCTATTCGGGCCGGTATATGGAAGTCGCGCATCTGCTTCCCATTGTCGCAGTGGGATCGATTGCCTGGTGCGGCAGCTTTGGCTCGGCCATTGCCTTGCGAGCAATGGAATCGCCGGCTTCAGTCTTCGTGGCATTCGGGCTGGCCGCGGTGGCCTCTCTGGTGGTCGGAATACCCAGTACTTACTTTTTCGGGGTCACGGGCGCCATTTGGGGAACGAACGTATCGGACTTGTTGTCCTGGGTATTTTTGGTGTGGCTGCTGCGCCGCAAAATGGCGGGCCGATCGAGCATCATGGAGCGATTTGTCGCATGGCGGACAGCCAGCCCGCCAGTGGCAGCTGAGGAAATTCCAGTTGAATAGGAACCGAGCGGGAAAGTAATCCCGGCTGGCGACGGTCAGGATCGAGAAAGGACACCTTAGATGGCAGAACAATCCAACGGCTCGAATGCGAATGCGAACGGAAATAAGAGAAAGAAGCCGACCTCCGCTTATCGCAAGTTGCGTAGAAAGCTTTCGATCACCAAGTTCAGAGCGCCACTGCTTTGGTTTCGTCATCACGGGTTTCGTCCGGCGGACGTTTTCCTGGGCTCTTACCCCCGCTCTGGAACGACTTGGACGCGCTTCACATTATTTGAGATTCTCACCGGTGGAACGTCGGGGTTTGTGGCCGTCAACGGAGCATTGCACGGCGTAGGCGCGCACAAGACGGGATCCCCCGTGCTGCCTAACGGCGGCCGGCTGATCAATACTCACGAGCGGTACCACAAGCACTACAAACGAGCGATCTATCTGGTACGTGACGCCAGGGACGTAGCACTCTCCGAGTTTGCCTACACTCGAGCTCTGGAATTTTTCGATGGCGACTTGGATAAATTTCTCACGACATTCCTGTGCAAGAAGATCAATGCCTTTGGCCCGTGGCAAGTCCAGGTGAGCTCCTGGCTCGATTCGCCGATTGCCGGAACCTCTGACTTGCTGCTCATGCACTTTGAGGAATTGCGACAGAATCCTGTCGAAGGATTCTCTCGCATGGCGGATTTCCTGGGAGTCAAGGTCGACCACACCATCATCGAGCGCGCCATCGCCAACAATGCGCTCGAGAAAATGCAGGAGAAAGAGCGTAAAGAACCGGTGCGCGCTTCGGTCAAGGATCGATTTGTGCGCAGCGGAGCGGTGCAGGGTTGGCGCTCGAAATTGACGCCGGCGCAGATAGCGTTAATCGAGGAGCATGCGGGCAGCGTTCTGACACGGCTGGGCTACCCACTCACGAGTGAATCCTCGAAGCCGGAGATCGAGAGCGGCTCGGTTTTGCAATCGAGCCTTTCATGAATGGGTTGGCGGTTAATTAGCACCTAGCGACAGAGAATGTTCCAGGATCCTGCAGTTCGGCGGCCGGCACAGGGCATCTTGCCCGGTATGGGAGCAGTTGTGTTGTTCGGCGCCATGAGCGGTCTGGCGCTCATGTTTCTCCCGTGGCTGCTTTCCTCCATCTCCGAAGGGACTGCGGAAGCTTTTTTCATCGGCGCTCTCTTTGTGGTTTTATTCGGCGTCGTGCTGGGAGCATCGCACGCGAGACTCACGAGCGTCAGGACTACGGTCTATCGCTCCGCGCTTTTGATCTGGTGGTTCCTTCTGGTCTGGGAAGTGGTCTTCGAGCGACTGAACGACCCGTACAGCATGACGCAGGGGACCTTCGCCGCGGCTGCGTACGAAGAAAGCGCAATGTGGGTTCTGGCATTCTGCGCCTTTCTCATTATCTCCTTGCGGCAGCCGGGGTATCTGAACCAGGTTTTTTCCGGCTCTTACAAATGGCTGTCCGTTTTCATCCTATTCAGCCTGCTGTCAGTTGCCTATGCTCCTGGCAAATCATACTCGGCGGCCTGGGGATTCAAGCTTCTGTTAACTGTCCTGCTGCTGCAATTGTGCGCCAGCTTGATGCAGAATCTGAATGATGTTGTGGCATTCCTCAAAGTAACCCTCTGGGCATTTCTGGTACTGAGCATCGTACCGGTCATCGAGGCGTTCTCGGATCCGGCGCACGCCTTTGAAGATGGACGCCTCAATGCCGATCCGGATTGGCTCTCGCCCGTGGCTGCGGCGGTCATGCTGACAGCGTTGATTCTGTTTTATGTGGAGAAGAAGAGACATTACGTTCCTCTCGGATTGGTGGGCGTGATGGTCATGTTCTTGGCCTTCGGCAAGACCGGCATCGCGGCCGGCATGGTGGGGGTCCTGCTCTTCCTGGCGCTCCGAGGGCAGTTCGTCAGGAGTCTTGGCTTGGTGGCCGGCATAGCTGTGGTGGGCGTATTGATTATTTCGTTTACCCCGATCGCGGGTTACCTTCACTCCTACGCGGGCGCCGACACCTTCACCGGGCGCACTTCGATTTGGGCTGCCGGAATCCAGTCTATTCGTGAGAGTCCATACAGTCTTATCTGGGGGCATGGATATCTGGCAACCTATTTTGCTTTTACCCGGGGCGCGGCACAAATCGAATTCATGCACCTGCATAATGCCTTTCTGGAGGTCGCTTATAACGACGGACTCCTGGGTCTCGGACTGCTGCTGTTGGTCAATGGTGTGATCATCAAGAATATTTTTGGCACATTGCGCATGGCTGCCACCCTGCGCGCCAACGGTCATCAACAGGGCGCACGAGCCTATCTCTTGACCGTCGGAGTGCTGGCATTGTACGTGAACTCGTTCTTAGGCGGGTTGTTCTCCGCAAACTTTGGCGGAAGACCAAGAAACTTTTACATGCTCTTTCTGGCGATATTCATGCTCAGTGCAGTAATGCAGCAACTAGTTTCCAATCTGTCAAAACGTAACGCTCCAGATCAGCATCAGCCGCCTCGGCGGTTATACCCTTTCGCTGTTCCCGAAACCAAGTGAACACTCATTCATTGAACTCTCAGCCCTGGCTGGTCACCGGTGCGGCCGGCTTCCTCGGTTCGCACGTCGTCGAGCAGCTACTCCTACGCCACGTCCCAGTCATTGGGGTGGATGACTTAAGCGGCGGCAAGTGGCAGTTTCTGGCTCCGTTCGCAACGAACCCGGCATTTAAGTTCATCTGCCAAGACATTCGCGAGGAAGCACCTCTCTCTGAGATGTGCCGGCGGGCGCATCCGGCCGCGGTGGTGCACCTCGCCGCGCTGCACTTCATTCCAGCCGCGATGCGCGACCCAGGATTAGCGGTCAGCCTGAATGTCCATGGTACACAGACCGTTCTCAACGCCGCTCGGGCGGCTGGCGTACCGCGTTTTTTCTATGCCAGCACGGCGGATGTCTACAAGTCGAGCGATCAGCCGCACTCGGAAACCAGTGAGATTGGCCCATTTAATATTTACGGCCTCACCAAGTGGATCGGAGAGCAGTTGCTTCGTCTGGAGGCAAATAACCGGACCGACTGCGGTTTCGTGATCGGCCGCCTGTTCAACCTTTATGGCCCGCGCGAAACCAACCCCCATATCCTGCCGGATATCTTCGACCAACTTCGCAACGGCCATAATGGCATGTTGCGGTTGGGGAATATTACCCCCAAGCGCGATCTGGTTCCGGTGGCGGATGCGGCGCGCGCGGTGATCGCAACGGTCGAGAACGCTTCGGCTGGCATTACCACCGTCAATATCGGTACCGGTCTTTCGGTCTCCATGCAGGAAGTGGTTGAGCTGTTATCCAGCCTTATGGGAAAATCGCTGCGCATTGAGACTGATCCTGGAAAAGTACGCGCGGTGGAACGTCCCCACCTGCAAGCCGATGTTGGCGCTCTTCGGTCTCTCATTGGCTGGTCTCCCCACCAAGATCTCTCTCGGGGATTTCGTGAACTCCTGCACTCGGAAGGAGTCTTACCATGACCTTGTCCCGGCCAAACATTGGCCTTGTCGCCCTTGATCGCTGGATGGGCGGTGTGATCTACACCCACAATCTGGTTCGCGCCTTGTCTCGTTTGCCAGAAAACGAGCGCCCTCGAATTACGCTTTTCTGTCGGAGCAGCGCGGTGCTGTTTGAAGAGGTGCGTCACCTGGCGGATAAGGTAGTCGTCTTCGAGTCATTGCTGGACAAGATCTTCGGAAACACGCGACTGGATGTTCCTTCGCAGCGGACCAACGCTGCGGTTTCGGCCGCTTTGCTGGGCGAGGCCGCTCCAGAATTGGCGTTGGCGGCGAGGCGGGAGAAGGTGGACACCATCTTCCCGGTACTTGTCCCCTACACGCGCCTTCTTCCCAACACCATCGCGTGGATTCCCGATCTTCAACATTGCATTTTGCCCGAGTTCTTTTCGCGCCTGGCCAGGGCAGCTCGCGACAAGAGCTTCCCCGCTCTTCTGCGTGATCCCAGCCGTCACGTGGTTTTCAGCAGCCAGTGTGCGCTCGATGATGCAACTCGCGCGTATGGAACACCTCAGGCGAAGACTCACATTTTGCACTTTGCAACCGTTCCCGAACCCGAGTGGTTCCGCGACCCGGCCCCCGTAGTGAGGAAATACTCTGTTCCGCAGACTTATCTCATTCTCTGTAACCAGTTTTGGATTCACAAGGACCACCTCACGGCTTTCAAAGCAGTCGCAAAGCTCAAACAGCAAGGGTTGAAGATACACTTGGTGTGCACCGGGCCCACGCAAGACAACCGGAGCCCGGAGTTTTTCCCCCACCTGAAATCCCAAATCAAAGAACTTGGCATCGAAGAGCAGGTGCAGATTTTAGGTCTGATTCCTCGTACCGACCAGGTCTCCTTAATCCGCGCCTCCAAAGCCGTGGTGCAGCCCTCGCGGTTTGAGGGCTGGAGCACGGTCATCGAGGATGCTCGGGCGTTAGGCAGGCCGGTCATTGCATCTGATTTCCCGGTCCACCTGGAGCAGATTGCGCCAGGCTCGTCGTTCTTCCGCATGGGCGATGCCGACGATTGTGCAGTGGCCATGGCCCGCCGCTGGCAGGAAGACACGATGCCTCCGTTTGCTCCCTCTCAACATGAGGACCGGGTGGTCGAGTTTGGCCGGGCTTTCGTCCGTATCGTTGAGGAAGTACTCTCCGGTTCACCCGTGGCTGTTCCAGAGGTAGCAGCCCTGTCCCGCTAGCTCTGGGCCACGATTGCGTCCCCGTCCGATTCGCTCATCACGCTAAACACCAGGCCATGAAAATTCTTCTGGTCCACAATTCGTATCAGCAGCCGGGAGGCGAAGACGTCGTCTACCAGCGTGAGCGGGATATGCTGAAAAGCGCCGGGCACGAAGTGCTCGAATATCAGCGGAGTAACAGCGAGATCGAGGATTACTCCGTGGTCCGCCGCATTACCCTGTTTGGCCGCACGGTATGGGCGCCGGACTCCTACCGTGACTTCACCGCATTGCTGCGGGAGGAACCGGAGATTGTCCATGTCCACAACTCGTTTCCGCTGATCTCTCCTTCCATCTACTGGGCGTGCCGGAACGCGCGGGTGCCAGTCGTTCAGACCGTTCACAACTATCGCTTGCTCTGCGCTGAGTCGAACTTTTTCCGGGACGGCAAGCCCTGTGAAGACTGCCTCAAAGGCGGCCACTGGCAGGGAGTCATGCACGGATGCTATCGCAATTCCCGCCTACAAACGGCGGCCGTGGCCATGATGCTTACCGTGCACCACGCGCGCAAGACCTGGACCGAGATGGTGGATTGTTACATCGCGCTCACGTCGTTCTCCCGCAGCCGGTATCTGGAGGCGGGATTTTCCGGAGAGCTGATCAAAGTGAAACCGAACTTTGTGGATCCCGATCCCGGCAAACGGCTGGACGACGGCTCTTACGCGTTGTTTGTAGGTCGATTGGACGAGCAAAAGGGAGTCCGCACCTTATTGCGGGCGTGGGCCAACATGCCCTCGACCGCTAAGCTGCGCATTGTGGGCGATGGCCCCTCGAGACCCCAACAGGAAGCCATGGCCAAGGGCTATTCGAATGTGGAGTTCTTGGGCTGGCTGCCTCACCAAAAAGTCTTCGAGGCCATGAAGGGCGCGCGGTTCCTGGTCTTTCCCAGCGAATGGTACGAGAATCTGCCGCTTGCCATCATTGAAGCATTCGCCTGCGGTGTCCCGGTTCTGGCTTCCGGCCTGGGAGCGATGCAGGAGTTGGTCGAGCATGGACGCACCGGACTGTTATTTCGTCCGGGCGACCACGAGGACCTTGCCCGCACCATGGTTCATGCCTGGAATCAGCGTGAATACATGGCGCGGCTGGGCGATAAGGCCCGCACGGAGTACGAAACCAAGTACACCGCGGCGGCGAATTACCGCCAGTTGCTCGATATTTACATGCAGGTTCTTGCGAAGCGGGCATTGGCGGTTGAGCCGCAATCCGTACCGGCGCCGGTTTCGGCAGGAACCACATTGCACGGTTGACTGGCATTTCGGCGGCAAGTAGAGAGTGCGTTAAGAAATGACCGATCGATACATCACCATCAGCATTGACGATGGATATTCCGCGGATGCCAGGGTTGCGGAGTTGCTCCAGAAATATGAGCTGCAGGGTACTTTCTACGTACCAGCAGTAAACTGCGAGCACGCCGTGATGACAGCGGGTGAGATTCGCGAGCTGTCACGACAGTTCGAAATCGGTAGTCATACTTATAACCACCTGTCATTGAATGTTCTGTCCGATGCCCAGGCCTGGTCTGAAATCAGCAGTGGCAAACAATGGCTGGAGGATGTTCTAGGCCAACCGGTGATTTCCTTCTGTTATCCGCGCGGAAAGTTCAAGCGCGGCACGGCCGCGCTGGTGGAAAGGGCAGGCTTCCTCGGGGCAAGAACCTGTCACTTCAATCTGCACAATTTTCCGCGGAATCCTTTCCTGTGGGGACTCAGCACCCATGCCAGTTACCACAGCCGGATGATTCAGATACGGCACGCGCTTTTGGAGCGCAACTTCCTGGGAATGCGCAATTTCTTCGCATGCTACCAAACTGCCACCGATTGGCAAACTCACTTCCTTCACGCTCTTGATCAGGTCGCAGAGCACGGAGGCATTGCTCACTTGTATCTGCACAGCTGGGAAATCGAGGAGGCGGGCGAGTGGGTCAAGTTGGAGTCCGTATTGCAAGGCGTTTCCCGGCATAGCCTGACTCCCGTCACCAATGGAACGCTTTATCGGCTCTGGAGTCGATTTATGAAACCCGAAGTTTCGCTGGTGCCTGTTGCATAACAGACCGGGCATATTGCCAATGACCGCAAGATAAATCGTCCGCCCCTGTGCTTCTGGATCAATTTCTTTTCTTCGCCACTGGGTCTAGTTTGGAGGCCTTTTGAAACCGCCCGTCAGCACCTCATCGGAAAGCAATCGGTTACCCATTCGTGCAGGACAAGCATCCTTGGTTAACGAACCCAACAACGGGAAGCACTCAAGCGGGTCCTTAGTGATGGACTTGTTCAGTGAAAAAGCTGAAGCAGCTCCCAATGCTCTGGCCCTGGCCTCTTCGACCCAAATGCTGACATATGGGGACGTCGAGACTCAAGCCAATCAATTGGCTCATCATCTGATGACGCTCGGGGTTGCTGCCGACGTGCTGGTTGGAGTTTGTCTTGATCGTAGTCCGGCCATGGTCATCGCGAGCCTCGCCATCATGAAGGCTGGCGGAGCCTATGTTCCCTTAGATCCTGATTTCCCGGCGCAGCGGCTGCGTTTCATGCTGGAAGATGCCCAAGCCCCGGTGTTGATCACGGACCAGAAGATCGCGAACCGCATTGGTAAAGGAGCCTGGCAGACGGTTGATATCGAACAAAATGCAGACCAGATTGCGCAGTATCCCGAAACGCGCCCCCAGGTATCTGGATCGGGCGTGAATCTTGCGTATGTGATTTATACCTCCGGGTCGACTGGCCGCCCGAAGGGGGTCGAGATTACGCATGACAGCCTGCTCAACCTCATCTTTTGGCATCGGCGGGCCTTTGAGGTTTCGGCAGCTGATCGCGCCAGCCAAATCGCAAGTGTAGGATTCGATGCGGCAGTTTGGGAAGTCTGGCCTGGCCTTACCGCGGGAGGCAGCGTCCACTTTCCCGACGAGGCAATTCGGGTTGCTCCCAAGCGGCTCCGCGACTGGCTGGTGAGCGAGCGGGTTACGGTATGCTTCGCGCCCACACCGCTCGCAGAAGTCTTGCTCACTCTTGAATGGCCCAGTGACACCGCTCTCCGACTACTTCTGACCGGCGGGGATACCCTGCATCATCATCCCCCATCTGGTCTCCCCTTTGCGCTGGTCAACAATTACGGACCCACAGAATGCACCGTGGTGGCAACTTCGGGCGTGGTTCCGCCGAGTGCACACGCTGATGGAGCACCTCCTATCGGGCGTCCTATCGATAATTTTCAGATCTACATTCTCGATGAGCATATGCAGCAAGTTCCGGTCGGCACGGTGGGAGAGCTGCACATCGGTGGCAAGGGACTCGCTCGCGGCTACCTCCGGCGGCCGGATTTAGGGGCGGAACGGTTTGTGTCCAATCCGTTCAGCCAAAACGGGGCTGAGCGCCTCTACAAGACGGGAGACTTGGCCCGTTATCTGCCCGATGGCCAAATCACTTTCGTGGGGCGCGTCGACGAGCAGATCAAAGTTCGCGGCTACCGCATTGAGCCCGAGGAGATTGCCACGGTGCTCGAGCAATACCCCGGCGTCAAAGCAAGCCTGGTGGTTGCCCGTAAAAGCGATTCCGGAGACCCACGCTTGATCGCTTATGTGGTGCCCACTCCAGATGCCAATTTTGACCACAGTTCCTTACAGGAATATTTGAACCGCTATTTACCTGACTATATGGTGCCGGCCGCGTTTGTGCGCCTGCCCGAGCTGCCAATCGGACCCAACGGCAAGATTGATCGCGCGGCACTGCCCGCGCAAGGCAGCGAAAACACGATTGTCGATCAGGTCCACGTTGCTCCGTCAACTCCAGTGGAAGAGCGAGTGGTAAAGATTCTCGCCGAACTACTGCGCATAGAAAAGGTCAGCGTTACCGACAATTTCTTTTTCCTGGGGGGGCACTCCCTGCTGGGAACTCAACTGATCGCCCGCATCCGGGATTTCTTCGGGGTCGAGCTTCCCCTGCGCGCAGTGTTCGATTCGCCCACCCCGGCGGAACTTTCGGTGGAAATCGAGCGCTTGCTCCGCAAAGACCGGCTTAACGCAGCCGATTAGTTTTGTGACTTTTTTATCTTTCGGCGAACCGGCCTCAAGCGTTCTCGATCGCATCAGCCGCGGCATTCCCCTCCCCGCCACCCCCCGTCGGCCTGACCGCTGCGTACTTGGTTCGCACGCACGGTGGGAGACTGTAAACTCGCATCGAAGCTCGATTACTCGCGTTTGATATGCACCCAGTGTCGGCAAAATCGGAGGCCGCGCTCAGCCTTTATCATCTGCTCGATCCTGAAGTGTTAGCTAACCCTTATCCCCTTTATCACCGGCTGCGGACCGAAGATCCGGTGCACTGGGATACCTTTCTACACGCCTGGGTTGTGACCCGGTACGAGGATGTAGTTCGCGTGTTGGTAAACTTCTCTGCCAATCGCACGCCAACGCCGGCGCAGTTGACGGCGTTGGGGCTTTCCCATCTGAATCCCATAGCCGGCGTCATGGTGAAGCAAATGTTGTTCCTGGATCCGCCGGCACACACGCGATTGCGCGGTCTGTGCTCTCAGGCGTTTACACCGCGCCGGGTAGAACGGCTGCGTTCTCATATCCAGGAGATCGCCGATCGCCTGATCGATGCGGTGTTGTCTAGCGGAAGCATGGATTTGATCCGCGATTTCGCCGCGCCCCTACCCGCAACGGTTACTGCCGAAATGTTAGGGGTTCCGCCCTCCGACCACGTTCGGCTGAAGGCCTGGTCGGCCGACTTTGCGGAAATGCTGGGCAATTTCCAGCACAACCCTGATCGCGTACCGCGGGTCTTAGGCAGTCTCGAAGAAATGACCGCCTATTTCCGCAAAGCCATAGAGATGCACCGGAGCCAGCCTAGTGAGGGACTGATCCACGACCTGCTCGTTGCCGAGGTCGAAGGAGACCGCCTGAGCGAAGACGAGGTGGTTGCCAACCTGATCGTCACTATGGTGGGCGGGCAGGAAACCACAACCAACTTGATCGGCAATGGCATCCTGAGCCTGCTGCGCAATCCTGAGGTGCTGAGTCAACTGCGGTCCGACATGTCGCTAATCCCCTTAGCGGTGGAGGAGTTATTGCGCTACGAAAGTCCAAGCCAGCACACGGCGCGCATCGCACCAGAAGACATTGAACTGGCTGGTAAGAAAATCCGTCGCCGGGATGCCACCATCGCAGTGATGGGCGCCGCTAACCGCGATCCGGAGTACTTTGTCGAGCCGGATCGTCTGGACATTACACGCAAGAACAATCGTCACGTGGCTTTCGGCGCGGGTGCCCATTTCTGCTTTGGGGCTCCTCTGGCGCGCATCGAGGCCCAGATCGCCTTCGCAACTCTGCTGCAGCGGCTACCGGGTTTGAGATTGGAACCGCAAACCATCGCCTGGCGCGAAAATCTGGGCTTAAGAGGTTTAACCGGACTCCAGGTTTCCTTTTGACCGGATCAGATTCCTGTGGGGATTCATTCTCTGGTAAACGTACCAATAGATCGGACCAGATGGGAAACGCTTTAGAACTTCAAGAAGCTGACAAGCTGCCCGTCGCCGGTTCCACCGACCGCCGGCAGATTCTTCCGCTCGCGAAGGGCAGCTGCGCGCCTCTGTCGTTTGCGCAGCAGCAGATTTGGCTGCACGCTCAGCTCATTCCGGACCTGCCTTTATATAACGAACCTGTCACCGTAAATCGTCGTGGACCTCTGGATGAAACCGCTCTGAATCGCGCCTTGACCGAAATTGTGCGTCGCCATCAGGCTTGGCGAACGACGTTCACGTTGGTCGACGGTGAGCCGGTCCAGGTTGTGCAGCCGCCGCCGGAGATTCGCGTGTCCGTGGCCGATCTCAGCCGGGTTTCGGAAGGCCAGCGTGAAGCTGAAGCTCAGCGCCTGGCCGTTGCGGATGCCTGCCGGCCGTTCAATCTCTCGCAGGGACCATTGTTTCGCGCCTTGCTTGCCAGACTTAGCGACAATGAGCACCGGCTGTTCCTGACCCTCCATCACATCATCTTTGACGGATACTCCATCTACCGGGTATTTCTGCCGGAGTTAGCCACCCTCTATGACGCGTTCGTGCGTGGTCAGGAATCACCTCTGCCGGATCTGGCGACGCAGTACTCGGACTTTGCCGCGTGGGAACGCGAATGGCTAAGCAGCGAGGATCATGCTTCGTCGCAACTTTCTTATTGGCGAGAGCGTCTGAGTGGGAACCTGCCGGTACTGCAGTTGCCGTCGGATCATCCACGGCCGGCGGTCCAGAGCTTTCGGGGAGCGATCCAGCCTCTGGCATTTTCCAGTCGTTTAAGTGATGCGTTGAAGCGGCTGAGTCAGCAGGAGAGTGCGACCCTGTTCATGTGCCTGGCGGCGGCCTTCACGCTTCTTCTGCAAAGATACTCCTCCTCTGACGACGTGGTTATTGGTACGGTCAGCTCCCGACGCAAGCGATCGGAGCTCGAAGGATTGCTGGGATACTTTCTCAATCCGCTGGTTCTGCGCAACGATTTGTCGGGAGATCCAACCTTTCGAGGACTGTTGCGGCGGACGCGAGAGGTCGCTCTCGGCGCTCTGTCGAACGATGATGTCCCATTCACGCAGGTGGTCCACGAGGTTCATCCCAGCCGTAGTTTGAGCTTCAACCCGCTGTTTCAGGTCATGCTGACCCTGGAGCCTCCGGTGCCGGCCAATCAGGACGGATGGACGGTGGCGCTGACCCAATCTGAAGTGGACACCGGAATTTCGAAATTCGATTTATGCCTCGAACTGGATGACCAACCCTCTGGAATGGTCGGACGGTTTAAGTATAGTTGCGACCTCTTTCAACCAGAGGCCATTTCCCGCATGGCTGGTCATTTGTCAACCCTGCTGGAGAGCATCGCCGCGAATCCCGACCTCCCCATCTCGCAGCTCCAGATCCTTACCGAACGTGAGAGGCGCCAGCTGTGCATCGAGTGGAATGATACCGACGCTGAATTCCCGAGCGATTCCTGCCTCCATCAAAGGGTCGCAGATCAGGTTGAGCGAACCCCTGAAACAGTGGCTCTGGTAGATGATGACCGCCAGTGGACTTACCGTGAGCTTGAGTGCCGCAGCAACCAGCTAGCTGCCTATCTTCAGAAATGTGGCGTCGCGCCTGAGGCCGCGGTCGGACTCTACCTCGAACCCTGCGGAGAAATGGTGATCGGGATTCTGGGCGTACTTAAGGCGGGCGGTGCCTGCCTCCCCCTGGACCCAACTTACCCGAGCGAACGCTTGGAACATGTCTTGGCCGATGCTCAGCCCAGAGTCTTGTTAACCCAGCAACGTTTGCTTTCTCAATTGCCGCCTTCTGGCCTGAAGACTGTCTGCCTTGACTCCGAGTGGAATGCGATCGCACAGAGCGACCAGCCCGTTCCCGACCAATGCACTCCCGAGAATCTGGCCTACGTTATCTACACTTCGGGTTCCACCGGGAAGCCAAAGGGTGTACAGATCACGCACCGCAACCTGGTCCACTCCACCCACGCTCGCTCCATCTATTACGGCACGGACGCGGGACGTTTCCTCTTGCTTTCTTCATTCGCGTTTGACAGTTCGCTGGCGGGCATCTTTGGCACACTCTGCCAAGGCGGTACTCTGGTATTGACACCGGGATCGTTGCAATCGAATCTTTCTCAGCTGGCGCAATTAGTCGAGCAACACCGGATCTCCGAATTGCTGGCAGTTCCCTCCTTGTACAGTTTGCTTCTCGAACAATCAGGTCCGAGTCAGTTGGCATCGTTGCGGACCGTCATCGTAGCTGGCGAGTCTTGCCCCCGTGAACTCGTCGACCGCCACTTTGCAACATTGCCCCACACTGCTCTATTCAATGAGTATGGTCCGACCGAAGCCTCTGTTTGGAGTACGGTACACAGATTTCAACCTGGCTCGTCCGGCAAAGTGGTTTCAATCGGCCGTCCGATTCCCAATGCGCAAGTGTATGTGCTGGATCCCCATCGGAATCCAGTGCCAATCGGTATCCCTGGGGAGCTTTACATCGGCGGTCCTGGGGTAGTGCGCGGATATCTTAACCGGTCGACGGAGACGGCTGAGCGATTCATCCGTGATCCATTCAACGGGAAGCCCGGTCACAGACTGTATAAGACCGGCGATCGGGTTCGTTACTTGGCCGACGGCAATCTCGAACTTCTGGGTCGTCTCGATCACCAAGTGAAAATTCGGGGCTTTCGTCTCGAGTTGGAGGAGATCGAGGCGGTCATCAGCGAGTATGAGGGAGTGCAGCAGGCGCTAGTCACAATTCGCAATGAGTCCAACGGTGAGCCCAAGCTGATGGCGTCGATTGTGCCGGCGGATGTGGCAGCCTTTCAGACCGATCAGTTGCACAGCTTTCTCAGCAAGAAGTTGCCGGAAGTGATGCTGCCCTCGTCCTACACTCTGCTCGAGAAGTTACCTCTTCTCCCCAACGGAAAGGTGGATCGGCAAGCCGTAGCGGGGCTCGTCCAACCCGCCTCGGGGACCCAATTCTCGAAGCCGCATAGCGTGATTGAGCTTACGCTGGTGCAGATTTGGCAAGAAGTACTGGATCGTCCGGGCATTGGAGTCACTGAGAACTTCTTCGATCTTGGCGGACACTCATTGCTGGTGGCGAAACTTCTGCTTCGCATCGAGCAACGTTTCGGAAAGAGACTCTCGCTGGCTAACGTCTTCCAGGCGCCCACGATCCGCGAGTTAGCGCTTTTGCTGAATGGTAACGGCCAATCGATCCACTGCGGGGCGGTGGTTCCGATTCAACCTCGAGGCTCGAGGCCTCCTCTCTTCCTGGTGCGCGGAGGCCCTCTGTTTCTACCTCTGGCCAACCGTCTGGGCCTCGATCAACCGCTGCTGGGCCTCGATCTTCCCGCCTCTGACGCCAGCCAACTGCCGGTACCCTACAAACTGGAAGATATAGCCGCGGTGCTTGTTTCCCGCATGCGCGAGGTGCAGCCTACGGGCCCTTATTATCTTGCCGGTTTGTGTGTAAACGGCGTCATAGCCTACGAAATGGCCAGCCAGCTTGTGCAGCAGGGCGAGTCGGTAGGGCTGCTCGTGCTGTTCGATGCCCAGAATCCAACATTTTACGAGGATTTCTCCCAGGAGAGCCGCAGCCAGTTGCTACTGAGAAGAATTGGATATCAGCTGGCAAGCCTTCGACGGCAAAAGCTGCCCGGTTTTCTGCGCGAGCGCCTGATCGGGATTCATCGCCGGCTCAGCGTGCGCTACTGGCGAATCCATTACGCCCTGGGTCTGCCGGTTGACGAGGAACAGTTGCGCGACCTGGACACCATCGTACATCCTGCGTCCTTCGTTTATCGTCCAGGACCTTACCCGGACGCGGCGGTATTTTTTCAATCCACAGATTGGCCGGTTGGACGGTATTGGGACTTTCACTCCAGTTGGAATGGCCTCATCCAAGGAGGCTTGAAGGTATTCAAGATTCCCGGGGGCCACGAATCCATGTTCTACGAAGAAAACGTGGACCTGGTTGCAGGCAAACTGCAAGACTGCCTATCGGAGGCGATGCGGGGCCGCAATGGATCAGGTGGATCGCAGGAGGATGTCGCCTAGGTACGGGCCAAGATCATCCAATGGAACTTGAGACCATCCAACTGAAAAAAGGAACAGCCTCCAAAGCTACTCCGCCCAAGTTCCGCGAAGCGACATTCGAAGACTATCCCCAAATCGCAGCGCTGGAGTCTCGTTACGGATTGAATCCCAAGAGCTATGAAGAGTGGAAACATCTATGGGTGGCCAACCCGGCGTATCAGAACTTCCCTCGTTGGCCAATCGGGTGGGTGGGGGAAAATGACGACAAGGAGATAGTTGGCTGCGTCAGTAATATTCCTCTCGCGTATGAGTTTAACGGTGAGCCTTTGGTAGTGGCCACCAGTCGATCTTTCGTTGTGGACTCTCGCTATCGCGCGTACTCTCTCTCCCTGCTGGCACATTTCTTCAATCAAAAGAATGTGGACCTTTTCCTGAATACCACGGTCAATGCCCAGGCCTTAAAGCTGCAGGAAGTGTTTCGGGCCGCCCGGGTGCCAACCGGAACCTGGAACCGGTCGGCATTCTGGATTACCAGCTACCGGGCCTTTAGCGCGAGCTTGTTGGCCAAGAGCAGAGTATATGGGGCCTCGCTTCTGAGCTACCCGGCATCGGCAGGTCTGTTCCTCCGCGACAAGCTTCGGAGTGGCATGTGGCAGTCAGCCGGGCACCACACTCCAGTGAGTCTTTGCAGCCGGTTTGACGACAGGTTCAATGTCTTCTGGGAGCGGATTCGAAAACAAAATTCCAACCGTTTGCTGGCAGTTCGTTCACGCGAGATCCTGGAATGGCACTTTCAATACGCTCTGGCCAAAAATCGGGCCTGGGTACTGACTTCGAGTAACGGCGACGAGCTATCCGCCTATGCAATTTTTTGCCGGCAGGATAATCCTGGCTTGGAACTGGAGCGGATGCGACTGGTCGACTTCCAGGCTCTGGACGGTCAGGCAGAGCTTCTGAAACCGATGCTTCTCCATGCCTTGGAGATGTGCCAGCGCGAAGGAATCCATATGATGGAAGCCATCGGTTTCTCCGCGGAGAAGGAACGCGCGATCGAGGGCGCAAATCCTTATTACAGGGAGCTAGCCTCCTGGCGATATTTCTATCGCGCCACTGACCGACAACTTGCCCTCAGCCTGCAAAACCCGGGAGCCTGGGACCCAACCTGTTTCGATGGAGACTCCAGCCTCTAGCGCCGAAGGCGCCGTCGTACACGTTTCAAATTGACAATCAGGTAACCATGGCCGGACTGATAACTCAACCCTTGGACGCTGTTGAAGAAAAAGCAAAGCATCCCGCTTGGCATGCGGCGGATGGACCTTTGTTTGTGATCGGCATGTGGCGCTCAGGCACTTCACTTCTATACGCCCTGCTTAATCAGCACCCTGAGATCGCCTTGATGTATGAGGAAGACTTGGCCCATTTGAGGTCTCTTTTCTGGCTTCCGCGAAATACACCGCGGTGGCTGGCAAAGTGGGACTTCTGGAACGAAGCCCTCACCCGTCACAAGGTTGACACGACAAAGATCCCCGACGGAATATCCGACCTCGGGAATGCCGCTCGCGCCGTGTACCAGCAATATGCGAAGCAGAAGAACGGCGCGACCATCTGGGGTTGCAAGTCACCCACCTACCACGACGAAATCACGCACTTATACCGTGCCTTCCCCAACGCGCGCTTCGTGATTATCTGGCGCGACTTGCGATCGATCTGCCGCAGCATTATCGAGGCCTCTCCGGGAAATCTTTTTTTTAGCCGTAGAGGATTCATTCTCCGGGCCATATTGGGCTACGAGGAGATGAAAGCACAGTGTGACTCGCTCATCCAGCGGGGTGGGCAAGTTTATCAGCTTAATTACGAAGACCTGGTGCGCGACCCCGCGGCCACCATGCAGGAAATCTGCGCCTTCCTGCAGCTTCCCTTCGATCCCAGGATGACCCGCCTGGAGGGAGCGGACCGCACCGCGATCGAGGAAGGTCCGCATCATTCGCTGGTGAAAAGTGAAAAAATTGTCGCCTCGAGGAACGATTCCCAGGGACTCCCTACGGCGGTAAAAGATAAGGCCGAAAGATACATTCACATGTGGCAGAAGCAGTCGGGTGGGGTCTGGCCCCTCTATCCCGATTTACCTGAGAACTCCTGCGGTGATCCTTCGTTGTGGGAACGATTCCGTGACCGGGTCACCTACCGCGCCCTTTCCTTCTGGCACCACGCGGCGCCGGTCGTTTTCTCCTTCATACCGCTGATTGTGTGGAAGAAATATCGCGAGTTCAATTACGCCAGAAGGTATGCTCGCTCGCTTCGCGCAACCGGGGAAATGAATGGCCGTTCTTCGTCTTCAGAACAAACTGGCGACCAATAGCTCTGATCCGATGCAAGCTAAAGCTGAGATCAAAATCTTCTCGACCTCGCCGCAATCGAGCGCGGTTTCGCGAGATTGTTATGTGCGCAACGTGATTGAGGTAGCGCGCTGGAGCGAGGACGCCGGCTGTGAAGGAATCCTCGTTTATACCGACAACTCGCTGGTCGATCCGTGGTTGATCGCGCAAGTAATTATTCAGAATACGTCCCGGCTTTGCCCGTTGGTGGCCGTGCAACCTGCCTATATGCATCCCTATGCGGTTGCCAAGATGGTGAGCTCGTTGGGTCACCTCTATGGTCGCCGGATCTATCTGAACATGGTCGCCGGGGGCTTCAAGAATGACTTGGCGGCGTTGAACGACACTACCCCCCACGACAAACGCTATGCCCGGCTGGTGGAGTACACCACGATCATCCAAAACCTGCTGAAGAGCTCGTCTCCAGTAAGCTACGCGGGAGAATTTTACGTCGCCGACAAACTGCGCATGACGCCTCCTCTGGCGCCCGAATTAATGCCGGGTATCTTTGTGTCTGGATCCTCGGAAGCGGGGTTGGCGGCCGCGCAAGCCTTGGGGGCCACCGCCGTCAAGTATCCACAACCTGCGGAGAATGAACCGGAATACGTTAGCGAGACTTCCGAGTCCGGGGTTCGAGTCGGCATCGTCGCTCGTGAATCAGAGGAGGAGGCGTGGCAGGTCGCTCAGATTCGTTTCCCCGAAGACCGCAAAGGCCAACTTACTCATCAGTTGGCCATGAAGACATCCGACTCCGCCTGGCACAAGCAACTTTCGCGGCTGGGGACTGAAGCGAAAGCAAATCGCAATCCTTACTGGCTGTGGCCCTTCGAAAACTACAAGACTTTCTGCCCTTATCTAGTGGGAAGCTACGACCGGGTTGCGGCGGAGCTGTCGCGATACATCGAGCGTGGTTACACGACATGCATTCTGGACATCCCTCCCACGCGTGAAGAGTTGCAGCATATCAGCGTGGTCTTTTCCCGGGCGCGAGATTTGGTAGCGAAATGACTGAACTGCTGCAGCAGTGGATCTCCGCTTCCGCGCAGCACCGCCCCGAAGCCATCGCAGTAGCAATGGACGGTCGCGTTCTCTCCTACGCGCAGTTGGAGGAAGCCACGAACCGCCTGGCGCGTCTGTTGAAGGCCGCTGGATGTGGGAGGGGCGACCGCGTGTGTTTCGCGATTCCTAAATCCCCCGAGGCAATCATCGCTATCGTTGGAATTCTGAAAGCGGATTGTATTCATGTCCCGATCGACACTGCCAGCCCGGCTGCGCGCGTCGGCAAGATTGTACGCGCGAGCGAGCCACTCTACGTTCTGGGAGTTGGGTCGACTGTAACTCTGTTGGAGGACGTGTTTTCCCAGTGCGCTTCGCAAGACTCTATCCGTGTCGGCTGGTTGGAGGATTCCCTGCCGGCGGCGCAGAATTTCACGGCTGCATTCACCTGGAGTGACACGCGTGGCTATTCCGGCGAACCGTTGTCCTATCAGAATAGTTCGAGCGATGCTGCTCATATTCTTTTCACCTCGGGCTCGACTGGCGACCCCAAAGGCGTCGTGATCACCCACGCCAACGTGATTCATTTTGTGGAGTGGGCAATTCGCTACTTTGGAATGACGGACTCCGACCGTGTTTCGTGTCATCCGCCCTTGCATTTTGATCTGGCAACATTCGACATCTTTGGGACGTTCGCCAGCGGGGCGCAGCTCCACCTGGTTCCTCCGGAACTGAACCTGCTGCCCAACAAGCTCGTCGAGTTCATCCGCCGCGCTGAGCTGACGCACTGGTTCTCCGTGCCCTCGGTGCTCAACTACATGGCTAAGTTTGATGTTGTGAGGTCGAACGACTTCCCCATGTTGCGGCGACTGCTGTGGTGCGGTGAAGTGTTCCCGATCCCAGCCCTTCGATATTGGATGCAACGCTTGCCGCGGGTTACCTTCACCAACCTGTACGGCCCTACTGAGACGACGATTGCAAGCAGCTATTACACCCTTCCAGCTTGCCCGATCGACACTGATACATCGATCCCTATCGGCACAGCTTGTGACGGCGAGGAACTGCTGGTGCTGGACAGCGAACTTCGCCCGGTAGCGCTGGGCGAAGTAGGGGACCTGTACATCCGCGGCGTGGGGCTCAGCCCCGGTTATTGGCGTGATCCAGTGAAAACCGCCGGCGCATTTGTTCCTTACCGGGGTGAGCTGATCTACCGAACCGGAGACTTGGCCCGTATCGCCACCGACGGCCTGGTTTATTTTGTGGGACGAAACGACACTCAAATCAAAAGCCGCGGCTATCGAATCGAACTTGGCGAGGTGGAAGCCGCGCTCAATGGCGTCAAGGAATTGCGGGAGTGCGCGGTGGTGGCCATTCCGACCGATGGTTTCGAGACCTACCTCATCTGCGCTGCCTACTCCGCGCAGGAAAGCAGTACGATCACTCCGAGCCAACTTCGCCTGAGCCTGAGCACCATCTTGCCACCTTACATGCTACCGGCACGCTGGATGGATTTTGTGCAACTGCCAAAGAACGGCAACGGGAAGATCGATCGCCGAAGACTTCAAGAATTGTTTGCGCTCGAGGCCGCAAACAAGAGGGCCACGAAGCAGGCTGAGCCGAACCCTTCGGTTTCTTCCCTCGAGCCCGTTGCTCAATCCCTGGCAGTTACAGATCTGGCCTCTCTAAAACTGAAATGAGGGTTGTTTTGGCCGCAGAGGAATCCGCCGGCCTGCAGATTCTGCGCACTCTGGCAGGCAGCAAGCATCAGGTGGTAGCAGTGCTCGCCTCGCCCCCCAAGGATCGAGCAGTCGGAGCCAGGGTCTGGAATGTTGCCAGGGAGTTGGGCTGTGCAACCTGGCCGGCTGATCTGGTGAAGGATCCCGGGCTCGGTGAGCGCCTCCGTTCGGAACAAGTCGATATTCTGCTGAACGTGCACTCTCTTTATGTGATTAATGAGGAGGTGCTGGCAGCTCCCAAACTTGGCGCGTTCAACCTGCACCCCGGGCCGCTTCCCCGTTATGCGGGATTGAATGCGGTCAGTTGGGCACTGTTTCGCGGAGAGAATACCCATGGCGTCACGGTCCATCGTATGGATCCGGGAATCGACAGCGGACCCATCGTTTATCAAACCTGTTTTCCCATTGAGTCTGAGGACACAGCGCTTTCGGTCAGCTTGAAATGTGCCCGCGAGGGTGTCGCCCTGATGTTGCACTTATTGCAGGTCGCCGAGGCAGATCCCGCCAGTATTCCTTTGGTGCCGCAGGATCTTGGCCGGCGGGAGTATTTCGGTAAGGAAGTACCCGGGCACGGCTGGTTGTCCTGGTCCTGGCCCGCCCGCAGGGTGCTTGATTTTGTCCGGGCCTGTGACTATTTGCCCTTTCCTTCGCCCTGGGGGCATCCGCGAGCTCGCCTCGGAGTGCAAGAGTTTGCACTCGTCAAGGCCAATCGAACTGATCTACTCTGTCGGGTACCCCCGGGAAGCATTGGGGATGCCACTGATTCCGGGGTTTACGTCGCTTGTCAAAACGAGTGGATATTGGCCAGCAAATTGCTCGTAAACGGCAGGTACGTCCCGGCCGCCGAGTTGCTGCGGGCGGGGGATTGCCTGGCAGCCTGTAGTTGCTGATCATGGAAAACCCGAACCACGAAAGCATACAAGCCAGGCTCTCCGCAGTCTTTGCGCAGGAGTTGCATGTTGAGGTCCCGTCGGTGGAAACCGATCTGTTCGACAGCGGTATTCTGGATTCTCAACGGCTGGTGGA
>Ga0335078_10004050_pt1 | contig 21772 bp, 17 predicted proteins | sample Lox_Sample_32_FD_206711 | JGI IMG/M metagenome (GOLD analysis project Ga0335078, IMG submission 206711) | Soil microbial communities from Loxahatchee National Wildlife Refuge, Florida, United States - Lox_Sample_3.2 | ecosystem: Environmental > Terrestrial > Soil > Wetlands | place: USA...
CCCGCCGCCAGATTGCGCCGGTAGAAAGCGTTGGATTCCTCGGCCGTGGAGAAGCCCGCGTACTGGCGGATGGTCCAGGGCTGGCGGGAATACATGGTGGAATAGGGGCCGCGCAAATAAGGCGGCACACCGGCCGCGTAGGCCAGGTGCTCCATGCCTTCGAGATCCGCGCGCGTATACCAGGGCTGGATGGCGATGTGTTCCGGGGCCAGCCATTCGGACCCATCCGCGGGCGGCGCGGCGGGCGGGGGCGTTGGTTTGTAATCGATTTTGGAAAAATCAGGACGCATAGTCACTCCGGTACCAGTGGGGCGGGCAATTCTGCCCGCAGCCGGCTTTCAGCCGGCTTTGGCCGCCTAAAAGGCGGCTGCGGCCAAGATTGGCCGCCCCACGATTCATTCGTTCACCCCCAGGCGCGCCTGCCAAGCGCGCAAGACTTCCGCCGCGTTGCTGCGCACGTGTATGAAATCCGCGACGCCCGCCTGTTTCAACTGCTCGATGGAATCGGCGGGATTGCCCGCCACGATCACCGGCGTAGTCTTGCCGGCATCGCGCAACTCCTGCATCACGCGCGCGGCGAGGGCGGCGTATTCCGGATCGGAGCTGCATAGCACGATGGCATCCGGATCGCCCGCGACCGCATCGGCGATCTGAATTTCGAAACCCGCGCAGCCCAAGAAATTCGCGATGAAACCGGAACGCGCTTTGCGCATTTTCAGATCGCCGGCTTCGAGTAGCAGGAATCGGGGCGTGCGGCCGGTACGGGCCGCATGGCGTTCCGTGCGCAGACGGATCTGTTCGAAGACGCGCGCGGCGCGCGGCGCAGGATCCAAGCGCTCAATTTCCGGAAGCATGCGCTCCTGGAGATTAGGATACTGGTTGGTTCCCACAATCGCCGTCCGCCGCGTAGCCACAGCCGCTTCGCGGTCCGCGCGCGATGTGGACATGTCGCGCTCCAGCGCGCCCGATTCGGAATATTGCAGGAATCCGCCCGCCGCTTCGATCTGCTGCAACAGCTTCCAAGCTTCACCAGCGAGCGAATCCGTCAGCGCTTCCAGGTAATAGGAGCCGCCCGCGGCGTCCACGGAGCGATCCAGCCAGGCTTCCTGCTTCAGGATCAATTGAGTATTGCCCGCCAGGCGGCTTGCGGACTCGTTCGGCTCGCGATACGGTTCGTCGAATGCCTCCACTTGCAGCGAATCCGCGCCGCCGATCACCGCGGCCATAGCTTCGGTGGTGGAGCGCAGCAGGTTGACGTGCGGATCGTAGATGGTTTTGGTCCAATGCGAGGTGCGCGCGTAGATCGTCATTTTGGCGGCATCGCTGTGGGCGGGCCGGAAACTCTCAACCGCACGGGCCCATAGCGTGCGGGCCGCCCGCAGCTTGGCGATTTCGAGGAAGTAGTTGGACCCGATGGCGAATGAAAACGCCAGAGCTTGCGCGGCATCGTCCGGTATGAGCCCGCGATCCGTAAGCTGGGCCACAATTTCGACTCCCTCGGCGAGCGCGAATCCCAGTTCCTGTACGATGGTCGAGCCGGCCTCGGAAAAATGATGCGCGCGGATGGTCACGGGGCGGAACCGCGGCTTGCGGACTGCGCGGATCAGGCTGACAGCGCGATCGAAGTCCGTCAGGGGTTCATAGTCCGCGGAGCCGCTCGAAACGGGCCGCCGCGCCAGCGCTTCCAGCAGCTCGGCCGCGCGCTCGCCGGCTTCGAAGTGAACCGCGCATGGCGGGAGCGCATCCAGCACCTCGTCGATGTTCTGGCCGCCTAGCACGAAGCAAATCTCGTCCGCACCCGCATCCAGCGCCGCGCGCGCGGCTGGGGCACCGTCGACCACCGCCCGGATGCGCCACGCGTTGTCGCCGCGCGTACCGCGGGTATACGGAAACTCGCCCGGCGCGGAATCCAAATACTCCAGCCTCCGCAGATCTTCGGCCCGATAGAAAAGCTTGCTCTTGGGAGCGGCGCCTTTCAGGTCCTTGCGGACGACTTCGTCCCACTGCTCGGTCGAGACGGGCGGGAACTCTTCTAGGGTCAGAACCTGGTTCATGCCGTGGGGTCCTCCACGATCTCGATCAATACGCCGAGCGATTTCGGATGCACGAAAAACACGGTGGTGCCGCGCGATCCCGGGCGCGGCGCTTTGTCGATCAACTGGAAACCGGCCTCCTTCATATATTGAAACGCAGTTTGAGCGTTGCGCACGCGAAACGCCACGTGGGCCAGCCCCCCGCGTCCGCTGTTTTTATCGATCAGCTTCTGCACTGGAGAATCGGGGCTGAGAGGCTCCAGCAACTGAACCAGGTTGGGGCCATCGCCCACGCGCAGCAGAGCCTCGCGCACCTGGTCGCCGCCGTACACTTCCTCGCGATGGATCTCCCGAAAGCCCAGCAGTTCGTACTGCTTCACCTGCGCATCCAGTTCGCCCTGACGCACCGCGATGGCTACGTGGTCCACAAACTGAAAACCAGGAACATTGGATAGATCTTCACTCATAACTATTCGAATTCCACCAGAATCTGCCCGACCTGCACGCCGTCGCCGACACTGGCATTGATGGCTTTGACCTTGCCGGCTACCGGCGAGGTGATATTGGTCTCCATCTTCATGGCCTCCAGCACCAGCAGCGGATCGTTGGCCTGGATCTGCTGGCCCGGCTGCGCATTCACGCGCACCACGACGCCCGCTACCGGGCTGCGGCACACCTTGTCTTCCGCCACGTTGCTTTCCGGCGCAGCGGAGCGCGGAGGAGGCGGAGGCGCGGACGGCACCGCGGTGGGCGCCGCCGGAATATAGGCGTGCGCCGGACTGGCCGGCGCGCGATCGTCTTCGGCGACCTCGACGTCCACTTCGTAAGTTTTCTGATCTACCGTGATTCGCAGTTTCATCGCCCGTGCACGACCCCCAGATTATGTGATGCCTGAACAAATACGCGGCCCTGCTGCGCCCATGCGTTGGATGGCGCGGTGCGCACCAGGCGCGCGCCGCGGATGCGCGCCCGCTTGCCCAGGAACGCGGCTACGGCGGCTGTGAGAACCATGATGATTTCCGGAGAGATTTCCTCAACGATCGCCGGTTCGGCAGGCTTGGGCGCGGGCGCCGCTATTGCCGCCGCGGGCGCGGGAACAGGCGCCGGATCGGCCTTTCCGTTCTGGTTCCCGATCAGCAATTCCAGCCGCTCCACTTCGCGCCGCACCATCCTGCGCGACATGGCCGCGCCCGCTATCCAACCCGCAAAAATTCCCAGCGGCAAAAGTAAGTAGCCCATAATTGTCCCTACAACGGCATCAGCCCGTGCTTTTTGGCCGGACGCAGCTCGCGCTTGGTTTGCAGAGCCTCCAGAGCCATCGCCAGATAACGCCGCGTCTGGGCCGGCTCGATGATGTCGTCCACCAGCCGCGTCCCGCCCGCCACGTATGGATTCGAAAACGTGTTGCGGTACAGGTCGATCAGCTCTTTGCGGCGCTCCTTCCTGGCGTCCTTATCCTTGGCCTCGTTGATCTCTTTCCGGAAGACCACCTCAACGGCGCCTTCCGCGCCCATCACGGCGATTTGCGCGGTGGGCCACGCCACCACGCGATCCGCGCCCAGGTCCTTGCCGCACATCGCCAGGTACGCGCCGCCATAGGCTTTGCGCACGATCACCGTGACCTTGGGCACGGTGGCGGCCGAATAGGCAAACAACAGCTTCGCGCCGTGCCGGATGATGCCGCCGTACTCCTGCTGCACGCCGGGCATGAAGCCGGGCACGTCCACCAGCGTCAGCAACGGGATGTTGAAGGCGTTGCAGAAACGAATGAACCGCGCGGCCTTGTCCGATGCATTGATATCCAGCGCGCCCGCCAGCACGGAAGGCTGGTTGGCGATGACTCCCACCGGACGGCCCGCGATGCGGCCAAAGCCGATCAGGATATTCTGCGCAAAGCTCAACTGCACTTCCAGAAAATCGCCCTGGTCGAGCAGCGCCGCGATCACCGCGCGCATGTCGTACGCGATCTTGCCGTCGTCGGGCACCAGGTTGTTGAGGCCGGGATCGGGATCGAGCGGCCCGTCGTACGCCAGGCGCGGTGGATCTTCCAGGTTGTTCGCGGGCAGAAAACTCAGCAGGCGCCGGCAAATGAACGTCGCCTCGTCGTCGTTTTCGGCGATGAAATGCACCACACCGGAATAGGTCATTTGAGCCGCCGGACCGCCCAATTCCTCGGGTGTCACGACTTCGCCGGTGACTTGCTTGATCACCGACGGCCCGGTGATGAACATCTGCGCGCCCCTGGTCTGGATGATGAAGTCGGTGAGCGCCGGGCTATACGCCGCGCCGCCCGCGCACGGACCGCAAATCAACGACACCTGCGGCACGACACCCGAGAGCATCACGTTCATGTAGAATACGCGGCCATAGCCCGCCAGGCTGTTGATGCCTTCCTGCACGCGCGCGCCGCCCGAGTCGTTGATGAAGACAAACGGCGAGCCGGTCTTGAGCGAGTACCGCATCATCTCGGCGACTTTTTCGCTATGCACTTCGCCGGCCGCGCCGCCGCCTACCGTGAAATCCTGGCTGGCCAGATGGATGAGCCGGCCATCCACCGTAGCGGCGCCGGTCACCACGCCATCGGCCGGCAATTCCTTATCGGCCATGCCGAACAGCGTGGCATGGTGTTTCGCAAAGAGGCCGATTTCCTGGAAGCTGGTGGCGTCGACCAGCCGGTCGATGCGCTCGCGGGCAGTGAGTTTGCCCGACTGGTGCTGCTTCTCTATGCGCTCTTTGCCGCCGCCTTCCATCAGGCGCGCGCGTTTCTCATCTAACTCGTGAATCTTAGCTTCGATACCCATATTGATCTGTTCTCAAAGGAGGGCGGCCAAGATTGGCCGCCCTCCAATCTACCCCGCCGGCGCCACGGTGACGTTATGCGACTTACCGTTCATCGTAACTACATATGACACAGGCTCGGTCAGTTGGCCCTGCGCGGGCGCGGCCGCCGTCTTCGCCGCGGGCTTGGCGGGCGCTTTCGCTGGTTCCTTACTCAGATTCCTGGGCCCCTGGCTGCGCGTCGGAAAGAACTTAGGCGCTACCTGCGGGAACATCGCATAAGTCAGGACATCTTCGTCGCTGCCGTTGCATCCATTCAGCGCCAGGGCATCGGCGCGCAATTGGTCCCACTCGGGACGCAGTAAGTCCGCGGGACGGCCGGTGATAGGGTCTTTCTTCGAATGCTGGACGGCTTTCTTGATAACCTCGGGGTTCTTCGCGCCAAGAGTACTTCCATAGTAACCTAGCATTAAGTCGGCGAACTCCCCAGTCATTACTTTGTAACGTCCCATTAACACGTTGAACACAGCCTGCGTGCCCACGATCTGGCTGGAGGGCGTCACCAGCGGCGGATAGCCCGCATCTCGCCGCACATTGGGCACTTCCTCCAACACTTCGCGCACGCGGTCGCCAGCGCCCTGCTGCTTGAGCTGGCTTTCCATGTTGGAAATCATGCCTCCGGGAATCTGGCTGCGGAAAATATCCGTATCCACGCCGTTGAATCCCGTCAGGAACTCGGCGTAGCGTGGCCGGACCTTATTAAAGTAGTCGCGCACCTTGCGGATGCGCTCCATATCGATGGCGGTACGGTAGCCGGTGCCCTCCAGCATCTCGATGAGCGACTCGGTGGGATTGTGGCCGGGCCCCAGGCTCAGGCTGCTGATGCTGGTATCCACGATGTCGCAGCCAGCTTCGATGGCTTTCATCAGGCTGACCAGGGTCACACCGGTGGTGGCGTGGGTGTGCACGTGAACTACCGTTTCATCCCCGCAAGCCGTCTTGATGCCTTCGACTAACTCGTAGGCGGGAGCGGGCTTCAGCAATCCGGCCATATCCTTAATGCAGATGGAATTGCAGCCCAGTTCCACCAGTTGCTCGGCCATGGTCACGAAGGCCGGAATGGTGTGCTCCGGGCTGATGGTGTAACAGATAGTGCCCTGGGCGTGCTTGCCGGTGGCGCGCACGGCTTTGAGGGACGCGCGCAGATTGCGGATATCGTTGAGCGCGTCGAACACGCGGAACACGTCCATGCCGTTCTCGGCGGCCTTCTCCACAAAACGCCGCACCACTTCGTCTTCGTAATGCCGGTAGCCCAGCAGGTTTTGGCCGCGCAGTAGCATTTGCAGACGCGAGTTGGGCATGAGTTTGCGGAAGGTGCGCAAGCGCTCCCAGGGGTCTTCATTCAGGAATCGAATACAGGCGTCAAAGGTGGCGCCGCCCCAGCACTCGATGGACCAAAATCCCGCTTTATCAAGGTCTTCGCACGCCGGCACAAGATCTTCCAGGGCCATGCGGGTGGCCATCAGGCTCTGATGGGCATCGCGCAAAATAAGTTCGGTGACTTGAATAGTTCGTTCGGTCATAGATTTTTCTCCCGCTGAGTTTTCGCGGCCCCTCTATAAGACTATTCTATCCGATTTCTCGATGGAGGGCGGGCTGAAGCCCGCGCGGGGCTTGAGCCTCGCTCTTCGGCCGGCCCGCCCCACACGGCGCGCAATCCGATTACCATGAACCCATGCGATCCCTTCAATATGTTTCCGCTTTGCTGCTGGTCCTGTCCGCCATAGTGCCCTCCGCGCGCGTGGCAGGCGCGGCGAAGACATCGCGGGAGTACCTGGTCTATTTCGGGACTTACACCGGCAAGGGCAGCAAGGGCATTTACGTCTGCCGCTTTCGCCCGTCCACGGGCAAGCTGACTCCGGTGGAATTGGCGGCGGAGACCGTCAACCCCTCGTTCCTGGCAGTCGGTCCTGCGCAGCATTACCTGTTCGCCGCAAACGAAATCGGCGATTATCAGAATTCGAAGAGCGGCTCGGTCTCCTCGTTCGCCATCGACCGGAGCTCCGGGAAACTCCGCGCGCTGAATACGGTGGCATCCCGCGGCGAGGACCCCTGTCATCTCACCGTGGACCAGAGCGGCCGCCACGTGTTGGCCGCCAACTACACCGGCGGCAGTGTAGCGGTCCTGCCAGTGAAGGCCGACGGCATGCTGGGCGAGTCTTCAGACTTTAAGCAACATCTCGGCTCCAGCGTGAATCCCGAGCGGCAAAAGGAACCGCACGCGCACAACGTGGTGCTGACGCCCGACAACCGCTTCGCCGTGGTCGCCGACCTGGGGCTCGACAAACTGCTGGTCTATCGCTACGATCCCGAGAAGGGCACGCTCGCACCCAACGATCCGCCCGCCGGCCGCGTGAAGCCGGGGTCCGGGCCGCGCCATTTCGCCCTGCATCCCAACGGACGGTGGGCATATGTCATCAACGAAATGGGCAATACCATCACCGCGTTCGATTGGGATGGAGAAAAAGGATCGTTGCACGAGTTGCAGACTGTCTCCACGCTGCCTAAGGATTTCAAAGGCGAGAACACCACGGCCGAGTTGGCCGTCGATCGCAAAGGCCGCTATGTGTACGGCTCCAACCGCGGCCACGATAGCATCGCGGTCTACGCCGTCGATCCGGCCAAGGGGATGCTGACATTGCTCGAGGTGGTCCCCACGCTGGGCAAAGAGCCGCGCAACTTCGCGCTCGATCCCACGGGCGGCTATCTGTTCGCCGCCAACCAGAATTCGAACACGGTGGTGGTGTTTCGGGTGAATCCGAGCAACGGCCGGCTGACGCCGACGGGAGAGAAGGCCGACGTGGTTTCGCCGGTGTGCGTGACGTTCGTGGCGGCGGAATAGGGGAGCTCAGGCATGCAGTTCGACCTCAATTTCCTTTTGGAAAGAGGTAGGCGACCGGTCTGCCTGCAACGCGGTCCAATAGAGGCCAATCGCCTCCTTGGCACGGGCTGCGAGTTCGTCCATTGACCGCCCAGTGACCAGAATCGTGGGCAATTCGGGCACGTAAGCGCTATATCCCGCTTCGTCTCCTTCGATGACTAGCGAATACTTCCGGGGCATTGTGATTGCTCCTTAATACCAGTTTGCCGCAAGATTGCGCGATATGTTCCGGAAGTCTTGATTACGTCCCGAATCAATGGAAATTGTGCGACTCCGCCGCCGCGCCAGCGGGCAGCGCCGCCACGCGTCCCACCTTCACCGAAATCACGCCATCCTGATTTTGCAGCACGCCATCGATCAATAAAAATGGCTCGCCCACCACCACCAGCTTGTAGCGGTCGTAGGTGGCCGGCTCGATGATGGCGTTCATCACCCCGGTCTCGTCTTCCATGCTCAGGAACACGAATCCTTTCGCCGTGCCGGGCCGCTGGCGCACGATCACCGATCCCGCGATGCGCACCAGCCGGCCATGCGGAACGCGCGCCAGATACGCCGCCGGAGTGACTCCCAGCACCCGCATCTCCATCCGCCGGTAGGCCATGGGATGCCGGCCGATAGTCACACCCGTGCCGCGGAAATCGGACGTCAGCCGCTCTTCGACAGTCATGCGCGCCAGCGGCGAGGCGCCCTCGACCGCTTCCAGCCGCTCCAATAATGGACCTACCTGCCGCACCGCGCGCTCCGTCATCCACAGCGCATCGCGCCGGTGGATTCGCTGTAACGGATTCAGCGCGCCCACCTCCGCCAGCATCTTCATCTCGTCTTTGCGCAACTCCGGAACGCGCAGCGCCAAATCGTCCACGCTGGTGAATGGCCGCTCGGCGCGCGCGCGCACGATAGCCTCCGCCGCCGGCTGCCGCATCCCTCTCACATACCGGAACCCCAGCCGCAAACACAGTTCTCCCGCTCGCTCGATACTACATAACCACTCCGACTGAGTCACATCCACCGGCAACACCCGCAGTCCATGCCGCTGCGCATCTTTGATCAAAATCGACGGATGATAGAACCCCATCGGCTGATTGTTCAATAAAGCCGCCGTGAACGCCGCCAGGTAGTGGCACTTCAGATACGCGCTGGCATACGCGATCATCGCGAAACTGGCCGCGTGCGATTCCGGAAATCCGTACAGCGCGAAAGACGTGATGGACAGCACGATCTGGTCCTGCACCGCGCCGCGTATGCCGTTGCGGTCCATGCCCTCGCGCAACTTTGTCTCGATCTCCTTCATGCGCTTTTCCGATCGCTTGAAACCCATGGCGCGCCGCAACTCTTCCGCCTGGCCGCCCGTGAACCCCGCCGCGATCATGGCGATGCGCAGCAGCTGTTCCTGAAACAGCGGCACGCCCAGCGTCCGTTGCAGCACCGGCTCGAGCGATGGATGCAGGCAGTCGGCCCGCTCCCGCCCCTGCCGCCGCCGCAAATAAGGATGCACCATCTTGCCCACGATCGGCCCCGGCCGGATGATGGCCACCTGCACCACGATGTCGTAGAAGCGCGCCGGACCGAGCCGCGGCAAACAGGACATCTGCGCGCGGCTCTCCACCTGGAACATGCCGATGGTGTCGGCCTTCTGCAGCGCGCCATACACCGCCGGATCGTCCGCCGGCAGATGCGCCAGGTCCACCTCTTCGCCGTACGATTCGCGGATGTGCCCCAGGCACTCCTCGATGGCCGCCAGCATTCCCAGCCCCAGCAGATCCACCTTGATGATGCCCATATCGGCGCAGTCTTCTTTGTCCCACTGGACCACCACGCGGCCGGGCATGGTGGCCGGTTCCAGCGGCACCACCGAATCCAGTTGCCCCTGGCAGATCACCATGCCGCCGGAATGCTGCCCCAGGTGCCGCGGCAGATCCTGCACGGCCTGGTACAGCTCCAGAAATTTGCGCACGCGCGGATTGCCCAGGTCCAGGTCCGCATCGCGGAAATGCCGCTCGGGCGTATCGCTGGGGTCCTTCCATTCCCACGCCCGCACCAGGCTCGACAGGCGATCGAGCGTCACCACCTCGAAGCCCAGCGCCTTGCCCACCTCGCGCGCCGCAGAGCGCCCGCGATAGGTAATCACGTTGGCCGTCATGGCCGCGCCCAGCTTGCCGTAGCGTTCGTAGACGTACTGGATGGCGCGCTCGCGCTGGTCGCCGCTAGGCAGATCCAGGTCGATATCCGGCCACTCGCCGCGCTCCTCCGATAGAAAGCGCTCGAACAACAGATCCATGCCCACCGGGTCCACCGCCGTGATCCCCAGCGCGTAACACACCGCGCTATTGGCCGCCGAGCCGCGTCCCTGCGCCAGGATGCCGCGGTCCCGGCAGAAATTCACGATGTCCCAGACGATCAGGAAATAGCCGGCCAATTCCAGCTTTTCGATCAGCGCCAGCTCGCGCTCGATCTGCCGCCGCGCTTTGTCGTGATACGGCCGGTAGCGCCGCCGCGCGCCTTCATCCGCGCGCTTGCGCAGAAACGAAGCCATGCTCTCGCCTTCCGGCACCGGGTAGCGCGGAAATTCGTAGCCCAGATCCGCCAGCGTGAATTCCAGGCGCGCCGAAATCTCCCCGGTGTGCGCGATGGCTTCCGGCAGATCGGCGAACAGCCGCGCCATCTCCGCGCCGGATTTCACATAGCGCTCCGCATTGGGAGAGAGCCGCCGGCCGGCGGTTTTGAGCGTCACTTTTTCGCGCACGCAGGTGAGCACGTCCAGCACCTCCCGTTGTTGCGGAGTGGCGTAGCAAACGCCATTAGTGGCCACCAGCGGAATGCCTGAACGGCGCGCCTTTTCGACGATGGCTTGGTTGCGGGCTTCCTCGTGACGGTCCATGTGGCGCTGCAATTCGGCATAGAGATGCCGCTTGCCGAAAATGCCCGCCAGCGTTTCGTCGATATCCGGTGTGATGCAGACGAGCCCCTGCGCGAACTCCGCGATCTCGTCCAGCGTGGCGGCGCCTTCGCCCTTTCTGGCGCGCAATTTCATGCGCGTCACCAGGCGGCACAGGTTCCGATAGCCCTCGCGATTTTCGCACAGCAGCGGATAACGCTTGCCATTGACGCACGTGATTTCGGAGCCGATGTGCGCGCGCGTCCCCGTCTTTTTCGCCGCCATGTGAAAGCGCGGCGCGCCGTAGACGCCATCCCGGTCGACGAGCGCCATGGCCGGAATGCCCAGATCCGCACAGGCGGCAACCAGGTCCTCGGGCACCGACGCCCCCTGCAAAAAACTGAAGGCCGAGCGCGCATGTAACTCCACATATGGTTCAGGCATAATTGTGGGGCAGGATGGCATCCTGCGCGCCGATTGGCAATCGGCGCAAACCGCCCCCTCTCTCAGTCATAACTCCCCTCCACAAACCAGCGCCCCTGCTCGCTATAAATCCGGTAGAGCGCGCCGTCGCTCAGCGCGACGTCCCATTCATCGCGCGCCCATGGATCGGCAGTCCACCAATCGCCGGAGGTGCGCCACGGCCCCGCAGCCGCGGTCACGTGCCCGCGCACTCCCTCAGCCTGCACATGCACCGGCTGCCCGGAAGCCATCTGGACGCGGGCTGCCCGGAGTGGGCGGATTGCGCGCATGAGCAGAGACGCGGTGACACGGCGACACGGCGACGCGGCGAGGGGGCGCGCCAGCATTTGGAATGCTCCGGGACGATGGGTGTCGAGCAACTCAGGCGAGCCCACATTACCCTCGCCAACCAACCCCCGCAGGCGGGCCAGCGTCAGCTCCAGTTTTTCCGGCTCGGGCGCGAGAGGAATAAAGAGACCGGTCTGCGCCGCGCGCGGCTTGGCCGGCTCGGCTTCCAGACATACCTTCACTATGGGCGCAGGCGGCGGATGCGCGCCCAGATCCAGATCGAGCAGCTTCAAAAACGCCTTGGTGTCCAGCATGGGGACCGGGAAGCGCAGCGTGCGCGTGTACTCGCTCCGATTTTCCAGCTTCAACCGCAGCCGCAACGCATTGGTGGCCAGGCCGTGCGAGACTAGGCGCGCGCGCAAACCGTTTAACAGCCGCGCCAGCACGAACAGCAGCGGCTCCAGCAACTCCACCGGATATTCCAGCTCCGCCTCTTCTTCAAAATGGAGCGGCTCGCGCATGGGGACCAGCGGCCGGTCGCCCGCGCCGCGCGCCAGTTTGTGCAATCGCAACCCTTCCGGGCCGAGCCGCTCCGCCAGTCCCAGTTCCGGCAGCGCGGCCAGATCGCGGAACCGCCGGATGCCCCAGCGCTCCAGCGTCTCCTGCATTTCGGGCGTTGGACCCAGCAACGTGAGCGGCAAGCTGCCCAGGTATTTGGCTTCATCGCCATACGGAATCACGCTCACACCCGCAAACCCGCGCGCCGCATCGACCGCCGTATCCAGGTTCGCCGCGATGGCCACGCTGGCTTCGAGGCCGCGCTCCACGGCGCGGCGTGCCAGGGCCGCCGCGATTTGCTGGGGCATGCCGTGGATGCGCTCCAACCCGTCGGCATCCAGCGCTACGGTGTCCGCGGCGGTCTGCTCCACCAGCGGCGAAAATTCCTGCGCCAGCCGCAACAGCCTTTCGGAATCGCCGGACGTAGCATGGATCGCCGCAAACATAACTCCCTACCAGCGCGATTCAAAAGATGCGGCCGCCGCCGGCACGGGCTTGCGCCGGTCCACGTGTACCCGGATGCCGCGCAGCAGCCGCGAACAGCTTGGTGCATCGGGCGCGCTGGACCATGCCGCCCGCTCGCGCCGCATCTCCAGCGTGAGCGAAGCGCAGGTCTTGGCATGCGGCTGCTGCTCCACCACCAGCAACACCGTGGGCGTGTGTTCCACGGCGCGGCGCAGGCGGAACCAGGAGGTCATCGAAATACGCCGTGCGGTGACGGCGGGCGTACCGGCAAGATCCATCACCACCAGGCCGAATCCACCGCCCTCGACCAGCAGATCCGCGGCTTTCAAGGCGTGCTCGGCATTGCCGCCGCAGCGCACCCACAAGAGCCGCTCCAGCCGCACGCCGGCCGCCGCGGCGGATGCCGGATCGAAGGCGTCGCTGGCATCCACCAGCGCGCATACATTCTCGCGGCCGGTGGATTGCGCCAGGGCCGCCAGCATCAGGCTGGTCCGCCCGGATGATGCCGGCCCGTAGACTTCGGTCAAACACCCTTGCGGCAGGCCGCCGGCCAGCGCATCCACTTCCGCCAAGCCGGTAGGGCAGACCTCGGCGAAGCCCACTTTGAATACGAAATCCCGGCCCAACGCCACGGCGGCCATATTCGCCTTTTGTTCGCCTGTACTCTAATTTTGCAGGATCCCGGGCAGGGTGTCAAGGGTGGTTCATTATGCGGCTATAATCTTACTTGAGCATTACGTATTGACTTTACTGGAACACCGGGGCTTCGCGCCGCATGAGAAACACCGCCGTGGCCTTACGCGAAGGGAATGTCCACTTCGGTGTAGCTGCCCGGTGTTGCCGCGCCCACGGCGGCGACGACCCTTTCAATGTACTGGCGGTAGCGAAGCGGGGCCGGGGTTCCGTTATCGAAGAGTATGAGCATCGGCCGTCTGGGCGGGGGGCTGCACTACAGGCGGCGCGTCAAGACTCCGCGCCGCGAATTCCAGCACCGCTGCCACCTGTTCCCGCGTGACGTGAAACCAGTCCATCACCTCGCCGATAGACGCACCCGCCTCCAGATTTTCAAACACTACCGAAACCGGCGTCCGGGTGTCCCGGAATACCCAGGCGCCACTGCGCTTGCCGGGGATGCTCTCCACGGCGGGGCATTGTGACCAATCGAGACTTGCCATGTTCTGCGCTCCTTCTCTGAGAATACACGGTTACGTTACCGCGCTGGGGCCATGTGCTCGCAGAATAGCGCGGCGGAACTGCCCTGGAGCATACGCCCCCCGATCACACATCGACATTTCCCCGCATCCCCCTGAAAACAAACCAAACTACCCCCGAGATCCCCGCCCCCGCGCGCCCGCCCGTGCTACTCTCGTCGTCGAATATTATGGAACACTCCACCGACACACCTCCCCTCACCAAGGTCCAGCAGTGCGTAGTCAACGCCCTGGCCGCCGGCTCAACCCTTACCGATGCCGCCGAAGCCTACGGCGTTCATCGCGTCACCATCTACCGCTGGATGAAGACCTCGCAGCCCTTCGCCGCCGCCCTCCACCGAGCCCGCGCCGAATTCGTCCTCGCCCGTCGCGACGATCTCCACCATCTCAGCAACCGCGCCTTGGAAACGCTCCTCGCCATCCTCGACAATCCCAAGGCGTCGCCCGCCGTCCTGCTGCGAACTGCCATGTTCATTTTGCAACGTCCCCAACTGCCCAAGACCGGATGGTCTATGCCGGAACCCGCCCCCAATCCGGATGGCAAAAAGCTCCTCGACTCGGCCATCATCGAACAGGACTACGATAGCCTGCCCGGCCTGTGTAACATTGAGAGGGACGCACCAGAAGAAACGGAAACCCCAGCCGAATCAGCCACTTCCGAGCCGCCGCCAGCCCCGGATGGTGGACCGCCATGCAACCCCATGCAACACCATTTTGAAAATTGCGATGACGTTGCAACCGCCCCCGTCCCTCGTCAAGGGCTGCACTCCTGCCCCGTGCCCCCGGACGTCCTCAAAGCCCGCCACGATCGCCAGGAATACCTTGAGATCCTCGATATGATCAAATCCGTCGAACAAACCCCCATCCCGAAAATCGAAATGGAAGATCTCCCTGCGGACGCAGAAGCAAATGAAGAAGAAATCCTGGTGTAGGCGGATCGTCGCGACGCCCCCTCGCAACATCGACGTCGTTTGTCGTCGTTTGTCGATGTTGGCGAGCGAAGCTCGCCTACTCGATCCGGTAATTGGGCGCTTCCTTGGTAATCACCACGTCGTGCACGTGGCTCTCGCGCAGGCCCGCGGGCGACACCCGCAGGAACCGCGCATTCTCGTGCAGCGCCCGGATATTCGGCGCGCCGCAGTATCCCATGCCGGATTTCAGGCCCCCTACCAGCTGATATACCAGCTCGGCCAGCGGTCCCTTGGCGGCCACGCGGCCCTCGATGCCTTCCGGCACCAGCTTGCCGTTGGGATCCTGCGCGTAACGGTCCGCATTGCCCTGCATGGCGCCCAGCGATCCCATGCCGCGATAGGCCTTGAACGTGCGCCCCTGGAACAGCACCGTCTCGCCGGGGCTCTCGTCGGTGCCGGCCAGCAGGCTGCCGATCATCACCGCATCCGCGCCGGCGGCGATGGCCTTGGTGATGTCGCCGGAAAACTTGATGCCGCCATCGGCGATCAGCGGCACGCCCGCCGGCCCCGCCGCGCGCGCGCACTCCGCAATCGCGGTAAGCTGCGGCACGCCTGCACCGGAAACTACCCGCGTGGTGCAGATGGACCCCGGACCGATGCCGACCTTGATCCCGTCCACGCCCAGCGAGATCAATTCGCAAGCGCCCTCATACGTGGCTACGTTTCCGGTGATGAGCTGCACGCCGGGCAGCGCCCGCTTCACCGCTTTCACCGCCGCCATGACGCGCTCGGTATGCCCGTGGGCCGTGTCGATGGCCAGCACATCCACCTTGCGCGCCACCAGCTCCTGCGCCCGCTCCAGAAATTCGTTGGTGGCGCCGATGGCCGCTCCCACGCGCAGCCGGCCCTGTTCGTCCTTGGCCGCAAACGGATATTTCAACTTCTTCTGAATATCCTTGACCGTGATCAGACCCTTCAGATTGTAGTGATCGTCCACCACCAGCAACTTCTCCACGCGGTGCTGATGCAGGATGGCTTCGGCTTCCTCCAGCGTGGTGCCCACGGGCACGGTGATCAGGTTGTCCTTCGTCATCACATCCCGGATCGGCACATCGGAGCGGGTTTCGAAGCGCAGGTCGCGGTTCGTCAGGATGCCTACCAGGCGCGTGCCTTCGGTGACCGGGACGCCGGAGATGCGGTAGCGGCTCATCACCTCCCGGGCGTCGGAGATTTGCTGATCTGGCCCGATGGTGATGGGGTCCACGATCATGCCGCTTTCACTGCGTTTGACCCGGTCTACCTCCTCGGCCTGCCGCTCCACGGACATGTTGCGGTGAATGATGCCGATGCCGCCTTGCTGGGCCAGCGCGATGGCCAGGTGCGACTCCGTCACCGTGTCCATGGCGGCGCTCACGATGGGGATATGCAGGGCAATCTTGCGGGTAAGCGAGGTGCGCGTATCGGCCTCGGCGGGCAGCACACCACTGCGAGCCGGCTGGAGCAGGACGTCATCGAAAGTGAGGCCTTCGGGAATGCCGTCTTGGTTCATAGGGTGATTCCTACATCATACCGTAGCCGTACGGCAGGCTCCGGCATCGGCCGCGCACCAAAAATTGTTAGACTGGTTCTTTACCGAAATCGGAGACACTGAACTGTATGTTTCAATCAAAAGCCTTTGCCTTTTGCCTGGCCTGCGCGATAGCCTCCTCCGCCGCTTTTGCGGCTAAGAAGGGCGATCCTGAAAAGGGGAAAGAAGTGTTCCAGCAGTGCGCCCCCTGCCATAACGCCGACAGCACGGAAAAGAAGATGGGGCCGGGGCTAAAGGGCCTCTTCAGCAAAGAGAAGTTGAACAACGGTAAGAAGCCAACCGAAGAGAACGTGCGCGCCCAGATCGAGGAAGGCGGCAACGGCATGCCTGCATATAAAGAGATGTTGGGCGACGACGAAAAGAACGACCTGATCGCCTACCTGAAAACTTTGTAAATTCTTGTGGGGCAGGCCTCCGGCCTGCGCGGGGCTCTCAGCCCCGCTTACGGGGGCGTCAATCCGAAATAGTCGCCGACAACTTTCGCATCGTACGGCGCATTCAACTGGTCCCATCCGTTGCCGGGCACGTTCAGCATCCCCTGTGCGAAGACAATTTGTCCCTGTAGCGTCACCGCAATTACGCGGTCGTTAAACTGGTCGCTGATCAGCGTCAGGCCGCCCCGCAACCGCACCGCCCGGGTCGGCTGCGGGTTCGGGTTGCCGCTCGGGTCCAGCGTGGAATACATGAAGACCACCGCGCCATTCATGGTGACCTCGATGATGCGGTTGTTGCCCGAGTCCGTGATCAGCGTGTTGCCGTCCGGCAGGCGGCTGGCGAACGCGGCGGTATTCAATAACGCCGGATTGGGCCTGGCCGGATATTGCCAGACGATTTCATGGGTGCGCGGATTCACCTCGATCGCGCGGTTGTTGGCCTGATCCGCTATCAGCACGTTGCCGTTGCTCAGCATCTCGGCGCTATTCGGATTGTTGAGCTGATTGAAGCCGGCGCCAGCGGCACCCGTCATCCCGTATTGCCACACGATCTGCTTTTGCATGGTTACCATGATCACCCGGTCGTTGGCCTGGTCGGTGATCATCACGTCTCCATTGGGCAGGAACGTGTTTTGCACTGGCGTGTTGATCCGGCCTCGACCCCGTAACGCCGGCCTGTCCGTATTGCCATACGATCTGGCCCTGTTGGTTTACCAGCATGACGCGGTTGTCGGCGCAACCGTCGGGGCAGGCGGGTTCGAGTCCCCCAGGCACGCCCGTGCCGGCGACCAGCGTGAGATTGCCCACGCGCTCGGTATCGTTCACACCCACCACCGACATGGGGCCGGGAACGCTCGATCCATCGCCGAATTGCCACACGATGTTGTGTGTGTTGGGATTCACCTCGATCACGCGATTGTTGGATTGGTCCGAGATCAGGATGTTGCCCGGGGTGTTGAAGCCTGGGCCGCCCTGCGCCAGCAGGGTCGTGCCGGCCAGTAAGAATGTGGCTGTACGACTCATGGTCATGATTTTGTTTCCCCCTCAACCATCGTGCGGACGGCTGCCCCGGGATGCGTGAGCGCGCGTAAAAGATTTGTAAAAGCGCGCGCCTCAAGTGAGAAAATGTGAAGAATGCCCCACGTCGCCAGTTCGGTCGAGCGCGTTCCGCACTCCCGCATCCGCGAGTTGGCTGAGATCGCCATGTCTATGCAGGGTGTGCTGCGGTTGTATTTTGGCGAATCGAACCTGCCCACTCCGGACTTCATCAAGCGCGCAGCAGTGGACGCCCTGGCAAATGGTTACACGTTTTACACCGAGAACGCCGGCCTGCCATCCTTGCGCGGCGCCATCGCCAAACAGTATGGCGAGTTGCATCATGTGGAACTTGACCCCGCCGCGGAGATCGTGGTTACGGCGTCGGGTGTGCAAGCTTTGAACCTCGCCATTCGCGCGGTGCTCGATCCTGGCGACGAGGCGCTGGTGCTCACGCCCGCATGGCCCAATGGCTCGTCCAGTGTGGCGATGGCCAACGCCGTAGTGAGGCAAATCCCGCAGCCGCTCGGTGGCGACCGCTACGGCATCGACTTCGATGCGCTCGAGGCGGCCGTGACGCCGCGTACGCGCCTGCTGCTCTACACTTCGCCATCCAATCCGCTGGGTTGGGTAGCGACCGGCGAAGACCAGCAGCGCCTGCTGGATTTCTCCCGCCGGCATGGGCTGTGGCTGCTCGCCGATGAAGTCTACGACCGGCTCTATTATGCTGGCGGCGCGCTGGGGGTGCCCGTGCCATCTATCTTGCGCAAAGCCGCGCGCGACGATGCGGTGGTGGTGGTGCAGTCATTCTCGAAGACCTATTGCATGACCGGCTGGCGCGTGGGCTGGCTGGTGGCCCGCCGCGACTTGGCCCAAAAGGCCACGCAGTTGAACGAGTTCATTGTTTCGCATGCGGCCAGCTTCGCGCAGAAGGCGGCCGAAACGGCCCTGGCCCACGGCGAAGCCGAACTGTTGGGCATGTTGGAGCGCCTGAAACAAAACCGCGATTTTTGTTTGGACGCGCTTCACGCCATGCCCGGCGTTACCGTGCCCAGGCCGGATGGCGCCTTTTATCTGTTCCCCAGAATCGAGGGACTCGCGGACTCCTTCGGCTTTTGCCGGAAGTTGCTCGAACAATACAAGGTCGGGCTGGCGCCCGGCATAGCCTTCGGTGCGGGCGGCGAAGGCTCCGTCCGCATCTGTTACGCGGCTGGACACGACATCCTGGAGCCTGCCATGCAACGCCTGGGCGCCTTCTTGCTGGAGGGCGGGCTTTAGCCCGCGCGGGGCTTCAGCCCCGCCCAGGTTTAGGGTGTGCCGGGTTCCGTGATGGTAATGCTTTGCGGACCCACCTGCACCGCGGGATTAAGCGACGCTACGCTGTAATTCGCGGGAAACGTCAGGGTCACCGTACCTGTCCCCATGCCAGAGCTGGAACTGCCGGAGGCCAAGGATATGAACGAGGTTGGCAACACCACGTTCCAGGGGCAGCCGGCGCCTGTGGTCACCTGAATGGTTTGCGTGCCACCCGCGCTCGTCAGAGCGGGGCTGAGATTCTGGAGCGAGTAGGAGCAACTCGAATCGGCCTGGGTAATCCAGATCGACTGGCCGTCGATGCCGATGCTGCCGTTGCGCGTGTTGCCGGTGTTGTTGGCGGCCAGTGTGACGGATACGACGCCGGAGGCCGTGCCCGACAAGGGAACCGTTATCCAACTCTTATCGGAGGCGGCCGCGTTCCAGGGGCAACCACTGGCGGCCGTTACCGAAAAGGTCAGAGTTCCGGCGCCATAAGAAAACAGCGATGCCGGGTTGAGCACCGGCGCAGGGCAGGCTGCGATACTGCCTGGCGTAGCATTGCTGATCTCCGCCAGAAAACTGCCTCCGGTCGTGCTTCCAAGGTTGCTGTAAGGGGTGGCCGTAATAGGCAGATCCGTGGATGCGGTCGAGCCCGCCATCCAAACGTATCGCCCGTGGGGAGGGGTTGGGGTGACGGCGGCTGGATAGGCGCCATTACTCCCCGAATAAAACGTCGACCAGTTCAGCGTGCCGTTAGTAGCGAGTTCCGCCACAAAGCCATTGGTCGCCGGGAAGCCGCCCGCGTATACTTTCGTGGCACTGGAAGGGTTGACGGCGAGGGCGGTGACAGGGAATGGGAGGCTCGAAGCCGGCGACCACGTCCCAGCTCCGTCGGTGGATACAAAAACGCCGCCGCTGCCGGCTGCGTACACGACCATTGGATTCGAAGGCGCGACGGCGAGCAAGCTGACCGTTCCGCCGGGCGAAGTTCCGGGCGACCAAGTGGTGCCTCCATCTGTGCTCGCGAACATTGTGCCGGAGCCGATGGCATACAACGTGGTTGGCGTGCTGGGGCTCACGACAATGGCGGTGGCGTAGCCAATGCCGCTGCTCCCTGCCAGCGGCGCCCACGTGGAACCCGTGTCGGTGCTCTTGCAGATTCCATCGTAGGTGCCGATGTAGAAGGATCCGTCCGAACCGGTGGCCACCGGACCTGCCCATGCCGCGACGCACGGCCAGGTCGATAAGGATGAGATGTTCGTGAATGTCGTACCCCCATCGGTGGACCGGTAGACCGCTCCGCTGTAGAATATCTCCACCAGGGTGTTCGCATGGGTGCCGCTGAGCGCCACTCCCTCCAGTAAATCGGTGGAGCTGATCGGTGGGTTCGGGAGGTTCGTCCAGGTAACGCCTCCATCGGTGGAACGGTACACAAAATCGTTCGGCGGGGGACCGCCGCCGAAGGGGAGAGACACGTAAACCACCGACGGATTGGCCGGGCTGCGGATTAACTGCAGAGACAGGGAATACCACCATATCGTGCCAAGGGGCGCCGCAGTCCAGGAACTACCGCCGTTCGTCGTGCGGAAGACGTCGAACGGGCTGATGGAAAGCGCCAGAAGCGTGTTCGCGTTCGACGGGTCGTCCGTGATTGCCACGGCTTCCGGCAAACCGGTATCGGCGGCGGTCCAACTGCCGCCGGAGTTGGCGCTCTTGAAGAGTGAAACGCCGTTCCCCACAAATGTGGGCTGAATGGGGTATCTAACCGGCAGATCGGACGATGTCGATATTCCCGCCACCACCAGCCCGGTGCCCGTCAGCGTCATCGCATTAATGATGTCTTCCTTGCTGCCGCCCAGATAAGTCACAAAACCACGCGTGCCCGCGCTGCTCAAGGATGCGATGAACCCTTGCTCTGGGCCCTTCGCGGAGAGTTGTCCCGTAGTCGTGGGAAGGTCCGCGGAGGTGGTCCACCCGGCGACATACAGCGTGCCATTGGTTGTGTCGCGCGCTAGCGCGGTGGTGGTCTCATTTCCGCTTCCGCCAAGAAACGTCAGCCACGTTACCTTTGAGGCATCCGGCGAGACTTCCGCCACAAACGCGTCATAACCGCCCGCGTTGGTGGTGTACTGTCCGGGCGGATTGCCCGGAAACGAAGTGGAGTTCGTGTAACCGGCTACGTACGCATCGCCCGACCCGTCAACCGCGATCGCCGCGCCGATGTCATAGCCCGATCCTCCGAGGAAGGTGAAGTATTGAAGCTGGCCCCCGGGTTTATATTTAGCCACAAAAACGTCGTTGAAGCCGCCGCCGTAGGAAGTCTGCCATACGCCTGCAGTGGCAACTCCTGCCGCATAAGTATCGCCCACCACGTATGCATCGCTTGATGCATCGAGCGCCACGCCCACGCCGACCACGCTGGTCATGTAAGTGGAGTATATGAATTTGGTTCCACTGGCGTTCAGCTTGAGCAGGAAAGCACTCTGGTTATCGGCTGCGTCGAAGGTCGAATCGGCCGCCCGGTACAGAGGAAAGTCGCTCGCCCCCGTGGTCCCGGTACCCACCAGTTCGCCCGAAGCATCCACGGCGATGCCCTGCATTTGGGAATAGGCAGTCGAGCCGCCGATATAAGTGGCGTAGAGCACGGTGTTGGTGGCCGGATCGAGCTTCATGACGAAACAGTCACCATTGTTCGCCACCAGGTCGCCGGGTTGCAGGGCGCTCACCGTCGGGACGCCCGCCGACGCGGTCCCCGCGATGTAGACGTTACCCTTCGCATCGGTTGCGATTGCCGCGGGGGAGAATCCGCTGGCAAGGTACGATCCGTACACCAGTATCGGGTCGATCACCAGTTGCCGGGTTCTATCGTACCTGGCCAGTTGAAACGCGATCCCGTT
>Ga0335078_10004051_pt1 | contig 21771 bp, 14 predicted proteins | sample Lox_Sample_32_FD_206711 | JGI IMG/M metagenome (GOLD analysis project Ga0335078, IMG submission 206711) | Soil microbial communities from Loxahatchee National Wildlife Refuge, Florida, United States - Lox_Sample_3.2 | ecosystem: Environmental > Terrestrial > Soil > Wetlands | place: USA...
GGCTTCCAGAAGTTGACCTCGGAGATCTCGGGCCGAGCGCGCAGGAACTGATACCAGCCGTGGTCTGTCGGGGCGACGAACCCATGCATCACCCACCAATCCTCTCTGCCGCGCTCGGTAGGCACAAGACGTGCACGGCCGCCGCGCTTCGCTCGTGGCCGTCAGCAGGTTCCCCGTGCGAGGCGGATGAGTCCTGTCCCCGAAAATGAGGAAAGGGCCCGGAGGCCCGCCCGACGAAGGACGAAACCTCCAGGCCCCGGCGATGCGGTCGCGGCTAGAAGCCGCCGAGCAGGTCGAACCCGCCGCCGTCGCGCATCGTCACCAGCTCCATCGCCCGCCCGTGCCGGTCGCGGCAGCTGAACGCCAGCGCGTGCTGGCCCAGTTCGCGCTCGTAGCCGAACTCCATCGGCTCGGGCACGAAGTTCACCGCGCGGTCGAGCAGATAGGAGCACGGCTCCCGGCCGTCGAACCACGCCATCGCCCTCACCTGACCTACCGTCGGCCGGTGCTCGAGCCTGCGATGCGACCGCGCCAACCGAACGATCGCGCGTGTGGTCCGCACCATGCTGGAGCTCTCGACGCGCCCCTGCGAAGGCAGAGCGCGCATCAGAGCACCCCTCGCTGGGCGAGCAGCGCCCGGATCTCGGAGCGCTCCGCCTCCGCGTCGAGGTACGGCGACTCCGTCGCCGCCTGCTCGAGCACGGCGCGGGCGCAACCCGACACGAGTGCCGCATGCACCACGGCCGTCTGCCGCTCGATCCGAGCGCGCCTCCGTGCCGACCGGAGGTCGCGGGCGCGACCTCGCGCGACGTCCGGCACCGGCCAGACGAGCTCGCGGTCGAGCAGGGACACGGGAAGCCCGTCAACACGGGCAATCAACTGGGGGACCATTTGGTACCCTCCTGCGTGTGTGTGAGGGCCCCGCCGTGAGGAGGGGCCTTCGCTTTGCCGCGACACCGTCACGGCGCGGCGCTCCTTAACGACGAGCGGCCCGCGACCCCAGAAGCGAGAGGGTCACGGGCCTTCCGGAGTAAGACTTGTGATCAGGCAAGCGGGCGCAAGCGCGCACGCGACGCCTGCGAGCGGCATCGCGGCAGCCGGGTGAGCCCGGCGACTGCACTGCGCGGATCGTGCTCCTCCACTCGCCTGCGATCCACGCCGGCGAGTGCGCAGCCCCAAGGGCCTGTCGCGTACCGACTCGCGCACGGCGATCACCAAGGCTCGAGAGGCGCGACGCGACTCGACCGAGTCAGCGCGGATGATCACGCCCTGGTCTCAGGGCGCCGCTCTGACCTCCTCGGGGAACGCGACGTTCACGAGGGACGTGTCGCACAAGCCGTGGCGCTCCAGAACAGAGAGGACACCAACGCCCAAGCCATCGGTCGCGGCGTGCAGATAACGCAGAGGGTGGTCCAGAGCGCAGACGCGGAATCGAAACAGCGGTCGGCCTCGACCTCGGCAACTTAATCAGCGCGTCCAACACCGACAGGTAAACCAGGCTCTTCCTAGGTGCTGAGGGCGCCGATCCTGCTCAAACAGAGCGCTACGGCTATGTCGGAAATCTCGACCCCGTCTTGAGCGGGGAGGTCGCCGTACCACAGCGAGCCATCAATCGAGGCCCGGACAGTAGCACCACCACCCGACACGTCAACCGGGCAAACCCCAGCCAATGCAGGCAATCCGGTGATCACACCCAGCGGGGTCAGGTCCCGACACCGCTGCGTCTCCGGTGTCGGCAACCGACTCGGAGCCATCCACGGCGGCGCGCCACGAGCTGGCCGTGACCGCGAATGGCGGCGCGACGACGGCCACGCGGCTGGTGCTCACCACTCACGTGCGTGGGGCTTAATTCAGTCTCCGTGCCAAACCCGCGATTACTTTGCCTGAGGTTCAAAGAAGTCCCTGCAAATGCGTGGATTGGGCAGGAGTGCGGGTCGCGAGCTTAGGGAGACCTCAAGCAAGCTAGCCCCGGTGGGGTGCTCCCTTGCGCGAGGTTGGAAATGCGCTGCAATGCTGAACCTTTCGCGCTAGCTTCGCGACCAGCGTCAGGCAATGTTGCGGCCACCAACGGCAAGATAAGCGGCACCTCCCGCTGCGAACGAAAAAGGCGATCCAGCACGACCGGTAGTGGCAGCCGCCGGGTTAGGCCGCCGACAGGCCTCGCCCTGGGATCCCGGCGCTTGCTGCTCCCCGGCGGCGGAAGAGGCGCTGGGGCCGAGTCCTGGCGAAACACGGACGGCCTGGGTCGCCGCCTCTGGGGCGAGGTCGCGCGCGAGGAGTACGGTGAGAACACACGCCTGCGCAGTTGTTGTCGCGTACCCGAGGTCCATTTGCTGCCGACACCTCCGAACGCAGGACGTCGGCATTGCACAGGGGGTTATCGCGCACGGCTCCCGCCACGGAGCTCGCGGTTGGCCCGAGTCGCCACAGGTGCGCGTTCGGAAACCGCTCGTCGAACCAGGTCCAGACCGGTCCGGTCCGGGCTTCGAGAAGGCTGGTGAGGCTCATCAGTTGACGCGCCGCGGGGCCTGCACTTCTTGGGTCCCAACGCCAATCGGGCTAGGGGACGCGCGCTCATCACCGCGCGCTCGTGTCAGCTTTCGAACACCCTCCGTTGCGTTAACTGGGAGAAGGGGTGAAATCGAGTCCGCGAGGGGCTAGGTTTCCGGCGCACGAAGGGACTAGCGAGGGGTTCATGGAAGAGACGGCCGGGCTCCGTACTAACTCGGGAGATGGCGAGGCTGGATCGCTCCTGGCGGGCTTGAGCCGGCGCGCGCGGCTGGTCGACGCTGCGATCAGGACGTGGAAGAACCAATTGGTCGATCTTTCGGCGCGGAACAACCTCCTGTATTGCAGAACGCTGAAGCTCGGCACCCTCGACCTGACTGGCCAAGAGGCGTTCGTCGACGGAATGCTGAACACCCAGCCGGTGCGGTTGTCATCGATGTTCGCAACGTCGGTGCCGCGTCAACCTTTCGAGAGGCGCGCACGGGCTATCCGCGCGAAGGCGAAAGAAGCCTTCGAGGAACGCGGCCTGGAGACGATGTTCGTCGCCCATGGGATGGCGACGTGGGACGAGGAAAACTCGGAGCGGCGCTCTGTGCCGCGGGCGCCCGTGGCGCTCGTGCCGGTGAGCCTCGATCCGATCTTGACGGGGCACGACTTTGAACTGCGGATCGCCGGCGAGCCGCGCATCAATCCGACTCTGCTGCGGAAGCTCGAATCAGACTTCGGCGTCCCAATCGTCGCCGAGGAGTTCGATGCCGAGCTAATCGACGCGACAAGCATCATGGCGTTAGCGGCGATCTTTCCGAGGATCCGCCAGCTCGCGCACACGGTCCCCGGTTTCGACATCGACGACGAGACCGTTCTCGGGACGTTCTCTTACGCGAAGCTGCCAATGGTCATCGACCTCGATCGCGCCCGCGAGGAACTCGTCGAGCACCAGCTCATCGCTGCGCTATGCGGCGACGCCGAGGCTCGGGGGCTTCTCGGAGAGCGCAACGCGGCGTCGTCTGAGGTCCGTGTTGACGCGCCTGATCAAATCCTGCCGGCGAGCGAGTTTCTGGTGCGTGACGCCGACAGCAGCCAGAGCTTGGCGATCAATCGTGTACTGGGCGGCCACGATCTAGTCATTCAGGGCCCTCCCGGCACGGGCAAGAGCCAGACAATTGCCAACCTCATCGCGGGGCTGATCGCGAACGGCAAGACCGTGTTATTCGTGGCTGAGAAGCGGGCGGCGATCGATGCTGTCTTCAAGCGACTCCACGAAGTCGGTCTGTCCGACCTCCTCCTCGATATGCACGACGGTCAGAAGAAGCGCGCTCCGTTCGCTGCCGAGCTCATGCAGTCGATCAAGCAGCACGGGGCGCTGCCTGCGCCCGACCTTACGGAACCCCAACGTGTGCTCGTTAGCACTCGCAATCAGCTCGGCGCACGCACCGTTGCGCAGCATTGCATTCGTGACCCTTGGCGCGTGAGCGTCTACGAGGCGAGAGTCCGGCTCGCAGGTCTGCCTCAGCGCGCAGAGTCCGAGCTGCGCCTGGCATCGGACCAGTTGGAGCAGTTGGGCGCAGAAGTCAGGCGAGAGGCCCGGGAACGGATGCGTCGCTGGTATGCGCTCGATGCCATCGGCATCCGCCGGGCTGACGGACCGTGGGCGAGAAGCAACGTCTCATCCCCGGAACAAGCGGCCCAGGCGACCGAGGCCGCCCGTGCTGTCCTCAATGTGCTCCGAGGCAGCGCGAGCATACGCAAGCGATTCACTAGCGTCGCCGACTTTCCGGCGCCGGTATCGGCATCAGCGTGGGACGAACAGGTGACCGTCGCCGAGCAGATCCGTGACGCCGCGACGACCTTCGACCCAGCCCTGCTCCAGGAGCCGCTGGCCGGGATCGCAGAGTCGCTCGCTCCGTGGGGCACCGGGGGGTTCGCGCGGATGCGAGGTCAGGTCAGCTCAAGTGATTACCGATCGGCAAAAAAGCTGGTCCGAGCGCACATCCGTCCCGAAGCCCGCCGGCTCGGTCCTCGGGAGTGCTGGGATCGTTTGGTAGACGCGCGTGATGCCCAGCAAGCGTGGCGGGACATTGGCGGCCCGGAAGCGGCCCCCGTCATCGTCGACGACCTTGCTCGCGTGCGCGAGAGCCAGCATCACCTCGCGCTTGCATTTGCGCGCCTTGAGGAGTTCGTCCCAGAGGTCAGCCTTCAGGGGCGCGACCTCCAGGCGCTTGAAGAGACGCTGCAGCGGATGACGACTACCGAGCTACGGACGCTCGCCGCAATCTCTGAGATCAATCCGATTGAACGTTGGTTCAAAGACCACCAGCTCGGGCCTGTGCTGGCGAGCATCAAGTCCGACGGGCTGACCGAAGAAGACGCACTTGCCCGGCTCGATTTTGTCTGGCTGACTTCGATAATCGAGCACGTGACGATTGCTGAGTCGGCAACGCTTGGGCAGCGAGGTCCCACGGCGACGGTTCGTGAGTTTCAGCGCCAGGACCGCGCGCATATCGCCGCCGGCGCCATTCGTGTGAGGCGCGCGTGCGCTGAGGTTGCGGTTGCTGCGCGGGACGCCCACCGCGAGCAGAGCTTGCTCGTCGAGCGACAGGCGAAGCTGAAGCCCCGTTCACGGAAGCATCTCCCGATCCGTGAGTTTTTCGCGGAAGCGCCCGATGTGTTGCGCGCGCTGAAGCCCTGTTGGGCGATGAGTCCGCTGGTAGTCAGCCAGACGCTACCGGCGCAGCGCGAACTGTTCGATGTGGTCATCTTCGACGAGGCAAGCCAGGTGACACCAGCTGACGCGATTCCGGCGATCCTCCGTGGCCGCCAGCTCGTAGTCGCCGGCGACAGCCGCCAGCTGCCTCCGACTCCATTCTTCGTCTCAGCTCGCGACGAGGACGAGGAAGAGGACGCGGACGTGCCGGTCGACGCCGGCACACAGGGCTACGAGTCGATCCTTGACGCGCTGGCGGGACTGGTGCCCGAGCAGATGCTCACCTGGCACTACCGCAGCCACGATGAGCGGCTAATCGCATTTTCGAACGCATATATCTATGACCGCGCTCTCACCACGTTCCCAGGGGTCGGCGGGTCCGACGTCATCGGCCACGTCCTCGTTGAACCGGACACGGGTTGGAGCGCGGGCGCGGAAGAGAGCAACCGCGACGAGGTTGAGCGCGTTGTCGAGCTAATCCTCGAGCACGCGCATGAGCGGTCCAGCGAGAGCCTGGGTGTCATCGCTCTGGGCATCAAGCACGCAGACCGCATCACCGAGCGACTACGCCAGCGTCGCGCGCAGATGCGCGAGAACGCCGAAGATCAGGCCGACGACGATGAGGTCGCGCTCTTGGATGAGTTCTTCGACGAGCGTCGTGAGGAGCCGTTCTTCATCAAGAACCTCGAACGCGTGCAGGGCGATGAGCGTGACGCGATCATTCTGTCCGTCGGCTACGGCAAGGACCCGGCGACCGGCCGGATGCTCTATCGGTTCGGGCCCCTGCTACACGATGGAGGAGAGCGACGGCTGAACGTCGCGGTGACCCGCGCAAAGATCCGAATGACCGTAGTCTCGTCGTTCGGCTCATCAGACCTCGATCCGGACAAGCTCAACAAAGAAGGCGCCAAGCTGCTGCGCGCCTACCTCGCCTACGCCGAAAGCGCCGGCAGTTCGCTCGGAGCGCTTGATCAGCTGCCACCGGAGCTGAATCCATTCGAGATCCAGGTCCGTGATGCACTTGTCAAGGAGGGTGTTGCTGTGACACCCCAACACGGGGTGTCCGGTTATCGAATCGACTTCGCGGTCAGACACCCCGAGCAGCCAGGCCGCCACATCCTGGCGATTGAATGCGATGGCGCGAGCTACCACTCGTCGCCCACCGCCCGCGAACGTGACCGACTGCGTCAGCAGCTACTCGAACAGCTCGGCTGGCGGTTCCACCGCATCTGGTCGTCGGACTGGTTTGACGACCGGCCGGGGGAGATGCAGCGGATGCTCGACGCATACCACCACGCGATCTCCGTCGCCGATGCGGAGGCGCCACCCGACCCTTTTGACGAAGCGGCTAGCCCGCCGGCGCCGGCTACCGCCACGACTCACCGGCGCGTTGGCCCGCCGCCACGGACCACCGACCGCTACGACCCCCGCGAACTCGAAGCTGTGGTCCGCTGGGTCGAGAGCGACACGCTCCTACGTACCCGAGACGAGCTGTTCTGGACCACTCTGCGCGCGCTCGGGTTCGAGCGGGCCGGCCCGCGGATCACACCCGCGCTTCAGGCCGCGATAACGGCGGTTCGCGGCCCCGATCCGGCGCCCAATGTCAAGCCGTCGCCGCCGCTGTCCCAGGCGCCGACACAAGTCCCACGCCTGAGCACTGCGCCCGACACGGCGACACACCCGGTCACTTGGCGTCCTGTCGCTGCGCCAAAGCCGGCTACGCCGTTCGTCGCGCCGACTGCGAGTGAGCTTCAAGCCGAGGTTGCTATCCGGATCCGCTATCTGGCAAAGAGCGGGTACGGCATCGGCACCGAACGGGTCGTCAATCCGCTCCACTTCTCCGGCAACCTCATGTGGGGCTGGTGCCACAAGCGAGGTGGGATCCGCTGCTTCAACATCTCTCGCATAAGCGAATGGAACCGGGAAGACCCGCAGGCGTGGACCGCGCCGCCCACAGCGAAGGCCGATGCTGAGCAAGCGGCTCGCAACTACACACCGCGCTTTGGCCCGCGGAAGCGCGGCCCGCGCTAGCAAGTCGAAGGAGCGCCCCGCGTCTCCAATATTTGAATCAAGGCGGCGCCGATCAGTGCAGGGTGCCCTGGCCGCACGGCGCCCTGCCCCCGGGCAGCTATCCGGGCAATGGCGCGGCGTGCAGCGAGGCCAACTGAGAGCGTCGCCGTGTGGCCGGCCGCACGGTTTGCGCTGCGCGTGCACGCCACCGCTATCTATTGAGCTGAAGGCCCTCGCGCCGGCGGCTCGCTGCGGTCGGGTGACGAACTGTTCGTCTGCTGACACCTCGCATGCTTGCGGAACCTGCAGCTGAGCGCGTACGATTCGACGGGATCGGAGCACCGCCCCTTGGGGCAAGGATGAGGCGTTCGGGGGAGCATGACCTGGGCCGATGAGCCCTGACGTTTTCGTAGAGGAATGGCAGGCCCAGTACGGGTCGCCGATGCTCATAGCGAGCGAGGACCTGCCTGGTGGAACTGTCGAAGTGGCGGAGCGGGTTGACGGCGACTCGTTCGCGTTGCGACCGCAGGCCATAGCGTCGCCCGGGCCTGTGGCTTTCGTTGATGGTGTCCGCCGTGGGGATGCGCATCTATATGTCCGCGACGGTGATGTCTTCGCGCACGGTGTTGCTGGTGTGCACGCGCGCGGCGCGGCGCTCTGCGATGGCGAGGCACGCATCGACCATGTTCGGGTCGGGCGCATGATCATCTGGGGTGGCGGTCTCCAGGTGGCCATTCCGCCACTCGAAGGCGGCTGGCAGTGGCAGATCGCGTCGATTCACGACAACGATGCTGACGCTCCGCTGCGGGAACTCCAAAATCGGATGCGCCAGGCCGAGGCTGAGCTCGCCGAGCGGTTGGCCGCGGAGGGGTGGCTCGTGATTGCGGATGGCCCGCTGACTTTTGTGCGTTCCCGGGATCTTCCGGTCTGCGGCTACGTCAAGACGCACATGCGTCTGCTGCTGCCGCCGGAGTTGCATCGTCGGGTTCCCGAGCTTCAAGCAGGTGAACGCACACCGCTCTTTGCAATGGGTCGTGAGCGCTACTCCTGCTACACGCGTGTGGCTGACGGCCTCGGCCATGCGAGCCCCTGGCACGCGATTGCTCGGCTCGAGTTTCCGCAGAGCGCCGGCCTCGATGCCGCGTGCGCCACTGCGGACAAGGTCACCTGCCTGCTCCCGCGGTACGCCGGCGTGCCGCATACGGACCCTCGCGCGCCCCAGAACCTGCAGCCGATCGCCGCCCTTGAGCGTCAGTTGCGCCATCGGCTCGGTAACCCTGGACTCTCAACGCGCGCGGTCCGCGAGACCGCGCGGGCTCTCGCCCTGACTGGAGGTACGCCATGATGGCAACTGCGTCTATTCCCGCCCGCCTTGGTCTAGTCGACGGCGCTGTCGCGGCCACAAGCAGCCGGTTCTTCTGTGTTCTGGACAACGACGCGGTCGTCCAACTCGATGACCTTGTTTGCGCCAGCCAGACCCTGCCCAGCGGGCAGCAGGTGACTCACTACGGGATCGTCGTGGAGGAGAGCAGCCAGATCGAGGGTGCCGAATGGGCCTCGGATACTCAGCGAATCGCTGACCAGACCATGCCTGGTCAGCCGATCAGGCGGGCTGAAGTGCAGATCCTCCGCACGGTCCCAGAGCTGTGGCTGGCGCCGCGCTCGGGGGCGGAGATTCATGCGGCCGTGGGCGCGGAGCGTGAGCAGGCGCTGTTTGTCGACCAGATGACCGACCGGCTTCCCGTAGGTCTCGATCAGTCAGGTCAGCCGATTTGGGCCGACTTTTCGTTCATGAACGGAGACAAGGGCGGGCACGTCTCGATCACTGGTATTTCCGGCGTGGCGACGAAGACGTCCTACGCGACCTTCCTGCTTTATCAGCTCTTCGAGACAGCTCAAGGACGGGCGCTGCTTGGTCAGCAGGCGCCGAATGCGCGTGCGCTCGTGTTCAACGTCAAGGGTGAGGACTTGCTCCACCTCGATCGCCCGAATCGCGCGTTTGCCACCAAAGACGAGGCCCGGGCGGGCTGGCAGGCGCTGGGCGTCGAGAACCCAGGCCAGTTCCAGTCGGTGCGGATCTATGCCCCGCGCTCGCGAGCGGCCCACCAGAACGCGATCGTTGCCGACGTGTCTAGCCGTCCACACGGCGAGGTGCGGGTCTACGGCTGGACCCCACTCGACTTCATTCGTCTCGGCCTATTGCGCTTCTGCTTCACGGAGGATGAGGATCGGCGAACACAGGTCGGGTTCGTCGAGCAGCGTGTGCGTGTCCAGCTCGCCCGCCATTGCTATCCGCTCGACGATGGTTCGGGTGCGGTCGTGATCGACGATCCGCCGCACGGGACCTCCAACAACTTCGAGCGAATCGCGGTAGCTGGCCGGCCGGCGAAGTCGAGCGGGGAGGGCGCGGCTGTGATTCGCGACTTCTCCGACCTCGTCGATTTTCTCGTTACGGTCTGCGATCCCGCAGCCGGTGACCCGGATTGGCAGGGCGGTGTGCAACAGGGGACGCTAGCGGCGTTCGTTCGGCGACTGCTCGCTCTCCAGCCACGCATGGGCCACCTGATCGCGACCGGCATCGAGCGTGTTTCGCTCGATGAACACGTAACGGTCGTCGATATCCACACGTTGCACGATGCGGCGCAGCGCTTCGTGGTCGGGGCGCTTCTCGACGAGGTGTTCGCGTCGAAGCAGGGCGCGGGTCGCGAACCGTTGCGCTTCGTCGTTCTCGACGAGCTGAACAAGTACGCGCCTCGGCAGGGGCAGAGTCCGCTTAAGGAGCTGCTCGTCGATATCGCCGAGCGGGGGCGATCCCTGGGTGTGCTTCTGATCGGCGCGCAGCAGTCGGCGCGCGACATCGATGCCGCGATCTTCCGTAACGCTGCGCTCAAGGTCGCTGGGCGGCTCGACGCGGCCGAGGCGTCCGAGTACCGCTTCCTTTCCGCCGAACTGCGCGAGCGCGCGGCGCGGTTCTTGCCGGGCACCATGGTGCTCGATCAGCCGCTGATTCCCGCGCCGATTCCGCTGCGGTTCCCTTTCCCGTCCTTCGCTACCAACGTGGCCGAGGCGGGCGAGGCGAATCCTGAGCAGGTCCGCGCCGAGACCGACGACGCCTTCGACCGTGCGGCCGGGAGGGTAGTGAACTGATGCGTCTGGCACACGTGTCTGACTGGCATCTCGGCATCACGACGTATCGTCAGGAGCGCCGGTCAGACCTCGAGGAGGTGCTTGATCAGACCGTCGAGTGCTGCATGGAGTTCGCCCCGGATCTCGTGCTGCACACCGGCGACTTGTTCCACCACGTCCGACCGGCGCTCGACGATATCCGACTGGCCTGCGAAACGCTGCGACGGCTCGCGGAACTCGCGCCGGTCGTCGTCATCTGTGGGAACCACGAGTCGCCGGCGCAGCTCCGCTTCCTCGATGAGTTCGTGTTCCCTGGCGATCGCGTCCGTTTTATCGATGTTCCTCGCCGTCCCGAGGATGGGGGGGTTCTGGAGTACGAGCTGCGCGACGGTGGCGAGCGAGTGCGCCTGGCCTCGATCCCGTTCATTCCTGCCGAGCGGATGGTGGAGGTCTTTGAGGACCCTCGCACATGGATGACGGACTACGCGGACCGGGTTCGGCGCATCCAGGAGGCGCTCGACGCTGGGCTTCGCGCAGGCTTCGACCCAAGGCGCGACGTCCTGCTCTTCGCCGCGCACCTCCACGTCACAGGTGCGCAGGTAACACACTCTGAAAGACCTCTGCACGTTTCGGATAGTTATGCGGCGCACGCGGAAGCGTTGCCGAAGGTGAGCTACGCGGCGTTCGGCCACATTCATAAGGCTCAGCGTCTGCCTGGCACGCAGCTTGGATGGTATGCCGGTTCGCCGATTGCACTCGACTTCGGCGAGGAGCACGACGTCAAGGTGATGCTGCTCGTGGAAGCGGAGCCGGGCCGCCCCGCCCAGGTGACCGAGCATACGTACTCGATTAGCCGACCGCTGCGTCGTCTGCACGGCAGCCTCGCTGAACTCGATGCCCTGGACGATCCCGGCCGGGCGTTGTGTCTGGTCACGGTCGTCACCGAGGAGCCGACCGACAGTCTTGCCGACACGCTGCAGGCACGCTGGCCTGAGGCGACTCTGCTTGACGTGGTCGAGGATTGCACCGCGCGTCGCGTGGCGGTTCTGAGCTCGGGCGACGGCCCCGCGGCGGTGGAGGCCGAGCGGCCGATCGACGAGCTCTTCGCCGACTACATCGCCGAGGTCGGCACCGAGCAGGCGACTGTGACAGAAGCTCTGCGCGCCTTCCGGATTCTCCAGGCTGCCGTCGAGGCCGACGAGCACCCCGAGTTCCCGGAACTGGATGCGATAGGGGACACGGCATGAGGCCGCTTGAGCTGCGTATCAAGGGCCTTCGTTCGTGGCGCTCAGAGCAGGTAATCGACTTCCGCGGTCTCGGTCTGTTCGCGATCATCGGCGAGACCGGCGCTGGCAAGAGCTCACTGCTTGAGGCGCTTGTCTACGCCCTTTACAACGCGTCGACCTTCAGCGGCCACGCGGGTGCATTGATCTCTGGTGGCGAGCAGACGATGAGCGTCTCGCTCGAGTTCGAAGCCGACGGTGAGCGCTGGCTTGTTACGCGGTCGACTTCTGTTGGTGGCTATCCACCACCAACGCATCGACTCATTTGTCTGTCGAACGAGAATGAGCCGAGCGTTGAAAAGGAGGCGCCGGTCAACCGGCGCGTCCAAGAGCTGATCGGCCTCGACCTGAAGGGCTTCACCAGCGCGGTCCTATTGCCACAAGGCCGATTCCAAACCCTCCTGACCTCCACCGAGGGCGACCGGAGCTCAATCCTCAAGGGAATCTTCCGGCTCGACGAACTCAGCCGCCTTCGCGAGCGTGCTGACGGGATGCGCCGGTCGCTCGAGACGCCACTAGCCCAACGCCGCCAGGAGCGCGCAGCCCTGCTCGACAATCCCGCGGCTGTCGCCAAGGAGCAAGCTAAGGTCGCTCAGGGCGCCGGCTCGACGCTCAAGGCGCTGCGCGCTATCCGCGACGAATACGAGGAGGCCGCGCGCGAGGCCGAGCAGCGAGCGAACGAATCGCTGAGCGCGGCGCAGCTCGCAACTCGGCTAGCACAGCAGGTGGCTGAGCTACCCAGCCTTAAAGACGCACGCGCTCGCGGAGGTGAGCTCGTGGCCGAGCGCGCAGGACTTGAGCGCGAGCAGGCAACGTACCGTGCGGCGCGCGACCAGGCCCGCCAAGCCCTCGACGATGCCCGCTCGGCCGGCGAGACCATCGAGAGCTTGACGCGAGCGTGCCAGACGCTCACGGAGGCTGGTACGACGTTCGCAGACCTGGAACGCACTCGCACGCGTCTTTCCGCCGAAGCGGAGACGATTGCGGAGCGCGAGCGAACACTCAAATCGGAGCGCGCAGTGCTTGCGCAGGAACGCGAGCGCCTCGAGACGGAGGACGAACGGATCACTCAGCTCGACCAAGCTGCAACCCAAGCCGAGCAGCGCCATCGCGATGGCGCCGCTGCGCTCGGAGTGGTCCGTCAGAGGGCTCGCGACGCGGAACAGGCAACCGAGCGAGTTGGCCAAATGGCTGAGCAGCTGGCGACGGCACGCTCGACCGAACAAAAGGCGAAGGCCGCCGAACACGCGGCTCAAGCCGAGCTAGAGCGTGCACGTGTGCGCTACGACGAGGCGCAACGCGCAAACAGCGCGGCCGCGGCCGCAGTCGGTATCGGCGCGGGCGATGCCTGCCCTGTATGCACGCGGATTCTCCCAGCCGGCTTCGAGCCCCCGCTCGCGCCAGATCTGGAGCACGCGCACACGCAGTTTCACGCCGCCGACGAGCAATACAAGACCGCGGCCCGCGCCGCTGCCTCAGCGGAAACTCAGCGCGAGCAGCTTGAGGCGCTGGCGCGCGAGGCTGACCAGACCAAGGCACTCTCCGAGCGCGAGATGACCAGTGCAAGGACTGTGCTGGAGCAGACCGCATTAGGTGAAGTCGACCTCGGGTGTACTGACGACGAGCTCCTCGAGCCTCTCCTGACAGCAGCGACCACAGCGCGGACGGCGGCGAGTGACGCGGCAACCGCACTCGCTGGCGAGAAGGCAGCGGCTTCGGCGAAATCCGGCCAGCTCCAGGAGCAGGAGCAAGCGGTCGAGCGGGAGCGCACGCGGATCGCGCGCGAGTCGGACGAAGAGCAGCAGGCCCGCGCGCGGCTCCGGGAGGCGATCGCCGTCTTGCCCGAGACGTTTCGCACTGATCGGGAGCAACAGAACGAGCTAGACGAACTTGGCAGGCGGGCCGAGGCCCGGCTCACCGAGCTGCGCGCCGTGGTCGAGGCAGAAAGCGAAGCGATCAAGGAATGCGAGCGAATCGAACACGCGTTGACCGCAGTCGAAGCCGAGCATCGCCGCGCTGTAGATACACCGCGTCGCCACGCGGCAACGCAGGCGCTTGCTCTCTGCGCACTCCTTGAGAGCCTGCCCGAGCCCCCGGCGGTACCAACGCCACCTGCGGACAATGCCGTGCTGACCGAGCACATCGAGTGGATCGACGAGGTGGCGGCCACAGCGCGCGCGGAAGCGACGGCCCTCGAGAAGATTGGCATTGAGCGCAAGGAGGCCGCGCGGGCTGCGACGGAACGGCAGAGTGCGCTGCTCACTGCGGCCGATGCGAGGGACCCGGATGCGCGAATCACCGACGAGAAGTCGTTGCGTGAGGCGGTCGAGGAATGGGCGGTGCGTGAGCGAACGGCGACGGCGCTGCGTGATCAGGCTCAGGATCAGATCGAGTGGAGCGCAACGCTCGACCAGCTCATCGCGACGCTTGAGGGTTTGCGCCGTGCTTGCGACGAAGTAGCGCGACTGACGACCGATGCGAAGTTCATCCGGTGGCTTGTCGCGCGCCGCCAGCGGGCGCTGCTCGAGGTCAGCTCCGACCGGTTGCTGGAGATAACGGCCGGGCGCTATGGCTTCGCGGAGGACTTCCAGGTCGTCGACCGGCGCACGGGTCAGCCGCGCTCGCCAAGGACCCTCTCGGGGGGCGAGACCTTCCAGGCCAGCCTCGCTCTCGCGCTCGGAATGGTCGAGCTCGCCGCCCGCAGCGGCGGCCGTATCGGTTCGTTCTATCTCGACGAGGGCTTCGGCAGCCTCGATCCCAACGCTCTGGACGAGGCACTTTCGGCGCTCGAGCAGCGTGCCCAGACAGGTCAGATGATCGCCGTGATCTCGCACGTGTCCGCTGTAGCCGAACGTTTGCAGCGGGTTCTCCGGGTCACGACGGGGCCGGATGGCAGCCGAATCGAGGAGCTCGATCCTTCAACGCGTGAGGCGCTCGTCGAAGAGGAGCTCGCCGAAGCGACGGCGGAGGTCGCCCTCTGATGCCGTTCGGTTTGCGTCGCCACGGCCACGATGCACTGGGATTTGAATGGTTCCAATCGTTGGCCGAGGTCCCGGGTGTCGAATGGCTGCCGCGGATAGAGCTCACCGTCGATGAGCGCTTGGCGGGCGCACACCCGGTGCCGACCGATCGTGACGAGCGCCATCCCGGCGTGCCAACGCACCGTTGGGTTGACGGTGCGGGCCGACCAATCGGCGCTCCGTACGCGTTCAACAACAGCCCTGCGGCCGTCATCACCGAGCGGCTGTACGAAGAACCGGCCGACCGCCGCCTCGAGCTATCTCTGATCGCGCTCGCTCACCCGGGGACACGGCACGACTACGCAAACATCCTTGGCGGGGCGTGGCAGGTTATCCAGTACCAGGGCGTCGAGCGATTCGATGTGCTCGAACCCCTCCTGCGCGCGCATGTCAGCCTCATGCTGGCCGGACCCCAGGCGGCACTCAGCGAGCCCTGGGATGAGTACGAGACGCCGCTTGAGCGCGCCAGCGAGCCGTTCATTGCCTTGATCTCGCTCTACCAACATGAAGGGTTTCTCCGCGAAGCGAACGAGGTCGAGCAGCTGCTCGACCGCCTCCCTGACGGAGCCCAACCGCGGTATCTGCCCGAACCGCGGCCTAGCGAGCTGATCGCGGCCCTGCGGGAGCTTCGATGAGCGGACCGGGTCGTCAATTCATTGAGGCGCCGGCGTCGCAGTGGCTGGCGCTACACCGCGACCGACGACCCGGTGATCTCGCGCCTTACGAGGCGGCACTCGGGCGACTGCTCGTTCGCGTCCTCCGTGGAGAGCCCGTCGTCAATGGCCAACGTGCGCGGCCGGAAGACATAGGACCGCAGCCTGTCCAGATTGCCGGCCTGACCGCAGATGATCGTGAGGCCTTTCTTCGCCTACCGATTCCGGAAGTTGATGACGACCGTCCGCCCGCCACGGGGCTCGACCTGACGGCAATCCGCTTGCCCGAACTCATCCGACGGGAGTCTCGCTTCGTCTTTGCCGCCGGGGGACAGCGCTTCTATGCCGACCTTCGCTCGCTCGATGCGGTCATCTGCCAGCGGCTTCTCGCTCCGATCGTCTCCGAGCTCGCGCTGATCCTTCGCGTGCGAGCGGGCGAGGGTCCCAAGACCGCGCGCGGCCACCGCGAGCGAGTCGAACGCTGCCGAAACGCGCACACAGTCCTGGGCTTCGACGCCGCGCTTCTTGAACCGCTGCTCGATCCGGATCTCGATGCGAACGCCGTTGTCGGGGCGCGCACTGCGCTCGTCGCCAGCTGGGCCAACGCGAGCGACGACATCGGCGAGCGGGCGCTCACAATGCTGTGTGCGCAGCTCGCCGCCGCTTACTACGGCAAGGCGCGTCGCGACGGGCGGATCGAGTCCGCGCGCGTCCTGACTCAGACGACGATATCGCTGCTCGAAGCAACCCTCGGGGATTGGGAGAGACTGCTCGACTACCTTGGCGAGCACCCCGCAGACGCGGACGCGGCGCCTGTCGCGACCCCGGAGCTTGCGTTGCCGGGTACCCCTCCCTCGCCGATTACGGAGCGCCTGGCGGTGCTGCGGCAGTGGTTTGACATCTACGACGCCCGGCACGCGGCCCTCGAGCCGGGCGGGCGAAGCCTCGAAGGTCTCCTACCCGCGCGCTGGGACTACGGCCTCCTGGATCGTGACGGCGGCCCGCCGCTCGAGCGTCGTCTGCTCACCGATGACCTGCTTGACGCGGTCGACGAGCTGTGGGGGTGGCAAGTGCTAGCGCGGTATCCGGACACGCTTGTGCGCGACCCGCGACCGCTCGGCGTTCTAGGTGATCTCGTCCGACCGGCAGCGCAGTTCTGGGACGAAATCGCCACGACCGTCTGGCGACTCTGTTTCGCGCTCTACTCCCGCTTCACTCTCAGCGAACTCGAGGAGCACCAGGCTCCCGAGCGCAAGGAGCTAGCCGCCCTTGGTGCGCCCGTCGACGCCTCCATCTATGCCGACCTGATCGATGCCGGCGCGGGTCACCGCTGGCTGTTCGAGCCAACCCGGTTCGGAATCTCGATCTCGATCACGTTGAACGAGGCCGGCGACGTGGACTTTGGAGAGGTGGAACAACAAGATCGGGGCCACCCAGACGGGCCGGCCGCGTTCATCGCATTGCGCGACGTGATCACCGCCCACCGGCGGCGCTGGCTTGTGGCTTCCCTCGCGCCTTACCTGGATGGTCTATGGCGACGCGATCTTGCGGAAGCGGCCGCGTCTTACTGGCAGCGATACCGCGGTCGTGGAAAGCCTCCAACGCTCAAGCAAGCGCTGCCCGATGTTGGGAGTGCCGCGCGCCGCTGGTTCGCCTCAGACCACGGCGCCTTGGCACGCATGCTCGGTCTTGATGGGCCGATCGCTGAGTCCCCGGCGCGCTCGTTGCGCGATTTGCCCTCCGACCTGACCGACGTTCAAGCGGAGGTCGCTGAAGCCCTCGCTGCGTGCGGAACTCCCACGGACGACGTCAGACGCCGCGCCTGGGATTTGAATCGCGTGGCCGGGATTACGAACGCGATACTGGTCGGCTGGCAGGCGACAGGCACCGCTCCGCCTCGGAACGCGGCCATGCCTGCGAGCTACAAAGGAATTGCTGAGCAGGTTTTCGGCTGCGACCTAGACACCGCCTACGGTTACTTGCTCGAAGCGACCTCCCACGCGCTCGCCATCCGTGGTCATCCGGCCGCGGCTGCACTGCACGCATCAGTCTCCACCAGCCCTCTAAACCCGCAGTTAGGTTGACGACATGGGATGGCGAGACTGGATTCCGGGTCCCGCAATAGGACCAAGCCGACCGTCGAAAGCACCGGCTGCTCTCGTCGAGCTGTTCTTAGAGGGCGACGAAATTATCGGCGCGGTGGGCGAATCTCACTACCAGCCGGCGCTCTTGCACGCGTGTGGCGCTCGCCGCGGTGAGGACGTCCAGTTCCTATGCCGCGCACACCTCGTGCCCGAGCCCGAAAACCCCTACGACGCCAACGCGGTCGCCGTGCACGTCAACGGAGCTCGAGTCGCCCACCTCGCTCGTGCCGAGGCTGCCCGTTGGCAGCCGATCCTGCTCCGTCTTGCAGAACGAGGCGAGGTCGCAACGTGCGAGGCCATGATCGCCGGACATCCGAGCCGCGGCGCTACCAACAACCTGGGCATCTTCCTTCACCTGCCACCCCTCGCCGAGGCGCGTACACAGTTGGCGATCCGGCGCGCGCAGCGCTAGCAGCGTCTCGCCAAGCCGCCGATCTCCCACGGGCCGCGACCACGAGAGCGGGATCAAGTCGCGTTTTCGTGGTGTAGGCCGGCCAGTACTTTGCGTCTTGCATGTTCTCGGACGTCACGTGCGCTCGGCCACGGCCGCGATCATGTCGCAGCAGACGGCGCGACGGTCGCATTCGGGTCCCGCGGCGTGAATGCCGCGCTATTGCAAAGACGACGAACAGCCGGTCGACGATGACTCGCGACCGCCGCAGCCGGTCAGGGCGCTTGGCTGTACCGCGCAATTCTCGGGCGCGGGCGGAAGGACGATAGAAACGGGCCGGAACATACTCGCCCTGCCATAGAACGGCTCCTTCAGCCAGTTCGAGATTTGGTGTGTGCGTGCGCGTGCCCGCTGCCGGTCCGCTGGCCAGCAAGCGCGGACCCGCCGCCAGCGCGGCCGGGTCCCAAGACGGCCTTCAGCGGTTCAGCAGCTTGCCGGAAAGGAGCTGGACTTGGGTTAGTGCCAGATCGCGTTGGCCGGTGAGCCGCTCTCGGAGCCCGGGGGGCTGGGGCGGGAGGGCGAGGGCGGCGAGGGAGCGGCGGTGAATCTCGGCTTCGACGGCGATGAACGTGTGGTCCCGACCCGGGTAGTACCAGTGCTCGGCCGGGGTGCCCATGGTGCCGATACGGCCGGTTAGGGCTTCGTCGGCTTCGCGTATGAGTGCGAGCGCGGCGTGCGGGTCGGTGCAGACGAAGATGACGGCCGGTCGGGTGCCCTGCGCGCGGTAGCGGGGGTGGGCGAGGCTCCAGCCGCAGAGGAAGGCGTCGTAGGCGAGGAGCTTGTCGTGGTTGTAGGAGGGGCGGCTGGTGAGGTCGAGTTCGACGAGCAGGTCGAAGGTGAGATTGATCGTCGGGACTTTGAGCTCGAGCGAGAGGTCGGGGTGCAGGTCTGTGAAGCTCTTCAGCTGCAGGTCGATGATCGCTTGCTTGTCGCCGAGCGGGATTTCGTTGAGGGTGATGGCGTGGCGGTCGCGGCCGCTGCCGGTTTGCGGGACGGGGTAGCGGCCGGTTGCGTATCGGGCGGTGCGCCAGTGGTCGGTGGCGAGCTTGCCGGCGATCCGGTGCAGCTCGATCGCCCAGGCGAGAGCGTGCAGGTCGTGTGCGAGGCGCCCGGCGTTGGACTGTTCGATCGCTCGCCATTCGCGCTTGCGGGAGATCGCGGGCGGTTCGCGGGTTTGCGCGACCTCGAGGCCGCGGCGGGTGAGCGAGAAGAGAAGTGGCGGGGTGCCGTCGTTCTGCGTGTGGCCGGCGAGGCCGGTGGGGTGCTGGGCGATGAGCCCGTGGCGGTAGAGCTTGGTGAGGCGGTGGGCGACGGTACGGGGGGCGCGGTCGGGGAGCGCTGCTCGGCCGATGAGCGACCGGGGTGCGAGGCCGGCGCGATCGAGCAGGGAGAGGATCGCGTAATCCTCGTTGTACATCCGCGGGAGATTGGCAGCGCCGTCGAGCTGGTCGGCGGGGCCGATCTCGTTGATGCGGTCGAGGAACGCGAGCTCGCGGAGGCTGTCGGGCGCCGGCCCGTCGTGCGCTCCCGGCGTGGGCCCGGGTACCCGGTGTCCGACGACGCGCCGGACGGGGCTGTCGTCAAGCCGGGGCGGCTCTGGCGGCGGCTCGTAGTCGACTTGCACCTCGCGCTTGCTGCCGGGCTGGCCACCGTCGCGGTCGGGCGGGCGGCGGGGCTTGGGCGGTCTGCTGTCTGGTGTGTCGGGGGCGGCGGTCGGGAGACTCGTTCGGTCGAGGGTGGAGTCGAGTCGTTCGGGGTAGGGGGCGACGCGGGTGGTCTGCTGGGCTAGGTGGTGCTCGGCCCAGGCGTCTGTGGTGTCGGTCGGCCAGGGGTAGGTTTGGCCGATGAAGCAGGGGGCGCGGGTGCCGTCGGCGATCCAGGACGCGAGGCAGTGGTAGTTGGGGAAGTTGAGGAGCTGTTCGGGTGTGACCCTGAGGCGGGCGCGGGAGTCGGGGTCGTCGTGGATCATGGTGGAGTAGACGGCCATCGCGATCCTCGTGGCCTGTTCGGCGTCGTCGGCATCGCCGATCCGGAACAGCAGCCGGCTCTGCAGCAGGTTGAGGACGCCTTTGCGGATCTTCTCGGCGTGCTCTGAGCCGGAGCCGAGCTGTGAAAAGTATTGGATCGCGCACGCGGGCTCGAGGCCGGCGCGGCGGTGGGTGGCGAACTGGTCGATCACGTTCTCGGCGCCCATCACGTAGTGCGCCTCGTCGATCAGCAAGGGGACGCGGGGACGGTCAGTCTCGGGGAGGTGGACCTGGCGTTGCATTTGGGTGTGCAGGAGCCTGAGCAGGAAGTGCATGCAGGCCTTGCTGTTCTCCTCGCCGATTGCGCCCATGTTCGCGTCGATCAGCAGGACGTCGCGGGCGTCGATGATCTCCCGCAGCGGGATGTCGGTGGGGTGGCTGAACCAGCGGCGCAGCGACGGGACCTGCAGCAGCAGGCTGACCTTGTTCCGTGGCGCGTCGAGGCGTTGCGCGGTGGCGCTGCCGGCGAGTTGGAGTTCGTGGGGGAGCTCGTATGCGAAGAACTCGGCGGTCTGGTCCAGGTCGGGCTCGTCGGAGCAGGCCTCGGCGACGGCCGCGCGGATCTCCGTTTTGGTTGGCAGCAGGAGGTTGTAGACGTCCTCGAACTTGGCGCGTCGGTCCTGCCGGTGGGCGAACGCGATCGCGCCGACGACGGCGTGGTAGAGGTAGCGGCGCGAGGATTGGAAGATCTGGTTGGTGTTGATGTCCAGGAGCGCGGCGACGACGTTGTCGGCGATTGCGCCGGCCTCGACCGGCAGCGGCCGGTCGCCTGAGAGGCGTAGCGGGTTCATCCCGAATGCGGGGTGCGCGAGGTCCAGGTACCAGACGGTCTTGCCACACTCGGGGCGGGTGAATTTCAGGCACAGCTGGGAGAGCTCTGACTTGGGATCGATCACGAGGGGTGCGGCGTCGGGGTCCTCGCAGTCGTTGAGGTAGAGCGCGAGGAGGGCTGCGCTCTTTCCCGATCCCTGGCCGCCGGTCAGCAGCACGCCGTACTTGCGGTCGGCGGGCGCGATCGCGACCTGCGCGTTCTCGGCCCGCAGGACCGGGTAGAGGTCCTCCGGGGCGGATCGGTTTCTCAACTGGGTGCTCCCCGACCCTGGAAGCTCGGCGGGTTCTGTCGGGCGCGGGCGGCCCGCCGGATGTTTGGTGGAGCCGGGATCCGTGGGAGCGCGGTGCGGCGGACGGGGACGCCCTTCATCCGCGCGGTCGGCAGCTCGAGCAGGTGGGCGACCTCGGCGGCGGAGACAAGGGAGCGCATGGATGGGATGAGCGGCCCGAGCGCGAGCGGGAACCGCCGGCGGTACACGCGCTGGCGGGCGATCATGATTCGGCGGTGAAGGCGGTTCTCCCCCCGGCGTGACTGGACGGCGGCCGCGATCGTCTTACACGCTGGCATGCTGTCCGCGGCGATGACGGTTTCGAGCCAGAACAGGCTGCGGTTCTGGGTGCGTCCGGCGTTCTGCATCTCGGAGCGGTCAAGCGTCGAGGAGAGCCCTGCCGGGCGCGGCGTGGAATGGTCGCGGCGTGCGAGGCGCTGCTCGTGGCGGCGGAACGCGCGGCGCGCGTAGTCCTCGAAGAAGGCGGCGGTGGGGGTGAGCTGGAAGCGGACGATCGAGGGCTCGCCGAGCTCGACCTGGGCGCGGGCGATCTGCTCGAGCGGCGGCGATGCGAGCTCCTCGCCGGTGGCGAGCAGCGGGTACATGAAGCTTCGGCGTTTGCGGAATCGCATCACGCATCCGGGCATTCGCAGCACCCCGTTTCGGGGGCGGGATGGGTCTGAGTGCTCGCGTCCGATGCGCACGTCGGGGTAGGTGGCGCTGATCGCTGCGTCGAGCGCGCGGA
>Ga0335078_10004052_pt1 | contig 21768 bp, 23 predicted proteins | sample Lox_Sample_32_FD_206711 | JGI IMG/M metagenome (GOLD analysis project Ga0335078, IMG submission 206711) | Soil microbial communities from Loxahatchee National Wildlife Refuge, Florida, United States - Lox_Sample_3.2 | ecosystem: Environmental > Terrestrial > Soil > Wetlands | place: USA...
GGTCTGCCCCACGGGCAACTGCGCCGACGCCGGACTCAGCCCCACACTGGCCACTACCGCCTGCACTGTTACCGTCGCTGACGCCGACACCCCGTTGGGTGCGGTCGTCGTGATGTGTGCCGTTCCTGGGGCCAGGGCGGACACAAGGCCGCTGCTCGTCACACTTGCTACTGTCGAAGCATCAGAACTCCAACTGAAGCTCACTCCGCTGATCGAGTTCCCGCTCGCATCCTTGGCTGTGGCTGTGAACTGCTGCGTTTGCCCCACGGTCAGCTGCGCTGACGCCGGGCCTAGCAGCACGCTGGCCACTACCGCCTGCACTGTTACCGTCGCCGAAGCCGACACCCCGTTGGGTGCGGTCGCCGTGATGTGTGCCGTTCCTGGGGCCAGGGCGGACACAAGGCCGCTGCTCGTCACACTTGCTACTGTCGAAGCATCAGAACTCCAACTGAAGCTCACTCCGCTGATGAGCTTGCCGTTTGCACTCTCCGACCTGGCCGTGAACTGTTGCTTTTCGCCGACCGGCAGCGTTGCTGCTTTGGGAGCGAGGACGATGACGCTGGGTGCGGGTTGGCCTGGCTCCCCGGTCGAGTTCTGTGCCTGAGCTACTGAGAATCCGGAACATGCACAGAAGGAGGCAACAAGGGCCAATAGCACGAGCAGAAGCGGAAAAAACTGCGCGATTACATGCCGTTCGCTGCAGGGCTGACAGCACGCTGCCCTTGCCTTCGCACGACAAACATGAGCTCGAACTCGTAGTTCTCTATTGGAGGTTTCTGAAAAAACACAACTTTGTTTTGTAGAATCGCAATACGAATCCATCGCTTTCCTCGCTCACGGCTAATCAGAAGCGAGGTTCGGCTTGCAAATCGCATACCTTCAATTGCTGGATATTCCCTTTCGTTCCATTCACTTTTTGCACCTGGAGAGTTTTTCGTCTGACGCTGAAGCGGAAACATTTTGTTATGCGACTAGATCCCGCTCTGGATACGGAATTTGGCCGCATGCCCCATTTTGTTCTTCCTGTCAGTCAAATCTTTGGGCCGTCCCAAACTGGAACAGCTCTGGTCGAGCGGCTTCGGATGGCAACTTCCGAGACTAATATGGGTGGACATAACTGAATGGGCGGTGAGATCTCAAGCAGCTCTTTCTAAGGTCTCTCTAATCGCTGGTCGCTGTGGGTAGCTCTAACCTTCGATTTGCCACTCGCGAATCAGGCCAGCACTTTCGTCCCATAAGAACTCACTTAACCTCTCGATCAAAGGGGCACTGCGTACTTGTTTCCGGCGGCAACAGAGACCAGATAGGAGTCTCCCTGCATCTGGTCGAGCCCGGACGGAGGAGATACAAGCCCTTCAACGAAGAAGACGAGTCCATTCATTCCTTACTCGTGGACTGCATAAACAAATTAACCGTGTAGATTTGTGGCCGATTTTCTTAGCACACTTTTTTGCATAGGTGGCCCCCCTTGAACAACCGTGTCGCCAAGCGACGGGATAGCAGCGCAAAAATGCAATTGTGGTCTCTAGTTATTCCGCAGCGTTGACAGTTCGTTATCGTTCCTATTTTGGAACTCTACCAGGGATTTCCACAGCCGCTATGTCCATCCGTCACAGACATGCAAACGTGATGGGGACTAAGGTGCTCACATTAACAGTTCTATTTCAGCACGGTGTTTTCATGAAAATAAACTTAGGTCCCGTACACTTAAATCCGACCTTCGAATGTTCGGGCTCCATTCATGATCGACGTCATATCTTGATGAGCTCTCTTGTTGCCGTATGCCTCTTTTTGGTTCCTGCTAATCCCGGCCAAGCCCAGACGCTAAGCAACCCTTCACCACCTGGCACAACAATTGACAACTGCGAGGGTTGCTTCACCGACGTTCCGTATACTCCATCGACCAAAGTAGGACTGCCCGCAGAGACCAACGACCTGCCAGATGCTGCGAGCTCGAGCGTTTCGTTCCAACCGGAGAGCTGGAATTTAGCGGACGTACAGCAGCCGACCAGGCCACGACGAGATCCCATATGGGATAAGAAAATGTGGGCGGCACATCTGATTGAGACGGCCAGCATGGTCTTTGACGTGGAAATGACTCACCAAGGCCTGGCCCATCATATGTGCGTCGAGGGTAATTCCGACCTGTCCAGACACCCGAGCCGCGGCGAGTTATATACCGACAATCTGTACCCACTCGCAGGGGCAGACGTCATGGATTGGCTGCTGGCTATGGCCGGACGACACGCGGGCCTACCACGCTGGTTTTGGAAGCCGCTGGGCTATATGGGCCCGGTTTACGGCACTTTCCTTCACATCCAAGGGGGGGTGGAGTGGCGTACGCGTTGCTGGTGAGCACGTGCTGCAAAGGAGTAATGTAATGTCGTTTCGTCTGCTCGTCGCGTTCTGTTCTCTTTTCTGTGGATCGGTTGCGCTCTCCCAGGAAGTCGATTTAAACGAGTTGCCACGTCCTGAGTTTCGGGGCCTGACGCAGAAGCAATTGTCGAGATTCATTTTCTCCAACGAAGAGTCAATGATTCGACGGCTTAGATCATTGCGCCCGGTAACAGAGACTTACGTTCAGAGCTTGGGACATCACCAAAGACAAGGGTTGGATAATGCATTGGACGAAGAGTTTGACTTTGTAATGGATGATCTGTATTTGCTCGCGCGAGTGGATTTTGGCGAAAACGGCCCAGAGGAGAAGCTTCTGATTGGCGCAGGCTCTTGGAGAGATTGGAGAAACAGGTACATCGAGATAAACAACGGCACCCTGGAGAAAATCCAACCGCTCGGGATGCTTTGGATGTTCTTCGTCGATTTCGACAGCTTCGATGCAGACACGTATTCGCTCACTTATCGGGGAAAACAGACTCTCCTTCACACCGAGTGCCTCGTGTTTTCGGTCACCCCTGTCAAGGAACGCGATTCGGGGCGCTTTCGAGGCGAAATATGGGTGGACTCTTCCTCGTTCAACATCGTGCGAGCAAAAGGAGTATTCGCAGGGCCGTATGAGCGTTGGTTCAAAGCGTTGAAGGGGGAGGAACGGTATTTCCATTTTGACACCTGGCGAGAGCGAAATGAAGAGGGGTGGTGGCAGCCGAGCGCCACTTATTTCGATGAAAGAAAAGCTCATCCCGGTCGAAACTTAGAGTTCCATTATCGGGGCTATGGACTTTTCTGGCAGCAGCCGGAAAATCCCGCATGCGCACGAGATGCAGTTCGAGGTGCTCAGCCGAATTCCTCCGCGGTCGCAAATTCCTCCGGTTCTTCATTTACAAAGAGCTTGGTCGCGCGGCTCGAAGCCGATGGTCTTTTAGCAATTCCCGCAGAGCAAGAACGACGCTTAAGTGGGATTGTCCGGCAGATTGCACCGGCGAGCATAATTGCCGGGCATAGGATCGAGTGTCGGGTACTTCTGACGACTCCAGTCGAGATCTTCTCTGTCGGAGACACTATTTTTGTAAGCCGGGGTTTGTTGAACCTCATTCCGAACGATTCCGTTCTCGCTTTCCTGCTTGGACGTCAGGTAGCCCACATCGTTCTCGGCCACACGGTTAAGGTCCCGCAGACATTTCCCGTAAGCCTCTTCGATCTGGAAGAAAAAAGGGGGTTTGAAGGATTAGGGATTCATTTACAGCCTGCGGAGGAGGCAGAGGCTGATTCGAAGGCAATCGCTTTACTGAAAGAATCCCCTTATAAGGACACCGTTGCCGAGACGCGCTCTTTCTTGTCGGAACTTAAGTCCGAATCTCGTCGATTTCCAAATCTTGTGCGTGCGCGGTTCGGCACCGGTATTTTTCCCGAGGGTAGTAGCTTCGCTGGTCAAAAAGTGGCTGGGACAACACCACGCAAAGAGCTGCAATTCGCGAATCGGTATGGGGTTTCCTGGAATTGCCTCATTGTTGATCGGCAGCGAGACGATACTACGGCGGAGGTCAGGACTGTAGACGAGCCTAGGGTGATTCAGGCACCCGTTGTGAAGTGAGTCATTCGTCGCCTGAAAAAATTGGTCGATACGGATGGCACTGAACCATTGACGAAAAGACTCAAATTACTCCCATGTTTTCGCCAATCACCGAACTGTTAATGGACCAACATGCCAAGCTTGCGACGCCTTATGATGATTACTTCGATATCGACCAGCCCGTGCTTACGTTTTCTTTTCGTATTCCTGCTCCTCATCCCTTCAGCATTCTTGTCAAAAGCCCAGTTAAGTTCACAACATGCTGCGCCCTTCTCCGGCCTAGAGACAGGTGTTCAGGTTGAAAAAGATGCTTTGCTTACTTTTCACTCGACTGTGAATGAAGTCAATGTGGTGTTCGTCGCGATGGACAAGCGGGGCAGATTCATTCGCCATTTGTCTGAGACTGATCTGAGGATTCTTGACGACCATAAGCCCCCAGCGGCCATCACCAGGTTTCATCAGGAAACGGATTTACCTCTGTATCTCGGGCTTCTGATCGACGTCAGCGGATCCATAGATAGCCGATTTATTTTTGAGCAGAATATAGCGATCGGCTTTATGAAGCACACTATCAGAACCGGTTCTGATCAGGCCTTCATCACGGGATTCAATAAGGAGAGTTATCTGGCCCAGGATTTCACTGACAACACTCAACTCCTTGGCGAGGGTATTCGCAAACTGAAGGATGGTGGTGGAACCGCTTTATACGACGCGATCTATCACACGTGCCAGGAAAAGTTTTCAGCCGATCGATCACAGAGTCCCGCCCGCAATGCAATCGTTATCATCAGTGATGGGGAGGATAATCTCAGTGAGTTTTCGTTGGCTCAGGCCATCGAGATGGCGATGCGAACTGACGTGGTCGTATATGCTATTTCGACCAACGATACAGGCCAGATTCTGCATGGCGATAGGGTTCTCGCGCGGATTGCTGAAGCCACCGGTGGACGATTCTTCCTGCCTCTAAACATGAACGGCATCAGTGCTTCCTTCGCTTCGATCGAAGACGAACTGCACAGTGAGTATGCGGTTTCATACAGGCCTGCTGGGTTCCGTTTTGACGGAAAATACCGGCCAATTGAGATCTCGGTTCTGAGGAAGAACACGCGCGTGCGTGTTCGCCCAGGATACTTCGCACCGGTGCCATAAAGGGCAGGTCATCCTGAACCGCGTTGTGGTTCAGCAGGTTTGTACCGAGAAGCGCACTCGTCGCCCCTCCCCAAAGCAATAGCTGGAAGCAGACAGTAAGATAACCCAGTCCGTACCGAACAGACCTGATTGCCATAGCTGAAAGGCCACTCGTAAGCGCCTGGCCCTTCTGTCAGGTCTGAATGAGGAAAGTGCAATGGCTAAAGCAAAAGCAACCACAAACCAAGAAATATTGCAGCTGCTGCAACAAATTATCAGGATGTTGAAGGACATCAAAGCCACCCTTGACCGATCGGCTCTTTAGAGAGACCGAAGGCCGCGAATCCACGGCCGAAGGCCGCGAATCCACGGCATCGACGACGGTTTCCGCTCTTAGAATGCCGGTGTGAGGTCTGAAGGTGGACACCACGCATACACGTCCGTACCGCAGGCGTTCACGCCCGACGGTACCCCGACATTAGTCCACGTGCAGCCACCATCCGTCTGCGTACCGCCAACGGCTTGGTTCCAGGTTCCCGGTTGCGTTCCGCCCGCGGTGCATGCGGTGGAAATCCGGTAGGAGTAACCGCCAGCATTATTCGGTGTCGCGGGTGTGATTGTGTAACCCGCGGCATAGGCGTAGGACGCATTCCAGATTGGTCCCTTGGGAATGCACGAAGTCGAAGTCCCACCCGCATTCCGGATATTGAACCAATCGCTCCCCACCGATACGCACTGCCGCGACGCCGACGTGATGTTCCACTGGGCGCTGAACGTGGTCGAGTAGCCGCTGTTAAACGTCAATGCCTCTCGGTGCACAAGGCCATCTCCGTTCGTGTCCATGTAGTCGATTTCGTTCCACCATGGCCCCTGGGGCTGGTCGAAGGGCAGCAGTCCCCAGTTCCCGATCGCCGCAGTGCTGGTCGTGAACTCAACCGGCGCGGTGTCCGACAAGTTATCCATCTGCCAACCGCAGTGCATGTCGATTCCCCGCGGGTTGCCCGAGGGCAGCGTATTGAGGGCTACCGGGCTGCCTGGAGTTCCCGACGCCGGCTCTGTGCGGTAAAAGAACTCCCACGTCGGGGACCCCGGATAGTTGACGAGTCCCGAGTATCCCCCACACCAATGCCCGCTGGCCTCGGTGGCTTCAGAAACGTACACCGTGGTAGTTCCTGTTATCCAGACAAACGGATCATCGGCGGTGCAGGGTTGCACGATGCACGAACCCGTCCCGCTCCACTGCAGGTACATCCGCGATCCGTCCAGGTTGAACTTCACATTGTGGATCGAATAACGGGACGCCGTATTGACGGTACCCGTGCATCCACTGGGGGTGCAGGTCAAGCCCGAACCACCGGCCCACCCCGGATCGGCCGTGATCGCGCCGGTGCAGCTGTTGTACGCCATTCCGCCCTTCGTCGGACTCCAGATCGTCGCGTAACACCCCGTGTTCTGCCCCGTGCTGCTGCCGTTGTGATACGCCACGCTCGAGAACGCCGAGCCTACCAGCGCATCTCCATCCACCGTCGAGGCCTCATCTGTCCAGGTGGGCGCTCCAAAGTTTGAGGGCAGGACATTGCACGCCGTATTCACGCATCCCGCCGGGGAGTTCTCTTGGAAGTTGGTAACCGTAACCGGCGCGGGCGGCCCGCTGATGCTTGGCGAGCAAGAATTGGCGAAGGGCACCACATCGCTGCCAAATTCGTAATATTGCACCGTCGTGCCGTTGAACACATACAGCTTGCACGGATCTGTCCGCGAAAATTCCGCCGTTCCCGTAAAGGAAAAGCCCCCATAAGTCGAACAGTTTCCGGTTCCCCGTGGACATCCGCTGGCCACACCCGCATACGGCCGCGTTACTTGCAGGGTCACTGGATTGATCCCGACCAGATACTTCCACGTCCCCGGATTGATCACCAGGGTGAGCTTCGAATCCGTGCTCCACCAGTTATTGTCGGCACTGCCGCCATTCGACACCGCATACTGGTTGCCCGAATTTCCTATCGCTGAGGGATCGAAGTAAGCGTCCGTCACCCGCACTCCCGGCGTCCCGAACACCGGATCCGTAAAAGTTGCCCCCGCCCCGCTCAATCCACCCACATTGGGCGCCGCAGGATAGACAATGGGAGCTAGGCTGATGTTAGAGCAATCCGGCGACAGCGAAGCGCCGCAACTCACGGTCACGGTCGTCTGTGCTGATCCCGGCTGGCCTCGCTTGTCCGTCACCACAACCAGCGGATTGTAAGTTCCGGCAGAGTACGTATGCTGTTGGGTGGCTCCCGGTACAGAGTTGGACGCGCCATCCCCAAAGTCCCACGCATAAGCAACACAAGTCGCGCATTGCGCCGTGAACGTCACGACCAAGGGGTCCGTCCCCACATTTGGAGTTGCGGTTAGAGACACGACGGGCGAACCTGAGGATTCTTGTTTCGGTAGGGCCAATATGACCGCGCTTCGCTCTACAGACTTTTGGGAGCCTCCGCCACATGCCGCCGCAAGGACTAACAGAAAACAGACTGGAACGAGCTTCATGATGACCTGCCTCACAAGTGCTATCGGCAGGTACATTGCCCATCAGCAAAGAGCTGTGTTTGTAGTTCTGAACGAAGGTATTAGCGCGGTTCGGCAACGGGTCTGGTGCGGGTTGGCATTGAAACTGTAGAGGGTGTTGCAACTCACTTAACCATTAGCGTTGAGGGAGAGCACTAGCTCGAATATGTTTAGGTACCCCGGCGAGACGGTCCACTCCGTAACCAGCCTCTGAGTTCTATTTCTAGAGCGGCGTTACCAGTCTCTCTGGCACGGTGCTCATTTTCCCGCCGACCGGATCACGAATTCGAGTGATAAGCATTACGAAAAGTTAATGGAATCCCAAGTAATACTGGCATCGAAAGCGCAAGCGAATCCTTCGTAATGAGCCATGCAGGGTTCTGCCGAGCGGATGGCGCGGTACTGGAGGAACTGGCATGAAGAAACCGAGGCTGATGCTGACGGAAGCAGTTTCTAGGGGATGTGAGTTTGGACCGCTCATAGTGGCACAAGAGTGCAAGATAGTCACGCGAACTTTGCAGGCGGTTGGGATGCTTCCGCAGAATCCAGACGATTACGGAAGCTATTCTCTGGAGCAGCGCAGAACATTGGGCTACGAAAACTCTACATTGGTCCGATTGTATCCATGGCTGAAAGAGAAACAGGTTTGCCCATGGTGCGGAAAAGAAATAAATGAAACTGATGTCATTTGCCATCCTTTTCTGGAACATGTGTGTCAAAGAGAGACAACGCTCGACGATCAATGTCAGTGGTTGCAGGAAGTGGAAGAAGAACTGGATCCTCTGGTCAGCGTGGCCATTTACTTTAGGACGGAAGGAGAGCGCCTCCGGGTACTATGGGAAGCGCAGCGCCAACATCTGACATTGAATGCGTTCTTGGCAGCTGCGGTGCGGATGGTGTTGCAGCATCGGCTCGTACTGACGGAGTTCGCACGTTCCGACCCAGCCTTCACGAAGGAGCACAGCCTGTGACAATGGACGGCGCCCAGCAAACAAGCGCCGAGGCTAAAAGGATGTGTCTCGTGAGTTCGGTGGTCAGAACCTCGGCCAGCACGCGACGGACTATCGTACGAAGATGACCCGTGAGCTGGTTATCCGGAGACCGCAAGCCACTGAATACGGCTCCGTACAACCTCTGATAGAGACGGTAGCGAATGAAACTTTCAAGGATCTTTTTGCTCCGAATCCGGTACCCCTGAAATTCAAAGATGAAGATTGGCCGTTGTCGTGGGTGGCAGTTTCTGATGAACGGATTGTGGGCGTGATCCTAACGAACCGAGAATGGGTAAACGACCTGTGGGCACTACCCGAGCAACGCAGGCGGGGTGTCGGAGGCAAATTGCTGGCGCAGGGCGAGGCTGAAATCGCTACTCGTGGTTACCGGACGTGCCATCTTCGCGTCGTTCGATTCGAATACTGCCGTTCAGTTTTATCTCAGGCGTTTCCATCGCCGAGTCACTTGACCTGCCCCACTACATCGCAGCGCGTTTTAACTTGCGAGTGGATTGGGTATACAAGGGGATTCTGCTTGGCACGGGACCGCAGGTCGAGCCTGGCTTTCGAGGAAACCTGTCTTGTCCACTGTATAACCTGACGAGTCTCCCCCATATGATCAGGTTGGGGCAAGAATTTGCGACAATCGATTTCGAGCGAACGTCTAATTTCGCGAACGAGACGCCTCTCGCGATTTATGCCAAGCTAGAGCCTCGTGGGAAAATCTGGACGTATAAGTGCAGTCCTGACACCGAGTTCTTAATGTTTGACCAGAAACCGCTCACCCCCCTCGGGAAATACCCCCCGGACTACAACATTGTAAGTTCTCTGGTGCAGATGTCGAGCGAACTGGCATTGTGGAGAAAGATAGGGATCGCTGTAGTAGTTTCCTTTGTCGCTCTGACGCTGGCTATCTTGAACTTGCAAAGCAATTTGATGCGAGAAACAGTCTCAAATGCCAAAGATCTGGCCCAATTAAAGGGGCAATTGTCACAACCACAAAAGGCGCCAGACCGCTCAGGACCAACCAAGTGAACGATACAAGTTTGTTTCTGAAACACTCGATGGAACCCTGGGCCACCGTGCTTTTCCGGGTGCTCTGGTTGGTCCTATTTACATTCCTGGTTTGGAGCGGATTCACTCTTTATAAACTCTGGTGCGCATGTTTGGAGCTATATCGATTAGGCTACATAATCGACTTCGTTCCTGGAGCGGTGCTGATCGTTATTGCGATGGTCTTTGGACTCTATGCGCTCGCTATGCTTGCGAAAGTTGCATTCTGGCGACTTGAGCTCGAAATCTCCAGAAGGGAAGGTATGTCTGTTCGCTGAACCATCCGGTGCTCTGCAAAGTGTTTGCTGAACTACCATTTCGCCACCGGTGACTCAACTTAAGCAAACCCCATGTTCGCCCTCGCCAGAAATTCGACCGAAAAATTAAGGCTGTCGCCTGGTAGAACCGTCCACGTGCCCAAATGCGTCATTCGCTTCCAGCGATGGCGGAGGAACGACGTGAAGGATACGTATGGCGGTAAAGCTGTGCTCACGTTCCGAGGGAAGCCGCTCTTCTCTGAGCTTGTGGTTTTGAGACTGGTGGAGGAGGAAGGCTGGCACGGCGTCTGGGTAGATTCCTATCGCAGAAAATATCGAGTCGGCATGCCGAGCGTGGCAGAGCCCGTCGCCCTGCCGGAACGTGAGGAAAAATTCCTGAAAAAGATCCGCGACATCGCGGGATGCAGAGGTGGATGCTTCGATGTGTTCGCATGGCGTGGGAGTAATCACCGGTTCATCGAACTGAAGCGGCGCACCAAGGATCGGATTCGACTAACGCAGAAGCGTTGGCTCGCAGCCGCCCGTCGCTGCGGAATCAGGATGTCCGACCTCCTCATCGTCGAATGGGACATCGCGCCTTGACCGCGCCGCGCCCAATGGCTGCAGGAGATCGGATCTGACGGTCTGTTTAGCGTCCGTGTGTTAAAGCCGCTTTGTGCCACGGTACACTGTCGAGTTTGTTCTCCGCCATGCAATAGAAGTACAGAACGACTAAAGCTCTTCCTAGCTTCTTTCTATTCCGTTCGAAGTAGTCTCTCCATGGACCGCAAAAATGGCGCACCTCATCGCAATCAACTGCGAGGATTTTCCAATACTCGAAGTGCTCTGATGCCTTGCTTTCTTCAACGCCCTCTTCTTCACGGCGTATCTCGAAGTGCTCTATGTTTTTCCGAAGCTGTCTTATAAACTCGGTACACGTAAGGGATGTTTCCATTAATAGGACGAAGTTCAGTTCATTGCTCGCTACCACATGTACTAAACCCAGCAGAGCGTAGCGTTCAATCTGCTCGCGATCCACACCAAGCTCTCTTTGAAGCTCCCTAAAAGCCCCTGCAAAAATAGATCGTTCGGCGTGTTGTTCAATCGGAAGTCCGCCGTCTTGAAAGAAACTAGCTCCAATATCCGAAGGTTCATACCCTGCACTGACTGATGAAACAAGGATTCCGGGGTTAATCGCAGTAGCGCCAGATCTTTTTTGAAAAATGATCTTTCGATCCTTAGTGATAAAGATGACTTCGAGGCCTAAGATGGCTGGATTTTCTTCCAAAAATCGGTAGGAGCCACTCGGTAGACTCGGTAGATGTTTTTGCAGAAGAAAGAACGGATAATCGTCTTCAATCGGGAATTTTCGTGCCTGAAACCAAGCATCGTTGCACAGGACGAAACAGGAATAGTACCCTACTTTGTCAACGCCGATCCGAATGGTCGTGGGTGTTTTTTCGATTGCAGTAACCCACAAAGCAGGACTGTCTTCCAACCTTTTGCCGCTGCGGGCAGCAAACTCTCGTATCTCTCCTTTTGAGAACTGATTTTCGCAATCATGACTATCTTCACGACCGACACGACTAACGAAGTGCGAATTTGTTTTCGGCTTTTTGTGCGCGTATTCCAGCCTGTAGGCACCATCAGTAAAGGAAAAGACGACATAGGCTGGAATTTCGCACGGAGGGGTCGTTGTCTGCCCAGTTGGATAGGACAACACGCTGTGGTGGGAGATTTTGAGTTGAGAAATGAAATATTCTTCCTGGTCTCGCAGACCCCGCGGAAAGGGTGCCCTGACGAACGTGGCTTTTGTGAGAAATCGGTCTTCGGGGCGCATCAGTTTGAACTTCATCCAGTCCCAAGAGTTAACAGAGATTTCTGGTTGACAAACCGATCCAAACGATTTAGGAAAATACTCAATGGGCAGACCGGAGAGTATTTATCGAAGGATTGTTGTGGAAGAGTGCCAAATCGTCACCGCGTCCACGACTGTTGATTTTTGTGCGCTCGGCGTGAATGTGGGATCGAGGCGCAATCGTCGAGGACACAATCGCACATGGCTGCTCTGTCCAAGCTGTAACAAGCAAACATTCAAGTTGTATCGTCCTCCACAAAGCTCGTTCTTTGCATGCCGAGCTTGTCACGACTTGACGTATACGAGTGTTCAGAAACACGATGCCCGGTTAGATTGGCTACTGAAGCTTCCCGACAGGACACTTATGGATCTGATCGAACAGGAAAGCAACCTGACGTGGGCAATCCTCGCGATCCGTGCCGGTTACATAAGACTGGGCGTGATCAGCAAGTATTAAAACGTGATCCTTCTAGGGTGTCGGTTCGCCAACCGTTTGCCCTGGGCTACTTATGGGACGCGAGCAATACAAGACCACTTCCTCTCAGCGGTTTTGATGCCTCAGATGTTGGCGTTTTCGCAAGTTCAAATGCTCAAATCACTGTCCTGAAAGGTGTCCCGAAACTGCCGAATGAGATCACATTGCGTGACGTTTCGTAAGCGAGTGCGACTGTAAGTGATTGAGATTGCGTGGCACCACGTCGAAGCAGAGAATTGCTAAACCGTTGTACGGGCTAACACCTGTACCGAGGGTTCGAATCCCTCCCTCTCCGCCAGCTCACTCATAGGTAGGCACTTAACAATCCCTACTGAACAGAGCCCTTAGCCTTAACGTCCCGCTCGGGAGCACAAGTGGAGCACAATAAGGCTTCGGAGAACTGCTTCATCGCTGCGATCGCATCGGGCGATGCGGTCTTGATGTAGTGATTCTGCGTGGTCGCTACTGTACTGTGCCGCAGAATGCGCTGGATCACCGAATCATCCACGCCCAGCCGATTCAGATTCGAAGCCAAGCCTCTGCGGAACCCATGCCATCCATGCCACAGGATTCCGGAACGCTTGAGTACGTCCTTCATGTCCCGCCGATAGCAATCATTTAAGTCGAGCGGGTGTCCAACTTTGTTCGCGAAGATCGGACCGCCCGCCGGAGTTCCGCACTTCTTGCGATGGGCTTCCAACCTCTGCGCGAGTTGCTGAATGACCGGTACCGGGGCTCTCGATTTCGCCGTTTTGGGATCGCCGACTGTGCAACGCCACACGGACCGAGTGACGTTCAACCAGCCCAGTGATTCGTCGTCCGGGGCGTACCCAATTGAATTGCAGTACCTGACGCCAAAGTGACACAACGGTAGGTGCGCTGCTTTGCCTAGATTCCACCGACGCCGCCACTCGCCGGCGATTTTTCCTATTTTCTGATTCCAAGACCGCATGGGTGGCCACGCCGACATTGCATTTCGGTAAGCTCCTGAATTCAACAGCAGAGAACCCAGCTAGAGCAAATACGTCGGGTGGCCATCTCGGACAGCTTTGCAGCGATCTGTGAGGGCACAAATATCGGAGATGGTCTATCAAACTGTGCCCTTCGCCGGGTCCTATCCTGTCCAAATTCCTATCTGCTAGTCTTTGGCTTGTCATCAGTCCTGGCCACTAACAACAGTGATCGATAGCTTATCCTAACTTAAGGGCTGCCCTTCAGTTGCGGGACAGATTGAGGTTTCTTTAGCCCTCACGAATTTGGTTGAATCAGAACACTGGTTGATTCACCTCACACACTCCTTTAATGCCGGGTCACTTTTGTTTTTTGCGCAATCCAGGTTGTAAATCGAAGCGACGTATCGAGTTTTGATGGTTTGACATCGCTGAGCTACCTGTGGCATTCAACAGGCCTTCCCTCGGGCCCAATCTTAAGGAGAACAGTATGCCAACAGCCGCTGTCGGGGTCCGAAGTGTATTTTTCTTATGTTTGCTGATCACAGCGACTCACGCCGTATCGCAGAAGACATATCAATTCGCTTGACCGCATTCGGCTGCGAGGCAGTTGGCCTCGCTTGCAAAGAAAAACTCAAGCGACAGCGAGTCAGTGCAGGCCGCGCTAGATAAGGCTCCTTCCAAGAAGCAGTGGGTTTACGCGCGGGTGACAACGCAGAAAGTGCCGAGTCTGATGGATGATGGCATGCTGGACTACCAGAATTCCAAGCCGACGTTTGTTTTGGAGTATCCATCAGGGAGCAAGACCATCGGGAACAAAACCTGGTGGGGCCATGAGTATGCGGATGGTGCAGCTTATTGTTCCCATGGCAATCAGAAAAAGGAAGGAGTCGCAAATTTCGACGACATTCGCCGTGACATGAAATCGAAGGGCTTCGTATTGCTTGAGACTGCGGGGACTCCTTTGCCCAACACTGACGACATAATCGTGACGAATACCGTTCTGATGCCGTCGCACTATCGCCCGCGGCAGCTTGACCTCCCTGCGATCAAGAAATTAGCGGAAAATCTCCTCGCCTCTATCCCCACTGGCAGGTCGTGGGGAAAACCGGACCATGCTTCCTTGATTATCGGTTCTACACGCACGGCGGCCAATGAGGAGGTGATGATGGTGTATATGTACGGAGATTCGGAAAACAAGCACGCTTTCACCGCCGAACTAATGGCGGTAAGCAACGACCCCGCTCAGGCAACAAAAATACTGAGCGATGTTATGGCGAAGTATCCTGTGCGCCGCGTGTATGTCTTCGGAGATCCACTGCAGAGCATTGACTTTCAGAACCTCGCCTCAAGAGCCTCCATGGAATTGATTCTGAGACCCTCGACCACGCTGAAGGATTTTCATACAACGGAAAGACGAATGGAGGCATTAGGCTCCAGACGATTGACCCGCTCCAACACGGCGATAGTCAACGCGACGCCCGCGACTCTAAAGGAAGTCCAATTGATGAGAGACCCTTCCTCAAGCCTTGATGGATGGCACAAAATCAGGCAAGAGGTTGAGACAAAGCTGTCGGGTAACTTCTCTCGCCGGATCACAACCAAGAGCGAGCTGTTAGATGAATTGCAATTTGGCACAAGCGATGTCCTCTTTCTTGTAGCGCATTCGGACGGGGACAATCTTTTCATCGGAGGTCAGAAGGTGGCCCTCGCGGAACTGAGCGCGTTGCCCGCGCGCCAGGCGAACGGGCACACGCCGAGAGTGGCTGTGCTAATCAGCTGCTTTGCAGGACAATTGCCAGGGCAGGTGCCCTCCTTCTCTGAGCGGATTTCGAGACTAGTCAGCGGTCGGAGGGAGAAGCAATATCTGGCGGAGATCCTGGTCAATAAGGGATTTTTTGATCAGGTGCTGGCACCGCAGGGAGAGATTACAGCACAAAGCGGAGTCGCGCATATTCAAGACGCGCTGGACAAGCTTAAGCAAAATCTGGCAAGTCCGGTAGACGGACTCTCGCGCATCGCAGAGCTAGTCAGGCGCAAGATGAAAGGGATCGCGGCATGAATGGGCTGAGCTATTTTACTGATCTCAATTTTCTCTGGGATGAACACACGTTCGGACCCACACTCTCCCAGAAGCGGGCACTCTATGCGGCGGGATCTTATATATTTCTTTCCATGGGATTGTTCGCGCGGCAGATAACCGCTTTCCCGCGGGTAGACATTAATGCGACAAATATCCGCTGGCCTGTGCTCATTGCGTCCTTCATTATTGGCTTGGCACTTTTTCCGCCGATCATGCGGTTCTTCAATAAGAAAGACAAAAAACCAGGCATAGAACACGTCATCCTCGCGTTCGGGATCGGCTTTTTCATTGACCTGGCGAGCGGGAAAATAATCGCTCCAGTCTGGCACTCAATAGGTGGGCTACTTAAGTAGACCAGCGCTTTCTCGAAGGGTCTCTCACAGCCGGTCAAGGCCGAGCGCCAACAGCTGATTCCAGCGAAGAGACATCGTCACTTTTCTTGTGTCACGGAATGCATGCTCCCGGATTCCCTGTGTGGAGAGATCGGTCAGGGTGGGTTGACAAACCGATCCAAACGATTTAGGAAAATGCTCAATGGGCAGACCGGAGAGTATTTATCGAAGGATTGTTGTGGAAGAGTGCCAAATCGTCACCGCGTCCACGACTGTTGATTTTGTGCGCTCGGCGTGAATGTGGGATCGAGGCGCAATCGTCGAGGACGCAATCGCACATGGCTATTCTGCCCAAGCTGTGGCGGGCAGAAGTTTAAGTTGTATCAATGGCATGCAGCCATGGGTCTGCCCAGGGGGGTGCGGTGCGCCCGCGAGGGCACAACGCTAAGGGTGGGTGCTTGCGGTCGATTCCTTGAGCGGTTCGGGCGGGCTGTCGCGAATCTCGAGCTCGGCGATATCGCCGGCGTAGGCCGCATCCGGCGCGAGGTGGTAATGCACGATGGCGCGCAGGCCTTCCAAATGGTGACAAAGGTTAAAGTGGTCGGCTCCATACCAGATCGTATCGGAGATGCCGGTATCGAACCCACCCTTGCGATGAAAGGTAAGAAAGCGGCCGCCCTGGTCGAGCACCAAAGCCCAGTCCTGTTCTTTGTCGGCACAAGCTACCGATTTCACCTTCCCCTCGATGACTTGAGTATCTTTCGGACTCTCGAAAGCCATTTCTCCGGTGGGGCGCTGCTCGGCAGGAACGCTGTTCCACAATTCAACGGCTTCGTTGTGATCCGAGCCGACCCAGCGATCGGCCACAAACTTGGCAGCATCGGCAGCGTCGCTACCCTTCCCCATGCGCAAAAGAATCTGCCCGCTCAAAAGGTGGTACCCGGCGAGCGAAGGTTCTAACTCCTCAGCCTTGCGTGACATCAGCAGGGCGGCATCGAAGTCGTGCTCCCGAAACGCGAGCCGTGCTAACTGGACATAGGCGGGTGCAAATTGCGGATTGATTTGCAATACCTTACCCAATGCAGCCCCAAAGCTATTCATGTCGGGGACAGCATGGGAAGAGGACAGGGGAGACATCATCGTTTTGGCGAATAACGACAGATAGAGCTTGTTGTCCAGCGCATGGGCTTGCGCGAACTCAGCGGAAGCCTCCGCGTCTTTCCCGTCCGCGAGATCGAGGTAGCCCAGATTTTCTTGGGCGAGACCAAGTTTAGGGTCGTCCTTCATGGCCTGTTCATTGAGTGAACGCGCGCCCTGCGAATCACGGATCCAGAGATGGTAGCTCGCCAACTCAGCCTCTGTTTCGGCCATGCTGGTCGTTCTAATCGCAAATTCTCTTTCATTAATCTGGGGAGAGTTCTTGAGCGCAGTTACGTCAAAGGCTTTGGTCACCCTTGAGAAGTCTCCAGGGGCGGCCTCTCCCCACGTGTAGACGGCGAAAGCTTTATCAATTTCCTTGGGTTCACCGAAAGCTTGCTGGAAGGCTTTCCGCTGTTCCACTCCCTGCTGCAGTAATGTAGAAAAACGACCAAGCTTTTTGCCTCCTTCCATTCCGGGACCATAAATCAGAAAATGAACGAGAGCCCACGATTCCGCATAGAAAAAATCGCTTTGGTATAGGGCAGAGCGCTGCGTTACCGCCATGATCTCCTCGATTGAGCCCAAGGGAGCACTATGCAAGACCCTAAGCCGCTCCGTTGGTGCTCCAAGGTAAACTTTGTGTTCGTCGAAGCGAGTGTAAGCGTAAAACTCTGCCATGCCTTCATCCAGCCAGGTGGGCAACCAACGCGAGTTCATGTGCAGGATAGTGTGAGCATATTCGTGATACACAACCTCCTTTGACCCGTCGCCTCCGAAGGTGTCAAGGCGTACCATCGCGAATTGCTTTTCCCAGCCGTGACGAAAAAGACCTGCGATATGCCCCCCAGCGAATCCTCGCAATTGCGGATCCAGAGCTTTCGCAGTGGCTTGATCCCGAACTGCTATGACCAACAAAGGAGCACCCGACTCCAGCCGCCAGCCCGGAAACCGAGTGGCAAATACCCATCGCAGTTGTTCGAACTCACGAGCAACTTTAACCGCGTCTTGCGTACTACCGTTGGTGAGCACGCGGAAGTGAGGGCTGCGGACCTCCGTCCAGGGTTTTTCAGCAGCGACAAGGGCAGTGACGCAGGTAAGAATGGACGAAAGCAGGACGAGGGCTCCGAGCGGTCGCGACATAGCGGGGTATGTTGCCGGATTTCGAGCAGGCCGTCAGTGATCTGGCGCACATGCCCGCAACCGGCACAGCAGCTCGGTGTGAGTCAGACGACTTCCAGGGGGGTGTAAGCATTATCCCCTCGGTAGGTACTTGTATATAAAGGGTATCATTCGATTTTCCCTTCTTCCGCGCGGCTCCTGGATTGACCCTCAATCCATACAAGTCACAGCCCTTCCCTGAACCATGTTGAGTAACATGCCCTGCGGCAGACTTTTAGGCAATCGCTCAGGTTGCTCGTAGCCCTGCTGTTCGTTTTCTCCCTCGCATCCTCCGCGCAAGTCAGCGTCACAGCCACTCTCACGGACGGTACAGGGACAATTTATAAAACCGGATACCTGCATTTCCAACCAACAATGGGATCCCACATGATCCAAGGCGGATTGGGAGCCAGAGAATCGGGCTATGTGCTGGATGGCTTTGGAGGCATCCATCCTGCGATTTCTCAAGGTGCGGTCGATGCGTGAGATGGAGATATTTCGACAGCTGAGCGGTGCTATTCAGTTTTGCGTACGATTCGACTTCGGGAACGAACGCCCAAGTACAGTCCAATCACAGGCAAAATCAAGCCCGCGACTGAAGACCAAAAGAGTACGGCGACATAGCCAAACGTTTCTGCTTCGCGTCGTTGCGCGACTGGCAAGCCGAGCGGATCACGCAACTGAACAATGGTTACAGCCGAAATGCTCAGGATGGCTACGAACGCAAGGCCAATTGTCCAAGGCTTCTTGTACGCGGCCACGAGACCAGCGGCTCCAAGAATGGCGCACGCAGTAAACAAAACCCAGCTAGGTAGCAGCATGGCCTTACTTCCACTTCCCACCCAAAAATTGGATCTCCATCGTGAATTGCAGTGAGAGACCGAACGCTGCCAGAAAGACAAGCGGGAAGCTAATGAGAATCGGAAAGCCGTAGTTTTCAATGAAGGCCCTGGCGAAAGGCTCGAACAAGTACAAGCTGCCAACGAGTATGGCTTCTACGATCACGGCCCCGAGACCCGCACAAACGCCCGTCCACAAGGCATCCGAGACTGTCTCTCTGGTTGGCAAGATGGTTCTATTGTAAGCGGCTGTGGTCTGTATCGCTCGTTACGTCTGTACCCGCATCTCTATCGGCTCGAAGTCAACTGACACTATCAGGCGTGGGTGTTGAAAAAGTCACTGAGATAAGCAGGTGAGATTTAGCGAAAGCATGTTAGAACCTCGACATGCTGTGCTGGATTTCCATCTTCGGAGGCCTGCTGATCATGATGGGGCACCACGCCCGCTCAGAAGCGCTGTTTTATTACTTCCGTCTGGACGATCAGATTCCTGAAAACCATCTGCTGCGGCTCATCGATAAGCACGTCAGCTTCGAGTTTGTGGGTCAGCGGCTGAAAGACAGCTATAGCGAGACCGGGCGGCCATCGGTCGACCCCGAACTGCTGTTGCGCATGCTGCTGATTGGCTATTTGTGCGGTATCAGCAGCGAGCGCAAGCTGGTGGAAGAACTGCGCATGCATTTGGCGTGGCGCTGGTTCACTGGCCTGGGGTTTGATGAGGAGATTCCGCATCACTCCACATTCTCCAAGAACCGGCACGGGCGGTTTCAGGAATCGAAGCTGTTCGAGCAGTTGTTCGAGCAGATCGTGCGCCAGTGTGTGGAAGTGGGATTGGTGAAGGGCAAGGACCTGGCGGTCGATGGCAGTTTCGTGGAGGCGAATGCAGCGAAGGAGAGCCGCATTCCGCGTGAGCAGTTGGCAGCAGCGGCCGAGGTGCATCAGCGCATGCGCCAATATCTGCAGGAAGTGGAACGGCAGAATCCAGTGGAAGAACCTGTCCATGAACAGGATCCGATATCGACGACCGATCCCGATTCGACCTACGCCACCAAGGGCGGCACACCGGCGCGGCTCGGTTACTACGACAACTATCTGGTGGACAACGACAGCTGTGTGATCGTTGGGGTGCAGGCGACCGCGGCACGCATGAGTCAGGAAACGGTGGCCGCGCAAGATATGTTGACCCGCTTCGCCCAGTGGCAAGGGCGAGCGCCGCAATCGGTGGTAGCCGACACGACCTACGGGAACGGAGAGTTCTTGCAATGGTTGGCGGATCTCAGCATCACGCCCTACATGCGGACCCGTGACAGTATTCATCGAAAGAGGAGTCCGTTTTTCGGCCCCGAGCGTTTCACTTACCAGCCCGAACACAATCGCTACCTCTGTCCCGCCGGCCAAGTACTCAATTATGGAGGGCGCGTTTACCGGAACCGCGCCTTCAACTACATCGGGACACCCAAAAAGTGCGGCCCGTGCTCGCTGCGAACACAATGCACCAGTGCTGCCTTCCGGGGCCTGATCATCCACCAGAATGAACCAGCCCGGCAACGGGCGCGGGAGTTGGTCAACACGCCAGAGTTCGCCAAAGCACAGCGGCAAAGAAAGAAGGTGGAAGCCTTGTTCGCGGAACTGAAAAATCAGATTGGATTGCGGTGCTTGCGTCTGCGAAGGTTAAGGTTTGTGCGGGAGCAGTTCTACTTGGCAGCAGTAGCGCAGAACCTCAAGCGGCTGGTGCGCTTCCTCAGTCAGCCTAAAACATCGGTTCTAGCGGCCACAACTTAGCCGAAACGGCGACAAAACAAACCGGCAACCGCATGCCCGCAGATGAAAAGGCGATCGGTTGAGGGACTTTTTCAACACCCACGCTTGTTTTCGTCACCTGACACATCTGGCCTATACTTCCACCGTGCTCAGCACTTCCACAAAGTGGGGGCTTGCGTTGCTGCTCGTGGCTACCAGCCTCTCTGCTCAGGTGAGAGTCGTCATTCCCAAGCGGCACTATCAACCGCAGGAGCAGATTCCGGCAAAGCTCGAAAACCAGACCTCCCAACCGATAACCATGTGTGTCCAGTTTGGTCAATGGTCTCCAAAGGGAGACGCGATTGAGAGCACGCCATCTCCGTTCTCTGTGGAGCGGAATAACAAAGGGAACTGGGGCGTTCTGCTAAATGGTCCTGATGTTGGCAGTAATTCGCAGCCTGTGGAGGTGGACTCCGGAAAGTCGATGGAGTTTCCCTTCAGGTTGAATGGCGAAGGAACAATGCGCCTCCGGCTCGACTACTGGGTCGGTTCCAGACCTGGCGCGAACTGTAATGGTCCAGCAGGAGGTCTGCGACATCGACCAGCTGACGTTCGTGAACCAGGGCGAGTTTGTGCGACTGGAAACGGAGGACGGCGACACGCTGAGGCTCTACACAGATGTCGACCGGCTGGAAGCGGAGCTGTTGCGGAGGGCCCCGAAGAATGCATCGGCGATTATGGAATTCACCCACGCGGTGCGGGCGCTGGGGAAGTTCCGGATGCTGGATCCGACAGGGGGGCTGAAGGAAAACTGGCTCAACATGCTGCGCGACATTGCCGTGTTTCCGATGCTGGGAAAACTGTCGCGGATCAGCGGCGCGGATTACGGCAAGCGGTTCCAAGATCCTCTGCTGAGGCGCTTCTTCGCGAGCGGCGACATCGCGAAGATGATGGCGATGGCGATGGTGTTTTCGCTGGGGTGGATGAATGTGGGGAACGCCGGATATTGCATCGGTGGAGCGCAGTCGTTGATCAGGCTGATCGAGGAGCAGATCGCGAGCCTGGGCGGCAAAATACGCTTCAACGCGCGCGTGGAGCGCGTGCTGGTGGAGAACGATGGAATCGTTCGCTTCGATCCGTGGAAAGCCGCGAAATCCGTGGCCAGAGTGTTTTGACGTTATTTAGGAACTTCGAAGCGGTAGCCGATGCCACGTAGAGTCTTGAGGTATTGGGGATCGCGGGGATT
>Ga0335078_10004053_pt1 | contig 21764 bp, 19 predicted proteins | sample Lox_Sample_32_FD_206711 | JGI IMG/M metagenome (GOLD analysis project Ga0335078, IMG submission 206711) | Soil microbial communities from Loxahatchee National Wildlife Refuge, Florida, United States - Lox_Sample_3.2 | ecosystem: Environmental > Terrestrial > Soil > Wetlands | place: USA...
CCGCTTCCTCGGCCTCGGCTACCCGGGCGGCCCCGCCATCGAGGCCGCCGCCGCCGCCGGTGACCCCGCGGCCTTCGCCTTCCCCCGGGCCATGCTCGACGACGGCCTGGACCTGTCCTTCAGCGGGTTGAAGACGGCGGTGGTGCGGGCCGTGCGCCGCCGGCCCGACGCCAGCGACGAGGACGTGGCCGCCTCGTTCCAGCAGGCGGTGGTGGACGTGCTCGTGGTCAAGTCGGTGCGGGCCGCCCGGCTGGCGGGGGCGCGCGGGCTGTGCCTGGCCGGCGGGGTGGCGGCCAACGGGCCCCTGCGCCAGGCCTTCGCCGGGGCCGCCGTCGAGCTCGGGGTGCCCGCCCACCTGCCCAGCCGGGCCATGTGCACCGACAACGCCGCCATGATCGCCGCCGCCGGCTGGTGGCAGCTCGAGCACCTCGGGCCCACGCCCCTCGACGCCGGGGCCGATCCCGACCTGGGCCTGCCCCTGGTGGGGTGAGCCCGGTTGCCGCCCGGGCGGCGGCCCGCTATCGTTAGCACTCGCAAGGTTCGAGTGCTAAGCGCCTACAGGAGGCTCACCTGTCATGAAGCTCCACCCCCTCGAGGACCGGATCGTCGTCCGTCCCGGTGAGTCCGAGGAGACCACGGCCTCCGGACTCGTCATCCCCGACACCGCCAAGGAGAAGCCCCAGCAGGGCGAGGTCCTGGCGGTGGGCCCCGGCCGCCGCGCCGAGAACACCGGCGACCTCGTCCCCGTCGACGTGGCGGTGGGTGACACCGTCGTGTACTCGAAGTACGGCGGCACCGAGATCACCTTCGACGGTGAGGACCTGCTCATCCTGTCCAGCCGCGACGTGCTGGCCAAGATCACCAAGAAGTAGGGAGCGCCGCCACCATGCCCAAGATCCTGAAATTCGACGAGGCGGCGCGGCGCGGCCTCGAGGCCGGGGTGAACCGGCTGGCCGACACGGTCAAGGTCACCCTGGGGCCCCGGGGCCGCAACGTCGTCATCGACAAGAAGTTCGGCGCCCCCACCATCACCAACGACGGCGTGACCATCGCCCGCGAGGTGGAGCTCGAGGACCCCTTCGAGAACATGGGGGCCCAGCTCGTCAAGGAGGTGGCCACCAAGACCAACGACGTGGCCGGCGACGGCACCACCACCGCCACCGTCCTGGCCCAGGCTCTCATCCACGAGGGCCTGCGCAACGTGGCCGCCGGGGCGAGCCCCATGTCCCTCAAGCGCGGCATGGAGAAGGGCGTCGAGGCCGCCGTGGGTGCCATCCAGAAGCTGGCCAAGGACATCGACTCCCGCACCGAGATCGCCCAGGTGGCCGCCATCTCCGCCGCCGACGCCTCGATCGGGGAGGTCCTGGCGGACGCCATCGACAAGGTGGGCAAGGACGGCACCGTCACGGTGGAGGAGTCCAACACCTTCGGCCTCGAGCTCGAGTTCACCGAGGGCATGCAGTTCGACAAGGGCTACCTGTCGCCGTACTTCGTGACCGACCCCGAGCGCCAGGAGGCCGTGCTCGACGACCCCCTCATCCTCATCGCCAACCAGAAGATCAGCGCCGTGCACGACCTCGTGCCCGTGCTCGAGAAGGTCATGCAGACGGGCAAGCCCCTGCTCGTGATCGCCGAGGACGTCGAGGGCGAGGCGCTGGCCACCCTGGTGGTGAACAAGATCCGGGGCACCTTCACGTCGCTGGCGGTGAAGGCGCCGGGCTTCGGCGAGCGCCGCAAGGCCATGCTCCAGGACATCGCCATCCTCACCGGGGCCCAGGTCATCTCCGAGGAGATCGGGCTCAAGCTCGAGCACACCACCATCGACCTGCTGGGCCGGGCGCGCCGGGTGATCGTGACCAAGGACGACACCACGGTGGTCGAGGGCGCGGGCTCCGACGACGACGTCAAGGGCCGCATCGCCCAGATCAAGCGCGAGATCGAGGAGACCGACTCCGACTGGGACCGCGAGAAGCTCCAGGAGCGGCTGGCCAAGCTGGCCGGGGGCGTCGCCGTGGTGCGCGTCGGTGCGGCCACCGAGGTGGAGCTCAAGGAGAAGAAGCACCGCATCGAGGACGCCCTGTCGGCCACCCGGGCCGCCATCGAGGAGGGCATCGTGGCCGGGGGCGGCACCGCCCTGGTGCGCAGCCGGGCCGCGGTGGACAAGGCGGCCAGCGCGCTCGACGGCGACGAGGCCACCGGCGCCCGCATCGTGGCGCGCGCCCTCGAGGAGCCCCTCAAGTGGATCGCCATCAACGCCGGGCTCGAGGGTGCGGTGACGGTGCGCCAGGTCGAGGGCGAGTCCGGGGCCACCGGCCTCAACGCCGCCACCGGGAACGTCGAGGACCTGGTGAAGGCGGGGGTCATCGACCCGGCCAAGGTCACCCGCTCGGCGCTGCAGAACGCGGCGTCGGTGGCCGGCCTGCTGCTCACCACCGAAGCCCTCGTGGCCGACAAGCCCGAGAAGCCCGACCCCGCCGCCGCGGCGGCCGCCGCCGGCGCCATGGGCGGCATGGGCGGCATGGGGATGATGTAGGAGGTCCCCCTCGCCGCCGGCTCCGGCACCGCCGGGGTGGTCACGACGTGTCGCCGGCCGGGCCCCCGGGCCCGGCCGGGGCGCGCCCGGGCACGGGCCGCGCCCGGGCGGGGCGCCGCTAGGTTGCAGGCCCATGCCGGAGCGGGGCGGACGCCAGGTGATCCCCCGCCCGCCGGGGGCCAGGCCCGGGGCCCCGGCGCCGTGGGCCGGGCTCGCCCCCGCCGAGCGCCGGGGGCTAGCGCTGGCCCGGGTGCGGGCGGCGGTCGAGGCCCACGGCCGCGCCCGGCTCGGCGCCGAGCAGGTGGCCTTCGACGGCTTCCCCGACCCGGGCGCCCCGGCGGCGGTGCTGGTGCCGTTGTTCGAGGCGCACGGCGAGACGCGCGTGGTGCTCACCCGCCGGGCCGCCCACCTGCGCACCCACACCGGGGAGGTGAGCTTCCCCGGGGGGCGCCTCGACCCCGGGGAGGGCCCCGAGACGGGCGCCCTGCGCGAGGCGGGCGAGGAGGTCGGCCTCGACGCCGCCGGGGTGACGGTGATCGGCCGCCTCACGTCGCTCTCCACCTTCTCGTCGCACTCGACCATCACCCCCGTGGTGGGGGTGCTCGACGGCGCCCCCCGGCTGGTCGCCAACCCCCACGAGGTGGCCCACGTCTTCGACGTGGCCCTGGCCGAGCTCGCCGCCGACGGGGTGTTCCGCGAGGAGCGCTGGAGCATCGAGGGCCGGCCCTGGCCCCGCACCGAGCCCGGCGGCGACGGATCGTTCCCGGTGTGGTTCTTCGAGCTGCCCGCCGACACCGTGTGGGGGGCCACGGCCCGGATGCTCGTGGAGCTGCTGCGCCTCGTGCTGGCGTGCTGAGCCGCCCACCAGGGCCACCGTGCGGAGCACGAGGGCCCGGGAGCCGGACGGTATCGTGGGAGGCACGCCGCGGGCGAAGGCGTGGAGGCGACGACCGGGCAGGAGGAAGCCGTGGCGGACATCGAGATCGGGATCTACAAATCGGGGCGCCGGGCCTACGGATTCGACGACATCGCCATCGTCCCGAGCCGACGCACGCGCGACCCCGAGGACGTGGACATCTCCTGGGAGATCGACGCCTTCCGCTTCGACCTGCCCCTCATGGCGGCGGCCATGGACGGGGTGGTGAGCCCCCGCACCGCCGTCGAGGTGGGGCGCCTGGGCGGCCTGGCCGTGCTCAACCTCGAGGGCCTGTGGACCCGCTACGAGGACCCCGAGGCGCTGTTCGAGGAGATCGCCAACCTCGACGACGACAAGGCCACTGCCCGCATGCAGCAGATGTACCTCGAGCCCGTCAAGCCCGAGCTCGTCACCGCCCGCATCAGCGAGATCAAGGCCGCCGGCGTGGTGTCGTGCGCCTCGGTCACCCCCCAGCGCACCATCGAGCTGTCGTCGGCCATCCTCGCCGGCGAGCTCGACCTGCTCGTCATCCAGGGGACGGTGGTCTCCGCCGAGCACGTGTCGAAGACCGTCGAGCCGCTCAACCTGAAGAAGTTCATCCGCTCCTACGACCTCCCCGTCATCGTGGGGGGCTGCGCCTCGTACCAGGCGGCCCTGCACCTCATGCGCACCGGCGCCGTGGGCGTGCTCGTGGGCGTGGGTCCGGGCAACGCCTGCACCACCCGCGGCGTGCTCGGCCTGGGCGTGCCCCAGGCCACCGCCATCGCCGACGTGGCCGGGGCCCGCATGCGCCACCTCGACGAGACCGGTGTCTACGTGCACGTCATCGCCGACGGGGGCATGAGCCGCGGCGGCGACATCGCCAAGGCCATCGCCTGCGGCGCCGACGCCGTCATGCTCGGCTCCCCGCTGTCGTCGGCCCTCGAGGCGCCATGCCGCGGCTTCCACTGGGGCATGGCCACCTTCCACCCCACCCTGCCGCGCGGGGCGCGCGTGCGCACCACGGTACGGGGGTCGCTGCGCGAGATCCTGCTCGGGCCCGCCCACGAGAACGACGGCCGCATGAACCTCTTCGGCGCCCTGCGCGCCGCCATGGCCACGTGCGGCTACGAGACGGTGAAGGAGTTCCAGAAGGCGGAGGTCATGGTGGCCCCGGCGCTGCAGACCGAGGGCAAGGCGCTGCAGCGTTCGCAGGGTGTGGGGATGGGGCACTGAGCCCCCGACCCAGACCCGCCGTCCCCGCCGCACCCGCCGCCGCGTGACCGACGCCCCCGACACCGTCCTCGTCGTCGACTTCGGCGCCCAGTACGCCCAGCTGATCGCCCGCCGGGTGCGCGAGGCCCGCGTCTACTCCGAGATCGTCCCCCACACGGCCCCGGCCAGCGAGCTGCTCGAGCGCCGCCCCAAGGGCATCATCCTCTCGGGCGGGCCACAGTCGGTCTACGCCGACTGGGCCCCCTCGGTCGACCCCGCCATCTACGACGCCGGGGTCCCGGTCCTCGGCATCTGCTACGGCGCCCAGCTCCTCACCCGCCAGCTGGGCGGGGTGGTGGCCCGCACCGGGCGCGCCGAGTACGGCCGCACCCCCCTCACCCGCAGCGCCAGCTCGCCGCTGTTCGCCGACTGGCCCCCCCAGGGCAGCGCCGACGTGTGGATGAGCCACGCCGACTCCATCACCGAGGTGCCGCCAGGCTTCGTGGCCACCGCCTCCACCCCCGACGCCCCCGTGGCCGCCCTCGACGACGTGGAGCGGCGCCTGCACGGCGTGCAGTTCCACCCCGAGGTGGTCCACACCACCCGGGGCCAGGAGCTGCTCGAGCGCTTCCTCTTCGACGTGTGCGGAGCCAGGCCCCTGTGGACCCACACCAACATCATCGAGTCCTCGCTGCACGCCGTGCGGGCCCAGGTGGGCTCGTCACACGTGCTGTGCGCCCTGTCGGGCGGGGTGGACTCGGCGGTGGCCGCCGCCCTGGTCCACCGGGCGGTGGGGGACCAGCTCACGTGTGTGTTCGTCGACACCGGGCTCATGCGGGCAGGCGAGGCCGAGCAGGTCGAGGAGACCTTCCGCCGCCAGTTCCGCATGGACCTCGTCCACGTGAAGGCGGCCGACCGCTTCTTCGGGGTGCTGGCGGGCGTGACCGACCCCGAGGCCAAGCGCAAGGCCATCGGCGAGACGTTCATCCGGATCTTCGAGGAGGTGGCCACCGACGTCTCCGACGCCGGCTTCCTCGTGCAGGGCACGCTCTACCCCGACATCATCGAGTCGGGCACCTCCGACGCCGCCACCATCAAGTCGCACCACAACGTGGGCGGGCTGCCCGAGGACATGGCCTTCGACCTCGTCGAGCCCCTGCGCCAGCTGTTCAAGGACGAGGTGCGGGCGGTGGGCGAGGAGCTCGGGCTGCCCGAGGAGATCGTGTGGCGCCAGCCCTTCCCCGGCCCGGGCCTGGCCGTGCGCATCATCGGCGAGGTCACCCCGCAGCGGGCCGAGATCCTGCGGGCCGCCGACGCCATCGTGGTGGAGGAGGTGCGCCGGGCCGGGCTGTACCGCGAGCTTTGGCAGAGCTTCGCCGTGCTGCCCGCGGTGCGCACGGTGGGCGTCATGGGCGACGGCCGCACCTACGCCTACCCCGTCGTCATCCGGGCCGTCACCTCCGACGACGCCATGACCGCCGACTGGGCGCGCCTGCCCCACGACCTGCTCGAGCGCCTGTCCACGCGCATCATCAACGAGGTGGACGGCGTGAACCGGGTGGCCCTCGACATCACGTCGAAGCCGCCCGGCACCATCGAATGGGAGTGACCGTGGCCGGCTCCCCCCTGCCCCGTCTCGGCGGCCTGGGCGACCACGACGGCGTGGACGAGTTCGAGGGCCTCGAGGTGCCCGCCGCCCGCGCCCCGGACGACGACGACGGCCCGGGGCGGGCCCGGGGCCGCCGCCCCCCGTGGACCGAGGACCTGCCCCGCCCCGACGACCTGCTCGTGGGGCTGAACGAGCCCCAGCGCCGGGCCGTCACCCACCGGGGGAGCCCCCTGCTCGTGGTGGCGGGGGCGGGGTCGGGCAAGACCCGCGTCCTCACCCACCGGGTGGCGCACCTCATCGCCACCGGCGACGCCACGCCGTGGCAGGTGCTCGCCATCACCTTCACCAACAAGGCCGCCGACGAGATGCGCGAGCGCCTGGTGCGCCTGGTGGGCCCGGTGGCCGGGCGCATGTGGGTCTCCACCTTCCACGCCGCCTGCGTGCGCATCCTGCGCGTGCACGCCGAGCGCCTGGGCTACCGCCGCTCGTTCACCATCTACGACGACGCCGACTCGCGCCGGCTCGTCGAGCACATCCTGCGCGACCTGAACATCGACGCCAAGAAGCTGCCCGCCCGGTCGGTGCAGGCCGCCATCTCGGGCGCCAAGTCGGAGCTGGCCGACGCCGCCGCCTACCGCGCCGGCGCCGCCTCGGTGTTCGAGCGGCGCATCGCCGAGGTGTACGGCGAGTACGAGCAGCGGCTGGCGGCCGCCTCGGCCATGGACTTCGACGACCTGCTGCTGCGCACGGTGCAGCTGCTGCGCCAGGCCCCCGACGTCCTCGACTCCTACCAGACGCGCTTCACCCACGTCCTGGTGGACGAGTACCAGGACACCAACCGCGCCCAGAACGAGATCGTGCTCATGCTGGCCGCGCAGCACCACTCGGTGTGCGTGGTGGGCGACAGCGACCAGTCCATCTTCGGCTGGCGCGGTGCCGACATCCGCAACATCTTCGAGTTCGAGGAGGCCTTCCCCGACGCCGCCGTCATCCCGCTCGAGCAGAACTACCGCTCGACGCGCACCATCCTCGACGCCGCCAACGCCGTAATCGCCAACAACACCACCCGGGTGCCCAAGGAGCTGTGGACCGAGGGCGAGGCGGGCGAGCCCATCGTCCGCTACCGCGCCGAGGACGAGTACGACGAGGCCGCCTGGGTGACCACCGAGATCGGGCGCCTGCGGGAGTTCGAGGGGCTCGACGCCGGCGACGTCGCCGTCTTCTACCGCACCAACGCCCAGAGCCGGGCCCTGGAGGAGGAGCTGGTGCGGGCGGCCATCCCCTACAAGGTCGTGGGCGGCACCCGCTTCTACGACCGGCGCGAGGTGAAGGACCTCCTCGCCTACCTGCGCGTGGTGGCCAACCCCTCCGACGAGGTGTCGGCCCGGCGCGTGGTCAACGTCCCGCGCCGCGGGGTGGGCGACGCCTCGGTCGAGCGCATGGCCCGCTTCGCCCGCGACCGGGGCGTGTCCTTCGGCGACGCCCTGGGGCGCGCCGCCGAGGCCGGGGTGACGGGCCGGGCGGCCAAGGGGGCCGCCGAGTTCAGCGCCTTCCTCGAGGAGCTGCGGGCCATGGCGGCCGCCGGGGCGGGACCGGGACCGCTCCTCGAGGCGGTGGCCAGCCGGACCGGCTACGCCCAGGCGCTCGAGGCGGAGCAGACCCTCGAGGCCCACGGCCGCCTGGAGAACATCGCCGAGCTCGCCGGGGCGGCCGGCGAGTACGAGCGCCTCGACGACTTCCTCGAGTCGGTGGCGCTCGTGTCCGACGCCGACGAGCTCGGCGACGCCGCCGGGCGCGTGTCGCTCATGACCCTGCACACGGCCAAGGGCCTCGAGTTCCCCGCCGTGTTCCTGGTGGGCCTGGAGGACGGCGTGTTCCCCCACCTGCGCGCCCTCGACGACCCCCTGCAGCTCGAGGAGGAGCGGCGCCTGGCCTACGTGGGCATCACCCGGGCCCGGCGCCAGCTCTACGTCACCCACGCCTGGAGCCGGACCCTGTGGGGCTCCACCAGCCACGCCATCCCCAGCCGCTTCCTCGCCGAGCTCCCCGCCGAGCTGGTGCGCGACGTGGGGACGTGGCGGGCCCGCCCCGACCCCCTGCGCCCGTCGTCGTGGAGCCGCCGCCCCCGGCGCCGGCCCGGCGGCGACGGCGACGCCGGGGACTGGGACGGCGTCGACGAGGTCCCCGACGCCGGCGCCGGCCACGCCGGGGACTGGGTGGAGGACTTCCACGATCCCGACCCCTGGGAGGACACACCGGCGCCCCCCGCCCGCCGGGCCCCGGCCACCCACGCCCCGCGCGGGGGCACGGGGCGGCGCAGCCGGCTCCCCAAGATGGCGGAGTGGCGCGACCGCCCGGGGGGGCGGTGACCGGGGCCGACCCCCGGGACTGGGACGCCGCCACCTACGACCGCGTCGCCGACCCCATGACGCGCTGGGGCGCCGGGGTGCTCGAGCGCCTGGCGCTGGGCGGCGACGAGACCGTCCTCGACGCCGGGTGCGGCAGCGGCCGCGTCACCGAGCTGCTGCTCGGGCGCCTGCCCCGTGGCCGGGTGGTGGCCCTCGACGCCGCCCCCTCCATGGTGGCCGAGGCCCGCCGGCGCCTCGCCCCCGCCGGGGACCGGGTCACCGTGGTCGAGGCCGACCTCCTCGAGCTCACCCCGGCGACGCTCGGGGGCGCCCCCGTCGACGCCGTGCTGTCCACGGCCACCTTCCACTGGGTGCTCGACCACGACCGGCTCTTTCGCAACCTCGCCGCCGTCATGCGCCCCGGGGCGGCGCTCGAGGCCCAGTGCGGGGCGGCGGGCAACATCGAGGGCCTGCTGGCGGCGGTGCGGGCCGCCGGCATGGAGCGGCGCGGCACGTGGGTCTACGCCACCCCCGAGGAGACCAGGGCCCGGCTGGCGGCCGCCGGCTTCGACCACGTCGAGGTGTGGACCCATCCCGAGCCCACCCCCCTCGCCCGGGGCGAGGAGCTCGAGACCTACCTGGGCACGGTGTGCCTGCGGGCCCACGTCGCCGGCCTCGACGACGCCACCCGGGCGCAGGTGCTGGCGCGGGTGGCCGCCGCCATGCCCGAGCCCGTCATCGACTACGTCCGCCTCGACATCAGCGCCCGCCGGGCCTGACCGGCGCGGCGGGCGGGTTCAGCCGGGCAGGCGCCGCCACAGGGCGGCGGGGGCGAGGCGCAGGGCCCCGAACACCAGGCGCAGCGCCGGCGGCGACCACACCACCGGGGCGCCGCGCTCGAGGCCGGCCACCACGTCGGCGGCCACGGCGTCGGGGGTGGTGGCGAAGGGGGCCGGGGGGCGCCCGGCGGTCATGCGGGTGGCCACCCACCCCGGGCGCACGATGGTGAGCGCGGCGCCCGTCCCCCGCAGCGACTCGGCCATGCCCCGGGCGAAGGCGTCGAGCCCCGCCTTGGACGCCCCGTAGACGTAGTTGGCCCGGCGCACCCGCACCCCAGCCACCGACGACAGCACCACCAGGCGCCCCTGGCCCTGGCGCCGCAGGACCTCGGCGAAGGCGGTGAGGGCGGCGGCCGTGCCGGCGGTGTTCACCCCGAGCAGCCGCGCCACGGCCCCGGGATCGTGCTCGTCGCTGTCCTGGTCGCCGAGGACCCCGGCCGCCACGAGCACGAGGTCGACCTGGCCCAGGCGCCGGGCGGCGTCCTCGGCCAGCGCCGTGGTGGCCGCCGGGTCGGTCACGTCCAGCAGGGCGTTGGTGACGTCGTCGGCGCCCAGCGCGCCCAGCTCCTTGGCCGCCGCCGCCAGGCCCACCTGGTCCCGCCCGGCCAGCACCACCCGGCGCAGGCGCCGGGCCACCAGCGCCCGCAGCACGGCCCGGGCGATGTCGGAGGTGCCCCCCACCACCACCGCCGTCTGGGGCATGCCCGTGGCGTCGATCACGATCCCGCCTGGTGGCGCCGGGCCGGGGCGGGGCCCGGGCCGTCCACCGGGAGGCGCCGGGCGAGGTCCGAGCCGAGGACCCCCTCGGGGTCGACGCGCCGGCGCACGGCCTGGAACTCCTCGAGCCGGGGGTACATGGCGGCCAGGAGGTCGGGCCGCAGCCGCGAGTCCTTGGCCAGGTAGACGCGGCCCCCCGCCTCCACCACGGTCTCGTCCAGGCCGTCGAGGAGGTCGCCCAGGCTCCGGCGGCCCACGGGCAGGTCGAGGGCCAGGGTCCAGCCCGGCATGGGGAACGACAGCGGCCCGGGGTCCCCGGGGCCGAAGCGCTTGAGCACGGCCAGGAACGACGCCACCCGCCGGGCGCTCAGGCGCTCCAGGACGGCGCGCAGGGCGTCCTCGGCCCCGAAGGGCACCACGAACTGGTACTGGAGGAACCCCCGCGTCCCGTAGAGGCGGTTCCAGGCGCCCACGCCGTCGAGGGGATGGAAGTACGAGGCGATGGACTCGGGCCGGCCCAGGCGCCGGCGGGGCGCCTTGCGGAACCACAGCTCGTTGAAGGCGCTCACCGACGCCGCGTTGAGCAGCCCCGACGGCGGCGTGAGGGGCACCGCCACCCGCACGCCGGGGGAGAAGGCCAGGGCGTCGGCCCGCCGCCGGGGCGGGAGGTCCTCGAGGCGGGCGTGGTCGGCGCGGGTGAGCACGGCGCGCCCCAGGGACCGGCCCCGGGCCATGCAGTCGATCCACGCCACCGAGTAGCGGTACTCGTGGTCGCGCGCCGCCATGCGCGCCATGCAGTCGTCGAGATCGCCGGCGCGCTCGGTGTCGACGCGCATGGCGGCGGTCTCCACGGCCACGAGCGCCACCGTGGCCTCGGTGACCACCCCGGTGAGCCCCATGCCCCCGGCGGTGGCCCAGAACAGCTCGGGGTCCGACGCCACCGACACCACGGCGCGCCCGGTCGGGGTGGCCAGGGTCATGGAGCGGACGTGGGTGCAGAACGAGCCGTCGCGGTGGTGGTTCTTGCCGTGGATGTCGGCGGCGATGGCCCCGCCCACGGTGACGTGGCGGGTCCCCGGGGTGACGGGCACGAACCACCCCCGGGGCAGCAGCTCCCGCATGAGGCGGTCGAGCGAGGTCCCCGCCCCCACCCGCACCCATCCCTCGTCCAGGTTGGCGTCGAGCACGCCGGCCAGCCCGGTGCAGTCGAGGACCGTCCCCCCGGCGCACTGGGCGGCGTCCCCGTAGGCGCGGCCCAGGCCCCGGGCCACGACGTGCCCGCCCCGGGCGGCCTCCCGGGCCAGCACGGCCTCCACGTCCCGGGTGCTCGCCACCCGCACGACGTCGGCGGCGCTCGGGGCGGTGCCCCCCCAGCCGGTCAGCACCTGGCGCCGGGCCGCGGGCCCGCCGGGGGCGTCGCTCACGCGTAGACGCCGATGGCGAACAGCGCCACCCACGCCAGGGCGAGGCCCTGCAGCAGGTGGTCGTGCAGCGCCAGCTCCTCGGGGGCGGCCCCGTGGCCCTGCTCGAAGCGCAGCTCGACGTGGAGGATGGCCACCACGAAGGGGATGATGGACAGCTCGAACCAGATGGGGTGGTGGCCCCGGGCCTGGGCGGCGCGCTCGAAGGCCCACAGGCAGTAGGCCGTCACCGTCACCGACGCCGACAGCAGGCGCACCGAGCGCAGGAACGAGGCGGGGTAGACGCCCAACGCGGGGCGGTGGTGGGCCCGGCGGTCGCCGAGATCGGCGTGCTCGGCGCTGCGCTTGCCGGCCACCACGAGCAGGGCCCCGAACGAGGACACGATGACGAACCAGTTCGACAGGGGGACGCCGGTGGCCACGCCGCCGGCGATGGCGCGCAGCACGAAGCCGGCCGACACGCAGGCCATGTCCACCACCGGCTCGTGCTTGAGGCGCAGCGAGTAGGCGCTCGACACCGCCGCGTACACCGCCACCACCAGCGCCAGCCGGCCCCCGGCCAGCAACCAGCCGCAGGCCACGGCGGCGGCCAACAGGACGGCGCCCACCGTGGCCGCCAGGGCCACCGGGACCTCGCCCGAGGCCACCGGGCGCAGGCGCTTCACGGGGTGGTGGCGGTCGGCGGGGGCGTCCAGGGTGTCGTTGACGAAGTAGGTGCCCGAGGCGGCCAGGCAGAAGACCCCGACGCCGCCGGCGGCCAAGAGGGCCGGATGGCGCTGGGAGAGGACCCCGGCGGCGCCCGGCGCCGCGAAGACCAGGACGTTCTTGATCCACTGCCGGGGCCGGGCGACGCGCACCAGCTTGGCGGCCAGCCCGCCTGCGCCGGGGGTGGGCGCTGCGTGCTCGGGCGGTCCCGGTGGCGTTGGCGGCTGGGTGGTGACGGCGCGGGCCATAGCTCCCCGGAGATGGACGGGCGCAGCGCCACCCCGTGCGCCGTCGGCCGTCGTCATGCGCGACGCTACCATGGCACCCCCCGATTCCCCGTCGGTTGTCCCAGGCCGACGGGGCAATTGCCGCCCGCCGGGAGCGGGGCGCGGACGCCGCCGGCGCGGGTCGTCCGCCGCCCGTCTGGCGCCGGGACGGGACCAGGTGCCTACACTCGGTGGCCGATGAGACGTCCCTACCGCGTCGTGGTGGCCAAGCCCGGCCTCGACGGCCACGACCGGGGCGCCAAGGTCATCGCCCGGGCCCTGCGCGACGCCGGCTTCGAGGTCATCTACACCGGGCTGCACCAGACGCCCGAGATGGTGGTGCAGGCCGTCCTCCAGGAGGACGCCGACGCCGTCGGGCTGTCGCTGTTGTCGGGAGCCCACCTCACGCTGGTGCCCAGGATCATCGAGGGCCTGCGCCAGGAGGGCCGCGGCGACGTCCTGGTCATCGTGGGCGGCATCATCCCCGACGGCGACATCCCCACCCTGACCGGCATGGGGGTGGCGGCGGTGTTCACCCCGGGTGCCCCCCTCGACACCACCGTGCAGTGGCTGGCCGACGCCCTCGACCAGCGCGAAGAGGCCGCCACCGGCGGCTGACCGCCGCCGCCCCGGACCCGGCGCGCCGTGCGCCGCCGGGGGGCGCACGCACGACCAGCAGCGGACCCAGACGAGCAGGACACGGACCAGAGCAAGGAGCGACGGGTGGATCTCTTCGAGTACCAGGGCAAGCAGTACTTCGCCCGCTACGGCATCCCCACCTCGCCCGGGGGGGTGGCCGACACCGTCGAGGAGGCCGTCGCCCAGGCCGAGCGCTCGGGGTACCCGGTGGTGGTGAAGGCGCAGGTGAAGGTGGGGGGCCGGGGCAAGGCGGGCGGCATCAAGATCGCCGCCGACCCCGACGAGGTCCGCCGCCACGCCGGCGCCATCCTCGGGCTCGACATCAAGGGCCACGTCGTGCAGCGCCTGTGGGTCGAGCACGCCTCGGACATCGCCCACGAGTACTACGCCAGCTTCACCCTGGACCGGGGGGCCAAGCTCCACCTGTGCATGGTGTCGGCCAAGGGCGGTGTCGACATCGAGGAGGTGGCCGCCACCGACCCCGGGGCCATCGTCCGGCTCCACGTCGACCCCGTGGACGGTCTGGCCCCGGAGGCGGCGGCCCGCGTGGTCGAGGAGGCCGGGCTGCACCCCGAGGCCCGGGCCCAGGCGGCCGAGCTGCTGTGCGCCCTGTACCGCTGCTACACCGAGGGCGACTGCGACCTGGCCGAGATCAACCCGCTCATCCTCACCACCGAGGGCCGGGTGCACGCCCTCGACGCCAAGGTCACCCTGGACGACAACGCCGCCTACCGCCACCCCGAGTGGGAGGAGTACGCCGCCACCGAGACCACCGACGAGCGTGAGCGCCTGGCCAAGGAGAAGGGCCTCAACTACATCGGCCTGTCGGGCTCGGTGGGCATCATCGCCAACGGGGCGGGCCTCGCCATGAGCACGCTCGACGTCGTCAACCAGGTGGGCGGCAGCGCCGCCAACTTCCTCGACATCGGGGGCGGGGCCAGCGCCGACGTCATGGCCGCCGCCCTCGAGGTCATCAACACCGACGAGGCCGTGCGCTCCATCCTCGTGAACATCTTCGGGGGCATCACCCGCTGCGACGAGGTGGCCAAGGGCATCGTGGAGGCGCTCGGACGCGTCGACCTGCGCTCGCCCATCGTGCTGCGCCTCGACGGCACCAACGCCGAGGCGGGCCATGCCATCCTCGCCCCGCACGTATCGGATCGGTTGGTCGTGGACGAGACCATGCTGGGCGCGGCGCGCCAGGCGGTGGCGATGGCAGGAGGGGACCGATGAGCATCTTCGTCGACGAGACCACCACGGTGATCGTCCAGGGGCTGACCGGCAGCCAGGGCCGCTTCCACGGCCTGCGCAACCGCGACTACGGCACCAAGGTCGTGGCCGGCGTCACCCCGGGCAAGGGGGGCACCGACGTGGACGGCGTGCCCGTGTACGAGTCCATGGTCGAGGCCGTGGCCGCCACCGGGGCCACCGCCTCGTTCGTGGTGGTGCCGCCCAAGGCGGCGGCGCGCGCCATCCTCGACGCCGCCGAGGCGGGCATCTCGTTCATCGTGTGCATCACCGAGGGCATCCCCGCCCAGGACGAGGCGCTGTTCTACAACCGGCTGCGGCGCGACTTCCCCGACACGCGGCTGCTCGGACCCAACTGCCCCGGGGTCATCTCGCCGGGCAAGTGCAACATCGGCATCACCTCGGGCGACATCGCCCTGCCCGGGGGCCCCGTGGGCATCGTGAGCCGCTCGGGCACCCTGACCTACCAGGCCCTGCACGAGCTGTCCCAGCAGAAGGTGGGCCAGACCACCTGCGTGGGGATCGGCGGCGACCCGGTGCCCGGCACGAGCTTCATCGACTGCCTGGCCGCCTTCGAGGCCGATCCCGACACCAAGGCGGTCATGATGATCGGCGAGATCGGGGGCTCCGCCGAGGAGGAGGCGGCCCGCTTCATCGCCGAGTCCATGAGCAAGCCGGTGGTGTGCTACGTGGCCGGCGTGACCGCCCCCCCGGGACGCAAGATGGGCCACGCCGGCGCCATCATCTCGGGGTCCCAGGGCACGGCCCAGGCGAAGATGGCCGCCCTCGAGGAGGCCGGGGCCACCGTGGCGCTCAACCCCACGGCGGCCGGCGAGAAGATGGTGGAGATCGTGGCGCGCCTGCGGTAGAAGCCGCCGGGCGGCGCGCGGCGCGCTGGTAGCGTGACCCGCGTGCGCGTGGCCGTGCTCGTCTCGGGGACCGGGAGCATCCTCGAGGCCATGCTCGCCGAGGGTGTCCCGGTGACGGTGGTGCTGGCCGACCGGCCCTGTCGCGGCCTCGAGGTGGCCGCCGCCGCCGGCGTGGCCACCGAGCTCGTGGACCGGGCCCGCCACGGCGGCTACGGCCCGGGCTTCGACCGCCACGGCTTCACCGTGGCCGTGACCGACGCCCTGCTGGCCCACGCCGTGGACCTGGTGGCCATGGCCGGCTTCGGCACGGTGCTGGGCGCCCCCGTCCACGACGCCTTCCCCGGCCGCATTCTCAACACCCACCCGAGCCTCCTGCCCGCCTTCCCGGGGTGGCACCCCGTGGCCGAGGCGCTGGCGGCGGGGGCGGGTGTCACCGGCTGCACGGTGCACGTGGCCACCCTCGAGGTCGACGCCGGGGCCGTCCTCGCCCAGGAGGAGGTGCCGGTGCTCCCCGGCGACACCGAAGCGGCCCTGCACGAGAGGATCAAGCGGGTGGAGCGACGCCTGTACCCGGCCACCGTCCTGGCCGTCCTGCACGACCTCGAGGGCGGCCGGCCGCCCGGCGACCGCCGCCGCGCCGGCACCGTGGGGGGCGTGGCGTCGTGAGGGCCCTGCTGTCGGTGTACGACAAGACCGGGCTGGACGGCTTCGCCGCCGGCCTGGCCGAGCTGGGCTGGGAGCTGCTGGCCAGCGGCAAGACCGCCGCCGCGCTGGCCGCGGCGGGGATCCCCCACGTCGAGGTGGCCGCCTACACCGGCGCCCCCGAGATGCTCGGCGGCCGGGTCAAGACCCTGCACCCCAGGATCCACGGCGGGATCCTGGCCGACCGCGACGTGCCCGGGCACCTGGCCGACCTCGCCGCCCAGGACATCGGGCTCATCGACCTCGTGGTGTGCAACCTCTATCCCTTCTCCTCGGAGCCCTCGATCGAGCTCATCGACGTGGGCGGCCCCACCATGGTCCGGGCGGCGGCCAAGAACCACGCCCACGTGGGCATCGTGGTCGACCCCGCCGACTACCCGGCGGTGCTCGACGAGCTGCGCCGGGCCGGCGCCCTGTCGGCCGACACCCGGCGCCGCCTGGCCCGGGCCGCCTTCTCCCACAGCGCCGCCTACGACGCCGCCATCGTGGCCTGGTTCGACGCCGGGGGCGCCGGGGGCGCCGTCGACCTGCTGCCCCCCACCCTGCACCTCGCCCTGGAGCGCGCCGACGAGCTGCGCTACGGCGAGAACCCCCACCAGCGCGGCGCCCGCTACCGGGCACCGGGCACGGCCACGTGGTGGGACGGCGTCGTCCAGCACGCCGGGCCCGCCCTCTCCTACCTGAACATCTTCGACGCCGACGCCGCCTGGCGCCTGGTGGGGGAGATCGGCGACGGCCCCGGAGCCGCCGCGGCCGTCATCAAGCACGCCAACCCGTGCGGGGCGGCGCTGGCCCCCACCCTGGCCGAGGCCTACACCCGGGCCCTCGAGTGCGATCCGGTGTCGGCCTTCGGCGGCGTGGTGGCCCTGGGCGGGGCGTGCACGGCGGAGGTGGCCGAGGCGGTGGCGGCCGGGCCCCAGGCCGACGTCATCGTGGCCGCCTCCTTCGGCCCCGGTGCCGTGGAGGCCCTGGTGGCCCGGCGCAAGTCGACCCGCCTGCTGGCCGCCCCCGCCTACAGCGCCACCGCGCTCGAGCTGCGCAGCCTCGGGGGCGGGTTCCTCGTCCAGGACGTCGACCGCGTGGCCGTCGAGCGCGCCGGTTGGCAGGTGCCCACCAAGGCGGCCCCCACCGACGAGCAGTGGCGCGACGCCGTGCTGGCCTGGCGGGTGTGCGCCCGCACGTCGTCCAACGCCATCGTGGTCGTGGCCGCCGGGCAGGCCCTGGGGGTGGGCGCCGGGCAGCAGAGCCGGGTCGAGGCGGCCCAGATCGCCGTGGGCAAGGCCGCCGGCCGGGCCCGGGGCGGGGCGGCGGCCAGCGACGCCTTCTTCCCCTTCCGCGACGGCTTCGACGTCCTGGCCGGCGCCGGGGTGTCGGTGGTGGTGCAGCCCGGCGGGTCGGTGCGCGACGGCGAGGTGGTGGCCGCCGCCGACGAGCACGGCATCGCCATGGTGCTCACCGGCGAGCGCCACTTCCGCCACTGAGCCCCGTGAGCGCCATCCTCCTCGACGGCGAGGCCCTGGCGGCGCGCCGGCGCGCCGAGCTGGCCCAGCGCGTCGCCGAGCTCGTCGCCGCCGGCGTGCAGCCCGGGCTGGGCACGGTCCTGGTGGGCGACGACGCCCCGAGCGCCCGCTACGTGGCGCTCAAGCACGAGGACTGCGCCAAGGTGGGCATCGCCTCCTTCCACGCCGAGCTCCCGGCGGGCACCACCCAGGAGGAGCTGCTGGCCGTCATCGACCGCTTCAACGCCGATCCCGCCGTCCACGCCTACCTGGTCCAGCTGCCCCTGCCGGGCGGCCTGGACGAGGAGGCCGCCCTGCTGGCGGTGGACCCGGGCAAGGACGTGGACGGCCTGCACCCCGTGAACCTGGGCCGCCTCGTGATGGGGATGCCCACCGGGCCCCTGCCGTGCACGCCGGCGGGCATCGTGGAGCTGCTGCACGCCTACGACGTGCCCGTCGAGGGCCGCCACGTGGTGATCGTGGGCCGGGGCATCACCATCGGGCGGCCCCTGTCGCTGCTGCTCACGCTCAAGCGCCCCGGGCTCAACGCCGCCGTCACGGTGGTGCACACCGGCGTGCCCGACCTGGCCGACCACGTGCGCCGCGCCGACATCGTGGTGGCGGCGGCCGGATCGCCGGGCATCATCACGCCGGACATGGTGCGTCCCGGGGCCGCCGTGGTGGGGGCCGGGGCCAGCTTCGAGGGACGGCGCCTCGTGCCCGACGTCGAGGAGTCGGTGGCCGAGGTGGCGGGCTGGATCACGCCCCGGCTGGGCGGCGTGGGACCCATGACCCGGGCCATGCTGCTGCACAACGCGGTGCGCGCCGCCGAAGCCGCCGCCGGCATCCCCGCCGGCGCGGGCACGGCGCGCTGAGGGGCGCGCTCAGCTCGCCTTCGACGGCGCCTCGGTGTCGGTGCCCACGATGCGCCGGCCGGTGACGGTCGGAGAGGCCACGGCGATCCAGTGGTTCCTGGCCCCCGCCGCCCAGGGGACGAGGGGGCGGGCGCGCAGCTCCTCGGACCAGGCGTCGATCCCCTCGGTGATCTCGCGGCCTGTGCCCCGCACGAGGACGCTCCACCCCCGCCGGGTGGCGGGGTCGATGTGGTCGACCTCGAGCGCCACGGGACCGAGGCTGCCCCACGCGAGCTTGGTGCCGGGGTCGGTGCGCACCGCCACGGTGCGCCCGTCCGCCACGTAGTTGACGGGCAGCACCACGGGCGCCCCCTGCTCCACCACGGCCAGCCGGCCCACCTCCTGTCCCGCCAGCAGCGCCAGGCACTCCTCCTCGGGGATCTCCTCGAGCGTCCCGGGCGAGGGCGGGCGGGCCGGGGCCGCCAGGGTGACGGCGGCGCCCACCCGCTCGCCGGCGGCGGGCGGGGCGTGGACGACCACCACCGGGCACCGGGCGTGCACCACCACGTACTGGCTCACCGAGCCGAGGAAGAGCCCGGTGAGGCGGTGATGGCCCCGGGTCCCGACCACGAGCAGCTCGGCCCCCTCGCTCGCCTCGACGAGGGCGGCGGCCGCCGTGGCGCTGCGGGCGTCGCGCACCACGGTGAGGTCGTCGCCCACCCCCGCGCCGCTCAGGGCGTCGTCGAGGACCTCCTCCGCCCACTGCCGCATCTCGCCCACGGGCGGCACCACGCCGCCCGACGAGGACAGCGCCAGCTCCACCGGGTAGGGCCAGGCGTGCACCACGTGCAGGGCCAGCCCCCGCAGGCGGGCCTCGTCCACGGCCCACGCCAGGGCGGCCTGCGCCGCCGGGGTCCCGTCCACCCCCACCACCACCCGGGGCCCGACCGGGCCCGTCCCCTGCGCGCCCTCGGCTGTCGTCGCACCGCCGCTCATGCCGCCCTCCTCGTCGTGGTGTGCACCGGCGCAGCACCCGCCGGCTCCGGATCGCACCGGCCTGGGTCCATGGTGGACCCCGGGGCGCGGCGGCGGCAGGGGCATTGGTCCCGGGGGGAGCGTCGCCGGGCTCGCCGCCGCTCGACCCGGGGCCGAGGACGGGCACCTCCGGTAGAATTCCGAGGTCATGGCCTGGATCTCCGACCTGCTGGCCCAGGGGCCGACCTATTCCTTCGAGTTCTTCCCCCCCAAGAACGACCAGGAGCAGGCCACGCTGGTGCGGACCCTGCGCGAGCTCGAGCCCCTGGCCCCCTCCTTCGTGTCGGTGACCTACCGGGGCGGGCGCGAGTCGCGCCAGCGCACCCACGACCTGGTGGCGGGCATGCTGCGCACCACCACCCTCACGCCCATGGCCCACCTGGTGTGCGTGGCCCACACCCGCCTGGAGCTGGCCGAGATCCTGGTGTCGTTCCGCAAGGCGGGCGTGGAGAACCTCATGGCGCTGGGCGGCGACCCCCCCGCCGATCCCTCGGCCGGTCCGGGCGAGCTGCTCCACGCCCTGGAGCTCGTGGAGCTGGCCCGGGCCGTGGGCGGGTTCTCCATCGGCGTGGCCGCCCATCCGGCCGGTCATCCCGCCTCGCTCGACATGGCCGCCGACCGCGACTTCCTGGCCGCCAAGCTGGCCGTGGCCGACTTCGCCGTCACCCAGTTCTTCTTCGAGGTCGACGAGTACGCCGGCCTCGTCGGGGACCTGGCGGCGCGCGGCGTGGACAAGCCCGTCCTCCCCGGCATCATGCCGGTGACCGCCCTGCGCTCGGTGCCCCGCATGGCCGAGATGGGGGCGGCCGTGCCCGGGTGGGCCGTCGAGCGCCTCGAGGCCGCCGACCGCCGGGGCGGCGAGGAGGACGTCCGGCGCACCGGGGTGGAGCTCGCCACCGAGCTGTGCGAGCAGCTGCTGGCGGCGGGGGCGCCCGGACTGCACTTCTACACACTCAACCGCTCCAGCGCCACCAGGGAGATCTACGCGTCGCTGGGGCTGTCGGCGAACGCTTAGGCTCGCCCGGCATGGCACAGCGCATCACCATGGGCCCCGGCGGCGCCCTCGAGGTCCCCGACGAGCCGATCATCCCCTACATCGAGGGCGACGGCACCGGCGTCGACATCTGGCCGGCGTCCCGGCTCGTGTTCGACGCCGCCGCCGCCAAGCACGGCCGCTCGGTGGCCTGGAAGGAGGTGCTGGCGGGGGAGAAGGCCTTCAAGGAGACCGGTGACTGGCTGCCCGAGGCCACCGTCGAGGCCTTCCGCGAGCACCTCATCGGCATCAAGGGCCCGCTCACCACGCCCGTGGGCGGCGGCATCCGCTCGCTCAACGTGGCGCTGCGCCAGATCCTCGACCTCTACGTGTGCCTGCGCCCGGTGCGCTGGTTCACCGGCGTGCCCTCGCCGGTGCGCCATCCCGAGAAGGTCGACATGGTCATCTTCCGGGAGAACACCGAGGACGTCTACGCCGGCCTCGAGGTGCAGGCGGGCACGCCCGAGGCCGACCGCCTGGCCTCCTTCCTGGCCGACGAGATGGGCTGGCACATCAAGCCCATGTCGGGCATCGGCATCAAGCCCATCTCCGAGGGGGGGTCCAAGCGCCTGATCCGGGCGGCCGTCGAGTACGCCCTGCACCACGGCCGGCGCAGCGTGACCCTGGTGCACAAGGGCAACATCCAGAAGTTCACCGAGGGCGCCTTCCGCTCCTGGGGCTACGACCTCGTGCGCGAGGAGTTCGCCGATGTGGCGGTGGGGTGGGACGACTGCGGCGGCGACCCCGGGGGCAAGCTGCTCGTGAAGGACACCATCGCCGACATCACGCTGCAGCAGGTGCTGACCCGCCCCGACGAGTTCGACGTCATCGCCACCACCAACCTGAACGGCGACTACCTCTCCGACGCCCTGGCCGCCCAGGTGGGGGGGATCGGCATCGCCCCGGGCGGCAACATCAACTACGTGAGCGGCCACGGCGTCTTCGAGGCCACCCACGGCACCGCCCCCAAGTACGCCGGCCTGGACAAGGTCAACCCCGGATCGCTGATCCTGTCGGGGGTGCTCATGTTCGAGCACCTGGGATGGGCCGACGTGGCCGCCGACATCGTGCGCGCCCTCGAGGACACCATCGAGGCCAAGATCGTCACCTACGACTTCGCCCGGCTCACCGAGGGCGCCACCGAGGTGAGGTGCTCGGAGTTCGCCGCCGCCATCGTCGAGCGGCTGTGACCTGAGGCCGCCGGGCCGGCCCCCGGGCGGCCGGCGACGCTGGCCCGGCCCGGGCGGGCGCCGGTAGCCTCGAACGCATGTCCTCGCAGAAGGCCCCCGTCCACGTCACCGTCACCGGCGCCGCCGGGCAGATCGGCTACTCGCTGT
>Ga0335078_10004054_pt1 | contig 21764 bp, 15 predicted proteins | sample Lox_Sample_32_FD_206711 | JGI IMG/M metagenome (GOLD analysis project Ga0335078, IMG submission 206711) | Soil microbial communities from Loxahatchee National Wildlife Refuge, Florida, United States - Lox_Sample_3.2 | ecosystem: Environmental > Terrestrial > Soil > Wetlands | place: USA...
GGCCGCCGAGTTGCGCAAAAATCGCGGCGATTTGATCGGCGGTTAAGCCCGCGCAGCCGCGAAACGCCATGTGCTCCTGCGCGTGCGCCATGCCGGGAAAGCCGCTGGGCGTGTCATTGCCGCCGGCCAGATAGTTTTCTTCGACGGTAACCACTGGCGCGAGCGGATCACGAATGATCACGACACGCAGTCCGTTATCCAGCGTTTCGCGAGTTACGTTATCGGCAGAGGCGTTTTTTTGACCGGAAGCAAGAGGACTGGTTAACAGCAGCACCACCGGAACTACACGAAGCAAGAAACGCACGAATCCTCCAGCTTAATCGCGCCCGATAAAATTGGTCTCTGCGGCGCCCGAACAAAGAAAGGCCATCCGTGTTATGTGGCCATCATCTGGGCCGTTGACGGAGACCCGGTCCTACACCTTCAGCTTAACGCAGAGACGCTCAACCTACGAACTCGGATCGAGAAGAGCCGCGAGCCACGCGTTTCTCGCTTGTCAGAAATGCCCGCGAGCCAAGCGATCCGAGCTTTGGGCGAAGAAAAAGGTGCGGCCCGGGAAGCGGCGGATTACGTAGCCGCTTCGGCCGGACCGCCGAGCTGCTCCAGGCTCTGTCAGGGTATTTTAATTGCCGGAAGAGCTGGCGCTCATTGCTGGCGCTTCGCTGGCTGGGCCTTTCTCTGCCTTTTGCACCTGCTTTATGGTCGGCTCTGGCCGTTGCCAGAGTATCCGGGCATCCGCCACGGTGTTGGGATACTCTTCGCTGGAAGAAATGTCGCGCGGCTGGAGAATGACATCGGCGCGACGGTTGTACGCGAGCCAAGTAGTCCTAGCGCGTTTGGTCATCCACGCTTGGGGCTTCTCTTGATCCTTGGACTGCAAAGCGATGACGCTCTGTCGATCGAGTTGCTTGTCTTTACCCTCGGCGCGCACTTCGACTTTGTCGGACGGGATGCCCTGCGCCACGAGATAATTCTTGATCAGGTTGGCGCGGCGTTCGCTGAGCGCTTCGTTGTATTTCTGCGAGCCGCGAACATCTGCATGGGCGACGATCAACAGCGTGCCCGTATGGTCATACGGTTCGTAGCCCCTAAAGTGCGCCGCAATTTCCTTTAGCGTTTGTTTCTCACTGGCTACCAAGCCGTCCTTCGGATGCCGGCGCGTCGGGTAAGCCGTCGGATAAAAGAGGCTGGCGAGCGTGATTGCCGGTGGAGGATCAATGGAGCCAACCACATGCAGCTTGGCAGTCTTCGTCATCGTGCCTCCGCACGCGTTCGTTGACGTCAACGTGTAGGTCTGGTCTTCGCTTACTGGCCCGGTCGTATTCTGTTTCGGATCGGCAGTTACCGTGCGGGTACCGCTAGCGGCTTCGCTATCGAAGGGCGCGACCATCGTGGAGTTGGCATTCGAAGTCGACCAACTCAGAGTGCTGGAACCCTGTTCTACGACTTTGTCGCCCACTTTGTGATAGCGAACCTCCGGCTGGCTCAGTGAAATGGACGCCGTGGGTTGCGCGTTGATATCCACGGTGATGGATCGCGTCGAGTCACCGCCCGGGCCCTTTGCGGTCAGCACATAGGTTTGGGTTTTCGTTGGCGCAACGCCGCGGTTGCCGTTGGGCGGAACTTCGCCGAGACCCGAAATGGAGGTGTCGGCGGCGTTGGCCGACTTCCAATTGAGTGCGGTGCTCTGGCCGCAAGCGAGTGTTGAAGACTGCGCACTGAGTTCGGCGGACACCGGCGCCACCGGCACTGTCGCACTAGCGATGCCGGCGTGAAAGCGTGGCTGCGGCGGCATTGTCAATCCCTCTTTCCATTGCTTCGTCTTGGTCTTTCCGTTTTGGTTGAGATACACCGTCACCTGCTCGCCGCCTTTGGCCGTTACGGGGCCGGACCAGATGGTCTTGCCTTCGCGCGTTACGTTCACTTGATAGGTCCCAGGATGCACGAGCAGACGCTGATGCCAGATCCAGTTCCAATCGAACTCGTCTACGTGGCCGACGAAATAGCTCGGCGTGTCGCCGTTGAGCAGGACGGCAGCCCGCGGATCACCTTTAAACTCGATGTCGGCGAAGGGCCCGGCCACTTTGTCGCCGGTGGCCTGTAGCGCAACGTTAAGGTCGCTGGTCTGATCTTCCTTGATCTGCACGTCCTGAAGGCTGGGTTGGTAGCCGTAGTTGTATACGCCAATTTTGTGGTCGCCCGTCGTGAGCCGGATGGTCTGGCTGCCGTCGCGGATGGCTTTGCCGTCCACGAAAACGTACGCCTGTTTGGGAACCACGTGGATCTTCAACTTTCCTGTTTCAGAAGGGGACTGTGCGAAAGCCATCGCGGCTCCTAGGACGCACACTGCCGCCAACGACAGAGATGAGTACACACAACTCTTACACATGCTGGGATCTCCTTGTCGAACAAGCTACCGTGGGTCGGGCCGGGTCCAGTGGAACCGCGGGGCGGCCCGGCAAAGCAGGTCGGAAGAGCCGCCCCGGCGCATCCCCAGGCCTTGCGGCCTGCCCAGCCCAGGATACGCTTACAGGTTCAATATATCGTGATGCGATATATCTCGCAGACGTTGCCTGCAGAGATATATCGTGCTACGATATGTTCGTTATTTTGGCGGACTCCGGGCTCGAAAAATCGCAAAGCCGGTGAGCAAAATCGATATTGCGGATATTGCGTTTGCCAGTGGTAGGGAGCAATATCCACTTGGTGTCGATTCGCTATTACCACTCGGAGACCCGATGAAGAAAGTTCCTAGCGCCCTCTTGCCGGTCATCGCCGTGGACCGCAAGGCCGCGACGCCACTGCACAAACAAATTTATGACGCCTACCGCGGCATGATCCTCGCCCGCAATCTGGGCCCTGGCCAGCAGATCCCCTCGAGCCGCGCGCTGGCCACGGAACTGAAAATTTCGCGCATTCCCGTGCTCACCGCGTATGCGCAATTGCTGGCCGAGGGTTATTTCGAAACCCGCACCGGAGCCGGCACTTTCGTATGCAGTTCGCTGCCGGATCAGTTCGCCGCCGTCGACCGGCGCACGCCTCACTCCCGAACTTTCTCCGCCAGTCCCCGCTCCGTGTCTCACCGCGTCGCCCAACTTCCGCGCTACGAACGCTTGCCGTGGTTGCGGGGTTTTGGTGCGTTCAGTATCAGCCAGCCGGCCTTCGATCAGTTTCCGTTTCAGGTCTGGTCGCGCATCGTCACGCGCCACGGCCGCAGCCCGCACACCAGCGCTCTCCAGTACGGCGGTCCGTTGGGCTTCGAACCTTTGCGCGAAGCCATTTGCGCCTACTTGCGTACTGCGCGCGCAGTCCACTGCGATCCGCGCCAGGTGATGATCGTCAATGGCTCGCAACAAGCGCTAGAAATCACGGCGCGCGTGCTGCTGGACGAAGGCAGCTCCGCCTGGATCGAAGAGCCCGGCTACTGGCTCACTCGTAACGTCCTGCTTGCCGCGGGTTGCCAACCCGTTCCTGTACCCGTGGACGCCGAAGGCCTGCAAGTTAGCGCTGGTATCAAGCTATGTCGCAAAGCCAAAGCAGCTTTCGTCGCTCCGTCCCACCAGTATCCCCTCGGCGCTACCATGAGCGCGTCGCGCCGCCTGCAACTTCTCGACTGGGCCGAACGTGCCGGCGCCTGGATCATCGAGGACGACTACGACAGCGAATATCGCTACGCCAGCATGCCTATCGCTTCACTCCAGGGTCTCGACCATCATTCCCGCGTCATCTATATCGGTACTTTCAGCAAAACTCTCTTTCCTTCCCTTCGCCTCGGCTATGTCGTTGTTCCTGCCGATCTGGTGACCGGTTTTCTCGCGGTTCGCCATGCCATGGACATTGGTCCTCCGCATTTTTTTCAGGCCGTGCTGACCGATTTCATGCGCGAAGGGCACTATGCTCGTCACATCCGCCGCATGCGCCAGCTCTATGCCGAACGGCGCGCCGCTCTCGTAGCCGCACTAGGAAAGGAATTCGGCGGGTCGCTCGAAATTGCCGGCGCCGAAGCCGGCATGTATCTGGCCGCTCTTTTGCCCAAAGGGTTTCGCGATCAGGAACTCGCTGCGCAGGCGGCGCGGCAAGGCCTTTGGCTTCTGCCCCTTTCGCCGGCGTACCTCGGCGATAGTCCGCGCCACGGTTTCGTTCTCGGCTTCGGCAGCACTTCCGCGCAGCAAATTCCGCAAGCCGTCCGCAATCTCAAGGCTCTCCTCTATCCGCAAACGAATAGAGAAGCGAAGCTGCGCTCCGGTACGGCGCAAAGTGGCCATACCATGTCTGCATGAAGTGGTCATTTGCACAAGCCACTTCTCTCCGCATACTCTTGCCAACCGGAGGCAGCTTTGGTAGCTGGAATGGATCAACGCACAATCCTTCCCAACTCCCCTGCGTTTGGCGCCCTCCACACCCGCAGGGAGATGGTCGTCTTGTCCCTGAGCCTGCTTCTGCTTTTCGGGGCAGCGACCATCTTCTCTGCAAATTTGCCGACGCGTGCCACAGCAACGACTCCGACCCTCCGCCCACAGCTCATTTGATCCCATGCGCGAAGAATTGGGGCAGGTCAGTAAAGACGCCGAATGTTGTTAAACAGGCCATATGAAATCGATCCAAGAATGGCGGTCATGGGCGATATCGAACCCAACACCCTCGTACCCTCTTCAACACCGCATTGAACGCTTAGATCAGCCACAAAATTGACTACAGCGCTGTAGACGAAAAACCAGAAATTGCGTGGAAGTGCTTGAAAAGAATGGTCGGGGCGAATGGATTTGAACCATCGACCTCCTGGTCCCGAACCAGATTCTAGCCCTCATTGAAATCTATTGAAATTTACGGAGTCGGTGGGATTGATTGCAAAGCCTTTGCAGCGCTCGTTTGCGTTCTGTTGAAGCCTGTGGATTCAGAAGGCCTCCTCAGCCACAAAATCGCCTACAGCTCATCGAGGTCTCGAAGCGCGAAGCCAGCGGCAACTTCTCTTCGCCGCTTACGGCTCAGCTTCTGACCGGAAACTAACTCTCAAAGTGCATCAGAAAATGGGGGGCCGCTCACTCATCTACGCAGAATGCAGCTTCGGCGCTGAACCGACCAACCCCGCGAAATCCGCCCTCACCCTCAAGAAACACTTCCGTAGTCTCGTTTGATGGAGAACCGAACTTTAGCAGCAGGTCGGCCAGCCTAACGCTCGCATCGTCGTTGCCAAAACCGACTACGGTATCTCGCTGCGCCCAGTCCTCCTCGGTGATAACGATTTCCTTCAGATTAGTCAGTTTGAATGCGGGAAGATCGAATAGATGAAAATCTTGATACGCCCATGGATGTTTTGCAATTTCGCCGGGTATGAAAAGAAAATGGTCAGGCCGAGTACGATACTGGAATCCTCGATTAGTGAGGCCAGGATATTTGATTAACAGATGTCTTACAGTAGATTCAGGGTTAGTCAGCTCGAGATGGACGCGCGCGCCGCCGGAACGAAAAATCACTGCTAGGATCAGGAGCCCGAGTTGTCGATAAGTCTGTTTTTGGGCGACAAAACTAAGCACATCCGCTCTAAACCCATCGTAGTCGTGGTAACCCTTTTTTATGACAAGAAGGCTAGTCTCCAAGTGGTCGGGCACGTCTGTGAAGGAGCCGGACGAAAAGGGGTACCCTCGAGCATCCTGCCGCGAAAGGCCCTCCGCTATTTCCCTAAAATGCCTCGATAAGTCGCATCGCATACTTGTAATACTAACCGTTTCAAAAGATCGGAACAAAGGCCAAGCCTGCGTCGACGTTGATATCGACCCTGGCGTCCGGATATTGGGAATCTCGCGCGTTGAAGGACTTCTTGAATGTGTGGCGAACCCCACCGCCTAGTGCTGCGTTCGTTATAAACCTCGCCGCTTGGGAGAACGCACGCTCTCGCCGGCCACTCTGGGCTGGGGTTAAGATCTGCAGGAATTCTCCTAATTTCGAACTTGCTGTAAAAGCATCCAGCGGGGCAGGGAGATTCCATTGCCACGATACGGTGTCCTCGTTTGCCTTAAAATCGCTGTGGCCGGCCAAGTTAAGCGAATTTCTACCCTCGAGAATGTCTCGGCCCTGCACTTGGAGGCTACCGCGATTACTTGAATCATCGCTCCGAGGAGCAGGCCTAGAGTTTGGCTGATTATCTCCTTTTTGAGAGGCTGCGGTTCCCGCCGCGAGTGCGAAAAGAATGATATTTGACAGCGAATTTTGAGTCTCAGCCTCGGCGGCGACCGACTCGGCAACAGCAACGGCAGTTTCTTCAACTTCGGGCTGTAAGGTCGGCATTGTTTCAAGAGTTTCTTCCACAGCATCAGCTACAAGATCATCTACTTGATTTCCGCTCCGATCGAGGTGATTCGCGGGGTCGTCCTCAGCGTAAAGATATTTGTGGAAGGCGTCGGGATCAAAACCGTAACCTTCGAATGGATCCATGGTCCAAAAACGGCCTGTTGAGACATTCAGGTATCTGGCGCGGTTGTAATAGAGGGCCAAGTCGGGGTCGAATTGTTCGCCGGCGAAGAGATAGTTGTTGGGCGTTGAGCCGGTGGAGTGGATCAAGTTGCCGAAGGCGTCGTAGTCGTAGGTGTCCGTAACCGCGCCGCTCGTGTTGGTCAGCGCGCGCACCGAGCCGTGGCCGTCGTAGGCGTAGAAAATTTGCTGCGTGTTGCCGTTGCCGCTGACGTTGAACTTGCGGGTCTGGCTGATGAGTTCGAGGCCGTAGACGTAGTTGTGGCTGGCCTCGCCATTCGGCGAACTGGCGGTGCTGAAGCTCTCGCCAATCACTTGGGCATAGCCGGTGGGATTCAGCGTGTCCACCAGATACGTCGTGGTGACGCCCGCCACGGTCTTCGCCACGCGATTCCCATCGCCGTCGTAAACGATGCTCACTCCACCCTTTTGAATCAGGTGATTCTCGAAGTCGTAGACGTTGGTGATCCCGCCGGACGACGTCGTGTTTCCGTTCGCATCGTACGTGTCGCCCGCGGTGAATTGGTCATTCGAGTTGTAGTTGAACAACCCAGCCGGAATCGGCGTCAGCGTGGAAGTCATCTGCGTGCGGTTGCCCACCGCGTCATAGGTGTAATTCACCGCGCCGTTCACGCTGTGGCTCACTGACGCTCGGAACGACAACTGAAGAAGATTCGCACTTTCTGATCTTCGATAGTAAGGATCAAGCCCACGACCTTTTGTTGCAGGGCGCTTCCCCAGCGGAGATTGCCTTCGTATTAGCAAGTCTTCGAGTGGAATAGGAGTTTATGAAATCGGCGAGGGCGAAGTGGCGAACCCTTGTCCGTTGAATCTTGAGGAAACAGACGTCTACAAAATCATCTACAGCGTTGTAGACGAAATACCAGAAATTGCGTGGAAGTATTTGAAAAGAATGGTCGGGGCGAATGGATTTGAACCATCGACCTCCTGGTCCCGAACCAGGCGCGCTAGCCAGGCTGCGCTACGCCCCGAATCCTGCACAAAGGGTAAAAATAGTCTACGCGGGATTCCGCCCATCCGCAACCGCTAGAACCGCCGACATAACCGGACAGGAAAACTATGGTTTCTGCGCTTCGTGCGGCCGCAATGGTGTATCGGCCTTGCTCCACAGGCTTTCCGCCTTCGCCAGTTCCTGTTTCGCCGTCTGGCTATCACCCCGATGCTCTTCGACCAGCGCCACTGCCAGATACCCGCCGGCGTAGCTCGGATCGTGTCGAACCATCTCTCGGCCCGCGCGTTCCGCAAGCTCCCAGTCACCTGCCGCGCGCGCCACGCGGCCGATGTACTCGATTTGAAACAGCGCGTCGCTCCACGCATCCGGGCCCGTCACCGCCAGAACCTCTTTCATCGTGCGATCCATCAATTGTTCGGCTTCCTGCTCTTTTTGTCCCGGATTTTGCCCCGCTCGTCCCAACGAGAACAAAAAAGGCCGCCGGAGAATGCGCTCTCCGGCGGCCGGAAGTACTAAAACTGCCTGCTTCTAGAATTCGTACCGCAGCGCAAACTGCATGACCCGCGGTTGGTTTAGCAGGCTCGTGTAGTTTCCAAACGTCGGACCAGCATATAGGGCTAGGCTCGCCGTCTGCACATTAAACACCGGCGTGTTCGTCACGTTGAACACTTCCCAGCGCAACTGCAGGCTTTGCTTTTCGGACCACGGCATCAGCCAACGCTTCGAGAGTCCCAGGTCCAAACCTCTGTAACCTTCGCCGCGAATTTGGTTGCGCGCTCCCGAGAAGCCGGGCAACGCCGCGGCAAAGCTGTTTATCGCGTTTACCCCGTTTGTAAACAAGCTGATATTGGAGTTGCCGTTGCCGTCCACGACCGGGGTCGTAGCGGTTTTCACCGGAGCGGTTTGATAAGCCAACCCAGTCAACTGCCAATCCGTAGGAAACCCGAAGACGTTTCCAACATTGACAGGGAATCCGCTCGTGATGCGGTACAGTCCAGTCAGTTGCCAGCCTCCAATCACTGCATCGAGGGCTTTGTTTACATCGTGTCCAAGCGCTCGATTTCTTCCAAACGGCAGGTCCACGATGAAGTTGGTATTGAACTGGTGTCGCAGATCGTAGTCGGAAACTCCCCGCAGTTGATAGGGGTCCCATGCATTCGTGATCTGGCCGCCCAAACCTCCCCAAGTGCCAATTCGCTGCGCGTCCGACGAGAGATCAAGAGACTTGCTGTAGGTGTAGTTAGCGTCGAATTGGATGCCATGCGCCATGCGATGGCGCAACGTCACTTCCAGGCCGTTGTAGCTCGTCGTTCCCACCGATCTCCAGGCATACAGCGACGAGTACTGTGGATTGAAAAACGTATAGGGGCCCGTCGCCGCGTTGTACACGAGGTTTGGGTTGGTCCCGTCTGGAATTCCGTACGGATAGGAATTTCCGTCCAGCACGGACAGCGCGCTGGTCTCGTTAGTGGAGTAGCAGCTGAAGAGATCGTATGCCGCCTGCAGCGCGCTGGTCGTATTGCCTCCCGAGCAGAAAAGTGAATATGTGTTCCCGCTTTGCGGTGGCTGGATCACGTCCGCCCAGTACGCAGCTGTCTTGCCGACCAGGGCCGGGGTGATCTGCGACGTCGGCGTGCCCTGTCGGTACAACTTTGCGAGCGCAAGAATCGCCGAGTAGTAATCGATACCGGTCTTTTTGTCGACGAAGTCCAGCGGCTGTGCCACATCCTCTTGCGCGAGGAGCCGATGGCCCAACCGGCCTACGTAGGCGGTCTCCACCGAAAAGCCGCTTCCGAGCTCGCGCGAAAAGGACAAATCCATCGTGTAGGCATAGGGCGTTTTGATCGTGTTGTCCAAACCCCACGCTATGGCAAAACCGCCTGTTGATAGCGTGTCGGGAAAGGTCTGTGGGAACTTACCCGCTGGTGCAGGCAAGAGAATGGAATTTCCGTTCATGTCCACTGTCGGAAGTGTGTTCAGGCCCGTGACTCTCGGCGCGGACGAAACCGATTCGCTGCCCGCCGGATTCGAGAGCTCGGTGCTGAGGCCGAAAGCACCGCTGTTGTCGAAAGTGTTGATCAACGCTTCGCCAACACGGTCGTAAACAATTGCCCATCCCGCACGAATTGAGCTTTTGCCTTCGCCAAACATGCTGCCTAGCAGTCCGCCACTTGCCTTCGGGGCCCAAGCCAACGCCAGTCGCGGACCGAGGTCTTTATAGTCCCAGTTGTAATACCCCGGGGCGTTATTTGCTGGTCCGGCCAGATTGAAGGTGATCGACGGGTCGGCGCTCGAAGGAATCCCGTTTTCCATGTTGGCTGCACGCTGATTGAACCACGAGCCCAGGTCCGGAGAAGGGCCGACCTGCAACCCACCTGTCTCCCAGGGTGGCGAAAACAACGAATACCGCAGTCCTAAGGTCACCGTGAAGGTCGGTTTCACCTTCCAGATATCTTCGGCATACATTTCATAGCCGTCGAATGCGTAGTGCCGAGCCACTGGCGCTCCTACCGCCAGCGTGCTCCCGTTTTTCGTGTAGTTGTAATACGCGTCTCCTTCGGAGACGAACCCAATCATATCGGCAATGGAAAAGTCATAGTTCAAGCCGAAATCTCCGCTTACTGCCGGCAGATTGTATTGAGGTACGCCGCCGACGGCGTACGCGGGATTCAGTGGATTTTTTGTTGAATTGGAAATTCCGCCCGTGTTTAGCCATGCCGAGTTCACATCTCCATCACTGAAGGAGTTCCCCGTTCTTGCGGTGGCGTCACGGATATAAGTTACGACGCCTCCGAATTGCCACGTATGCTTCCCGTGCGACCAGGAAAGGTCATCGGAGATGTTGTGTATCGGGCGCTGGTACTGCTCACTGCGCGTGATCGCGCCGCCCTGATCATTCAAGCCTCGCAAATAGATCCATTCCTGGTTGGAGTTTCCAATTTGCCCGTCGCTCTCGCGGACAAACCCGTATCTTATGCTGTTAACCAGCGTCGACGAAAGCACGCTGCTATAGTTCACAATGATTCCCTTGTTGTAGTTAACTTCCGTCGTCTCGGCGGGTTGTGACGGCAGGAATTGTGGACCGGGATTATTCAGATTTGCCAGGGCTCCCGTCACGGCCACGCGTTGTTTGCCATCTCTCGTGATATTGAAATCCATTTTGGCGATGTACCAATTCTGGACCAGGCTGATCGGAGAGCTGAATACAAAGCCCTGCGTGTTGAGCCCATCCCCAACTGCGCCGCTATTCGAATGCGGCCAGTATCCGCTGTTCAGCCAGCTCTGGATCGCCGTGTTCACGCCGATGTGCAGCGGGTCCATCTGCTGGATGACCGTTGGACTCAGTCCGTAATTTCCCGCAGCCACGTTGTACGATTTCCCACTGAGGCCTTGCACGGTCATGCCGGGGCACTGCTGGGCAGGTGTTTCAGTCGTCGTCCCCGCGCACGGGTATTCCACGACTCCGTCCCTCAGCGTATCTGACGGCACAGCCGTGGTCTGAACCTGCGCCTCCGCTCGCCGTGTTCCCTCAAAGTTAAGGAAAAGAAATACCCGGTCCTTCTTGATCGGCCCACCAACTGAGGCGCCGAAAATGTTGCGAATCAGTTTCGGCGGAGTATTGGGCTGTCCGCTCTCCAGCTCGGCCTGCTTATTAAAGTAGTCGTTCGCGCTCGTATACGTGTTGCGCATGTATTCGTAAGCCGAACCATGAAACTCATTCGTGCCGCTCTTGGTCACTAACGACACTTGCGCGCCACCGGTGCCGCCCTGGTCTGCGTTGTAGTTGGAAGTTGTTACGCGAAATTCCTGAACCGAGTCCAGCGTCACAGGCAGCACCGACGTGAACGCGTTCCCGGCGCGGTTGTTCACCGGTATCCCGTCCAGCGTCACGTTGCTCTGATCGCTCCGCGCTCCATTCACGGCGCCGCTTCGGGTGTCCGCGTTGGTGTCGATTCCAGGGTTGTTTCCGATGTACACCACCCCGGCCTGTAGCGTTAGCAGATCCGGAACGTTGCGGCCTTCCATCGGCAGTTCTTTCACCTGGTTCTCATTAAATGCTATCCCCAGCGATGCGTCGGAGGTGTTTAGCGTCTCCGTTTGCGCCGATACCTCCACGGTTTGCACCGCTGTGCCGATTTCCAGGCTGACGTTCAAAGTCGTTGGGTTGTTCACCAGCAATTGCAGCGCATTTATTTCGTACTTCCGAAAACCCGTCGCGGTAACCGTAACCGAATATGTTCCGGGCGGCAGCGCAAGAAACTCGTATTCTCCCGTCGCGCCCGTGTCCACCTGGCGCTGCAGCGATTGCGCCGTGTTCATCAGCATCACGTGGGCGGCCACCACGGCCGCCCCACTTTTATCGGTGACCGTACCGCGTACCGACGTTGTGCCAACCTGCGCCGAGGCACTTACCCCAACCACAAGGGCCACACAAAAAAACACCAGACCCCGCATATAGGCGGACCACTTCATAACTGCTCCTTTCGCGCACCCTACCAACATGTGATATTTCTGTCCAAACAGTGGGGACGCGCCGCAGCCTGATTCCCTTGGGCGCAAATCTGTCGAGCCGGACCTGGAGGGGCGACACCGCCCCTGGCAACCGTTTCCCACCGTTCCCGACGCAATAAGTGAGATATCTTTTAGGACAAATTGCATCCAGATGTCAAGAAAACTTCCCTGGCCAAATCAGCGCTATCTAAATTTTTGATGATTTACTCTGCGACCTGCGGAAACGCGCGCTTTTAGTTCGTTTTGGGCTCTGCGCAGGTATGCGATTGGCTGCGCTGTCCCCGACAAGAGAAGCGCCAAATTTTGGCGCCGCGCTCGCGACAAGAAGGTGGTGCGGCAGGCAGTCCGCACTTTCAACTGCCATTAACGCCGCGCGAGGGCTGGCTAGCTCAACCTTAGCAATCGAACTAGCTCCGTCTCAGTAGCCCCGCAGCTGGCTCCATCTCAGTAGCCCCGCAGATAGCTACGTTTCCGTCGCGGGGCAACTCGCTTAGGCGCAGTGGCAGCGCAAACTAGCTTAAGCGCAGGAGGCGAGCGACTGTAATGGCCGGAATTCCCCGGATGGCGTTGAGGATGGTGTCGGACACTTCGCCGTCGAGGCGCACGAGCGAGACTGCTTCTGAACCGCGGTGCTCTTCGCGCCGGCCCAGCGTAAACGTTGCGATGTTCACACCCAAGCTGCCCAGCGTCGAGCCGACTTGCCCGATGACGCCGGGCTCGTCGCGGTTGCGGAGGTACAAAATCGTGCCATCGAGGTGCGCCTCGAGCGGAATCCCGTCGATCTGCACCACGCGCGGCGTCCCATCGTGCAGCACAGTTCCTTCCGCCACCAAATCGGTCGCCGAGCCGGACTTCTCCGGCAGCGCCGCGATTTCCAGCGTGTTCGGAAAGCCGCGCTCCCGCCGCCGCGTCTCTTCTTCGACAGAAAGGCCCCGTGCTGCCGCCACCGCCGGCGCATTCACCACGTTCACTTTTTCGTCCAGCACCGCGTTCAGCATGCCCGCCAGCACTGCGCTGCGCAAAAGATGCGTCCCCACTTCGGCTACTTCGCCTGCGTAACGAATCCGTATCCGCGCCGGCCGCGCCGACACCGCTTGCGAAACCAGCGACCCGAGCCGCTCCGCCAGCGCCAGATAGGGCCGCACGCGCCGATACTGGTCCGCCGAAAGCGCCGGCAAATTTACGGCGTTGCGGATCAAACCTTCCGCCAAATAATCCTTTACCTGCACAGCCACCTGCGTGCCCACTTCTTCCTGCGCCTCGGCGGTCGAACCCGCGATGTGCGGGGTGCCGATGACATTCGGCAAAGTCGTCAGCGGCGAATTTTTCGGCGGCTCTTCCACAAAAACGTCCAGCGCAGCGCCCGCCAAATGCCCGTTCTTCAACGCCTCCGCCAGGGCCGCCTCGTCAATCAACTCGCCGCGCGCCGCATTGATCAGCCGCGCGCCTTTTTTCATTTGCGCAATCGTCGCCGCGCTGATCAAGTTGTGCGTCGCGGGGCTCAACGCCGTATGCAATGAAATAAAATCGCTCTCCGCCAGCAGTTTTTCCAGCGGCACCAGTTCGACCTGCACTTCTTTAGCGGCCGCTTCGCTGATGTAGGGGTCGTAGCCCAGCACGCGCATGTCAAACGCATCCGCGCGCAGCGCCACTTCACTTCCGATCCGCCCTAGCCCGATCAAGCCCAACGTTTTGCCGCGCACTTCCGTCCCCGCCGCGGACGACTTCTCCCATTTCCCCTCGTGCATGGCCTTGTCCAGCTTAGGCACTTGCCGCGCCAGCGCCAGCAGGAGCGCAAACGTGTGCTCCGCCACGCTGACGGCATTGCCGCCGGGCGTGCTCATCACTAGCACGCCGCGCTTGGTGCACTCGTCCAGATCAATATTGTCCACGCCCACGCCCGCGCGGCCCACCACGCGCAACCGCGGCGCCTTGTCCAGCAAGTCTGGAGTTACCTTCGTCGCGCTGCGCACAATCAACGCATCCGCGTCCGCAATTTCGGCGTGCAGGTTGTCTTTCGTGGTCTGCACGATCTTCCAGCCCGCCTGCGCGCGCAGCAACGCGACACCTCTATCGCTAATCTTGTCCGCTACTATGACTTTCATCTAGCCTCTGATTTTTCCGAATGTAGGGGCGTCGCTTCAGCGCGTCCCCGCTTTTGGCGTAACACCGAGCGACGGCGTCCCCGCCTAAAAAGGAGCATCCACGGTAGCGGCTTGGTCTCGCCTCTGTCAAATTTGGTTTTCTTCTAGGCATCATCTTTATTGGCGATGAATCCGTGCTCTGGGTCCTGCAGAGTGTCTGGAGTACCCCCCACCCCGTTGTGACGGAAACTGTGCGCAAGTGCGTGAGCGGATTGGGCTTGCGGGTGAAGTTGAGTGGCAGAAACGCGCGGAAGGGGAAAGCAGGTACCTCGGGGTCCGCGAGGGCGCTCGGCACGACGGATGTTGGGAGAAGCGCCAGGCGGGACGTTGGCGTTGCCAGGGGTACACCCCCCTGTTTTTGGCAAAGAGTGTGGAAGTTGCTGAAGAGGCGGGACTTGCGGTAGATCCACATTTTTGAAGAGTGTGGAAGTGATTGAGAGGAAAGGATTTGAGAATTGTGGTTTTGGCGAGAAGAGCGCAAGAGTCCGGAACTGCATGAAGGCAAAGGAGTTGGGAGATGAAGTGGCGCCGCAAATCGGCGAAGAGCTTGGAAGTATTTGGGAAGAAAGAGTTTGCGGGACCGAGGCGGTCAGATGAGCGAGTATCCGAGCGATAATCACGTTTTATGTTACCACATGGGTTAACGGTTTGTCAAGCGCATTCTGAATCGACACGTCGCTCCTTGAATTCGCTTTTATTTCGCCTTATAGTGGGGGAGAGCCCGAAGGTTCGGTGGAGTAAGATGCTTGGAGTTAAAGTAGCCGACATGTTGCGCTGTCGCAAGTCACAAGCTGTTTCGGCTGGTGCGTTGGTTCCGGCGCGCAGCGTAATTGAAGCGGAGGCACGGGGACGTTGGAACTTGCCTTTGAATCCAGACAGCTTCGCGACATATGCGAGAATGAGGCCGAGGCGAGAGGTAAACTCGGTCGGACCGTTGCCGAGACGCTCAAACGTCGGCTTGCTGATTTGGATGCAGCGCTTTCGCCGAGGGACCTCTTGGTAGGTCGACCGCGGCTCGGCAAAGACGGTCAAACAATGGAGATCGATTTGTGCGATGGACATCGAATCGTGTTCGCGGCAAATCATCCAGACAATCCAGCCACTGCAGAGGGTGTCCTCGATTGGGAGAACGTGAAGAGAATTAAAATCCTGCGAATCGAGAGCGACCATGCCTAGTGTGAGAACTTTCAGCCCTGATTGGGCGTCAGCGCCAGGCGAAACGATCGCCGATGTTCTTCGCGAGCGTAATATCAGCATCGAAGAGTTTGCGAAGCGGCTGGGCAGAACCAGAGATGAGGTGATGGATCTCCTGCGTGGGCGCTTGGCGATCACGATCGGTCTAGCGAGACAACTTGAGCGGGTGATTGGCGGGTCGATCGCGTTCTGGATGGCACGCGATTTTCAGTACCTTCAGCAAACAGCGGAACCGCGGGAGGCTGCCAACGAATGGGTAAGGCAGCTTCCGCTCGCCGATATGGTGAGGTTCGGCTGGTTCAAAAGTGCTCCGAAGCCATCGGAGCAGCTCGCCGCCTGTCTGAAATTCTTCGACGTACCGACAGTTGCCGGGTGGCACCGGATGTACGCTCCACTCGAACAGAAGTTTCTGTTCAAGAAATCGCTTTCGTTCGAGTCGCGACCGGCGGCCGTGGCTGCCTGGCTGCGGCAAGGTGAAATAGAGGCTAGCGATGTGAACTGTGCGCCATGGAGCGCACCAGACTTTGAGGCTACTCTGTACTCTCTACGGTCGCTAACACGCCAAAAGGACCCGAAACGCTTTTTACCGACTCTACAGAGTGCTTGCGCTGAAAAAGGAGTTGCTGTCGTAATTGTGCGTTCGCCCAGCGGGTGTCCCGCTAGCGGCGCTACTCGGTTCGTAACTCAGCAGAAGGCTCTGTTGCTTCTCAGTTTCCGCTATCTTTCAGACGACCAGTTTTGGTTCAGCTTCTTCCACGAGGCAGGTCATCTGCTGCTTCACGGCCGCCAGGACGTTTTTATCGAGGGCCTTGAGGCAGCGAACTCCGCAAGAGAAAACGAAGCCAATGAATTCGCTGCTGGGGTTCTGATTCCGCCGCAGCACCGCCCGGAGTTGCTGCGACTGCGTCAAAGTAAGTTCGAATTGGTCAGATTCGCACGCCGGATTGGTGTCTCGCCTGGAATTGTCGTGGGGCAGCTACAGCATTACCGTAAAATCAGTCCTAACCACTTCAATGGGCTAAAACGACGTTACCAGTGGTGAGCACTTAGCCACGAAACGGAACAAATGAATCCGGACTCTTCTGCCAGTTGCATAGTGCGTCCTCGACAACCTGCATTCCCAGCCCGAGTTTCTCTCCGAGCTCCGTCGCCCAGCCGTCGAGTTCGTCTGCTGGCCCGTCATTGCCAAATAGAAGCTGCGCTCCTTTGAAGGGCCCGCTTGAGCCCTTCAAGTAAGGTGATCCAGGACTGATGGGTGCAAGTTCTAGTTTGCCGACCATCGCAAGGTAGTCGAAACGGCCAAGTCTGCCAAATCGTGCCACTGCATCCATGGATTGATAAAGGTCGTCGAACGCCGCCTTGGCATCGCCGTTATTTCGCGCCAGAGTCTCCGCGACAAGCTGTTGATGGGACCGCGGGGGATTCACCCACTGGATATAACTCTCAACTACCGCCCCGGTGCCGGTGGGGGAGCGCGCGTCCAGGCTTTCGCGTTTGCGGTGGTTTCCGAAACCTGCGCCTGGGCGCTTCAAATAGGTTTGATTCGTATGCAACCAGTCGCGAAACTCCAAGACGTTCTGGCTTGTGCTTGCCCAGTCCCAGGCACGGCCCTCACCAGTCCGGCCATATATTTCGCGCACGTACCTCCAGCCGCCGCGAAGGTGCATTCCGAAATGTACAAATAGAAAGACTAGCCAGAATGCCTCTTCGATGTTCCCTTGACGCTGTTGAAGTATCGCCGCCTTCAGCGGGTCGAATAACTCATCGTTGGGATTCGCACGCCGGTCTGATATTGGCCGCTTCCGGATAATCTGGATAAATCTGGTCCGGTGGATGCTTTCTAGAAGCTGTTCGCGGAAGGCTTCGCGACGAGCGGCTTTGCGCACTCCGGGGAGGGGCCGAGTTGTTCGGTCAAAAGCGACCAGCTCGGTGTCAATTCGTTGGGCAAGTTTCAGGTCCCGTGGCCTCACGGATAGCCTCGCTCGCTGCTTGAGTTATCCAGTCGCGAATCGCATTAACGGCTTGAGTGGTGACGCCGAAACTACTTTGAATATTGTGGTTATATCCCAAAATAAGCAAAGGATTGGATAGCTCCACACCGCAAAGGTGAGTTAGGGACGTGCAGTAGCCCAGGCCCGCAACGTCGGGCTTACGGCGCCGCGGGAGCGTCCACTCGCCCATGTCGTAGCACTCGAACTGCACGCCAGTGATCTCTTGAAACTGTTCGACTACGGACGTTCCGTTCAGGACTAGCAATCGGACGGATGAATCTCGTAGCAGAAGCGCAAGGCTGTCGGCAGAGAGTGCTAAGAGTGAGGAGCGCTGACGGAAACTTAACTCAGTCCATTTTCGAGAGGTTGCGTACGGGATCAGGTCTAGGTGGCAAGCAGGGTTTGACGCGGTGTAGTAGGAGGCGCCGACACCGGAGATCACTCGATCTAACCTCTTGAACCAATTATCGTAAGGATTCCCCAGAAAATATGTGCGGCAAGAATCCAAAATCAGCCGTAGATGATGAGCGTCAGCGTCTAGCCACGACTTAAGCCCGAGCGAGCTAAGAGTCTGAAAACGCCGATTCAGCCCGAGAAGCTCCTCGCCTCTGTTATCGACAAACTCGCGATTGCTCGGGTTCAGCCCAAGGGTTGCCACGGAGGCGCGTGACAAATCGCCAAACGATGGAACGGGGGCACCCCAATGAATGACACCCGTCTCGGACATAGCGGGACTAGCCAATCGGTCGATTAGAGTCGTAAGCGCAGTGTGCATAGGTTAGTCGAAACTGTTCATCTCCCTGCTGTACCCATTGGACCAAGCGGACGCGATGCCTTCGCCTGCTGGAAGGCGCGGTCGATAAAGGGCAAATAGATATCTGACGACATTTTCCCTCGAAGTGCGCTAATTGCGCTGAGGTCTCGCCGTTTTTTGGCAGCGAAGACTTGAAGCAATCGGATAAGGTCAGCCCAGTACGCATCAACAAGGTCAAGCTTCGACTCATCAAATGTACTGGAACCGCGAATCGCCGATTCAAGTTCAACCAACACCGCGATTGGTATCCACGGGTTCCCGAGAGGCATGGCTGGCATCACAGGTACCGTCCTTTGCCAACCCTCGCTGAGGAACCGTTTGGCTGCTTTCGCGTCCTTCGTGTAGAGGTGAAGGCTCCCAACGACGTGCTTGTAAACTCCGAGTTCTGCGGACACTGATCTGGCGACAATCTCCTGAAGCATTGTGAAACAAAAGACATCGTGGGGCAGCCCCCAATGGACGTCATTCGAGCGCATATTGACTAGCAAGTGGAGCTTACCTTGCCTAAGCATAAATTGCAGTGTGCAGGTGCAGGGTACGTCTTCGTGCTTCGCGCAAAGGTCAAGGGCATCGAACAGTTGGATTACTGCCTGCCGTGAATCCGGTTTCTTAAGGATCTCAACGACCCTCGAAACTTGATTTATTCCTTTCCAGTTTAGCAGTCGTGGACCGTAGCCGCCGAAGATCTCCCCGTCTTCAGCCAGTTTCCTATAGTTGAGAATATAGTACGAGATAAACTCCGCGTTTTTGCTTGCGGCAAGATACCAGCAAAGCTCGCCGAGCGCGCTAAAAATCCTGCCTCTGGTTTCAGTCCGGCTGAGTCTGGCTCGCGGGTCTGAGATTTCCAGCATGATCCCCGTGATTTCATCCGCCGGGCCTTTGCTCGGATGGATGCGATTTCCCCGCCTTGCGATCTCATCGATCACAGCGTGGACCACATCATCCAAGGTTTTTCCAGCGAAATACACTTCAACCATCGTATATAATCGATTATATATCAACCCATTTCATTACGGCGTGGATTCGCCGCTTTGGTTTCTTTTGGGCGCCCAGGTTCGGTGTAGAGGGTTCTAGCACGCAGCACTACTCACTACCCACCACTCACTCTCTTCCGCTATATTCTTTCCATGACTCTTACTGAAAAAATACAGAAGGACCTGGTTGAGGCGATGCGGGCTAAGGACGAGTTGCGGCTTAGTGTGCTGCGCAGCGTCAAGTCTGCGATTCAGTACAAGGAGACGGAAAAGATACGCGCGCTGGACGAAGTGGAATCGATCCAGTTGCTGCAAACGCTGGTGAAGCAGCGCAAAGAGTCGATCGAGCAGTTTGGCAAAGGCGGGCGGCAGGACCTGGTGGACAAAGAAACGAAAGAGCTGGCCATTCTGGAAACGTATTTGCCGGCGGGCGCGAGCGAAGCCGAGATGGATGCGGCCATCGCCAAAGCGATCGCCGAAGCGGGCGCCAACTCCATCAAGCAGATGGGCGCCGTGGTGAAAGCGGCGAAAGCGCACCTGGAAGGCAAAGCGGTTGACGGGAAGGCGTTGAGCGATCGCGTGCGGGCGAAATTGGGGTGAGGAGAGCGCAGTGAGCAGTGAGTGGTGAGTAGCGCAGAAGAAGACGTTGGGAAAGTGGAAGGGGACGAACCCGACCGTTGCAACGACACAGTCGAAGCGACTCGCTCGCTCGGTACAAGCGGGTGCGGCGCTCGGACGAACGCACCTCAGCGGCTAAAGCCGCGCTGAGTTTGCTGCGTTTGCGGCACGACTAAAAGTCGTGCCCTCCCGATGCCACCGAACCGGTCATCCTCCCGCTAGAGCGGGCAGGCAGAAGGATGACCCTACAAAACCCGCAACCTTAAGAACGAAGGTGCGGCGCCCTCGGAAAAATGGTGTTCCAATTTGCGTAGCGCCGCCACCTTGGCGGCTCCGAGCCGACAGGGAGCCGACGCTACGACTCAGTGGGATTTGGGTTGCAGGACGGCGGTGTTGCGCTCGTCGCTGGCGATGATGCGGTAGAACTTCTTGAGCGTGTCGAGCTGCGCGACGGGCACGGTTAGCGCTTTGACTTCGAAGCGGCGCGTGTAGACCAATTCATTGCCCTGGGCTTCGGTCTTGCTGTGGTAGCTGGCGAAGTCATAGTCCACGTCGACAGCCGGAGGCAGATCGCTGACCTCGTAGCCCGGCGGAATGGTAATTTCGAAGCTGTCGGAATCCAGCGCCGGTCCTTGAAATTCCACGGGATATTTCCGGGGTTCCTTGGTTTCGAGAAGAGCGCTGGAGCGGCTGCCGAGGACGCGCGGACGGACGAGGAGAAGATTGCCAGCGATTTTGGCGTAGTTGTCGGCGACGAGGGAGTAGTCGTAGAGAAAAGGCTGATCGGTGTGCTGGAGATTGGAGACGGTGGCGTGGGTGAGCCGAAAATTCGAAAGGGAATCGGATAAAACGCTCTCAATGGGTTTCACCTTGTCTTTTTCGGTAGCCGCGGAACGGAGCGCATAGCGTTCATACGCGGCGTGGTCGCCCATGCGAATTTCGTTGACGTCGCCGGTGAGAGTGCCGTTGGAGGCGAGGGTAAGCTTGCCGGTGCGCCGCGTGCCGCTCAGGGCAGGAGCCAGCTGGGGCAGTTCGATGAGCTTGCCGCCCGAATCGGTAACCAGCAGTCCATAGTTGGCCTGAAGCGCGCCGCGAAGATAGCCGAAGGGGGTCATCTCGTCGGTGGGATCGAAAATCAGCAGGCTGCCGAGAGTTTCGTGCTGATAGAGAGCTTTGAGGTCGGGGGAAGGCGTTTGCGGCGGCAGTTTGATGGCCAGGATGGCGTGATTGAACCAGTTGACGGCCGGCGTGCTGGAATTCACGGCGCCGCGATGGGTGTTGATGATGATGTAGTAGGAGTCCACGCCAATTTCTTTGAGCATGGTGCTGAGCAGCGTGGCTTTGTCTTTGCAGTCGCCGAAGTGGTGGGAGAAGACATCGGCGGCGGCGTGCGGCTGAAATCCGCCGATGCCCAGTTCGACGGCGACGTAGCGAATGTCGTCCTGAACGAATTTGGCGAGCGCCGCCATTTTTTTGGTGAGGTCGGTTTCGTTGGCGGTTAGCGCGGCGACTTTTTGTTTGATCTCGGAAGAACTGTCGCGGCGGCCGCGCACGAGGCCGGCTTCCCACAGCGCCATGTCGTTCCAGTTGTCGAAGCCCTTGTTTTGCACGCCGCCGGGAGCGAAGAAGGAGACAACCATCAAGCCGGCAACGGAGGGCCACGCGGGCATCTGGCGCTCGGTGCGGATGGCGTCTACGTTGTTGACCACCCACTGCCACTGGTTGTTGCCGATGGAGGCTTCCTTCACCGGCGTGTAGTTCAGGAATGTCGCTTTGTACTCCCAGCCGGCGGGAAGTTGTAGTGTGTAACGCGACTCGCGCACGGGGTCTTCTTCCTGAAAGCCCCATTCGTCCTGAAGGATGTACGGACGGTCTTCGTGCTCGATTTCGTAGCCGACAATGTTGCCGGGATCAGGCGCGGGAATTTTCAGAACTTTGGTGCGCACGTCGGAGGCGAGTTCGCCGTCCTCGACGCCGTAAAGGGCGGTTTCGACGACGTCTTTGTCTTTCACTTCGTAGTCTTTGCCCTGCGCGGGGATGCACCAGCCGTGAATGGCGGTGATGCGCGTTTCGGCG
>Ga0335078_10004055_pt1 | contig 21754 bp, 20 predicted proteins | sample Lox_Sample_32_FD_206711 | JGI IMG/M metagenome (GOLD analysis project Ga0335078, IMG submission 206711) | Soil microbial communities from Loxahatchee National Wildlife Refuge, Florida, United States - Lox_Sample_3.2 | ecosystem: Environmental > Terrestrial > Soil > Wetlands | place: USA...
GCCTGCCGCAGATTTACATGATGGAATCCGACGGCACCAACGTTCAGCGGGTTACGGATGAGGGCTATGCAGTCTCTCCCGCTTGGTCGCCAAATGGACAGTTCCTGGTGATTTCCTGGATTCGCCACTACGGCCCGGGCGCCCCCGGAGCTGAGGATTTGTACATCATGGATATTGCCAGCAAGCAATGGGTGCAGCTCACGCATGATGGTGGGCGCAACGATTTTCCCAGTTGGTCGCCAGACGGCCGACACATTGTTTTTCAGTCCAGCCGCTCCGGCAAAGAGGAGATCTGGACCATGCTGGCCGATGGCAGCAATCAAAAGCAATTGACTTTCAGTGGAAGCAACACCCAGCCCAACTGGAGCTGGCGATAAATCATGGGTTCCGACTGGTATTTCATCTACGCCCGGCCGAGAGCGGGCAGTAAGCCCGCGTTCGCCGGACCCCAGCCGCACCGGCGCTGGGCATACGATACCGCAGGGAGGAGAAAGTGAAGCAGCCAAGAGTGAAGTGGATTACGCTGATCGTTCTGTTGGGCGCCGTGATGATGCTGGGCGCCTGCAAAAAGAAAGTCGCACCCCCGCCTCCGCCGCCTCCGCCGCCCCCGGCAGCGCCGACGGCCTCACTCACAGCCAACCCCAACACGGTCGATAAGGGCCAGTCCACGACGCTGACGTGGCAGACCACGAACGCCACCGATGTAAGCATCACGGGCATTGGCGCAGTATCTGCCAATGGGTCGCAGAGCGTGACCCCGGCCGACTCGACTACTTATACCTTGACCGCCAAGGGTGATGGAGGAACGCAAACCGCCACGGCGCGCGTCACGGTGAACGCCCCCCCACCGCCCCCGACTCCTCCACCGTCGGCTACCGAAGAAGAGTTGTTCTCGCAAAACATCAAGGACATCTACTTCGACTACGACAAGAGCGACATCCGCGCTGACCAGCAGGCTTCGATGCAAAGCGACATCGAATTCCTCCGGCAGCACCCCAATATCAGCTTTATCGTGGAGGGACACTGCGACGAGCGCGGCTCCACGGAATACAACCTGGCCCTGGGCGACAGCCGCGCCAGTTCAGTCCGCAATGCGCTGGTGCAAGGCGGCGTCAGCGCTGATCGCATCAAGACGATCAGCTACGGCAAGGAAAAGCCCTTCTGCACCGAGTCGACCGAAGCCTGCTGGCAGCAGAACCGGCGTGGGCATTTTGTGTATCAGAAGTGATCTTGCATGGCGCCGGCGTTCCCTGCCGTCAAAGCGGAGCATGCCGGCGCTGGCCTCTTTATCGCATGGTCACGGCGAGACATGCCCGCCCGGAACGCGCTATTCTCGTCCGTGAAGCAAGATTCTGATATCTCTGGCCTTGTAGAAGACATTTAACCTCTTAGGAAACAACCATGAAATTCCTGCGAAATCCGATCTTCGTTTTGACTTTATTTTTCGGCTTCAGCCAAATGCCGTCGTGGGGCGCGAGCAAAGAAATGATCCAGCTGCAGACGTCAGTGGATGATCTGAAAGCCCAGATGACGCAAATGGCGCAGTCGTTCAATGAGCGCATGGGCGTGATGAAAAATCTGCTCGACCAGAACACCGACAGCATGAACAAGGCCGCTGCTGCCATTACCGATCTGCAAACCACACTGCAAAAACAGCAGAGCGACAGCACCAGCCACGTGGACCAGCTCTCCGGGCAGATCCAGGCGCTGAACGATACGCTGGATGAGCTGAAAGTCCGCCTGGGCCGGGTGAGCAAACAACTGGAAGACATGCAGGCAGCGCAGCAGAGCCTGGCCGCGCAGCAGGCCCAACAGGCGCAGCAACAGCAGCAGTTGGCGCAGGCCCCGCCCCCCGATGTTCTTTACGCCAACGCGTTGCGCGACTACCAGGGCGGAAAAAACGATCTGGCTACGCAGGAATTTTCCGACTACATCAAGTTCTATCCCAACACCGATCTGGCCGGAAACGCCTATTTCTACCTTGCCGATATCGAATACCGCCAGGGCAACTACGAAAAAGCCGCCGCGGATTACGATAAAGTCCTGCAAAACTTTCCCAGCGGCAACAAGGCTGCTTCGGCGCAGCTCAAGAAGGGCTACTCTTTAATTGAGCTGGGGCAGAAAGATGCCGGCGTGGCGGAACTGCGCCATCTCATTCAGCGTTATCCGCGTTCGCCCGAAGCTACGGAAGCGCGCGAAAGATTGCGCAAACTTGGGGTCTCGGCGACCGCCCCGCGGTCCGCAGAATGAGACCGCGGCGACGGTTCCCACTTTTGCCAGGCGGAATTTCGCGGTAGGCTGGGTGGTTGTACCGGCATTTCTGAAGGAGGCCCTCGACCGTGGCAAAGATTCCTGATGATCTGGTGGATGACCAGGACCGCGGCAAAGGCGCGGTCGAACCCGAAGATCTGGAAGCCCCTCCCAATACATCCATGCGTGGACAACTGGGACATCGCGATCAGGATCCGCTGCTGAAAGACGCCGACACCGATTTCCCCGAACCTGGCGAAAACCCCGAGCACTCGGGAGAGCCAGAGAAATAACCCACTGCCCTCACGATTGCCGTCCATGCCCCCAGCACTCAAGTAAAATCAGCTCCGAACAAAACCTCGACTACGCTGCCGAATATCGTCTCCAATGTCCCAGAGAGTCCACACTCGACCCGGGTCCTACACCAGTCGCAGATTTTTCTTTCTCTTTCTTTTTCTTCTGACACTGTTGATTTTGTATCCGTACGCCGAAGGAACCCGCTTCGGCTTTTACGGGATTCGTGTTGTGGGAAGCGCGGTAATCTTGCTCAGCGTTTATGCGGTGAGTTTCCGGCGCGGACTTCTCATTGCCGCGATCATTCTGGCAGTTCCAGCCTTTTACCTGAGAGGCATCTTGCCGCGGCTGAGCCCAACCACATTTTCCGTCCTCGCGCTGGTCATGACTCTGGCCTTTGATGTGTTTATTGTCGTGATCATCTTTCGCCGGGTTTTTGCGCGCGAAGAAGCCAATGCAGAAACTGTCTTCGGCGCGCTCTGCATTTACTTATTGGTCGGGTTCAGTTTTTCCAGCCTCTACGGAATGGTGAGCGTATTCCAGCCCAACTCGCTTTATCTCGATCCCCACGTCAACCTGCACCTGCATCCCAATCGCTTTGATTTTGTCTATTACAGTTTTGGCACCATGACTTCGCTCGGCGCGACTGGAATCACTCCCGTTTCCGACGAGGCGCGCTCTCTGACCATTCTGGAGGCCATTCTGGGAGTTCTATACCTCGCGGTCCTGATCGCGCGTCTTATGGGCGCTTATCGCCCGGGTTCCCGCAGCCAGGACCATCCGCAGCCGCCGTCGCCCTCGCGCTAGCAAGCACTTCCCGCTTGTCAGCGGCACGCCGGACGTAGTAGCCTTGGCTCCCGTTCTCAAACGGATGGAGTTCACTATGTCAGAAATTCAGGCCAACACCTGCGCGCACATCCCCTGCAGCTGTACGGTTCCCGCCGGCGAAAAATATTGCAGCGAATCCTGTGAAGACGCAGGCGCTGGTGACGTGGAAATTGCCTGCGAATGCGGCCATGCAGGCTGCGCCATGAATGCCGTGGAAGAAAACATAGCCTGAACGCTCGTTACCTCCCGGCAAATAGCGATTGCTCAGACACTCGTCCCGGCAAAGTGGTTGTAGACCCAGGCAAACACCGCGCCCCCGATGAAGCCATCGACCGCCCCGTAGAGCGTCCCGACGATGACATCTGCAAGGCTGCGCGTGGCGTGGTAGCCGGGATAGACCGACGACATCACCTGGAGGAATTGCTGGCCATAGCTGGCCCAGATCAAATTGCCCAGGCCCATCACCAGCATCGCCAGCCCCCACAGGATGGCCGATACCAAAGCCAGACCTTTTACGCTGAATTTCATGACCGACCTCCTTTGGTTAGGCATTGAATGGGGAAGACCAGCCTACCTCATCCATCTTAACGCTCCAGGGAGCAGCAGCCGGGCGCCCGTCCTTGTCCGTGCGCTTTTGGCACGGACCGGGCGGGGACTTTCGAACGCTCCACCGACGCCTCATGCTTGTCATCCGAGGGTATTCAGGCCCGAAACCTGCCCTGAGCACAGTCGAAGGGAATCTGCTGTCTCAAACACCGCGTGAACGCAACTCGGGCGGGCCACGTTCGGAAGCAGGAGCACCTCAGCCCGCAAATCCCAGCAGTGCCATCAGACGGCCGCGCACCGCCTGCATCACTCCCGGCGGCGCCTTCTCCACGAATTGCGCCCGGCGCGCCCGCCAGTCAAGACTCTTCACCTGGTCCGACAAGATTGCGCCGGTGGTGACAATTCCCGGCGGTAGCAAGACCTCAAACGGATATCCCTTCACCTGGTTCGTGGTGGGAACTACGATGGCTAAACTCGATTTTCCGTTATAGCTCTTGGGCGAGAGCACCAGGGCACGCCGCCAGCCGGCTTGCTCGTGCCCGGTCTGCGGATTGAAGTCCACTTTGATCAGATCGCCCGCGTCAGGAACGTAGGCCATCACCACACCTCGTTACCTTGCGGCTTGCCCCAGTCTTCAGCTTTGTGGCGATTCTTCGGAGTGATCCGCGAGACGAGTTGAGTCAGCGTCGGGATCGTTTGCGCCGGCTCCAACGCAATCCTTCCATCTTCCACGCGGACGATCAATTCATCGCCTTCTTTGACCTGTGCCTGCTCGAGCACCGCCTTGGGCAGGCGCACTCCCTGGCTGTTTCCCCATTTCGTAACCTGGATGCGACTTCCAGCGGTCCGCATGGCGCCTCTCTCTATGTATATACAAGTGTATATCCCAGGGCTAGTGCGGTCAAGTCCCGAAGGGACGAGATAGATTAGCCCAGGCGGGAGGGCGGCGGATCCGGCCTTGCGTTCCCTGCAAAGGCGGCGGTAGACGCGCATACTCAACTCAGGCTACCCGCGGAGGGACCTGGGCTGCTTAGCGTGTTCTATCTCAGCTCGCCCTCCTTTTCTCTCAGAAAAGATCTCAACTCGGGTACGGAGGTTGCCTCCCCGATCATTACCTGAACGGTGTCATAGAATTGCTGTAGCACTAAAGAAGAAGCCTCTTCGTCTGAGAGGCCCTTTTGCGTACCGTCGGGCAGCGTAACAGTAGCTGAACAACAAACGCGTGTGGAAGGATGACCTAGGCCCGTAATGACGGTTTGAACCCACTCCGGAATTAGTCGCATCTTCCACACAACAATACCCACCACCTTGTTTTCCGACGCAACCAGCAGCGAACCCCCTGAATTCCCTGGGTTGAACGCCCCATTGACCACTAGATGCTTTACAGCCGCTCGACCGATGTGAACTTCGTTATAACCGGCAACATAACCCACGCTGAGTAGCGGGGCCGGCCCGTTATAAATCAATGGAAAGCCCCACGTTGTGACCGTGGTGCCAACCTTGGGGGAGACATCCAACCCTAACTCCAAGCCCCCCTCAAGTTTTTGTGCCGGACGCAGCAAGGCCAGGTCACGATTAGGGTCGGTGATCACCTTCGAAAAAGTAACTCGCTCACCCATCGTCGACGTGGCCCACAGGTCGCCGCTGCCGCATCCATCGACCACGTGATTGTCCGTCACCATCGTTCCGCTGGTGAGCAAAAAGGCGGTGCCTTTCTTGTCCGTCTTTGGGCAGACCAACAGGTAGACCGACTTGATCGCATTCCGCTGAGCAGGCCCCGCCGCGTTTAGAACCCACTGGGTCGAAACGGGCACTTCGCCCTTCTTGTCGCCAGGCTGGGCCTGCCCGAAAGTTGTTCCGACAGCCACTACGACAACGAGAGCGACCATCCATCGCGTCCTGAATCCTTCCATCGCAACTCCCTCCCCACGAGGAACGTCGGCCGGCGAAGGCCTTGCAAGAAGCATTCTAAGCAGGATTAGCCTCCTGGACCGTAAATACCTCCTCCACCAAACCGCGCGGTTTGGCGCAACTCCCACCACCCAATTACTTGATATATTATTGTACGTACAATGATATACCGACAAAATGTTCCACGTGGAACACTTTGCACTATGTTCCATGTGGAACATTCAGAAAGAACGCCCTAGCGCAGCTCTTCCATCACCTGTTCGAGCACTTCCCTGCCCGGGCGCACTACCGATTCCGGCAGGGTGGCCAGGGGCTCGTCGGTCATGTTGAGCAGGTCAATAAACGTGGGCGCTTTGGGATTGACGTAGAACACTCCCGTCAGCACCTCATTGTTTTCGTGCGCTTCATTCAGGCGGGTGATGGCGCGCACGCGGTCGGTGGGATCGTAATCTTCTTCCAGCTTGCGCAGGCGCAAGCGCGAGCCGTCGTGCATGGTCACTTCAACGGTTGAGCCGGCGTCGTATTCAATGTTTATATCCTCGAACGCCGGCACAAAGCTGACTTCCTGCAACGGCTCGTCGTGGTCCTTCATGAATTTGTACGACTTGGTCGAGCCTTCATGATCGTTGAAGGTGACGCAGGGCGAAACCACATCGAGCATCACCGTGCCCTTGTGCGCGATGGCAGCTTTCAGCATGGCATGCAGTTGCTTTTTGTCGCCGGAAAATGAGCGGCCGACGAAGGTCGCGCCCAGAGTCACGGCCAGAGCGCAGGTGTCGATTGGCGGCAGATCGTTGATCACACCGGTCTTGAGCTTCGAGCCAAGATCGGCGGTCGCGGAGAATTGGCCCTTGGTCAAGCCATACACGCCGTTGTCTTCGATGATGTAAATCAGCGGCAGATTGCGCCGCATGAGATGCACGAACTGGCCGATGCCGATGGAGGCGGTGTCGCCGTCGCCGCTGACGCCCAGCGCGATTAGATCGCGATTGGCCAACAACGCGCCGCTCGCCACGGAAGGCATGCGGCCATGCACGGAGTTGAAGCTGTGCGAACGGTTCATGAAATACGCCGGGCTTTTGGAGGAGCAGCCGATGCCGCTCAACTTGGCCACGCGCTCGGGCTTGACGCCCATTTCAAACATCGTGTCGATAATGCGTTCAGAAATCGCGTTGTGGCCGCAGCCGGCGCACAGAGTGGTCTTGCCGCCACGATAATCCGTGACAGTAAGGCCGATGCGGTTGGTTTTGGGCGGCGGTGTAGTTGTAGCGGCCATTTACTTGCCCTCCATGCTCATCAGTTCGTCGGTGACCGAGCGCGCGTCCATGGGCAACCCGTGGATGTGGGCGATGCTGCGCAGACGCGTCACCAGGGATGGTTCGATATCGAGTTTGAGCAGGCTGAGCATCTGCGCATCGCGGTTCTGCTCGACCAGATAGACGCGGTCGTGCTGCTTCACAAACTCATGCACCTCGCGCGTGAAGGGATAGGCCTTCAGGCGCAGGTAGTCGGTCTCGATGCTGTACTCCTTGCGCAGCTGATCGCGGCTTTCAAGGATGGCCCAGTGTGATGTGCCGTAGGCGATGATGCCGATCTTCGATTTGCCGTTGGCGACAATTTCAGGGCGAGGCACGAAGGAACGCGCGGTTTCAAACTTGCGGTTGAGGCGCTCCATGTTGCGCTCGAAGTCGTCGGGCCGCTCGCTGTAACCGGATTTTTCGTTGTGTCCGCTGCCACGCGCAAAATATGCGGCCGCCGGATGGTCGGTGCCGGGCAGGGTCCGGTAACCGATGCCGTCGCCGTCCACGTCCTTATAGCGAGCGAAACCGCCCAGGCGATCAAGATCTTCTTTGCTTAAAACCTTGCCGCGATTGATCGGCTTGTCGGGATAAGTGAATGGGTCAGCCATCCAGTTGTTCATGCCGAGGTCGAGATCGGACATGACGAACACCAGCGTCTGAAACTGTTCGGCAAGATTGAACGCATCCTGCGCCATGCTGAAGCACTCTTCCGCAGAGCATGGAATCAGGAGAATGTGTTTGGTATCGCCGTGGGAAAGAAATGCAGTGGAGAGAATATCGCCCTGCGAAGTCCGCGTGGGCAGACCGGTGGAAGGCCCGACGCGCTGGATGTCCCAGATGACGCCGGGAACTTCGGTGTAGTAAGCCAGGCCGGAAAATTCCGCCATCAGTGAGATGCCCGGACCCGCGGTGGCGGTCATGGCACGGGCGCCGGCCCAGCCCGCGCCGATCACCATGCCGATGGCGGCCAGCTCGTCTTCTGCCTGAACGATCGCGAATGTCGCCTTGCCGTCGGGGCCGACGCGGAAGCGCTTCATATATTCGATCGTGCTCTCGGGCAGAGATGAGGAAGGCGTAATCGGGTACCAACTCACCACGGTCACGCCGGCAAACATGCAACCCAGCGCGGCCGCCGAGTTGCCATCGATAATGATCTTGCCTTTGGTCTTATCCATGCGCTGGATGAAGTAGGGATCGCGCTTGGGCAAACTTGCCGCGGCGTAATAGTATCCCGCTTGCACCGCCGCCATGTTGAGATTGGCCGCCTTCGCCTTCTTGGCAAACTGCTTGCGAATGGCCTTTTCGATTTCGGCCATGTCAATTTCAAGCAGCTTGGCCAGAACGCCGACGTAAATCATGTTCTTGACCAGCTTGCGCAGCTTGGCTTCAGGACAGACGGGCGCGACCAGCTTGTCATAAGGGACGGAATAAAAAATAAGATCAGAACGAAGATTGCTGAGGTTCAGCGGCTCATCGTAAAGAACGCCGGCGCCGGGCGAAAGCGACATGACATCTTCGTGCGCGGTTTCGGCATTCATCGCTACCAGAAAATCGATTTCCTTCTTGCGGGCGATGTAGCCGTCCTTATTGGCGCGAATGGTATACCAGGTGGGAAGGCCGGCGATGTTCGAGGGGAAAAGATTTTTGCCTGAAACCGGAACCCCCATTTGAAAAATTCCGCGCAGCAAAACTGTGTTGGAACTCTGCGATCCCGAACCGTTCACCGTCGCAACCTGAATACTCATGTTGTTGACGACGCGCTTGGGTCCCACCTCGTCCGGGGCGTGGTGGAACGCTACATCTGTGGTGGCCATGCTGGAACCTTCCTTTGATAGGAGCGGGATTGGCCGCTCGGTGTGACATGAAGTGACAACACTAACCATTAATTATACGGCAAAGATTCGGGCGTGAGCGGCCGGGGCCGATCACCAAGGTATCTGGGTGGGAACTATCCGTTCGGGTATCGTGAGGCGGTTCTTTACGCCGGTGTCAGACGTCCGCGCGGAAGAACTGGGCCATGTGGCGGAACTTTTTATATCGTGATACGACCAATTCTGCGACCGGCTGCTTTTTCAATTCGGTGAGATGCTGGTGCAAGGCAGAAGCAAGAAGCGCGGCTGCGGCTTCGTGGTCCAAATGCGCACCACCTTCGGGTTCGGGGATGACGCCATCGATGCATCCCAACTGCTGCAAGTCGGGAGCGGTAAGGTGCAAAGCCTCGGCGGCCAGTTCTTTCTTGCTGGCATCGCGCCACATGATAGAAGCGCAGCCTTCGGGCGAGATGACGGAATAAATGGCGTTTTCCATCATCAGCACGCGATCGGCGACGGCAATGGCCAGTGCGCCGCCGCTGCCGCCTTCCCCGGTGATGGCGGTCACGACGGGGACACGAAGCCGGGCCATTTCCCGCAAATTTCTGGCGATGGCTTCGGCCTGGCCGCGTTCCTCCGCGCCCACGCCAGGATTCGCGCCCGTTACATCGACCAGCGTGATGATGGGGCGGGAGAATTTCTCCGCCATTTTCATGACGCGCAGGGCTTTGCGATAGCCCTCGGGATTGGGCAGACCGAAGTTGCGAAAAACTTTCTGCTTGGTGTCGCGGCCTTTTTCCGTGCCCAGAACCATGACATCTTCACCGTGGAAGCGGGCGATTCCGGCAACGATCGCAGGATCATCTCCGAAGCTGCGGTCGCCGTGAATTTCGCTCCAATCGGTGAAAATGCGCTCGACATAGTCGAGCATGTGAGGGCGCTGGGGATGGCGCGCCAGCTCGGTTCTTTCCCAGGGACTGAGATTACGGCTGATCTGCTGGCGCAACGATTCAACCCGGTCGTGAAGCTGCTGAATCTCGCGGCGCGTGCCATCGTCCTGACCGGCGAGAGACTGGAGCTTGCCGATTTGCTTTTCGATTTGTTCCAGCTCTTGCTGCGCCCGGGAGTCCATCTTTACGCCGTTACCGTTCCTCGAAGCCCAGCGGGCCTCGACCATGGAGAGCAGAAACTCCGTGCCGGTGACCACCAGTTGGGCACCGTTCAAATCCCCTGTTCGGCCGCCAGGAACTCTATGAATAGAAACCCTCATCCGCCGCGAAACTCAGTCGCCGCAAAACCTAGTCGATGACGCGAACCGCGCCGCGACCGCACAATGCTTCAACGCGTGCCATAAAATGGCGATCCGGCAGCACATTATAGCCTTCGGCTTCCATCACCACCATGAAATCGCCCTTACGTTCCAAGTCAAATAATACCTTGGCCTCGCCCTTGCGCTCGGCGCAAAGGGAATAAAGCGCGTCGATGGTGGTTTCGCTGGCGCTTTCCAAAGGAATGCGCACGCGCAGGGAACGGGGCAAAGGAACTTTGGCTTCTTCGAGCGGAGTGATCTCATTGACGGTGAGCTTGGGATTTGCGCCCTCCTCGATGCGCACGCCGCCGCGAATCAGTACGGGAACTTCGAGCTTCACTTTTTCCTGCAGTTTGCGGTAGGCCTCAGGAAAAACCAGCAGATCGACCGAGCCGGTCATATCTTCCAGCGAGCCTTGAGCGTAAAACTCGCCGCGCTTCGATTTCAGCACGCGAACGTTGGTGATCAGGCCCGCAGTCGTGATGCTTTCGTCTTTTCCGGTGGAAGATTTCATCGCGATGATTTCTTCGGTCTTGAGCGCGCGCAGGTCGTCCAGCTTCTCGCGGAAACGTTCAAGCGGATGTCCCGTGATGAAGAAGCCGAGGATTTCTTTTTCGAAAGCCAGGCGCTGATGCTCATCCCAATCGGGCGTGGAGGGAAGCTGGTCGCCGCTGGCTTGTACTTCTTCCTGCTGGAAGACGCCAAATAAGCCGTGCTGGCCGGATTCGGCGTCGCGCTGGGTTTTTTGCGCGCGCTCGATGGCGCGGTCGAGCGCCGCCATAAGCGGGGCACGGCGGCCCAATGCGTCCATGGCGCCACTTTTAATCAGCGACTCGAGCACGCGCTTGTTGAGCAGACGCAGGTCGATGTTTTCGCAGAACTCGAAAACGGAAGAGAACTTGCCGAGTTTTTTCCGCGCCACGACGATGGAATCGATGGCGTTGCCGCCCACATTCTTGACGGCTGCCAGGCCGAAGCGAATGGCGCCGCCGTGGGGAGTGAAGTTGGCGTCGGAGACGTTGATGTCGGGAGGTTCGACTCCAATACCCATCTCGCGGCACTCGTTGATGTACTTGACCACATCGTCGGTACTGCCGGTGACAGAAGTGAGGAGCGCGGCCATGAACTCCACCGGATAATGCGTCTTCAAATAGGCCGTGTGATAAGCCAACAGTGCGTAGGCTGCGGAGTGAGACTTGTTGAAGCCGTAGCCCGCGAACTGGGCCATGAGATCGAAGATTTTTTCGATCTTGCGCGGCGGGTACGAACGCTGCACCGCCCCACTGACAAAGCGTTCACGCTGCTGCGCCATCTCCTCGGGCTTTTTCTTGCCCATAGCGCGGCGGAGCAGATCGGCCTCGCCGAGCGAGTAGCCGGCAAGGCGATTGGCGATCTGCATGACCTGTTCCTGATAGACGATAACGCCGAGTGTTTCTTCGAGGATTTCCTTCAGCTCGGGAAGCTCGTATTCGATTTTCTTGCGACCGTGTTTGCGGTCGATGAAGTCATCGATCATGCCGCCCTGGATCGGCCCCGGGCGATAGAGGGCGTTCAAAGCCGTGAGGTCTTCGATGGAATTCGGCTGATAGCGGCGCAACACGTCGCGCATGCCGTGCGATTCAAACTGGAATACTCCGGAGGTCAGGCCCTTGTGAAAGACCTTCTCGTAAGTTTCGTGATCCTCGAGAGGAATCGCTTCCAACGTGAGTTGCTGGCTTCGAGTCTGAGCAATCAGCTTCAGCGTGTCTTCGAGGATGGTGAGCGTGGTCAGGCCGAGAAAATCCATCTTGAGCAGGCCCATTTTTTCGATGGCGACCATGTCGAAGGCGGTGACGATTTCGTCGTTCTTGGTTTTGTGCAGGGGCACAAGTTCGATCAGCGGACGGGGCGAAATCACGACGCCAGCCGCGTGAACGCCCGCGTTGCGCACGAGACCCTCGAGCTTTTTCGCGGTCTCGAGCAGATCGTGAACCTGCTTGTCGCTTTCGCTGGCCTGGCGCAGGGCGGGAGATTCCTCCAGCGCTTTTTCGAGCGTGATGTTCAGTTGGTTGGGCACCATCTTGGCGATGCGGTCGACATCGCTGTAGGGAATTTCCATAGCGCGGCCAACGTCTTTGATCGCGGCCTTGGCCTGCATGGTGCCGAAGGTGATGATCTGCGCGACATTTTCGCGGCCGTATTTGCTGGTCACATACTGAATCACCTGATCGCGACCGCGCATGCAGAAGTCGATGTCGATATCGGGCAAGGAAACGCGCTCAGGATTGAGGAAGCGCTCAAAGAGCAACTGATGTTGCAACGGATCGAGGTCGGTGATGCCCATCGAGTAAGAAACGAGCGAGCCGGCGGCTGAACCGCGGCCCGGCCCGACGGGAATACGGTGCTCCTTCGCGTAACGGATAAAATCCCATACGATAAGGAAATAACCGGAAAAGCTCATCTGCTGGATGATCTCGATTTCCCGTTTCAACCGCTGCTCGTATTCGCTGAGATCGTGCTTGAGCCGGCCCTGGCGTTGCTGTTCCCGCAGCGCTTCCATGCGGCGACCGAAACCTTCGCGGGTTATCTGCCCGAAATAGCTGTCGAGGGTGAAGCCCGCGGGCACGTCGAAATGCGGAAAGGGATTGCCAACTTTTTCCAGGCGCAAATTGCAGCGCTCGGCGATGGCCAGGGTTCGGCTAAGAACATTGGGTGAATCCTTGAAGACCTTGGCCATTTGGGCATGGCTTTTCACATAAAAGTCGGTGCCCTGAAACTTCATGCGGTTGACGTCGGTAATGGACTTGCCGGTTTGAATGCAGACCATCACGTCCTGCGCGTGGGCATCGTCCTCGCAGAGATAGTGACTGTCATTGGTCGCGACGAGGGGCAGGCCGAGATCTTTTTCCAGGCGAAAAAGATTGGGATGAATGCGGTGTTCCATCTCCAAGCCCTGGTCCTGAATCTCGAGGTAAAAGTTTTCTTTGCCGAAGATATCGCCGTAGAGCGCGGCAGCGGCGCGGGCGGCTTCGTATTTATCTTCCATGAGCCGCTCGGCCACTTCGCCCTTCAGGCATCCGGAAAGGCCGATCAATCCTTTGGAATGGTCGGCAAGGAATTTCTTGCTCACGCGAGGCTTGTAATAAAAGCCGTGCAGCGAAGCCTCCGAGGTGATTTTGACCAGATTGCGATAGCCTTCTTCGTTTTCCGCCAGCACCAGCAGATGGTTGTATGTGTCGCCATCGGGCGGAGTGCGCTCGATGTTGTGATCTTCCTTCTTGCAGATGTAAAGCTCGCAGCCAACGATCGGCTTGACGCCGGCTTTGTGAGCCGCGTTCACAAAATGGACGGCGCCAAAAATATTGCCGTGGTCGGTCATGGCGACGGCGGGCATGTTCAGCTCTTTCACGCGCTGAACGAGCTTTTCCACGTCGCAAGCGCCATCGAGCATGGAGTAATCGGTATGGAGATGGAGGTGAACGAATTGGGACATGGGCTCTCTAGTTAGATTTTACGTTGAGGCCATTCTAGCGGGAAGTGGCGGCGCCATAGCTGCGGAGTTATCCACATGGATAGGAAAACCGGGCCTTACGCAGGTGACGGCTATTGCGCTAATTCCGGAACGACGAAAGGCACACCATGCGCATCGTTCGCCTTGACGGTGGCGTCGATGTCAATGGAGGAAAGAGGGATTTTCACCGCGCGCAGCTCGGTAAAGACCCAGAGAGTTTCGCCGACGACAGCATAGTTCTGAACTTCCTGGGTGTGCTTGTCGTTGAAAACCAGGATGGTGGGCTCGTGGGTTTCAGGCTTGGCAGGTGCCTGAGTTTGGGCCGCGCGGGCCTCACGTTCGTCCCTCAAGCGGTCAACTTCGTCTTCCAGGCGATCAATTTCTGCCTGCTGGGCGGTGTTTTCAGCCGCGTAGTCGTCTTGGTATTGGGCAGGATAAGGATTCGTGTTCGAATCCATCACTGAAGAATATCCGTAGTCCCAGGGATACCAGGAATCGTAGTAAGGGTATCCGTATCCGTAACCGTATCCGTAATACCAGGGCCAGCCGACAAAATAGAAGCGGCGGCGATTGAATCTGTTATTGAAACCGGAACGAAAGTGAACGCCGTTGCCCCAGGAGTTGCCCGTACCGGACCAGTGGCTGGTCATTGCGGGACCGTGGGTGGAAAATCCCGCGTGGGGCGCGCCACCACCGGCGTGTCCCATCCCACCGCCGCCGGCATGGCCTCCGCCTCGCTGTGCCCACATGCAAGGAGCGAGTACCAAACCAGCCAGCGCGATGAGCCAGAGGCCGCGCACGCCTTGATTATAGCGCTATTTGGCGGGTCTTCAATTGTCAAATTTTCGTCCGGAGTGAGTAGTTTCGCTCGGGCGGGGCATACTTCGGCGGTGTTTGTTATCGCAATGTTTTGCCATTAGGCCAGCGATGAAACGCGTCATCAGTAAATCTCCGATTTACCTTTTCTTCTTTTTTGTTTTGGGCGCAGGCTTAGTGCGCTTAGCTGGTTTTGCCGCGGTCTTTGGCTCAGGTTTCGGAGGAGCAGACTTCGCCGCTTCCGCTTTCGCCTGGATGGGAGCCCTCGGCGCAGCCTCTTTTTTCCCCTTCTTGCCGGGCGCCGACGGGGCGGGAACGGCGGCAGCCGGGGCCGCGGCTTTGGCACCGCGTCCACGCTTGGGAGGGGGCGGCGGTGGAGGCGGTGGAGGCGGCGCAAGCGGCTTCAGGAACTTCAACGTTTCGGTGCGAGAGCGCAGTTTGCCATCGAGCAGCAACATGAAAACGTCGTGCGCAATCTTGGGATATTCCGCCATTTGCGGCGTGATATGCAGCTCGATCATCTCGGGCAACGGAACCTTCTGCTGCACTTGCCGCCACTTGGTGAAGAAATTCCTGATCTTCTGCACGACTGCCTGCTGGCGCGCAGTCACGGCAAGATACAGAATCATCTCCGGCCGGGCTTCAGAAAGCAGTTTCCAAGTACGCGAGGGAGTGGCCGCTTCTTTTCCGGTAAGGCGCTTGGCCAGTTCCTTGGCGTTGTCTTGCAGATCGCGCCAGGCTTCAACCAGATCCTTCCGCGGGATCATCCGGCGCATCTCGGCGATGTCTTTATCGCTGAGCCGTGAGGTTAGGAACTCCATAACTGCCGGAGCCGGATCAGGCGTATAGCCCAGCTCGTTCATCTGCTGGCGGGTCTTGAGCAGCTGGCCTAGGCTGACCGCATCCACTTTGGCCGACGTCCAATGCTCGTTGAGAACCTTGAGCCAACCTTCTTTTTCGAGCACCTTCAAAATATGCAGCGGATCGTCTTCGTAGGCGAGTTGTTCGATCTCGTGTCCGATGGCCTTGTTGGTGATGTATTCGATGTAATTGTTTTCTTTGGCTGACTCAAAGCGGGCCTGGGTGCGTTCTTCGAGAGGCCAGTGGAAGCGCGCGGCAAAGCGGCTGGCGCGGATCAGGCGCGACGGGTCTTCCACAAAGGCATAGTTGTGCAGGATGCGAATCAGCTTGGCTTCGATATCGGCCGCGCCGTTGAAGGGATCCATCAGCAGTCCGCGGGAACCAGGGTTCAACGACAACGCCATGGCGTTGACCGTGAAATCGCGGCGGCGCAGGTCTTCGATGATGGTGGCAGGAGAAACGATTGGCGGCTTGCCCGCTTTTTCATAGCGTTCCGTGCGTGCCATGCTGATTTCCGCCCGCACGTTTCCCGGCAGGGAGAGATGCAGGGTCTTAAAGTCATCATCGAGGCCGGCAACTTTCGCGCCCGCCCGCTCCAGCTCTTTTTGCAACTTGAAAGGACTGCCCTGGACGGTGAAATCGAGGTCGCGAATACTAAAGCCGCTGATGATGTCACGAACCGCGCCCCCGGTAAGATAGAGATTCAGCCCGGCGGTGCGAGCGGCATCTTGTACCAGCAGGACGCCGCGTTGCTGGTCCGGCGTCAGCCGGATTTCCATGGTGTAGATGTAATCAGCCATTCGTACAGGCGCGGTTTCTTCCGCGTCCCGGCCGGACCAAGCGGGAGTTTTCCACAGGAGAACTTTCCCGGGAGGGCAAAAGTTCCCCTGGCGTCCCCACGTAAGTGGTTCTTCCGAAAAGACTTATTATTATGGAAATCGGACGCGACAAGCTAGGAGAAAATATCACAACGTTTACAATTTGGCTACTGTGAACATAGAGTCCACCCCTTTTCTGCAACAAGATGCGAGAATCACGGTGCGGCCGGGCCGGACCACCCGGAATTTATGCCCTCCACTCACAAGAAAGTTGTAGTTCGCAAAACAGACCGGGATTCGATCAACGGCTATGTGGCCCCGGCGAATTTTGTGCGTGAAGGCAAGCTCGAACTGCTGAACACGGCCGGCAATGTCGTCGCCATCGAGTTGAAGGACATCAAGGGTGTGTATTTTGTGCGCGAGTTTGGCGAGTCGGAGCCCATAAGCCGCAAGACCTTTACCAGCCGTCCGCGGACCGAAGGGCTTTGGGTGCGTCTGAAATTCAAAGACAACGAAGTGCTGGAAGGCATGATGCCGAATGATCTCAGCATCTCTACACCGGAGGGTTTCTTGATTAATCCTCCGGATTTGCGAGCGAACACGCAGCGGATTTTCGTGCCCAGAAGCGCGCTGGAGTCTCTGACGGTGCTGGCGGTGATCGGAGCCACGCGGCGCAGGCGCAGAGGGCTGCCGACGGATACGAGGCAAGTGCAGTTGTTTGGGGAATCGTAAGTCTCCCTTCCATTCTCTAGAGAAAACCACAGAGGGCGCAGAGGAACCCCGACTCGCTTATTTTCAGCCGAAAATGCTAAATTAGGTTTCGCTAGTTGACCCCGATGACCGAACCCGAAAACTCCGATCTGAATCTGCTGATGGCTCCGAGCTGGAATCGCGGACTGTTCCGGCGGTTAGCTGCACAATTGCGGGATCGAATTGCTCCGGAGAAGTTGCCGCCGCTGCAGCTTACATCCCGTCCGGTCGATGTGGGCATGCTGGTTGGAGATGTGCTCAGCCTGCCGTGGTACCGCACGGTTTTTACCAATCTCGGAAACGTCATCACGCCGGAGACACTACCGCCGCTCGAGTTGGAATCTCGCCCGGTGGATGTCGGGGAGCTGGTCAGCGACCAGCTAAGCCACCTGTGGTGGAGTTCCCTGCTCCGTGGCGTCACGGACCGGCTTGTTCCCGAGCATCTGCCGGCTTTGGATCTGACTTCCAAGCCGGTTGAAGTTGACCTGAATTCTGGCTCGATCCAAATCGCGCGTTGGTCTTCTCTGATCTCGTTGCCGCGAGTGCCTTACGGCGAGCGGCGGACCGTGCTCGCGCCGCCCCACCGCCCGCTTGCTCCGGTGCTCGCTCCTGCGCCCCAGTTTGCCGCGGCCGGTGGCGGCGCGCCGTTCCAGCCGGATACAACGCCAGTCCACGTTCATCACAATCGCTTGCAGAAATCCATCACGCGTTCACGAGTGCGGGAGGCGGTCCTCATCGCGGTTGCTCTGGCGGAAGGAACCTACCTGATTCTTGCAGCGCTCGGGGTGATCTGAGCGCGCTCGCCAAATCCCCACAGCATTCCATTACAATTCCCACGACGTTCATCCCTAAACTATGAAACTTGGTGAAATTGCTTCAGCCATCGGCGCGCGCCTTGAAAATGCTTCGCCCACGACGGAAATCACAGGTATCGCGGGAATTGAAAACGCTCACTCCGGGCAACTGACTTTTGTGGCCAATCCCAAATATGCGGCGGCGGCACGGACCACCAAGGCGTCAGCGGTCATTGTGGAAGAGGATTTCCCGGCTATCTCGGCGGGAATGCTGCGCTCGAAGAATCCTTATCTGGCTTTCGCCCAGGCGCTGGCGATGTTTTATCAGCCGCCAAAATATGCAGCAGGAATTCACCGCACAGCCGTGATCGATGCTTCGGCTCGAATCGGCGAGGGCGTCCATATCGGCCCATATGTGGTAATCGATGAAAATGTAGAAATCGGCCGGAACGCGGTGTTGCTCTCGCACGTGGTTATTTATCGGGGAGCGAAAATCGGCGACAACTTCTTCGCCCACACGCACGCCGTGGTGCGGGAAAATTGCCGCGTGGGAAACAATGTGATTCTGCAGAATGGCGCAATTATCGGCGCGGATGGATTTGGTTTTGCGAAAGATAATTCCGGGCACTGGCATAAAATCGTGCAGCCAGAACCAGTGGTTCTGGAAGATGAGGTTGAAGTGCAGGCCAACTCCTGTGTGGACCGTGCCAGCGTGGGTGGAACGCACATCGGGCGTGGGGTGAAAATCGACAACCTGGTGCAGGTGGGGCATGGATCGCAAGTAGGCGATGATTCTCTCCTGGCTGCGCAGGTTGGGCTCGCGGGATCAACTGAAATTGGCGAGAAGGTGATTCTGACGGGACAGGTCGGAGTGGTGGGCCATTGCAAGGTCGGCGACGGCGCGATTGTCACGCCGCAAAGCGGTGTGGCAGGAGACATTCCGGCCGGAGCGATTGTCAGCGGATCGCCGGCGGTGAATCATCGGCTCTGGCTCAAGTATTCAGCTTTGCTAAGCAAGCTGCCAGAAATGGCACGGGCGTTGCGGGTCAGGGCAAGCAAAGATTGAAGGCTGCCTTAGCGCGGTTGAGCGCCATCAAGGCAATGAGCGGCCTCGCGATATTCCACTGGCAGTCCGCCGCTGATCACTGTTCTGACTTTTTCCATCAGAGCATCGCGGTCGCCGAAGTCTTGCGGCTCGATGGGTGCGTGGAAAATGACGGTGACTGTGCCGGCTTTGAGCGCGAAGCGTCCCTTGGGCATTAAAGAATGCGAGCCTACAATAGTCACGGGCACAACCGGCACGCCGCACTCCATAGCCAGATAGAATGGGCCCTTTTTGAAAGGCATCAATTTGCCATCGGCCGAGCGGTGACCTTCGACGTAGATGGTCATGTTGATGCCCCGTTGCAAGACTTCCGCTGCCTCGCGGACGGCGGCGATTCCGGCATCGCGATTTCCCCGGTCGACGGGAACGAGAGAAGCCATGCGCATCGCCTTGCCTAAAATCGGATAACGGAACAATTCTTTTTTCACCAAGACTGACGTGCGCCGCGGGATGAGCGGAATCAGAATTGGCGGATCAAGATTCGACGCATGGTTGGACATAAAAATATAGGTACCAGTCTGATCGAGCTTATCGAGGCCGACCACTTGCACCCGCACGCCAGCGAAGCGAACCCCGCTCCAGGCGATCCAGCATCCGAAGCGATAGAGAAAATCGACGTTGCCCACGATAAAAGTCCAGGGGAAGGCGATTAAGGCGGCAATCGGCGTCCACGCGATCCAATAGCCCAACATCAGGAGGGTGCGAATCACTGCCTGCCCTCTCCTTCTGCTTGCGTTTCGCCTTTGAGCCAGGCGTCGCGGCGAGCTTTCTGTTGCGGCGTGATATTGTCCACGTCTTCGAGGCCCAGCTCGACTTCATCCCGCTGCCGCAGTTTCCAATGAAGTTCGTGTTCGCCTCCGGCGGCACGAACTTTCAGGCGCAACGTGCTGCCGATGGCAAGTTCTGCCAGTTTAGTTTCGAAATCCGTACTCGCCGACTGGCCATTGATCTCGAGAATGGAGTCGCCTTGCTGTAGTCCGGCGCGCGCCGCCTCGCCATGCGGATCAGTCCAAATTACGACTGGAGGCGCATCGAAGATGCGGGTTGCCGTAAATCCATCATCAGTTACAACGTAGGTGGTGCGGGTCAGGTGTAATCCGACAGAGCGAAAGAATTCGTCCCAGGGGATTTCGTCCCTGCCGGAGACGTATTTTGTGAAAAACCACTTCAGATCGCTGTGGCTGACTGTTTCCGCCGCCTGCCGAACTCCGTCGGAGTCGGGGAAGAAACGTCCCTGGCGCGCATAGTTCTGGTTCATCCATTGAAAAACTTCACGCAGGGACTCTGTACCGTGGCTCGCATCGCGCACGGTCAGATCGAGCAGAACCCCAAGCAGCTCTCCTTTGTTGTAATAAGAAATACTACGTTGGGGCAGACGGTACGAAGGATATTTCTCCAGCCACGCATCAAGACTTGAGTCTTCTGCCGATTGCGTGAGACGGGCCGGGCGGCCTTCAAATTCCGCGATGTCGCTCGCGAGGCGAGAAAGATAGGCGCGCTGATCCAGAAATCCAGAACGCAACAAAAGATAATCCTGCACGGTGTTGGTCACGCCTTCGCTGAACCATAAGGCGCGCGTGTAGTTCTCTTTCGTGTAGTCGACCGGCTCCAACGATTGCGGCCGAATTCGCTTGACGTTCCAGGCGTGAAAGAATTCATGGGCGCTGGCCTCGGGCAGCGTGAGGGGATCGTCGGCGAGAACGCGGGAGTTTACATCGATGGCTGTCGAATCCATGTGTTCCATACCGCCCCCGCCGGTAACCTGTGGAAAGTGATAGATGAACAGATAGGAAGAAAACGGGCGGTCATTCATCCAGCCCGTGGCGGCGGACTCGATGCTGCGAACCATGGCGACAATTTTTGGCATGTCGTAGACAGAGCGATCGGCATCGACTACCACGCGGTAATGGACTCCGCCGTCGTCAAAATCAGATTCCTCGAAAGTTCCGATTTCGACCGGAGCATCCACCAGACGGTCGTAGTTGGCAGCGGAAAAACCGGAGTCATAATTGCCGTTCAAAGCTGTCGCAATTTGCCAGCCCGCTGGAACTGCACGAAAACGAATTTCCATCGGAGATTGGCGCAGGTCGATGGGATACATCAGAATTTCGGCGAGATTGAAGAAGGCGTGAGTCGTATTCAACTGCGCGCCATACGGGCCGCTCAGGTCGGCGGAAATTTCATATTCAATTTTTGCCCCGCGCTCTGCGCCCGTGATTTGCCATCGGCTTTTGTCAACCAAATGAACGGGGACAACATCTCCGCTTGCACTTTTTGCCTTCACCCACGTGACGTACTGGGAAAAGTCGCGCACCTGATAGAGCGCATTCCAAACCGGAAGTTGCAGTTGGTGCTCGCCAATGCCTGGAGGGATCTGGATTTCGACGTGAAGAAGATGAGCGGCAGGGTCAGCCAGCGAGATTACATATTGAACCGCGTTTTCACTCTGCTGGGTTTCTGCGGTTGCCAACGTGACGGCCAGCAGGATGACCGCGAGCAGCCGTGTGAGTCTGAATAGACCAGTCACGCTTTGGTGGATGCCTCCGCGGGATCGTTCGCGGCGCGACCCGCGAGAAGGGCCCTCAGGCGTTGCGGCAACTTCTCATAAATTCCCCCGAAGCCGCCGTTGGAAAGGATCGCCACGACATCTCCCGGCCGTATCTCCGGCGCGACCAGCTGGACAATTCCATCCACCTCCGGAACGATTCTGGCACGCCGGCCATTTTTCTGGATGCTCGCGGCCAGCGCCCCCAGATCGAGGCGCTCAGGCTCGGGGATGGCATCGGATTTGAAGACGTTGGCGATGACGACTTCATCCGCCAGAGCTAAGCTCTTCGCGAGATCATTCTGCAAGACGTTACGCCGGAGAG
>Ga0335078_10004057_pt1 | contig 21752 bp, 18 predicted proteins | sample Lox_Sample_32_FD_206711 | JGI IMG/M metagenome (GOLD analysis project Ga0335078, IMG submission 206711) | Soil microbial communities from Loxahatchee National Wildlife Refuge, Florida, United States - Lox_Sample_3.2 | ecosystem: Environmental > Terrestrial > Soil > Wetlands | place: USA...
GAGCAATTGTCAAATGTTGTGGATTGGGCAATGAAGAATGATCAGGCGGCGACCTTCTCGTCTGCCGTAGTGGTGTCGTCGTCGGTGACCTTGATCCCGTCCTTGAACTTCACGCCGGCGAGCACGTCGGCGACGAGCTCGTGGCCGTTGACCCGGCGCCAGCGCTCCTGGGCGGCGTCGAGCAGCTTGTAGGCCATCGCCAGCGCGGCCTTCTTCGAGCCGGCGCCCTTCGTGACCTTCGTGCGGAGCTTGACGGTCGCGAAACTGCTCTCGATCGGGTTCGTCGTGCGTAGATGCCGCCAGTGCTCGGCCGGGAAGTCGAAGAACGCGGTGAGCGCGTCCCAGTCCTTGTCTAGCTTCGCGACCGCCTTCGGGTACTTGGCGTCGAACTCGTCCCGGAACCGCTCCAGCGCCTTGCGGGCGTCCGCCCGGCTGGGCGCCTCGGCCATCTCGTGCAGCAGCGTCTTCGCACGCGGCTGCAGCCGCTTCGGGAGCGCGTCGAGGACGTTCGCTGTCTTGTGAACCCAGCAACGCTGCTCCCTGGCTCCGGGGAACACGTTGCGCAGCGCGGCCCACGCGCCCAGCGCGCCATCCCCGGTTACGAGCTTGGGCTCGTTCATCCCGCGATCGCGGAGATCGCGGAACACGGCCGCCCACGAGTCCTCGGACTCGCGGTAGCCGTCCTCGACCGCGAGCAGCTCCTTCTCGCCATCCTCGCGCACGCCGATCACGACCAGCAGGCACAGCTTGGGATCCTCACCGAGCCGGACGCTGACGTTGACCCCATCGACGAACAGATAGCAGTAGCGGTGAAACCGCAGCTCCCGGGTGCGAAACGCGGCGTGCTCGGCTTGCCACTGCTCGGTCAGCCGCTGGACCGAGCTCGCCGACAGCCCGGCGGCGTCCTCGCCCAGCAGATCCCTCAAGGCGGGCCCGAAGTCCCCGGTCGAGAGCCCGTGCAGATACAGGATCGGAAGCACCTCGGTCACCTTCGGCGAGCGCCTGGCGTACGCCGGCAGGATCTTCGAGCTGAACCGCTTGCGCTCGCCGGTCTCCTCGTCGATGCGCTTGTCGTTGACCCGCGGCGCCTTGATCGGGACCGTCCCGGACCCGACCGTCACCTTGCGCTCCCGAGCGCGCCCGTTACGGACCACCAGCCGCTTCCCGTCCTCGCCGACCTCGTCCGTGAACGACGAGACGTACTCGTCGACCTCGGCCTCGAGCGCGGCCGCGATCATCCGACGAGCGCCCTCCCGCGCAAGACCATCGAGCGTGACCCGGACCTCTTCGCTGTCCTCCCCAACGGGGAGCGTGCGAACATCTGACATGGCGTGCCTTCCTTTCCCGCCTCGCGGCGGTCGGTCTTTGTCAACCGGGAAGGTACGCCGCCTTCCTCTTCACGCGCATCCACAACTTCTGGGTATAGCTCTAGCCCGGATGGAACGCAGTCGTCCTGTCGATGGACGCGAGATGAAACCTTCGACCGACCGAGAGTGAAGTCAAGTCGGATGTAGTGATGTAACGGATTGAGCTCGTCGGCGATGGTGGCGGCTCAGGCCTGCGGGAGCCCCCGCTGGACTCCGTTTCTGTAGCCACAGGTCCTAACCGAGCAGCCGCAGCAAGCGACCGGTAAGCGATCCTCTCCGCGCCGGTCGTGCTGCTAGTCAGGCGTTCGCGAGCGTTCGCTCATGCGCGACCACGTGGCGGACGTGTTGACCGGTGAGGCGCTCAACTCGCCGTGGGAGGTCTAGCCGAAGCCACCGCGAAAGGCGCTCGGGCAAGGTGCACACGATGACCTCGTCGAAGCGCTCCGGATTCCAAATTGCCGCGACCGCGGTGAACGGATCAGCATCGCCGACGACGCCCTCGGTCTCAATCCCCGCTTCGCGGAGCCGGTCGCTGGCGGCGCGCAAGCGCCTCAGGACCGCCTGCTTACCACCGCCGGGACTCGCGACCTCGTAGCGCGCGGGCGCAACTAGCGTCACGGTGATGCTGCCCTGCGCTTGACGCTCGAGCAGCGCGGCGAACAGTTCGTCGGAATCGGCTGTCCGGTTAGCGACCACCAGAACTCGAGTCATGACGAACCTCCTTCTACGGTTGCGATCAACGTACCACCGCGTGACCGTGTCCCCCGAGCCTGCCGGTTCGGCCAGCCCGCTCTACACCGTCGAACACTCAGGCAGTCGCGCCCGTGAGCCCGAACGCGCCCAGCAGGCGCTCTTCCTGCTCGGGCGTGAGGTTGGTGGCCAGCAGCTCGGCCTCAGTGCCTCGGAAGGCCTCCGCGACCTCGCTCATGCGGGGCTCCGCGGTCAGCGCGAACAGCGCGGAGGTGCCCTGAGTGACGTTGGCGCTCAGCGTTCGGAAGTACTCGGCGCCGAGCGCGAGCCCGAGCTCTGATCCCTCCTCGTCATCGAGGTTCGGCGCCGGGATCAGACGATGCTTCTCCGGCTCGATCTCCGCCTTGGCGACGTCCTCGCGCCAACGCACGACCACCGCGTCGAGCACATCGATCAGCCCCCGGCGCGCGAGATCTTCAAGCGTCTCAAGCGCCGTGTCGGCGCCGGTCGCGGACGGAAACTTCCAAGCGGTCAAAGTGGCCATCACAACACCTTCCTCACGATTGGGGCGAACCGTCAAGCCCACGCCTCCCGACGTCCACGCATCCCCCGACGCAAACTACGCTCGGCAACGATCGATGTAAAGGCCGTGCGGCAGCTCACGCTTCCCCGGAGAGCACCGAGCCGTTCTCACGCTGGCACAGGGTCCGGCATGACCCCCGGGGCCGAAAGGCCCTGGTCGACGAGTTCAACGCGATCGATCGCTTTGACGCCGCCGTGGGCGTGCCGTTCAGTCGCGCTCGATCACTGCCGTGCTGGGAGCATGGCGCGCGCGGAGGAACCACGGGCGCACACGTCGGCCATGAGCAGTCGCGCCAGTGCGCACGGCCGTGCACGAGAAGCACCGCATGCCTTGGCGCTGGTGGGCACGAGCTTTCCAGCCGTACGCGCTCGCTCACGCGCCCCGAGCTCGAGCGCGTACACGGCCCCTCGCAGCCGGACACGTGCCGGGGCCGATCGGCTTACCCAGCCTTGCCGCGGTGGCCCAGGCAGTGGCCTACCGCTCGCATTCCCCGTCGCGCCGCCCGGGTCCCACGGTCCCCAACCCCCAGCGCCCGGGTGCTGGCTCAGCCGGTGCGACGTACCCTGGACCGAAGCGCGACCTGACTGGCGCGCTCGAGTCCCTGCCGCGGCAAAGCGCCCAACAACTGCGCGCGCTTGGCCCGGCGCTCGTTGTGGGCGCGAAGATCGTAGAAGAACCTGGAGTGCGCGCTCTGCGCAGTGGGCACGGTCGTGTAAGTGTGAGCTTCCATGGCGAGCCACGGTACGGCCGCCTGCCTCGCCGCACATCGGCGCTGTGCCGCAGCCACCGACGGCGATGCCGCAGAACCGTTACGGGTCGGCCCCTGTAGAAGACCGAGACTCCCGCCAGCCACGGTCGATGATCTGGGCCCGGCGCCACGCGCCTCAGTCGTGTACGACTCCGCGGGTGGCCGGCCGAGCCCCAGACGGGCTCTAGTCTCCATAATCGGCTGTCGAAAACTCCAGATTTCCAGGCATATTCTACATAATAAGGGTTATCGAGCGCTCTTCGAGGCCCGTTCGACCGCTAGCCCGAGCGCGGACGTTAGAGTTCCGCCACATCGTGCTCGGATACACCTCACGGGCGACGAGCAGCCGCCGGCTGGCGCCAGTGGTGGTCCTCGTCCTGTCGGTGGCCATGCTTACAACCGGACCGCTCAGCGGCACCGCGCTCGCGACCAAGGTCAATCACTGCGGGCACGTGCTGGTCGGACCCGGCGGAGACGCGATCGGGATCGCCAACATCAGGGCGGTCGGGGTTGGCTGCATCCGCGCTCGCTCGGTGTTCAGGGCGTACATAAGGCTCAAATTGCATCCGCCGAAGGGATGGCGCGTGATCAAGGGGCCTAACGCGAGCACCATCGTCCTCGGCTCGGGCCGCGCTCGCATCGAAGGCAACCCGTACAACGGCTGATGGGCTCCCGGTCTGCAGGCCGGGACTCCTGAAGCGACGCCGGTCCGGTAGCGGAGCGCATGCTGCGGGCCGTGAGCAAGGCCCCGACACCCCGACCGTCGAGGAACCGCGGACGCAATAACAGGCGCAGCGTGCTTCAGCGCTTGACACGCGAGAAGTGCGGAGCCGAAAAAACAAGGGGCCGGCGAGTCGCAGGATGATCGGAAGAGAGAAGATCGACGCGCCAGATAATCCCCGCCCCCCGCTCGCCGTCGTGGCCCTCGCTGGGCCGGCGCCTGTCGCGTCGGCGACATTGCCACTCCCGTTGCACCTTGACTCGCTATGGCCCTCGAGTATCGCGGTCGGCTGATCGCTGGCCGCACTTGCCGGGCTCGACGGTATGTTGTCCAACGGGCGGATTCTCGTGGTCGTTGCTGAGCAGGCACCCTCTGGTCCAGCTCATCCGCTCTCGTCCGCCGCGCCTTTCCCCGCCTGGCGGCCGCCGCCCCGCTCAACGGCGACGGTGAATTTCGAGAGATTGATCTCGAGCGTCTTAAAGATCTCGTCGGCGTAGTCCTCGGCGCCGAGCACGATCTCGCGCGCGCCGCCGCGGGCGTCCTCGATGATGTCCTCGGCGGCACGTTCGGCCTGCTTGGTGACCTCCTCGTCGGAGATCAGATGCTCCTCAAACTCCTGCGCCTGCTTGATGATGTGCTCGGCTTCGCGCCTCGCTTCCGCCAGCATGTCCTGGCGCTCCTTGACGATCCAGCGCGCCTGCTTGATCTCCTCGGGGACCGTGCCGCGTATCTGGTCGAGGGTGTCGTAGATCCCCTGCTTGTCGACGCGAACCTGGTTGGTCAGCCGAATCCGCTTGGCGTCGCTGACGAGATCGTCCAAGGTGTCGATCATGACGAGGACGTCCATCACCACCCCTTTGTTCGGCGGCCAAGGTCCAGGGTCCTCCTAGGAGGCGACGAGTACCCCGAAGCACGACGCACGCAACCGAGGCCACACTGCGCACTCGCTCATCTTCGTCGCACACCGCGGCACTTCGCCCCCCGGTCAGCGACCGAGGCGTGCCGCGCGGTCGTGCCAGATCGGTCTGACCGGCGACCGAATGCGGGTTATCGAGCGTTAGCACGAGAGGGTTGCGTACTCTCGGCGGGTGCCTGGTGCCGCGCTCGAGGAGCTCCCCCGGTTCATCGCTCCAATGCTCGCGAGCGCCGGCGCGGCGCCGACTGCTGCAGGCTGGGCTTTCGAGGTGAAGTGGGACGGTATGCGGGCGCAGCTGCCCTACGACGGGCGGCGTGTGTGCGTGCGCTCGCGTCCGGGCCGCGACTGCACCGCCGAGTTCCCGGAGCTGGCGGCGATCGCCGCCACGCTCGGAGGCCGGCGGGTGATCATTGACGGCGAGCTCGTCTGCCTTGATCACGACGGCCGGCCGGACTTCGCTGCTCTGCGGGCGCGCCTCGGTCTGCGCTCCGGCAGCCGCTCAACGCGCGTTGCGCCCGGGACGCTGGTCTGCCTCGGCGCCGGCGTCCTCGCGGCTCATCGCCGGGCCTGCGACGTGTCGCGGGCGGCCGCCGTCCGGGTGCGCGACGTGTCGCGTGAGGCCTTGCGCGCGTCGACGGACGACCTGTCGCTGGTCTGGGGCAGCGGCGTGTGCTCGCCCTCCCAGAACTGCTGAGCGCGGTCGGCGCTGTCGTCCTCGCGGTCGGCCAGGTAGGCGGTGATGAACCAGAACTCGCCGTCGACCAGCTCGACCTCGTTTGCGCGGCGGCTCGCCCACTGGAGCATCTCGCCGAGGGTGAAGCGTCCCTCGTGCGCGGCTTGGATGCGATCCGCGGGCCGCATCGCCCACATCCGCTCGATCCGCTCGGGATCGACCCGCAGGCTCGCGGTGGCTGGGATCGCTGCCCGCTGTTGGCTGTGTGCCGTTTCCCCCATTTGAAAACCTCCTTGGTCGGTGAACATGGCCGAGGAGCGGGCGCCGGTACGGGCGGCTGTCAAAGGCCCGGCAGGGCCGGGCAGAAACACCGGACTCCCGTCGTACCCGGCCGCGGCGATCACCTTCAAAGGGCCGAAGGCCCGACCAGCCTTGGTCCGCGGCCGGGGGCCTGTTTCTGCTTGACAGCCGGCAAGCCGGCGCCAAGCTGAAGGTCTGTTCACCGACCCAGGAGGTGCCGCCCGCAGGGCGGCGGAAACCAGGTCGTTGCCGTCGGGCAGCGATGCTGCCGTCGGCGCCGGCGGCGATCATCACTCCGATGGCGATGGAGCTGAGCGGGGTGGTGGTGCGCGCGGATGAGTGGAGCGAGACGTGCTCGACCGCGATCGACAGCGTGTCCGGTTATGTGGTGGTGGTGATCAGCGTGCTGGAGAGCCGTGCGCTGCTGGTGGTCTCGGCGTACCTGGCGCACGTGGGCGGCCCGACCGCCGTCTCGCACCTGCGCTCAAGCCCGTCCGGGCCGAGCCGGTTTCGCCAGCGGATCATCGAGCGGATGCCCGGCCAGACGCACGCGCGCGCGTGCCTGCTCGACCACGCCGCCGAGCTGCGCGACGCGCTCGACGAGCTGCTGGCCGACGAAGAGGTGACCGTCGAGGTCTCAGAGGAGGCGCTCGCCCGCGCGGCCGGCGTGTGGCGCGCCGCGCAGCCCTGACAGGGGTCGGCGGGCTGTTATCGGCCGCGACGCGGAGGGCTACCGGCGGGGCCGGGGGGACCGCGACGGTCCGTGGGCGGGAGTTCGCGCGGGCGGGCCGGGCGTCGGCGGGGAACGCAGCGCTTCGGTGATCGGCGCGGCCTGCGTGGCTCGCAGAATCCGGAGCGACTCGGCCGTCTGGGGGTCGAGGCTTGGCTCTGTGTCTGCGGGCGGCGGGGAGGCGGGGACGGTGGCCGTGTCGAAGTCGGCGTCGACGCCTGCGGTAAGCGCGGCGGCGTGCTCGGCGTGTTGGCGGTCGCGGTGGCGTTCGGCGATCTGGTCGGCGAGGCGCTGCTGCTCGTGGCGGGCGGCGTCGAGGTGGTCGGCGTACTTGAACGGGCGGGCGAGCTGGTCGCGCGCGGCGTCGGCTTCACGCAGCGCGTCGGTGCGCTCGGTGTCGAGCCGCGCGGCGAGCTCGGGGAGGGTCTGGACGCGGTGCTCGAGCTGGCGGATCAGCGACAGGCCGGCGTCGGCGAGCTGGGAGCGCTTCAGCGTGGCTGGCTGGGCCGGCAGTCCGTGCAGCGTCAGGCTGACGTACTGCTCGCCGTGGTGGTCGCCGCGCAGCTCGGCGTCGACGTGGAGGCCGGCGAGCTGCGCGACGGGTCGCGCGGGCCCGGGCGCCACGGCGCACAGACCGTGGGCGAGCGCGCCGGCAGCCTCAGTCCGGTGCGCGTATGCGCGGCCGGCGATCGTCATCGAGAACCGCTCAGCGCGGGTGTCGCGCACCTGCGGGAGCGCCTGGCTGACCGCCGTGATCTGCTGCTCGCGGGCATCGGCGCGCAGCTCGGCGGTGGTGATCGTGGACCTGAGCGCCTGGTGGCCGCGCTGCCAGGCGCGCTGCACGCGGGCGAGGCGCTCAACTTCGGCGTCGATCTTGGCCTTCTCGAGGATCAGCGGGTCGCCGGACGCGATCGCCTTGAGCTCGGCGAAGCCGAGCACGTCCTCGCCGACGTCCTCGATCTCGCGGACGTCGAGCCGTCCGCGCATCACCTGAGGTTTCAGTAGCAACCGCGCTCTACGCGTTCGTGACAAGGAAATCGACGCAAGAGCCCAGTCCTGCGATGTCGGCCAGGTCCTCCGCGAGCTCGTTGCGGTCCTTCGCGGACATTGCCTTAAACATCGACGGCAGTTTCTCCTTGAAGAAGTCCCAAGCTTCATCGAGAGGCTCGCCCTCCTCCTTCAGCTCCGCGAAGTGGTGCCAGATCTGCCCGGACGTCCTGTAACCGCGCGGGGCGTCCGGAAGAATCTTCGAGCTCGCGATCGTGTTGTACAGCTCCGCCCACTCCCTGTCCTTCGCCCAGACCGATCCCTTTTTGTGATTGAAGAACCGCATGTCGATCAGCCCGGCCTTGGTGAGTTTCAGCGTCGACTTGATCCGCAAGAACGCCTTGATCTGCCCCCCGAGCGGCACCGCGCACTCGACCAGGGATGAGTCGATGTCGTAAGCGCACTTCACCGCAACCCACAGCCGCTGGCCGAAAGAGCCCGTAGCTCGCGCGCACGAGACCGAAAGTCGGGCCTCCCCTTCGCTGTTGTCCGGCTGGCTGGCGCTAGGGGCATACGCACCCGCGATCACGTACCTGCCGGTGCCTGAGGGCGTGAAGTTCACAGAGCAGGTGGTCGTCCCGGGCGTGCCAGTAGCCGCGAGCGCGCAGTTCGTCGGCTTGAACGTACCTTTGTCCGGCTCGGCGCTGAAGCTAACGCCTCCGTACGGCGGGGTGGAGCCGTCCTTGTTCGTGACGGCGGCCGTGCACGTGGTTTCCGTCTCCGCTCGAAGCGAGGTGGGCTGGCATTTGACCTCCGTGCTCGTGCTCACCGTCGTCAGCAGCGGTAGCGAAACGCCGCTGCTCGGGTCGTGGCTGCTGTCGCCTCCGTAGGAAGCCGTGATCGCAAACGGACCTGGTGCTGTCGGGGTGAACGTCACCGAGCAAGACGCCGTCCCGTCCGTGGCGGTCGCGGCAAGCGTGCACGCCCGGGAGCTTCCGAACGATCCTACGGAGTCAGAGGTGAAGCTCACCTGGCCTGTCGGGGTCGTCGCCCCGCTGGACGCGGTGTCGGTCACGGTGGCGGTACACGTCGTCGGGTTGTCGATGCCGACCGAGGTCGGCGAGCATGCCACTGCCGTGCTCGTCGGGTCGGGCGCCGGCGCAGAACCAAGGGTGAACTGATACGTGGCCCCGAAGGTCGTACAGGTGCCCGAAACGACGGTCGGGCTGGTGGTGATCGTGTACGCACCCGGAGTGGAGTACGTGTGGTTGGCGACGAACTCAGGGCCGGCCGGACCCCCAGCGAAGACGGTCGTCTCTACGGGACTGCCGTCGCCCCAGTCGGTGTTTGTGCTGAACGTGCACGATGACGTGTCGGCTTGGTTGAGGAAATCCAGAGTGATCTGCGGATCGGTGCTTTGGCAGGTCATCACGCTTCCGTACAGGAAGACGCACGGTGCCGAGGAGGGCGGTGGGCTCTGTGCGGCTGAGCTCGCTGGGGTGAGGCTGCTAACCGCGAGCAGGAGAACGAGGAGGGCGAGTGATCGACCGGATCTCCTGGGACGCTTTCGTCGCGCCAGGGCGAAATGTGAAAGCAGGGAATCTGGCTTCCACGTGCCGTCTTCTCGGCGAAAGCCGAAACCCGCGGTCCATACCCGGAGCACCAATCGAAACGCCCCCCTTGAGAATCTGGCCCGTTCTACCGTTTCCGTTGGCTTCAGCCTACAGGCTCGGCGTGTCGTGGGATCGGAATTCTCGGTGAGCACCGTCTCCGACACCCGTTTTCGCTCTCGTCCCAGAGACGCGACAAGCCGTACACGCGGATGGAACAATCCGGCTCTAGGCGACCTTCAGAACATCGCCCGTGACGCTTAACACGATTAGCGGTGTCTTCTCGCGCTATTTCTTCGCCGGCTTCTTCTTGCCGGCCTTGTTCGCAGTCGCCGCCGCGCGGCTCACGTTCGCCGGAGGAGGTCTGGCAGGATCACGGACCTCGGCCGAACTTGCCCTAGAGGTTGGGCTCATCGCGGCTGTGGCAGTGCCGATCGGGCTCTTTCTCCTGGGCCTGAAGCGACCGCTGATTCGCTTCTTTGAAGGCTACCCGCTCGAACGAGCCGCGCGCCTCAAGTGGGGAGCAAGGCTCCCGCGCCTCCTCCAAGTCTCGATGCTGCCGTATCTCCTGTGGGCGCGGCTCGACCACCGTCAAAATCGTCGCTATCGAACGCTGAAAGCATGCAGCGAGCATGCGGAAGATCGTGCGAAGCGCGAACAGGCGAAGCGGACCTTTGATGCTTCTTTCGCCCGAGGTCGGCAAGTGCTCCCCACACGCTTCGGCAACGTCGTGCGCGCGTTCGAATACCACGCCAACCTGCGCTGGGGGCTGGACGGGCTCACAGTCTGGCCAAGAATCGCTCCACTTCTCTCGGATCGTGAGCGTGACCTGCATGTCGATGCCGAGACGGAGATGATGTTCTTCCTGAACTCGTGCGCGGCTGCCGCGGTCTTGGCCTGTGCCCTATTCGTCGAAGGGATGACCGAGGGGGTTATCGCGCTGCAGACGCTTTGGTGCGGTATCGCCGTCGGACTCGCCTTCGGTTCCTATGTGCTTGCCATCGACGCCGCTGTCGGCTGGGGCACCGAGGTCCGGGCGAGCATTGATCTGCGCCGCCTCGAGCTATACGAGAGACTGGGCGTTCGGACCCCCACGTCGTTCAGCGACGAGCGAGCAGTTGCGGCGCGGCTCAGCGACTTTCTCGCGCACCGACATGGCGACGCTCCGCTCCCCGATGACTTATGGAGAAGCGACGACGCGTCCGAGGATCAGGATCGCTTAGCGTGGCTCTGAGGTGAGGTGGCTGATACGGTCAGCGCGAGGTCATAACCATGGCGCGACTGCATGGCGATGTCGCCGGGGCGTGAGACGACGACTCCGAGGCCGAGGTCCGTCGACTGTGCGACTCGATCCTAAATGCACTCGCAGATAAGCCACTGCGCGTAACGCAACTGGCGCAGAAGGTCAACCGCTCCCATCACGACGAGGTCTTCACCGCTGCGCTCGATCGGCTTGAGGGCACCGCGCGCATACGACGAGCGCGCGGAAAGTTGGAAACCACATAGCCGCCCTTCCGCCGCGGGCTGGCTGCCATAAAGCTGCCGTTGACAAACCGCCGATTTGCAGGTCTTCTAGACGTAGGCCCCGTTATCGAGCGTTGGTCATTGAAAGCGCTGGCGCCCTTGAGCTGCTCTCACGCGAGAGTCACCAGCGCGTGGTTTGTCAGCGGCGACTGGCCTCACACGACGAGCGGCCCCGCGGAGTTCCGTTTCCGCAAGGGCCGCGGGTAGCGCGCTCGGTCGGGGGCGCAACGGAGCGCGCCGAGTCAGCCAATTTCGCCGCCGTCGACGGCGCTCCTGCTGTCAAGCGTGCCGTTCGACGGGAACCAATCGAGGATCGGCCCGCTCAACCGTTCAGGCCGGGCTCCGCGCCGACGCTCACGGTATCGGCGATCATGACCGCCGCCGCCTGTCTCGGAGGGTTTCGCCTCGTGTGAGCGCCGGCGCCTATTCCGACGCCCGCGCCGCGACGCGGTCGGGAGGCGGTCGCGACCACCCTATCGATGCCACCGGGACCGCCAATGACGGCGACCCCTGGCGGCCGTGTCGGCGTCCTCCGGTTCGATCAGACGCAAGCCGACCAGTCGCCCGTGCTCATACACTCGCTCGATCGCGTACCCGTTCAGCTCCAGCTCGCTGATCACGGCTGCTGGGGAGTCAAGCCCAGCCGCGCGCAACGCGGCAAGCGACACGGGCCGCTCACCAGCACGACGCAGCTCCTCAAGCGCCAGACGATGCTGAGTCTCAACGAGCGGCACCGAACCGAATTATCAACACCCGGGCTACGCCCATCCAGGCTCCTCATCTCGCACGGAACTGAAGCTGCTCACAAGGAGATCCTCGAGCTCGGGACCCTGACGGCGTAGCCCGCGACCCGTCGGGTTACGCGCGCCGCGCGCTCAGTCATGCGGGCAGGCCAGGCCTGCCCGTGGCTCAGGTTGGCTTGCCGTGTACGGCGTAGCAGCTCTTCTTCATCGGGGCGCCGTTGCTGACCTGCATCAACGCGCCGACCAACCTGCCCATGAACGTCTTGGCCTTGCGATCGATGCTGAAGTGGATCCGGCTGCCCGACCCCTGCGGCTCGACCCTGAACTCGAACGTCCCGCCGGCCTGGAACAACCTCGAATCCGTGATCACGGACCTGACGGCGGCGTCGGTCCATTCGTAGGTCACACGCTCCCACACTCCGCCGCCCGGAACATCGGTCCCTTCCGTGACATCGGCTGTGTTCTCGCCCACCGAATGAGCGTGGTAGATCTTGGCCGAGAGGTTCGGCCAGATCTCAGGGCGGCGGTCGGAGAAGTCGATCATCGCTCCGATCACCTTCTCGGGCGGGTCGCGCACATTGAGGACGAAGGAGAACTTGGGCACTCGAGCGCCGATCCTAACTTGGCCGGACCCCATGTCTGGCGGTCGCCCGCCGGCCGCAGATGTGGTCGAAATGCCCGTCCTTGCTTGCGATCCTGTACCGAGCGTGACGGGACCGTGCCCGGGTCGAGCGCGGACGCGCGCCGTCATTCGAACGACGTTCTAACCCGGGCTCGCCGATGCCAGGCGGATACCATGCCCGGTCGTTGACCGACGGCGTGCCTGTCCGGAGCATGAAGCAGCTCTTCGAGCTTGCGTTGCGACTCGAGCCGCCGTGGCGGGTGGTGAGCAGCGATTTCGACTTCGCAGGCCGACGAGTCAATCTGCGCCTGGGGTTCCGGGCCGGTTCGCGATTCCCATGCCCGCAATGCGGGCGCGCCTGCCAGGCGGTCGAGTTCACCGAGGGCACCTGGCGCCAGCCGGACATGATGGCGTTCGAGGCCTTCGTCACGGCGCGGCTGCCGTCGATCCGCTGTCCTGAGCACGGAGACGTCGCACTGACGCCGTCGTGGGCGAGCGACCAGGTCTCGCTTCGGGCTCTGATCCGCGACGCAAGCACAGACCAGCTCGGCGACATCTCCGCCCACCCCAGCTCGCGTCACGCCCGTCCACCCGGGAGCTCCGGGCGAGCTCGTCGCTAACCGGTCGACGTCGTCGCGTCGTTACTGGTGCTGGCCTGGGGGAGAACGCCACCGTCCGCATGGAGGCTGGTGTGGTGACCCCGAAACTCCAGACGATCGCCGGCAATGGCCGAAATGGACGCGAGCGCGACACCGGGGCGCGCATTGAATTAGGCCCTCGAAGGGCAAAGCCGCGCGGCAGACCGTGAGCCCCTGACGTCTGCACTTTGCTTAAGTCAGTCGCTCGCGCCCATCACCATCTTACCCCGCCCGGGGGACCGGCGGCGCTCTCTCCGCTCTTCTGAAGCCTCAAGCTCGCACGACGTCAGCCACGGCGCCCGCGCGAGTGGCCTCGTGGGGCCGTTATCGCCACCGTCGCTAGTGCGGCGCCGGGTGAGTCCGCGGGGCTAGTTGAGATCGCTCTTGCCGCGGCGGCCGGCGGCCCAGCTCGCCTCGGCGAGCTTGAAGAACGCGGCGATTTCCTCGCCAGCCTTGCGCAGCTGCTCGCCGGCCTCGATCAGCGCGATCGTGACCGCCTCGCGCTCCCGGTCCGTCTCGCAGTCGTTGAACCCGTGCCGGGCCTGCAGCACCTTCGCCAGCCCGGTCGCCGCGATCAGCGCGATGTTCAGGAGCAGATCGTCTTCGCCCGCGCGCGGGTCGGGCTCGACCTGGGCGAGTGCGGTGATCATTCCCATCGCGCGTTCCATCAGATGGAGGACTGGATCGGGCATCCCGTTGAACGCCGCCGCGTGCAGCGCGAACGCCTCGCTCTTGGCGATCTCCTCGGTCTCGACCGCGCGCTCGATCGCCATCGCCTTCGCGGCGATCGCGTTCGCCTCCGCGACCCCGACCAGCGCTTTCGCCATCTCTAGGCGGTTCAGGGCCCGCGGCTTGCGGGGGTCCGGGTCGATCCCAAGGTTGAACGACTTGCGCAGCAGCGCCTGCAGCTGCGAAGGCTCCAGCACCACCGCCTCGCCCTCGGGGATTCCTCGATCCATGACCGGCAAGCCTACGAACGAGCGGGGCCTGAACGGCTCTCATCACGGTGCCGGCGCAGCATGACACCGCTCTTAGCGCCAATTCTGCTCCTATGCTCCGACCCTGTTAGTCGCCGCGAGCCCCCCGGCAGCTCTCTGCGGCGGACCACTCCGGCTCGCTTCACGCCCGGCGGAGGCGAGGATCTCGGCAACTGTGGAGGGCATGTCGGGCGAGTCTCGTGATGGCTTCGGGATTCTCGGGAGAGAGCCGGCGAGCCAGATCAGGACCTGCGGGCTGCAAACAGCGGGCTGTCAGCGACTGTAGGGCCAGGCCGCCCCGGCGGCGATCTCCGGGAGCAGCTCGCGGGCTCCCTGGTTGTCGGCAGGGTTCAGCCACAACAGCGCCCGGCACAGCTCCTGCGCTTTGTCATGCTGCTCCAGACGCCAGGTGCTGAGGGTCAGGCCGTGCAGGCAGCGTAGGAATGGGCGATTGTCGATCCACCCCCAGCCGAGCACGCCGCCGAACCCTTGGGGCAGCGAGGCCTCGGCGATCCGCACGCCGGTGGCGTAGTGAGCCTGCGCTTCCTCCAGGTCGTGTTGGTCGAACGCGAGTCCTCCGAGATGCGCATGCGCGTCGATGCAGCGCGCGTCCCATTCGACCAGGCCCTCGAGCAGCGCCCGCGCCCGGTCTGGGTAGCCGCGGTCGCGCAGCTCGATCGCGTCGAGGATCGGGTCGCCCGCGTCAGGGTCCTCCCCGCCGGGGAACATTTGCTCGAACTCGTACTGCAGGCGCGGGCCGGCTGCGATCACTTCCACGAGGCACATCTCGACCAGGTCGTCTGGCTCGCCCCAGTACTGCTCGGCGGGGTCCCAGACGCCCTTCTCGTAGAGCCGCAGCGGGCTGCGCGGCGGCTCGACGTCGACGGGCGGATCGATCAATCCGAGCGGATACACCCAACGTTCGACACGCGTCATGCGGCCCGCACGTTACAGCCCCGACAGGCGGCCAACACGGGGTTCCGACCAGTTGCCTGCCTCTGGTCGGGTGCTGACACGTTTCTTGCCGACATCCCAGGTTCGGGGCCGGGAAGCCCCTGGCGGCACAGCGGGCGCGGGTTTCAAACGGGAACACGTCAGCCGGCATGACCATCGTGGCGGCGTACAACGAGAGCCCAGCGGCGCTGGGGTGGTATGGGCCCGAGCGTCTCGAGGATGGCGGCCGAGATCGTCAAACTCGCATCGGCGGCGGTTGACCGCAGCCGCTCGAGCGCCTCGGCGACGGGACCCGCGAAAGTTCGGAGAATCCCCGCAACCGCGCTCGCCGTCGTGGCCCCACGCTGAGCCGGCGTCCGTCGCGTCGGCGACAACGCACCACCCGTCGCACGTCTGACTCGCTGTGGCCCTCGAGCATCGCGGTCGGCTGACCGCTGGGCCGAACTTGCGGGGCTTGACGGTATGTTGTCCAGAGGGCGGATTCTCGTGGTCGTTGCTGAGCAGGCACCCTCTGGTCGTTTGGGCGACGGCACCCCGTTTTACGGGCGCCTGGGCGAGATCGCCTACGACAGCGTCGAGGACAAGGTCCAGTGTCATCTGTGTGGCGGCCTGTTTCGCCAGGTCGCGGGCAGCCACCTGACCCGCAAGCATGACTGGACGATCGATGAGTACCGGGCGGCCTTTCGGCTGCCGGTGCACGTCGCGACGTGCTCACCCAGCTACAGCCAGGAGTGCCGCCAGCGGATCGCGGCGCGGGTGGCGCCGGGCGGCGACTTTGCTCACACGGCTGGGCGGTTTAGACGAGACCCCGCCGCGGCCCGTGAGGCCGGTGCCCGAAGCGTTTCGAGGCGAGTGGTGGCCGGGATTCAGGTGCCGTTCCTCACACGCCGGCCAGAGCTGGCCGCCGAATGGCACCCGACGCGCAACGCCGCCGTCAGCGCCGCGGTGCTCGGTATGTACAGCCCCGAGATGGTGTGGTGGCGCTGCGCGGCCTGCGGGCATGAGTGGCAAGCGACGGTCAAAAGCCACGCCCATGGCACAGGCTGTCCGCGGTGCTACCGCGAGCACAACCAGCGGTCCCTGCGCGAGGCCAACGCTCGCCGCCGGGACGCCGCCGTCGCACGCCGGCCGCTTGCCAGCACGCATCCCCAGCTCGCCGCCGAGTTTCACCGCACCCGCAACCCCGGCCTCGACGCCAGTTCGGTGTCGTCCGGCTCCGGGGTTCGTGTGTGGTGGCGCTGCGCGACGTGCGGGCACGAGTGGCAGGCCACGATCACGAACCGCACCAACCGCGTCCGCCCCTCCGGATGCCCGGTCTGCGCGGGAAAGGCCACCCCCCGACAGCGATCGCTGGCGGCCCGCCATCCCGATCTGCATGCCGAGTGGCATGACACACGCAACGGCCAGCTCGATCCGTTCGCGCTCAGTCCCGGTTCGGGGCGGCCGGCCTGGTGGCGCTGTAGGGCCTGCGGGCACGAGTGGCAGGCCCGCATCGAATCGCGCACCAAGCACGGCACCGGCTGCCCAGCGTGCTATGCGGAGAGCTTGACGCCGCCGGTCAGCGCCAGCCGCGAGCTCCTGCCCCAGTGGCACCCCACCCGCAACCACGGCCTGGACCCACAGACCATTAGACAGGCGTCCGACCAACGCGTGTGGTGGCGCTGCCCGACGTGCGGTCATGAATGGCAAGCAAGCCCAGCCAGCCGTCGCCGACGACCGCACCGCGGCTGTCGGCGCTGGGCCGTCCCGCGCCGAACCTCACAGCCCTAAAGGCCGTTCGGGCGCGCAAATCCGCCCGTTACTACTGAGGGCCCGGCCGGTTGACAGCGCGGTCGGTCGATCGGGCGGTGCGCGGTGTAGCGGCGCGGGCCGGACTGGAGCTGTCCGCCCACACTCTCCGGCACACGTGCGTGACCAACCTCGTACGAGCCGGCAACGACCTGGTGCTCGTCGCCGAGCTCGCGGGTCACCGGCGGCTTGAGACCACGCGCCGCTACAGCCTGCCGTCCGCGGCCGACCGGCAGGCGGCCATGGATGCGCTCGAACTGGAGGAGTAGCTGATGAGGGACGAGTGGGAGCTCGACGAGCTGATCTCGTGCTGGACACTGGATGAGGCCGATTGGCGGCTGCTGTCGAACAAGACGGGCGCGCCCAGGCTGGGGTTCGCGCTGCTGCTGAAGTTCTTCGACCTCGAGGGTCGCTTCCCGGCGGATCGCTCGGAGCTGCCGGCCGCGGCGGTCGATTACGTCGCCAGCCTGGTGAAGGTACCGGCCGCCGATCTCGACGCGTATGCGTGGCGGGGGCGGACGATCGAATACCACAGGGCGCAGATCCGCGCGGAGCGCGGGTTCCGGGAAGCGACCGGCGAGGATGAACGGCGGATGGCCGCGTGGCTCGCTGGCGAGCTGTGCCCCATCGAGCTATCGGTAGATCGGCTTCGCGACGACGTGCTCGCGCGGTTTCGCCGGGAGCGGATCGAGCCGCCCGCACCCTCCAGGGTCGAGCGGATCATCGGCGCCGGGCGCTCGCTGTTCGAGCGCAGGTTCACCGAACAGATCGTCGAACGTCTTCCAGCATCGGCGATCGCTGGGCTTGAACGGCTGCTCGATGCAGAACAGGACGGGGCGCTGGCCGAGCTCAAGAGCGACCCGGGCAAACCCGGGCTGAACACGATCCTGGATGAGATCGCCAAGCTCGAGCGCATCGCGCAGCTCGAGTTGCCGGCGGATCTGTTCGCGGACTGCTCAGAGAAGCTGATCGCCACCTGGCGGGCGCGCGCATCGACCGCCTACCCGTCCGATCTGCGCGCGATGCCCCAACCGATCCGCCTCACGCTACTGGCCGTGCTGTGCTGGGCCCGCATCGCGGAGATCACCGATGGGCTCGTCGACCTGCTGATCGACGTGGTGCACAAGATCCGCACCCGCGCCGAGGACAAGGTCGAGGGCGAGCTCGTCCGAGACCTCAAGAAGGTGCGGGGCAAGCAGGGGCTGCTGTTCGCGCTCGCCGAAGCCGCCGTCGAGCATCCGGACGAGACGGTCCGCGAGGCGCTGTTCCCGGTCGTCTCGGAGGTCACGCTCAAGCAGCTGGTGGCGGAGGCGCGCGCGAACGAACGGGTGTTCCAAGCGCGGGTGCGCAAGGTGATCCGCGGCTCCTACTCCAATCACTACCGGAGAATGCTCCCCAAGCTGCTTAGCGCGCTTGAGTTCCGCTGCTCGAACATGGCGTACCGGCCGATCATGGACGCGCTCGAGCTGCTCGATCGCTACCGCGACGTTCCCGGCCACCAGCGCTTCTACCCGCCGGGCGAGCATGTCCCGATTGAGGGTGTTGTCCCCAGCGAGTGGCGCGGGGCGGTCGTCGAGGAGCATGGCAAGGTCGAGCGGATCCCGTACGAGTTGTGCGTGCTGCGCGCGCTGCGCGACGCGCTCCGGCGCCGGGAGATCTACGTCGCGGGCGCCAGGCGCTGGCGCAGCCCAGACGAGGATCTGCCTCAGGACTTCGAGCACAACCGTGATGTGCACTACGCGGCGATCCGCAAGCCGCGGGATCCGCAGGCCTTCATCGCCGATCTGCAGCGTCGGCTCACCGGCGATCTTGACCGCCTCGATGAGGCGATCCGCACGGGCAGCTCAGGCGGGGTTCGGATCACGACCCGCCAAGGCAAGCCATGGATCGTCGTGCCCGCCGTTGGGACGCTGCCCGACCCGGCGAACATCACGGCACTGCACAGCGAGATCGAGCGACGGCACGGGATGATCGACCTGCTCGACGTGCTCAAGGAGGCAGACCACCTCTCCAGCTTCACCAGAAGGCTGATCTCGGTCGCCTCGCGCGAGATCACTGACGCGGACACGGCCCGCCGGCGCAAGCTGCTCGTCTCCTTCGCGCTTGGCTCGAACATCGGGATCAAGCGGATCGCCGACGCGACCGACGGGCACCCGGACGACACCGAGGCGGCGCTGCGGCGGTTCCGGCGAATCTACTTCACCCGCGAGAACCTCCGCGCCGCGATCGCCGAGATCGTCAACAAGACGCTGCAGGCACGCGATGAGCTGCTGTGGGGACCCGGCACCGTCTGCACGTCGGATTCGAAGCAGTTCGGCTCTTGGGACTCGAACCTGATGACCGAGTGGCACGCCCGCTACCGCGGACCGGGCGTGATGGTCTACTGGCACGTCGAGAAGAAGCAGCTGTGCATCTACAGCCAGCTTCAGACCTGCTCGGCCTCCGAGGTCGCCGCGATGCTCCAAGGACTGCTTCACCACGACACCGACGCCGAGATCGGGAGCAACGTCACCGACACGCACGGCGCCTCGATCGTCGGTTTCGGCTTCTGCGAGCTGCTCGGCTTCCGAGGTCCCAGTAGCAACGGCGCGGTTGCGGTCGGGGCTGGACGGGGCAACTGCCCCGCCGCGGGGCGGCGGGGCAGTTGGCGTGGGTTGGTGTGTTGGGTTGTGGTCAGGCGCGGGCGGTGGCGCTCGCGGTTTGCGTGGTGGGGTGTGTGGTGGCGTTCGCGCGGCCGGGGAGGCGGGGGGCGGTGAGGATCATTGTCGTGATCGTCACTGCGGCGGCGATCAGGAGGCCTTGGTCGGCGGCGTGGATGAACGCGTGGTGCGCGGCGGCGATTAGGTGCTGGCCGCCGGCGGCGGGGATGTGGCGGGCGATCTGGTCGGCGAGGCCGATCGATTGGCTGGTCCGGATCGCGAGCTGGTGGCCGAGGTGGCTGGTGGCGGGGGCGAGCGTGGTTTTGTAGGCGGAGGCGACGATGGAGCCGACGATCGCGATTCCGAGCACGTTGCCGAGGTTGCGGGTGGTGTCGTTGACCGCCGACCCGACGCCGGCTTTGGCGGGTGGGACGCTTGACATGATCGTGTGGGTGGCGGGGGCCATCGTCAGGCCGATCCCGACGCAGACGATCATCATCGCCGCGACGTAGTGCAGCCAGCTTGAGCCGGCGGTCGCGGTCGCGAAGACGACGAGACCGATGGTGGCGAGGGTGAGCCCGGCAGCGATCGGGGTGCGGGCGCCATGACGCGCGGCGAGCCGCTCGCCGATCGGGGCGAACACCACGACCATCAGCGCCGGTGGGAGTGAGCGCAGGCCGGCCTGCAGCGGGCTGTAGCTGAGCACGAACTGGTAGATCTGGGTGAGCACGAAGGTCGCGCCGGTGAGCGCGAAGAACAGCACGCTGACGCTCGTCGAGGCGCCGGCGAAGCGCGGGTTGGTGAACAGCCGCAGGTCGACCATCGGGTCGGCTGCGCGCAGCTGGGTGGTGATGAACGCGGCGAGCAGGCTGACAGCGAGCAGGCCGCTCGCGAGCGTGTGCGCCGAGGTCCAGCCGACGGTCGGCGCCTCGATCAGCGTATAGGTGAGCGTGGAGAGGCCGGCGATCGACAGCAGTGCGCCGGGCAGGTCGATCCGCGGCGGGCGGGGCGCGCGGGAGGCGGGCACGAGGCGGGCGCCGGCGATCAGCGCGACGAGGACGACCGGGAGGTTGATGAGGAAGATGGAGGACCAGGAGAAGTTCTCCAACAACGCCCCGCCGAGGGTCGGGCCGACGGCGACCCCGAGGCCGGAGACGGCCGACCAGATCGCGATCGCCTTCGCCCGCTCGGCCGGGTTGGGGAAGATCGTGGTCAGGATCGACAGGGTGGCGGGCATCACCAGCGCGGCGCCGGCGCCCATGATGGCGCGGGCGGCGGTGAGCTCGCCGGTCGACCCTGAGACGGCGGCGAGGACCGATCCGGCGGCGAAGACGACGAGTCCGGTGGGCAGTGCGCGGTGGCGGCCGTAGCGATCGCCGAGCGCTCCGCCGAGCAAGAGCAGCCCGGCGAACGTGAGCGTGTAGGCGTCGACGATCCACTCCAGGCCGTCGGCGCTCGCGTGCAGCACGCGGTCGAGGGTTGGCAGCGCGACGTTGACGACAGTGGTGTCGAGCACGGTGATCAGCAGGCTGAGGCAGAGCACGGCCAGCGTCCACCAGCGACGCGAGCTCGGCTCCTGTGTGGTGGGTGCGGTGATGGTGGTCATTCGGTCTCCTTGAGGGACGGTGTGGCGAGCACCCTATCTTCAAGGCCACAAATTGTCAAGTATCTTGATGAGTAGTGCCCTTGATGTTCATGCTACTTGAGCTATAGTGTCGGTATGACCACGATCAGTCCCCGCTCACGCGCACAACCCGACGCTCCCGCCGCGGGCAGGATTTCGCCAGCGCTGGCCGCGCAGCCGGGCTTCCTACTCCGCGTCGCCGCCGTCGAGGCCGAGCGCCGCTGGGCCGAGGCACTCCCGGCGGGGCTCACCCCGCGCCTGCACCTCGTGCTGGCAAGCGTCGCGGCGTCCGGGCCGTCCTCGCAGCAGCAGCTCGCCGATCGACTGTCGATCAACCGCACGGTGATGGTCTCGGTGGTCGATGAGCTCGAGGCCAAGGGCTTGCTTGAGCGTGCTCGCAACCCCGCCGATCGTCGCTCCTACGCCCTCGCGATCACCGTGACCGGCAAACGAGCGCTCACGCGGATGGACCGGGCGACCGAGCGCGCTGACGCCGCACTCACGGCGCGGTTCGCGCCCGCGCAGCGCAAGCAGCTCGCGACCCGGCTGGGGGCGATCGCCGGCCGAGATCCGGCGTCCAGCGACCCCGTCGTGTTCCTGTTCCACGCCGCGCACGCCCGGGTCCGCGAGCGCTTCGCAGAGCACCTGCAGCCGCTCGGGCTCACCCCGGCGCTGTTCGGACCGCTGCGCACGCTCCAGGCCAGCGGTCCCATCTCCCAGCAGCGCATCGCAGACCTTCTCGGCTTCTCCGCCGCCGCGATCCAGCAGACCTTCGACCGCCTCCAGGCCGACGGTCTCATCGAGCGCCGCCGCAACCCCGCCGACCGTCGCTCCTACGCGCTCAAGCTCACCCCCGCCGGACAGGAAGCGATCCGCCAAGCCACGATCGCCCAAGACCAAGTCGCTGACGAGCTCCTC
>Ga0335078_10004058_pt1 | contig 21745 bp, 24 predicted proteins | sample Lox_Sample_32_FD_206711 | JGI IMG/M metagenome (GOLD analysis project Ga0335078, IMG submission 206711) | Soil microbial communities from Loxahatchee National Wildlife Refuge, Florida, United States - Lox_Sample_3.2 | ecosystem: Environmental > Terrestrial > Soil > Wetlands | place: USA...
CTTTGGACCGCCGGCGGACCTGGTGAAGTCGGATCATCCCCACATCATTGAGTTTTTGGAGATGGACCGGGTGGCATAGGAGGGCGAGCCGTGAGTTGCAGGAAATCGATCTCCCGCAGGACGATTTCGGGGCGGGCGCGCACGCGGATGTCATCGGTCAGGTTGATCCATCGGATGGCGCCGGCGGCGTCCACCAGGAACTCGGCAGGGCGGGCGATGTCTTTGCCGTTTGGGCCCGCGCCTGGATGCAAGACTCCGTAGCGGCGAATCACCTCCGCGGCTGGATCGGACAGAAAAGGGAAGGAATAGCCCTGGTCCTGACAAAGCTTGCGCGAGTCCGCGTTGGAGTCCACACTGATAGCGGCTATCTGGATGCCGCGCGCGCGAAACTCATCTAAGTGCTGCTCGAAACTCCGTAACTCGGAGTTACAGAAGGGTCACCAATACCCGCGATAGAAGATCAACAGCACGGCCCGATTCGCTTGGCGCAGTTGGGAGAGAGTCACGGGCCGGCCTGTGGAATCCGGAAGCGTGAAATCGGGCGCCATCCGGCCCGGTTGCGGAGCGCCGCTCGAGGACGGCACGCGCCGCGCGAAGACGAAGTTGCCCCAGCAGAAGAGGCCGAACAGCGCGAGCGCTAGCACACCCAGCACGGCGCCACTGACTTTGCCGCTGTAGCGTTCGGGCTTGCGATACGCTCTGGCGATGCCGGCCGCCAACGTCCATCCGCCCAGCAGGAACAAGAGTAAGTTCACCCACGGAACGTCGCGCGTGACCGCGAAACGCGCGAAGATCGGCACATAGCTGATCGCCGCCACCAGCGTAAAGCCGAAGCCCGCCCAAATCAGAGAGTTCCAGCTTCGCCGCATCGGACCCGATTGTAGCATTTATTTCAACGCAGGCACGCCGCTCAGGCGGGGCCGCAGCGCCACCGCGCGATAGGCTTGGATTAAGGCGCCGGCCGCGGGGTTATACTCCGGCGGACCCGCGCGGTTGCCCTCCTCCAAGTCCACCAGGCATCGATAGCGTTCCAATAATATCCGGCTGCGGAAGACGCCGCCGGTCCAGGCCACGCGCACGGGTTCGCCAGGCTGCCAGAGCTGCCGGCGCACCGCGGCAGTCAGCACCGCTAGTTGCTGGGCCGCGTTGTGGAGGATGTCGCACGCAACCGCGTCACCCGCCATCGCGGCCTCATCCACCAACGGAGCCAGCGCAGCCACGCGCGACCGCGGCCAATCCGGCGTGTAGAAGCGATGCAAGGCGCCGTTGGCGTCCGGGCTGGCGGCGGCAGTGAGCAGCGCGGGCGCGAGCGCGGTGGGCGGTCCCCAGCCTTCTTGGGCACGGAGGGCGGCGCGCAAAGCCTGGCGCGCAATGTCGAACCCGCCGCCCTCATCGCCGAAGATGTAGCCCCAGCCGCCGATGCGCGCGGTGCTTCCGGCGGCATTGCGGCCGAAGGCGATGGAGCCAGTGCCGGCGATGGTGACAATGCCGGGTTCGCCGGCGGTGGCGCCGGCCAGGGCGATGACGGCGTCATCGGTTACCAACACCACATCGGCCGGAAGGATCTCGCGCAGGATGGCTTGCTTGTCTTCGGGACCGCCGCTCATGCCGAAGCAGGCAGTGGCGAAGCGCACGGCGGGCGGGTGGAGCCCGGCCTCGGCGCAGGCGGCCGTCACACAACCTGACACGGCACGCACGAGTTTTTGGCGGCCTTCCGCGGCTGCGGCATGATTGCAGGGGCCGCCAGTGCCGGCGCCGAGCACGCGCCCGGATTCATCGCCGATAAGCGCGGTGGTGCCGGATTGGCCGCCATCCACTCCCAGGAAGAGTCTCATCGCCAGTCTCTTGAGACTATACCAGTCCACACCGGCCGGAGCATACTGAGAGGTAGGCTCTACCCATGTTTGAACACTATTCCGATAAGGCGCGCCGAACTATCTACTACGCCCACCACGAGGCCCGCAAGCTGGGTTCGGCCTGCATCGAGACCGAACATCTGCTGCTAGGCCTTTTGTCCGCGGACCGTGACTTCTGTACCCGGCTGACGGCCGGCGCCGATGCACAGATTCGCAAACGCATCGAGGAGCGCGCGCTACAACCCACGAAGCCGATCGGGACGTCCGTGGATCTGCCTCTGAGCCAGGATTCCCGAAGGGCTCTTTCCTATGCCGCCGAGGAAAGCATGGCGATGCGGCACTCGTCTATCGATTGTGGCCATCTGCTGCTGGGGTTGCTGCGTCTCGAAAACTCGACGGCCGCGGTCCTGTTGCGGGAGTTCGGAATCGAGTATGCGGGCTGCCGCGAGGCGGTGGCTGGGCCTCCCACGGCTCCTCCACTGCTGTTGGGCCAGGCATTCGCGGATTTGCAGCGCCTCATGGGGGCCGTCGACGAACTCGAGGACGTTGCCGGGGCACGTCTGAAGCGGTCGGGATGGACTCGCAAGGAGGCGTTGGGCCACCTGATAGACTGGGCGGCGGCGCATCAACAGTGGCTGGCGCGCGCGCTCACCGCGCCGAAACTGGCCGCCAGCGGATATCCCGAAGACGGCTGGCTTGCCGCCCAGAAGTACAGTGAGATGCGATGGCCCGCGTTGGTGGAGCTGTGCGTGTCACTGAACGGCCTGATCCTGCACGTGATCGCCCGGATCCCGGAAGACAAGATGGACATCGCCTGCCGCATCGGCGTTGCGGAGCCGATCCCGCTGCAGGAACTCGTTCGCCGCTATGTAGCGCACTGCGCGGACATCGTGGGCCAGCTGCTGATGCACGGGTGAGAAGGCAGGAAAGCAGGCCGACTGACAAATCGGCCTGCAGGTTGGCAACCTGTCCGCATGGCCCTACGGTCCACCAAATGTGATGAGAACCAAGTGGAGGGCGGCCAAGATTGGCCGCCCTCCGGTGTGTTTTCGACGGTGCCCCACATGCGAAGTCAGCTCTTATGGGTGGGGTTTTCCACGTGTAAGTTGTTGGTGATCGGGCCGAAGCTCAATCCCGCGCCCGCGGCGCGCAGACCGGCTATCTCTTTCTCGGTGTCAGTTGAGACTACGCCTTCCAGTTTCACGTGACCGTTGTCCACGATGATGTGGATCGGCGGCACCACTTGCATGCCATAGCGCGACAGGACCGGGTCGCGGTAGATGGCGCGGGCCACCTGCAGCCGCAGCCGGTTATCCATCGGCGATGGGGGCAGGACTTTGAGCTCGTTGCTCAAGCTGGTAACGCCCGGCACGCGCTCGGCGATTTGCCCGAGGTCGGCCTTCTTAAACGGCTCACTGACTTCGCCGAGCAGCTCCACGCGGCCTTCGTCCACGAAGAAACTGACGTTGTCGAAGATGCTGTAGCGCGGATACATGCGGATCTCGTGTGTCAGCTTTTTAGCGATATCGGCGTCCGAGGCGCTGACGGCGCCGGTGGTAGCCGCCGCTGCAACACCCAGACCCAGCACGGCGGCCGCTAACATGAACTTGTTGAGGATCGTGTGCCTCATCTTCTTTACCCTCCACTTACCTCTACGTAGCGGCGGGGTGACTGGGGTAAGGGAAAAATGTAAAGAGTTAGTAAATGTTGACGTGGCCAAGCAGTCAGCCGGTCTTGTCTTTGGCGTAGCAGAGCGGATCGAGCAGACACCCGGCGCAGCGCGGCTTGCGGGCCTGGCACAGCGCGCGGCCATGGTGGATGATCTGGTGTGAGAACAGGATCCACCGGTCTTGCGGAACGATCTTCATGAGATCCTGCTCGATGCCGACCGGATCGGTTTGTTTGGTCAGATCCAGGCGCCGGGAGACGCGCTGCACGTGCGTATCGACCACCACGCCCACGGCGATTCCGTACGCGGTACCCAGCACCACGTTGGCGGTCTTGCGGGCTGCACCGGGGATAGAGAGCATCTCGTCCATGGTTTGCGGAACCTTGCCGCCGAAGTCGCGCAGCACTGTCTGCGCCGCGCCCACAATGGACTTCGCCTTGTTGTTGAAAAAACCGGTGCTGCGAATATCCTGCGCCAGAACCCGGGGACGGACCGCGGCAAAGTCACTCGGCGTTGGGTATTTGGCAAACAGGCCGGGCGTGACTTCGTTGACCCGCTTGTCGGTACACTGCGCGGAGAGAATGGTCGCCACCAGCAGTTCCCACGGGCTGCCGTAGTGGAGCGCGCAGGTCGCATTGGGGTACATCTGGTCCAATCCGCGCAGGATCTGATCCACGCGCGCGCGGCGCTCGGCGGCGGTCTTCGGACGTTTCATTTTGGAGATCACAGCCTAGGTTAAGCTGGTAGCATAGCATGCGGTTCCGCACAACTTACCGCCTGGAGCGCTCGATGACCGTGCCGGTATCGCTGCAGGATGCCTTTGCGTTCTTCGAGAACCCGCACAACCTGGCGCGCATCACGCCGCCGTGGCTGAATTTCCGGATCGCGTCGCCGGAGCCTATCCAGATGCGCAAGGGCGCCCGGATCGACTACCAGATCCGCTGGCTGGGGCTGCCCTTGAGATGGAAAACAGTCATCGTGGAGTACGAACCGCCGTTCTTCTTCGTGGACGAGCAGGCGGTGGGCCCCTATGCCTACTGGCATCACCGGCACGATTTCAAGCCCACCGAATTCGGCGCATTGGTATCCGACCGCGTGGATTACGCGCTGCCATTCGGGCCGCTGGGCAGGCTGGCGCACCGGCTGGCAGTGCGCGGGCAGTTGGAGGACATCTTCGAATACCGGCAAGACGCGCTGGCTGCGATCCTGACTGGCGCTACTGCGGCGAAGTGATCTGCACCGTGGTGACGACGTTCTGCCAGTCCGGCAACTCATAGACTTTGAGCTTAGTCGTGAGCGGCGCCACTGCGTCCTTGGATTCGTAGGGCTTCAGCGACGGCAGCTTGAAGTTGAAAGTGCCGGCAGCCTCCTCTTCGGCCTTAGCGGTACGGCCCCAGATATTGACCGTGCCGGCGAGGTCCGTGATGTCCGCGCCGGAATGGTTGATAACCACGAAGCGGGCTTCGGTCTCGTGGGTGGGGGTCTCGACGAAGCGTATACCGGTTACTTCGACGTACTTTTGGAGGGGATTTGTACTGGCCGGAGTCCTCGCCGGGACACTCGCAGCCGGCACGGAAGCCGCCTCGGTCCCGCCGCGGAAATAGTGCACCAGAAAGTACACGCCAGCGCCCACACCCACGAAAGCGAACGCAAACAGGAGGGTCAGCAGCCATGTGGGCAGGCCGGCGTGCGCGGGCGGGGCCGCGTACTGCGGGGGCGGAAGCGGCGCCACTGCCGGCGGCGTGTAGGCGGGGGAGGCAGGAGCAGCGCCCTCAGAGGCCGACGGAGCCTGGGCTGCCGTTGGTTGCGCGCCGGATTTTTCTTTGGCTGCACAGTCCGGGCATGCGTCGTAGGAAGGGGGCACCTCGCGCCCGCACTGCGGGCAGATCCATGTGAACATGCAATTCCTCTATCCCATGCTACCGCGTTGCGCATGGCTCGCTCTTCCGACGCCGAGCACCCGTGCTGGTGCGTCTCCCCCTCATGTTATATTCACCCGAGATGGCCATCCTCGCCCGGCTGGAAGATTACTTCGAGTTCCAGCGCCTCGGCACCAATTGGAAAACGGAAATTCTGGCGGGCCTGACGACGTTTATCACGATGGCTTACATCGTACTGGTGAATCCCCAGATCCTGCACGAAGCCGGCATGCCTCTGGCGGCGGTGACCGCGGCCACCTGCATCTCGGCGGCGTTTGGCAGCTTCATGATGGGCATCGTGGCCCGCTATCCGATTGCCCTCGCGCCCGGCATGGGGTTGAACGCTTATTTCACTTACACCGTGGTCAAGGGCATGGGCATTCCCTGGCAGGCGGCCCTGGGCGCTGTGTTCATCTCCGGTGTGGCTTTCCTGCTGCTGACCGCCGTCGGAATCCGACAGTTGATTGTGGCAGCAATACCATTCGAACTGTACGCGGCGGTGGCCGCGGGAGTGGGCCTGTTCATCGCTTTTATCGGTTTCCGCAACGCGGGCTTGATTATGCCGCATCCCGCCACACTGGTAACCTTGGGCAACCTGCGCGATCCGCACACGCTGCTGGCTGTGTTTGGGTTGCTGGCGACATCGGCCCTGCTCGCCCGGCGCGTGCCGGCGGCCATGCTGATCGGGATCCTGCTTACTACTATGGTGGGAATCGCGGCCGGCCTGGTAGTGTGGAACCCGCAACGCTACAGCTTCCTGGACCTCTCGGCAACCGCGCTGAAGCTGGACGTGAGGGCGACGCTGCGGCTGGGATTTTTCGAGATCATCTTCGTGTTCCTGTTCATCGACATGTTCGACAATATCGGAACGCTGGTGGCGGTGGGTAAGCGCGCGGGCCTGTTCAACCACGCGCACACCATCCCGCGGGTGGACCGCATCCTGTATGCGGACGCCGCGGCCACCATCGTCGGGTCGCTGACCGGCACTTCCACCGTGGTGAGCTACATCGAGAGCGCGGCGGGAGTGGCGGCGGGAGGGCGCAGCGGGGTGACGGCCATCGTGACCGGAGCCATGTTTATCGGGGCCCTGTTCGTCGCGCCGGTGGTGGGAGCCATTCCGGCGGCGGCTACCGCGCCGGCCCTGATCGTAGTGGGCAGCCTGATGATGACGGCCATCGGCGAGGTGGACTGGAAGGACCCGGAGGTCGCTATCCCGGGCTTCCTCACCATGCTCGCCATCCCGCTCACTTTCAGCATCGCCAACGGTCTGGCATTCGGGTTCATCGCTTACACCGCGCTGAAGATTGCGCGCGGCAGGTTCCGCGAAGTGAACTGGCTGGTGTACGCGCTGACGCTGCTGTTCATCGCCCGCTTCGTGTATTTGAAAGGGGCGTGAGCGGCAGCGCGGCTGGCTACACAGCGCGCCGCAGAGCGTGAAACAACACCAGCACGACGATCGCGCCGATCACCGCCACAAGGAGACTGTAGAGGTTGAGTCCGCTGACGCCGTGACCTCCGAACGTGCGGAACAAGAATCCGCCCACGAAGGCCCCCACGACGCCCAGGAGAATATCCCGAATCAAGCCTTCGCCGCTTTTGTTGACGATTTTGCTGCCGATGAACCCGGCCAGGAGGCCGAGGACCAACCATGCGATCAGGTGCATCTGGCTTCTCCTTTCTTGAGGACGCTTAGTATATATCAATTCCGACCCCTGCGCGCGCGGTCGAGCCTCGCTTGCAGGTTTGGATCGTTTTCGTACATGGCGAGCGCGGCCACCGCGTCGGCAGAGACCTGGTTTTCACCGTTCCGCACCAGATCCAACAGATAGTCGATGGCGTTTTCGCGGCGCAGCAGGGCGATGGCGAACAGCAACGTGCGGCGCAGCGGATGGGAGCGCAAGCTCTGGGACGCGTCGCGCAGCGGTGCAAAGGCGCTCTCCAGCCGCGAGTCGCCCAGTGCCAGAGCGGCGGCTTCCGCGACGGCCTCTTCGTGATGATCGAGGAACTTCGCGACGAATTCCAGGGCTTCGTCGGGTGCGGCCCGCAGCAGGGCCGCGAAGCATTCCCCCATCACTTCCGGCTCGTCGCCGCTCAGCGCCTTGAGCCGCAACAGCAGCGCGCCGCCCGGAAGACCTGAGGCCGCGACGGCGCGCAACGCGCCGATGCGGGCGTCGCGCTGGGGGTCGAGCAGCAGCGGCAGGATTTCCTCCAGCGCTTGCGGATAGTCCGTCTGTGCCAGGCCCATGGCGCCCAGCGCGCGCGCCTCGGCCGCGGTATCCACCGAGCCGCCCCAGGTGGGTTCCATTTGGACGTGCTGCAAGCCGCGCCGAAAAACGGACGGAGAAGAATACTCCAGTTTGCAAAGGGCCTTGAGAATTTCAATCTTGGCCGCGCAGCGTTTGTCGGTGGTCTCCGGCTTCACCATAAACCGGTCGAATGCCGCCACCAGTTCCGGCGCCAAATCGGCAGCCAGCCATTCCCCGGCGAGGCGCGCGGCTTTCGCAACCACCAGGTTCATCTTGCTGCCGAGATATTTGGCAACTTCGGCGCGGGCCTCAGGCGAGGGGGGCTGGCCGCGCAGTTCCGCCAGGCGGTCGAGCTGCTCTTCGAGAGAGGAGACTTTGCGCGCCACAAGACGATTCTAAGCCACGAGCGCGTGACATATACTGATAACATGACCATCGATGAGCGCCTGGAGGCTTTGACGCAGTCCCTGGAACTGTGGTCGCACATGCACATGGACGCCAGCAAGGAGTACGACGAACGGTTCCGTGCGAACGAGGAACGGTTCCGCGCGAACGAGGAACGGTTCCGCGCGAACGAGGAACGGCTGGCTCAACTGATGGATACGATGAACCGGCTCGGGCGCATCCTGGAGATCCACGACCAGCAAATCGACGATCACGGCAAGCGGCTGGACGATCTCGAACGCCACTGAGAAGTTCGGCGCATTCTGCTAATCTCAGATGTTAAACCCCTTTTGAGAGCTTCTTATGCCTAAACTATCCGTTCGCGATCTCGATCTAAAGAACAAGCGCGTCTTTATCCGCGTGGATTTCAACGTTCCGTTGGCCCCCGGTGGTCAGGAGATCACCAGCGACAAGCGCATCAAGGCGTCGCTTCCGACCATCCGTTACGCGCTGGAGCAAGGGGCTGGCCTCATTCTGGCGTCGCATCTGGGCCGTCCGAAGGGCAAGCCCAATCCGGAAATGAGCCTGAAGCCGGCGGCCAGGCGCCTGGAAGAGTTGCTGGGCTGTCCGGTCAAGATGGCGCCCGATTGTATCGGCCCCGAAGTGGAAGCCATGCTGCCGGCGCCCGGCGAGATCCTGCTGCTGGAGAATCTGCGCTTCCACCCGGAAGAAGAGAAGAACGATCCGGAGTTCTCGAAGAAGCTGGCGGCGCTGTGCGAGGTCTATGTGAACGACGCCTTCGGTTCGGCGCATCGCGCGCACGCATCCACAGTGGGCATGATTGCCTACGTGCCACAGGCCGCCGCCGGACTGCTCATGGACCAGGAGTTGAAATACCTCACCATGGCAACCAGAAACCCGCCGCGGCCGTGCGTGGCGATTTTGGGCGGCGCGAAGGTTTCCGACAAGATCGAGGTGATCGCGAACCTGGGCAAAGTCGTGGACAAGCTGTTGATCGGCGGCGCCATGGCTTATACGTTTCTGAAGGCGCAAGGTGAGCCGGTGGGCAAGTCGCTGGTGGAGGACGACAAACTGGATCTGGCGCGCGACCTGATGCTGTCGCTGAAAGACAAGCTGGTACTGCCGGTGGACCATGTGGTGGTGTCGGAGATCAAGGAAAACGCAGAGAGCCAGGTGGTCGATACCATTCCGGACGGCATGATCGGCGTGGATATCGGACCGCTGACCATCGATCATTATTCGCACGTGATCCGGACCGCCAAAACGGTGATCTGGAATGGCCCGATGGGGGTGTTCGAAAAGAAGCCCTTTGACCGGGGCACTGTGGCGCTGGCAAAAGCGGTGGCGGTGTCGGGCGCGACATCGGTAGTAGGCGGCGGCGACTCGGAAAAGGCCATCAAGAGTGCGGGCGTGGCCGACCAGATCTCGCATATTTCAACCGGCGGCGGAGCGTCGCTCGAGTTTCTGGCGGGCATTGAGTTGCCGGGCGTAGCCGCGTTGACCGATAAGTAGCATCGCTACCAGAGGTGGTAGTGTCCGTCCCGCTGGGTCAGATCGACCGGCAGGCCGAACAACTTCGCCAGCGCGGGGGCGGTGAGCACGTCCGGTTTGCGGCCGTCCGCCACAATGCGGCCGCCGCGCATCAGAATCACGCGGTCGATTTCGGGGATGATATCGGCCAGGTGATGCGTCACCAGGATGATCCCAATATGCGCGCGCGCCAGCTTGCGCATGATCTCGCGGAGTTCGTGCTGCGCGAAGACATCCAGGCTGTTGCTGGGCTCATCCAGCACCAATGCGCGCGGATCGTGCACCAGGGCGCGGGCCAGCAGCACGCGCCGCGCTTCGCCCGACGACATTTCGGTCACGGTCCGGCCGGCCAAGTGCGGAATCTCGAGCAGCGCCAGTATGGCGGCCGTCTGGCGCTCGATTTCCGGCGTGATGCGATGGTAAGGCTGCACGCCGACGCTGCCGAAGAAGCCGGATAGCACGGCCTCGCGGCCGGTGATCTCGCGGGTGCACAGGGCCATCCAGTCGTTGGAGACCACACCCAGCAGGGGACGGAGATCGAAGATATTCCAGCGCTCCTGGCCGAAGATCGCCATGCGCGATCCCTCGCGCGCCAGCGGGTAGCATTCGCGCGTGATGGTTTTGATCAGAGTGGACTTGCCGCAGCCGTTGGGCCCCAGAATGGCGACGTGCTCGCCTACACCGATGCGCAGGCTGACATCGCGCAGAACGATCTTTTCGCCGCGCATCACCGAGACGCGCTGCATTTCGATGAGCGGGCGCCGGTCAGATGGCACGGGCGAGCAACTCCTCCAACTGGGCGGGGGTGAGTACGATGGGGTTCGCTTTCATGCTGCTGGCGCGGGCGGCCTTTTCGGCGAGGACGGGGACATCGGCGGGGCAGACTCCGTAGGCGCGGAGCGGCTGGATTTCGAGATCGCGGCACAGGGATTCGACCCATGCAGTCCCGTCATCGGGGCTCGCGTCCGGCCGGCCGGTGAGGATGCGCGCCACATCGGCGTAACGCTGTAGGCCTTCCGAGGGGGATGGCGAAGCATGCAACGCCGCGATATTGACGCGCATGGCATGCGGCAGCAGCGCCGCGCAGAGGGCGCCGTGCGGCGCATCGAACATGCCGCCCAGGGGCGCCGCGAATCCATGCACCGCACCCAGTCCGGCGTTGGCTAGCGCCAGGCCGCCCAGCAGGCTGGCGAAAGCCATATCCGTGCGGGCGGCGAGATCGTGACCGTCGCGCCAGGCTCGCTTTAGCGCGGAGGCAGCCAGACGCAGGCCTTCCAGGCAATAGAGATCCGTCATGGGGTTGGCGCGAATCGAGACGTATGGCTCGATGAGCTGCGTCAGCGCATCGAGCCCCGTGCTGGCGGTGAGTGCGGGAGGCAGATCCAGCGTCAGTTCAGGGTCGACCACCGCGAGCGCCGGCAGCATGTGCGGACTGCGCAGGCTGGCTTTGACGCGGTGCGCGGGCGAGGCCAGGACCGCATTGCGGGTAACCTCCGAGCCGGTGCCCGCGGTGGTCGGGATGGCGATGAAAGGCGCCGATGGGCGGGCCAACGGCTGGCCCTGCCCCACGACTTCCAGGTAATCGAGCGGGTCGCCGCCGTTAGCCAGCAGGGCCGCGACGGCTTTGCCTGCATCGATAGCGCTGCCGCCGCCCAACGCGATGACCAGGTCGCAGCCCGCTTCGCGCGCCCGGTGCGCGCCCTGGCGGACCAGGTCAACGGCCGGTTCGCCATGGATCGGGAAGGGCTCGCCGGTAATGCCCGCGCGAGAAATATCCACGGACCGCCGTGTTACGAGCAGCGCGCGCCGCCCCATTTCCGCGGCCGCGGCGGGGACCTCGCGCACGGTACCGGGGCCGAAGACGATCCGCGCGGCGGTCGCAAACTCGAAGCACATGCGCCCTACCAGCCTTCGTCGCCGGGAAAAATGTTGGTGCACTTGACGCGCGTGCGCGGCGACGCCATCATCTCCTCGACGGTATCGCGCCAATTCTGGTAGTGCGCGGTTTCCCTGTGCTGCGCGGGCGCTTCGGCCGTCCGATACACCTCAATCAGGATGAAGTGCGCAGGGTCGTCCTCCGGCTGCAACACATCGAAGCGCGCGATAGCCGGCTCCTGCACGCTCTGCCGCGCGTTGGCTATGGTGGCTTGCCGGAAGGCTTCCACGGACTCCGGCTTCACATAAACGTCAATGTGCATGATCAGCATGCAGCCATGGTATAACGTGGCGCGCCGGCGGGTGCTTAACGGCTTTGGGGAAACCGCTCCCTGAGGGTCGCGGCTCGGAAATTGCGCGTTGATCTTGCGAGGTTTACTGAGCCGCGACCGTCAGTGAGCGGTTTCTGTCAATCAGATCGGTTAAGCACCCCGCACCGAGGGTATGCCCGTTCCCGGACTGTGCCTGTTATATAATGCACCGAGGCGGTGACGCCAGCCTGCCGCCGCAAGGGGACAACTTATGGGACACGCAGCAGCGCCGGGCTTCGCCGCTCCGGCGATAGAGACGCTTGTGGCCACATTGCGGGGGCGCGCGATTCGGCCCGTCGATGAAGGATACGACGCGGCGCGCAAGGTTTACAACGGCATGATCGACCGCCGGCCGCGGCTGATCGCGCAATGCGCGGATGTAGCGGACGTCATCCGGTGCGTGAATTTCGCGCGGGAGCAAAGGCTGCCGCTGGCCGTGCGCGGCGGCGGCCATAGCGTGCCCGGCTTTGGCACCTGCGACGACGGGATGGTGATCGACCTTGGCCGCCTGAAGGGGATTCGCGTCGACCAGGCGAACCGCACGGTCCGGGTCGAAGGCGGTTGCACGTGGAGCGACGTGGACCACGCCACGCACGTTTTCGGACTGGCCACACCCGGCGGGTTGATCTCCACCACGGGAGTGGGTGGACTGACTACGGGCGGCGGCTTCGGCCACTTGACGCGGCGCTACGGCCTGGTTTGCGACAACCTGATCTCGGCCGATGTGGTGACCGCGGACGGAGCGCTGCGCACGGCGAGCGCCACGGAGAACCCGGATCTGTTTTGGGCGATTCGGGGCGGCGGCGGCAACTTCGGGATTGTCACGTCCTTCGAATTCCGGTTGCACGCGGTCGGCACGGTTTACGCCGGGCCGGTGCTCTATGCGCTGGAACAGGCAACCGAGGCGATGCGATTCTTTCGCGATTACATGCGCACCGCGCCGCGGGAGCTGAGCGCGTTTTTCGCTTTCATGATCGTACCGCCGGGACCTCCCTTCCCCGAGGCGCTGCACATGAAGACGCTGTGCGGCATCATGTTCTGCTACTGCGGCAATCCCGAGGACGGCGAGGCCCTCACGCAGCCCATACGCGATTTCGGACCGCCGGCGTTTGCCTTTAACGTGCCGATGCCCTATCCCATGCTGCAGGCGATGTTCGATCCGCTGCTTCCGCCCGGGCTGCAGCACTACTGGAAAGCGGATTTCAGCAACGAACTGACCGACGCGGCGATCGCCGAGCATGTGAAGTTCGGGCCAGGAGTTCCCACGCTCAACTCAGCGGTGCACATCTATCCGATGGACGGCGCCGTGCACGACGTCGCCAAAGATGCGACGGCATTTGCTTATCGCGATGTCCGGTTCGTTCACATCCTGGCGGCGGCGACCCCGGATCCCGCGCCCATGCCGCAGTATCGGGAATGGGTGCGGAACTATTGGTCCGCACTGCATCCGCACTCGGCTGGAGGCGCGTACGTCAACTTTCTGATGGACGAGGGCGAGGACCGCATTGCCACCAGTTACACCGGCAACTACCAGCGCCTGGCAGCACTGAAGGCGAAGTACGATCCGGACAACCTGTTTCGGTTCAATCAGAATATTAAGCCCGCGGCATAGCGGGAGCCATGAGACACCCTTTTATCATCCTCGCGGCGGCGGTTTGCCTGCCTGCCGGCGTCTTCGCTGCGCCGGCCGACACGGCGGACAAGATCGACGCATATGTCACGGCCGAGATGCAGCGCGAACACATACCCGGCCTGGCGCTGGGCATCTACCGGCGCGGCGAGATCGTGAAGGCTAAAGGCTACGGCCTGGCGAATGTGGAACTGGATGTGCCAGTGAAGCCGGAGACCATCTTTCAATCGGGTTCGGTGGGGAAGCAGTTTGCGGCCACGGCCATCATGATGTTGGTGGAAGAAGGCAAGATCGGCCTGGAAGACAGCGTGACCAAATACTGCGATCACGCGCCGGAGATCTGGAAGCCGGTGAAGGTGAAGAACCTGCTGTCGCACACCTCGGGGCTTGCCGAATATGAGACTCCGGAGCGCACCAAGAAGGGCGGCGCTTTCGACCTGCGCTTGGACTGGACGGAGGGCGAACTCTTCGACAAGATCGCGGCACTGCCCATGGATTTTCAGCCCGGCGAAAAATGGCGGTACACCAATACCAATTACGTGATCCTGGGCATGATGATCCGGAAGGTCACCGGCAAATTCTATGGCGACTTCCTGGCCGAACGGATCTTCCGGCCGCTGGGCATGACGGCCACACGAATCATCAGCGACCGCGATATTGTTCCGAACCGCGCAGCGGGATACGAGTGGACGAAGGACGGGCTGAAAAATCAGGAGTGGGTGTCACCCACGTACAACTCCACAGCCGACGGCACGATTTACTTCAACGTGCCGGATCTGGCGAAGTGGGATGGCGCTCTCTACACCGGGAAGCTGGTGAACAGAGGGTCGCTCGACCGGATGTGGACCGTCTTTCCCTTGAACGACGGCAAGCCGAACTCGGCCAATTACGGCTTTGCCTGGCGCATCGGCACACACAACGGCCACAGGGTCATCGAACATGGGGGCGCATGGCAGGGTTTTACCACGTACATCGGCCGCTACGTGGATGACGGCTTGACGGTGGTGGTGCTGACCAATCTCGATTCCGGCCACGCGCGCCCCGGCAACATCGGGCATGAGGTGGCGGAATTGTACATGAAGGCCGATTGACAAGCCGCCCCACAGGGTAAGATGTTGAGTGATGAAAGCGGAAGATTACAGCGAGCGCGAAGTGGATGTGGAACCGTGGCAGGTGAAGCTGACTTCGTATAAGCTCGGCGGCGTGTATCACTGCAAGGCCGATAATGTTTCGCCGGGCGCCGCCCTGGCGCGCGCCACGGGAGCCACACGCGAAGAGGCCGAACAGAAGGCCCTGGACCGTGCGCGGCAGTTGCTCTCGCGCACGCGCCGGCACGACGTGTGAGCCCCATGCCCAATTCCCACGGTAACCATTACGACCTCGCCCTCCTGGCCCGGCAGGAGATGATTGCGGAAGGCTTCACCCCGGACTTTCCGCCCGAAGCGCAGCGCCAGGTGGCGGCCTTGCGCGCGCACGCCGCGGCGCCGGCGGCGAACGGCGCGGTGCGGGATCTGCGCGGCCTGCCGTGGTCATCCATCGACAACGATACTTCGCGCGACCTGGACCAGATCGAAGTGGCGGAACGCCTGGCGGACGGCGCGATCCGCATCCGGATCGGCATCGCCGACGTGGATAGCGACGTGCCCAGGGGATCGCCCATCGATAAGCACGCCGCCGCGAATTGCACCACGGTTTATACCGGCGTCAAGACCTTCCCCATGCTGCCGGAGGATCTGTCCACCGATCTCACGTCGTTGAACGAGCACGCCGAGCGGCTCTCAGTGGTGGTGGAGCTGACGGTCGCCGCGGACGGCTCAGTGCAGGATGGCACGGCCTATCGCGCAATCACGCGTAATGCCGCACAGTTGGCTTACAGTTCCGTCGGGCCGTGGCTGGAAGGGCAGGGAACCGCGCCCGCGAAGGTGGCCGCGTCGCAGGATTTGCAGGCGCAACTCCGGCTGCAGGACGAAGCTGCGCAGAAACTGTGCGAGCAGCGCCACCGCCTGGGCGCGCTGGACCTGGACCGCAACGAGACCGAGGCGGTGATTTCCGACGGGCACGTGACCGGCATCAAGCCACGGTTTCGCAACCGGGCTTCGCAGTTGATCGAGGATTTCATGGTGGCGGCCAACGGCGTAATCGCGCGGTTGCTGCGCGACAATCGCGTGGCCTCCATTCGCCGCGTGGTGAAGACTCCCGAGCGTTGGGACCGCATCGTGGAACTGGCCGCCCGCACCGGCGACAGTTTGCCCGGCGATCCGGATTCCGGCGCGCTCAACCAATACCTGATGAAGCGCCGCGCCGCGGACCCCGCGCATTACGCGGATGTGTCGCTGGCGGTGGTCAAGCTGATGGGGCCGGGCGAGTATGTGCTGGAGCGTCCCGGCGATGCCGCAGTCGGGCACTTTGCGCTGGCCGTCCACGATTATACGCATTCGACCGCGCCCAACCGGCGCTTCGCGGACCTGGTGACGCAACGCCTGGTGAAAGCGGTGCTCGCCAAGCAACCTTCGCCTTATGGAGACGCCGAGTTGGACGGCGTGGCGCGCCATTGCACGCTGCGGGAAGACGCCGAGCGCAAGGTGGAGCGCGCCATGAATAAGCGCATCGCGGCGGTGGCGATGCACGAGCGCATCGGCGAGGTCTTTCCCGCGGTGGTTACTGGCGTCACGCCGAAGGGTGTGTTCGTACGGGCGTTATCGCCGGCGGTGGAAGGCCGCCTGATGCGCGGCGAGCATGGGCTGGATGTGGGCGATCAGATCCGGGTCAAGCTGTTGAATACCGACCCGGCGCGGGGGTTCATCGATTTTGGGAGAGTGTAAGGCGGGACTGAAGCCCCGCGCGGACTGAAGTCCGCCCTCCTTCTCACAGCCACGCCTCCTCGGGCATACGGCGTTTTGCTGTTACCAAGGGGGTGTTCAGGAAGTCCAGAAACGGGGCCATCGCGCGAAAGTGTTTTTCCAGTTTGGTATACAGCTTGGGCGTGGTCACGATCGCCGCATCCAGCGTGGTGAACAGCAGGAATTGCTTGAAGCGCAACAGATCCGCCGCGGGATGATCGGTCGAGAAACCCTTGGGCACGCGCGAGAGCTGCTCGCCCTGCATCGCACCGAACAGCCGCTTGACGGCGGGTGAAGCGGCCAGTTTCCGGAACTCCGCGTGGTGCTCCGCGATGTGCGTGCGCACCGCCAGCAGCGTTTCCGGCGGAGGCAAGTAGATGCCGCCGCCCGCGTCCACGCCCTTGTGCGAGATCGCGAAATAGTATCCGGCCGCGCCGTGCTTCTCCATGCCGCGCCGCGAGAATGACGCCGCGATCTGGGTCTTGTACGGCGTCTTATCGGGGCTGAAGCGGGTGTCGCGATATATGCGATAGATGGCCTTGGGGGCATCGGTGACGTAGTCCGGCGCGAAGTCCATCATGGCGCTGTTCAACGCTGTCACCAACTTCACCATAGGCGCCTTCACCTTTTCGTCGTAGACGGTCTTGCGCGGCTGGAACCACTCGCGCGTGTTGTGGCGCGCGAGGCCGCGATAGAACGTGATGGCCTCGGGTGGAAAGCCTGGAAAACCGGATCGCATAGCTGCCTCCTATAATTGAATCGATGGACCCCACGCTGGCGCGCCTGTCCGAAATACCCAATTTAACCGTTTCCCGCGACGCGCCGCTTTCCGCTTACACGCGATTTGCCATCGGCGGCCCAGCCGATCTCTATGCCGAAACCGAAAGCGTGGAATCCTTCATTCAGGCGCTGGCGGTGGCGCGCGCGAGCGGCCGCGACTACATGGTGATGGGCGGGGGCACCAACCTGGTCGTATCCGATGCGGGTTTCCGCGGCATCATGCTGCGATTCGTGGCGCGGCGCATGCTCGCGGCCGGCCACCGTGTGCAGTCCGATGCCGGCGCGGCGCTGCAGAACCTGGTGGACTTTGCGATCGATCGCGGCCTGGCGGGGCTCGAGACTCTGGCCGGGATTCCCGGCTCAGTGGGCGCGGCGGTGTACGGAAACGCCGGCGCTTATGGCCACTCCATTTCCGAGCGCGTGTTACAGGTGCGCTTCTTCGATGGCGAGTGCGTGCGCGTGTTCGACAACGCGGCGTGCGAATTCCATTATCGCGAGAGCGTCTTCAAACGCCACAAAGACTGGATTGTCTTTTCGACCGAATTGCGCTTGACGCCCGCCGATGCCGGCGCTCTGCGGAAGACGGCGAACGAAATCGTGAAAGTGCGCAACCAGAAGTTTCCCGTCACCATGAAGTGCGCGGGCAGCATCTTCAAGAATTTTCTGCTGGCTGAATTGCCGCCCGCCGTGGCCTCCGCGGTCCCCGAGAAGGTGGTCCGCGAAGGCAAGGTGCCGGCCGCATACTTTCTGGAACAGGCGGGCGCCAAGGGGATGTCGCGGGGCGATATCCACGTGGCTGACTATCACGCCAACCTGATCTACAACGCCGGCAGCGGGACTGCCGCGGACCTGTGCGCGCTGATCGCGGAGTTGAAGGCGCGGGTGCGCCGCCGGTTTGGGATCGAGTTGGAGGAGGAAGTGCAATACGTGGGGTTCTAGGCGGTGTGGCTGGTGGCTGGCGGTTGGTGGCTGGTGGTTTTGCCACGTGGCCCAGGCGGCGGATCTGCACGAGGCGGTCACATCCGGAAATGTGGAAGAGGTGCGCGCGCTGCTGGCGGCGGGAGCCGATACCAACACGCGCGACGCGCTGGGCGCCACGCCTTTGCACGACGCGGCCTGGACCGGCAACCGGGAAATCGCGGCGCTGCTGATCGCGCACCGGGCCGACGTGAATGCGCATCATCTGGAAGCCGGATCCACGCCGCTCGATTATGCGGTGATCAAGGATAACCGGGAAATCGCCGAATTGCTGCTGGCGCACGGCGCGGCCGTGGAGGCGGTGGATCGCTCGGGCGCGACGGCGCTGCACCTGGCGGCCACGCGCGGCTATCAGGACCTGGTGGCGCTGCTGTTGGCGCATGGCGCGAAGGTCAACGCGCGCGACAAGGCGGGCGCCGCACCGCTCGACGAGGCCTGCTGGAAGGGATACCGCGGGATCGCCGCACTGCTGCTCGACAAAGGCGCGGGAATCGACGCGCGCAACCCGGAAACGGGCGCGCCGCCGCTCATCGAGGCGGCCACGAAGGGTCACACGGAGGTGGTCAGGCTGCTGCTCGAGCGCGGAGCCGACGCGAATGCGCGCGACAATGCGGGCACTTCGGCACTCGAAAACGCCGCCCGCTTCCGCAACCTGGCGGTGGTGGATCTGTTGATGGCGCACGGCGCCACGCTGGCCAAGAAAGACCAACCCGGCTTTACGCTGCTGGATGAAGCCGTGCTGAAGGGCCAGGCGGAGATGGTGGAACTACTGGCCGCCAGGGGCGCGGACGTCAACGCGCACAACCAGGAGGGTGCGACGCCGCTGGCGGATGCCGCGCTTAAAGGCTACGCGGAGATCGCGCGGATCCTGCTGGACCACGGGGCGCGCGTCAACGAGAAGAACTCCGCCGGCGGCACACCGCTGCATGACGCGGCGCTGGGCGGGCATCGCGAGATGGCGGCGCTGCTGCTCGGCTACGGCGCGGAGATCGATGCACGCGACGACTCCGGCGCGACGCCGCTGTATAACGCCGCTTCATGGGGCCGGCGCGGCGTGGTGGAGCTGCTGCTCGAGCGCGGCGCGGATGCCGGGCTGCGGACCAAGGCAGGGGCAACGGCTCTGGACGGCGCAGTGGCCAACGGGTACGAAGATATCGCCGCCCTGCTAAGGGCCCGCACGGCCAAGTAGGCTATCGAGGAGCGGGCCGGAGAGCACTGGACCTCCCTTAGATCGAGACTTGCCGCGAGCCTGCTAATGGGATTCGTCTGGGTGACCGGTGTCGCTGAACGGAACCCGATTCCTCAACGTCGGCATTTCGAACTTCTGGGGTCGACGAGCCCCTTCGATTCAAGTGAACGGGTTGGGCGTTGGCCAGTCAGTTGACGTGGACCTACCAGGACCGATGTGGCGCGGCTACGCCGAAGCGTCGCCGTTTCAGGAGCCTAGCGCGTTTCCTGGGAGGAATGCACAGATCAGACTTCGGGGTGGCCGAAGGCCCGTGATTTGCGCCTGCGCCCCCAGCGACTGAACATACGCAGCGCCCCAATCGTGAGGTACGATGGTGGGGGACGGTAAACCGCGACAACGAGACAAACCCAAGGCTGACGAGACTAAGAAGGTTGTGAACCTCGAATTCCTGATTCCGAGACGTCCCCTGTCATTGCAGGCCAAGCGCACGAGTCTTAGGGCTTGGCAGGCTTTTGTTCGGACGGAGGCTGCAAAAGTGTGGAAAGATCCCACCGTTCAGGCTGGCGACCTCCACCTCACCTTGGTCTACTTATGCGACATTTCGCCTCCGGATACTGACAACATCGTGAAGCCGATTCAGGATGCTCTCATTGGCTTAGTGTTCTCTGATGATGCACTCATCTCCGATGTTGAGAGTCACAGGAGGTCTTTATACGGCACTTTCGACCTCACACGACTTCCCGCGTTAGTGCTTACTGGGCTCACTTCGGGGCAAGAGTGTGTTTACGTGAAGGTGAGCAGTTCGAAGCCCTTGGAGGAGTACCTATGAGCACGTCAACCCAAGTGCAGCATGAAGCGCTGATGAACGCTGTGGCGGAGCGATACCGGCGTGCCGGCTATGTGGTCACTGCGGAGCCTGGGTCGACGGCCCTCCCGTTCGATTTAGGAGCCTATCGCCCGGACCTCATTGCCCGAAAGGGAGATTTTACGACAATCGTGGAAGTCAAGACTCACGCACAGAAGACCTCCTTCGATCAGTTGCGTGCCGTTGCCGAGGAGGTAAAACGCCATAAGGGCTGGCGGTTTGTGTTGGTTACGGATGAGGATGTCTTGGCCTCTGCTTTGCCTGCCGAAGATGAGGATGGAGACGAGTTCTCTTGGGAGGAAATTTCACATCGACTCGAAGAGGCGCAGCGCCTGGTGGATCGGGGCGAAAATGAGGCTGCGTATTTGATCCTGTGGATTGCTTTTGAGCGCATGATGCGTTTCCACGCGCGACGGGTTGCATTGCCTGTCGATCGACTTGCGCCCTCGATCCTGATTCGTCAACTGTATTCACAGGGCGAGCTCAGCATGTCGCAGTTCGAGACCGCACTGAGTTGCCAGGAGGTCCGCAATCGCATCGTTCATGGCTTCCGTGCCTCCAACCTCCGCGATGCCGTCGTACGTCTGGGCACGGTTGTACGCGAGCTCCTGGAGCAATGGTCGGCGCCGAGCTATCGAGATTAGGTCCCACAAGTCGGGGGCTCCGTTGTCCCTTAAGTTAGCGCTTATGTACCGAAGCGTGGCGGGCCCAACGAGCCCAGAGACTCGTAGATGTTGTTTCTGGCATAGGCGGGTGGACATCCACTGTTTGGACGTTTGACTGAAAGTTGCCAGGATCCGGCTTATTAAATTTTCAAGCCGACTTCCTGTTCTTAGTCAGCAAACTTTCTCCAAGGCGGTTTCTGACGAACTTTAAGCACCTTGAGGCAATGAAAAGTTGCGCAGATTCGAAATCTGCCGATCAGCGTGGCGTCTCCAGATGAAGGGCGCAAGCGGAAATCCGATCCGCCGCGGGAGCGTATCGCAGCTTATGATAATTGGCTCAACACGAAGGACCTACCCGGCTTCTCAAATAGCCTAGCGCGATGCCGCATTGGCCGAGGTAATACGTGGTCCACACCAGGAGGTCGCGCCACGGCACCGGCGTTTTGAATCGATTGATCGCCAGCAGGGAATCCGAGATGAAAAACAGCACCGCTCCCAGCGCTACCCACTTCTGTGCGAAGCCCGCCAGGATTGCCGTGGAGACCATCGCCGTCAGAGCGCAGATATACAGCACTACCGGCACAGCCAGCCCGCCCACCGACGGCACGATCCAGACCGATAGCGCGGCGCTGAACGCCACCACTACTCCCACCGCCGTCAGCCGTGTCACGCCGGCGGGGACGCCCCGAACCCGATTTCGTACGAACAAGCCGATGTAGGTGCAATGCGCCAGTAGAAATGCTCCGAGGCCCAAGACGAACAACTTTGGGTCGAGTTCCAGCAGGACGTCGCCCGCCGCGGATAGCGCCAGACCCAGCGCCAGCAGACCGGCATCCCGCCTGGCGCCGCGGGCCTGCCAAGCCATCACGGCCAGTGCGGCTGTCGCGCATCCTTTGATAATGGCGGTGGCGATAATAGCGCTGCCGG
>Ga0335078_10004059_pt1 | contig 21744 bp, 19 predicted proteins | sample Lox_Sample_32_FD_206711 | JGI IMG/M metagenome (GOLD analysis project Ga0335078, IMG submission 206711) | Soil microbial communities from Loxahatchee National Wildlife Refuge, Florida, United States - Lox_Sample_3.2 | ecosystem: Environmental > Terrestrial > Soil > Wetlands | place: USA...
AGCACTTCGGGCCCACCAGCCGCACCACAAAGCGGCAGCGACGCACGCCAGACGACGACCCGCAGCCCTTCACCAAATTCTCCCGGCAGCGCGACCGCCCCGCCCGGCGAAAAGGCTACTTTCGGCATGAGAGCAAGGCGGCGGCCACGGCTATCCCGGCCCTGATTACCTGTTCGCGGGCGGCCTGGGCGGCGCAGAGCCCGCCGGGCTGACCCTGCCCTGACGGACAAGGTTCGCGCCGGCCCGGTCGGCGATCCTGATTTGCCGGTCAGGTGTGCATGCCGCCGTCGACGGTGAGCGTGCTGCCGGTCACGAACGAGCTGTCCGGGCTGGCCAGGTACAGCACCGAGCGGGCGATCTCCTCCGGGCTGGCGTGGCGGCCGAGCGGGATCATGGCGTCGAAGGCGCGGGCGGCCTCGGCCGGCGGGGCCCCGGTCGCCGCCACCTCGATCGCCTCCTGGAACGCGGTGCTGGTCGGGCCGGGATGCAGCGTGTTGACCCGGATCCCGCGGCCGGCCACCTCCTTGGCCGCCGTGCGCATGAGCCCGACCTGGGCGTGCTTGGCGGTCGCGTAGGCGCAGATCCCCGGGGCCGAGGTGAGGCCGACCACGCTGGAAGTGATGATCACGCTCCCGCCGTCGGACAGGAGCGGCAGCCCGTGCTTGAGTACCAGGAACGCGCCGAGCACGTGCACGTCGAGCACCCGGCGGAACACGTCGGTCGGGTACTCGGTGATCAGGCCGCGGTCGCCGGCGATACCGGCGTTGCTGACCAGCACGTCGAGCCGCCCGAACCGGCCGGCCGCCTGCCGCAGCGCGTCCGCGACCTGGTCCTCTTCGGTCACGTCGGTGACCGACCAGCTGGCCGCGGCCGGACCCAGCCCGGCCGCGGCGGCTTCCAGCCGGTCCTTGGCCAGCCCGGCCAGGTGGACCCGGGCCCCCTCGGCCACGAACAGCCGGGCGGTGGCCAGGCCGATCCCGCTCTCGCCGCCGGTAATCAGGGCGACCTTCTCCTCCAGCCGGGCCATGGGTGCCCCTCTCAGACCGGTGCGATGCGGGCGCTGATCACGGCCGGCTGGCCGCGCCCGACGTGCTCGAGCGCCCGGCGCAGGGTCACGGGCAGCAGGTCCGCCGTGGTCACGGTGCGGGCGTAGGCGCCGCCGGCCGCGGCGGCGATGCCGGGCAGGTCGGCGCCGGGCTGGAAGCTGGCGGCGAAGCCGCCCCCGGCCACCAGGCCCTCCGGGTGCACCGCCTGGGCGGACAGCGAGGGGGCTTTCCAGCCCTGGTTGTCGAAGATGACGGTCAGCGACGGCGCCTGGTAGCGCCGGGCCATCCATTGCGCGGCGGCGGGCACGCCGAACAGGTAGGACCCGTCACCGACCAGGCTCACCACCGTGCGGTCGGGCGCGGCCAGCTTGGCCCCGACCGCCGCGCCGCCGGCCCAGCCCAGCGACCCGCCGCCGCTGTTGATCAGCGAGCCCGGGCGGCTGGCCCGCAGGTGCTCGCTGACCACGTGGTAGTTGCTGATCGCCTCGTTGAGCACGATGGCGTCCGGCGGGACGGCGTCCCGGACGCAGGCCACCAGGTACTCGGGCGTGATCGTGCCGTCCGGCGCGGGCCGTTCGGCCGCCGCCCACCGCGCGCGCTGTGCGTCGTGCGCGGCGCGCAGCCGCTCCGCCCGGGCCCGGACGGTGGCCTGGTCGAGGCGGCCCCGCTCGGCCAGCCGGCCGCTCAGCTGGCGGACCGCGGTCGCTAGGTTGGCCCCCGCGTACCGCCGGGCCGGCACGTGCCACAGCGGCATTGCGGCCTTGAGCGGGTCGGGGTCCACCACGTAGCTGCGCGCGGCGGCGTCCGGGCGGTTGTGGCCCGGGATCCACGGCACGTCGCTGCCGAGCACCAGGATCACGTCGGCCTCGGCCAGCACCGGGTTCTGGGCCGGGCGGTTCCACTGGTAGCCGAGGTGCAGCGGGTGCCGGTCGGGGAAGTTGACGTGGGCCGGTACCGACTCGATCACGCCCACGGCGGCCAGCTCGCACAGCCGGACCAGCTCGGGCACGGCGGCGGGATCGCGGCCGAGGTAGGAGGTGACCACCAGCGGACTGCGCGCGTCCTCGACCGCGGCCGCGATCTCGTCCGCGACCTCGCCCGCCAGCGCGGCCGGCGCGACCGGGTCCCACCAGTCACCCTGGGGCGGCTGCGGCGGCAGCCGCTCCTCCAGGACCTCACGCGCGGCGACGAGGTAGACCGGCCCGGCGGGCTCGCTCCGGGCGATCTGCATCGCCCGGTGCACGATCTGCTTGGCGTTGCGCCCGGTGCGGATCTCGTGGTCGTACTTGGCGTAGCCGCGCAGCATCCCGCGCTGGTCGGCGCTGTCCTGCAGCCAGTGGATGTGCTCGCTGCGCGTGCCGGTCAGCTCGCCGAGCTGGGTCGCGGGCGACAGCCCGGCGAAGATCAGCACCGGCACCCGGCCCCGGGACGCGTTGTGGATCGCGCCGCCCAGGTTCTGCGTGCCGCAGTCCACGTGCACCAGCACCACCTGCGGCTCGCCGGTCACCTGCGCGTACCCGTGGGCGGCGCTGAGCGCCACGCTCTCGTGCGGGGCCAGGACCAGCTCGGGCAGCGAGTCCAGGGTGCCCGCGGCCTTCGCGTGCGCATAGGCCTCCATGATGCCGGTATGGTCGCTGCCCAGGTTCGCGAACGCGTACCGGGCGCCCGCCTCGCGCATCGCCTCCAGCAGCGCCGTGGAGGTGGTGTAAGTCGATTCGGTCATACTGTCAGCCCGGCTGGCCTCAGGCCCGGACGAGAGCGGACGGCGAGATCGTGACCGGGAACGGCTGCCCGGCCGGGAACGGCTCGTCCCCGGCCTCGTGGGCGACCTGCTGGTACCGGCCGCCGCGCAGCTCGAACACGTTCAGCTCCGGCTTGTCCGGGTCCGGGTCGGACCAGACGTCGGGTGCGGTCATGACATTCATCGTGCCTCCTGTCGCTCATGCCCGCCACCATCTCAGCCGCCGCCGACGGTCCCCGGCCCACTAGGCTTGATCACATGACCAGCGCCGTGCCGCCGCCCGGGGTCGCGATCGCCGACGCGCGGCTGGCGGAGGTCTCCGACGGCATCTACGCCTATATCCAGCCGGACGGCTCCTGGTGGATCAATAACACCGGGTTCCTGGCCGGGCGGCGCGGGGTGGTGAGCGTGGACACCTGCTCGACCGAGCGGCGCACCCGCGCCTACCTGGAGGCGATCGCCTCGGTGACCGGCCAGCCGGTGCGCACCCTGATCAACACCCACCACCACGGCGACCACACGTTCGGTAACTACCTGTTCGCCGGGGCCACGATCGTGGCTCACGAGCGGTGCCGCGAGGAGATGCTGGCCTTCGGCCCGCCGGGACGGGCCCCGTTCTGGACCGAGGTCGACTGGGGCGGGATCGAGCTGGAGCCGCCGTTCCTCACCTTTACCGAGGCCGTCCGCATCTACGTCGACGACCTGGCCTGCGAGGTGCGGCACGTGGGGACCCCGGCCCACACCACCAACGACTCGATCGTCTGGGTACCGGAGCGTTCCGTGCTGTTCTCCGGTGACCTCCTGTTCTCCGGCGGTACCCCGTTTCTGCTCATGGGGTCGGTGGCGGGCGCGATCGGCGTGCTCGAGGAGCTGAAGACGCTGCCGGCGACCACGATCGTCCCCGGCCACGGCGCCGTGTCCGGGCCGGGCTTGATCGACGAGGTCCTCGGCTACCTGCGCTTCGTGGCCGGCGCCGCTGATCAGGCCCGGACGGCCGGGCTGTCTCCGCTGGACGCGGCACGCCAGCTCGACCTGGGCCCGTACGCGGACCTGCTGGACTCCGAGCGGATCGTGGGCAACCTGCACCGCGCTTACGCCGAGCTCGGCGGCGCGCCGCCCGGAGCGCCCATCGACGTCGTGGCCGCGCTCACCGACATGGTGGCCTACAACGGCGGCCAGCCGCTCACCTGCTACGCGTGATACCGCGGCCCGGCGTGTCGAGAACCCGCCGCCGGCCCCGACTCCGGGATGACAGCCGCCGGCGAGGGCGGCCGCGGAGAGGAGCAGCGGACATGCTGATCAAGGCGCGCATGGGGATGAGCGCCGACGGGTTCGTCGGCACGCCCGAGGGTGTACCCATCCTGGCCATCACCGCCGGCTTCGAACCGGGGGTATCGCACGGCTACCCGGAGTTCATCGAGGGGTGCGACGCGGCGGTGATGGGCCGCAACTCCTTCCTGCCGGCGCTCGGGGCGCCCCGGTGGCCATGGCCCGGGCTGCAGGTCTACGTGCTGACCTCGCACCCGCTGCCTCCGCAAGCCCCCGGCGACGTGATCGCGGTGGCGGACCCGGCGGTCCTGGCCGGGCGGCTGCGGTCGCGCGCATCCGGCGGCGACGTGCACCTGGTCGGCGGGGTGCGGACCATCCGGGCCTTCCAGGAGGCCGGCGCGCTGGACCGGCTCGAGATCGTGGTGCTGCCGGTCCTGCTCGGCCAGGGGGTCCCGCTGTCCCCGCCCGGAGCCCCGGCGGTGCCGCTGCGGCTGTTGCGCGCCGATCGCCGCTTCCCCGACGGCTCGGTCGAGCTGGTCTATGCCCCCGGCGGGTGACCCGCCCGCGCCCACGGCGAGTGCGCCGCCTCGACCGTGGCGCCGGCCCGGTCGATGTCCAGGGCGCGGACCAGCCAGACCGGGCCGGCCTGGTTAGCGATCGCCCGCACGGCGTCCGCGCCCGGACCGGCGCCGGCCATGGTGAGCGCGAGCACCGTGGGCCCGGCGCCGGACACGACCGCGGGGATGCCGGCCTCCCTCAGCCGGCCGACCAGGCCGGCGGTGGCCGGCATCACCGCGGCGCGGTAACGCTGGTGCAGGAAGTCCTCCGTCCCGGCCAGCAGCAGGGCGGGGTCGCAGGTCAGCGCAGCGATCAGCAGCGCCGCCCGGGCGGAGTTCGCGGCCGCGTCCGCGTGCGGCACGGCGGACGGCAGCGCCTGGCGGGCCTTCGCGGTGGCCAGTGGTGTGGCCGGCACGCACACGACCGGGGTCAGCCCGGCGACCGGGGACAGCCGGGCCGCCTGCGGGCCCGACGCCGACGCCCAGGCGATGGTCAGCCCGCCGGCCAGGCAGGCCGCCACGTTGTCCGGGTGCCCCTCCATCTCGGTCGCGAGCCGCAGCAGGGCGGCATCGGTCAGGCCGTCGGGGCCCGGGTACAGCGCCCGCGCGGCCAGCAGGCCCGCCACGATCGCGCCTGCGGAGGATCCGAGCCCGTATCCCTGCGGGATCGCGTTCACGCAGCGCAGGCCGATCCCGGGCGGCTGCCCGCCCAGCCGGGCGAACGCGGCCCGCATGGCCAGGACCACCAGGTGATCGTCCCCGGCCCGGGCGGCGTCCGCCCCCATGCCGGACACCTCGATCGCCACCCCGCCGGGGATGATCCGGGCCTCGACCACGTCGTGCAGCCCGAGCGCCAGGGCCAGGGCATCGAAACCGGGACCCAGGTTGGCGCTTGTCGCGGGGACGCGGACGGTGACCGGTCCGCCGGGCCAGTGCATCGTCCTGGCCTCAGGCCAGCCCGAGCTCGGCCGCGGCGGCGGCCGCGTCGGCCTGGATCGTCACCGGCTTGGGGGCCGCCGACACCGCCCAGTCCGGCTCCTTCAGGCCGTGGCCGGTAATCGTGCAGACGACCCGGGATCCGGGCGCGACCTGGCCGTTCTCCCGGGCCTGGAGCAGCCCGGCCACCCCGGCCGCCGACGCGAGCTCGCCGAAGACGCCCTCCTTGCGGGCCAGCAGGCGGTAGGCGGACAGGATCTGCCGGTCGGTCACCGAGTCGATCAGGCCGGCCGACTCGTCGCGGGCCGCCTCGGCCAGCTGCCACGAGGCCGGGTGGCCGATCCGGATCGCGGTGGCGATCGTGGTCGGCGCCGTCACCGGCCGCCCGATCACGATCGGCGCCGCCCCGCTCGCCTGGAACCCGAGCATCCGCGGCCGGCGCGTGGCCCGCCGCAGCGTCGCGTACTCGGTGTAGCCCTTCCAGTACGCGGCTATGTTGCCGGCGTTGCCGACCGGCAGGCAGTGCACGTCCGGGGCGTCGCCGAGCGCGTCGACGACCTCGAACGCCGCGGTCTTCTGACCCTCGAGGCGGTCCGGGTTCACCGAGTTGACCAGCGCGACCGGGTAGTCCGCGGCGAGCTTGCGCACGAGTTCCAGGCAGTCGTCGAAGTTCCCGTCCACCTGCAGCAGCCGCGCGCCGTGCACCAGCGCCTGGGCCAGCTTGCCCAGCGCGATGTTGCCCCTCGGCACGAGCACGGCGCAGGTCAGGCCCGCCTTGGCCGCGTAGGCCGCGGCGCTCGCGCTGGTATTGCCGGTTGACGCGCAGATCACCGCGCCCGATCCGCGGCCGACCGCCGCGCTGACCGCCACCGTCATGCCGCGGTCCTTGAACGACCCCGTCGGGTTGCCCGCCTCGACCTTGAGGTAGACCTCGCAGCCGGTCATGGCCGACAGTGCCTGGGCCGGGACCAGCGGCGTGCCGCCCTCGCCCAGCGTGATCACCGGCGTGGCCGCCGTCACCGGCAGCAGGTCGCGGTACTCCGCGATGACCCCGCGCCACTGCGCGGCGGCCGCCGCCGGGACCCTCACTCCCCTTCCTCGCCCTCGACCCGCATCACGCTGTCGACGGCCCGCACCGCCTCCATCGCCGAGAGGTCGGCCACGGTCGCCGCGAGCGCGGACTCGCGGGCCGTGTGCGTGACGATGACCAGGTAGGCGTCGTCGCCGCGGCCTTCCTGGCGCACCGCCTTGATCGACACGTCGTGCCGGGCGAAAGCCTCGGCGACCGGGGCGAGCACGCCGGGCCGGTCCGCCACGTCCAGCGCGACGTGATACCGGGTCATCGCTTCGGACATAGGCAGCACCGGAAGCTCGGCGTAGCTGGGCGCGTCCGGGCCGCGGATCCCGGCGACGCGGTTGCGCGCCACCACTACGAGATCGCCCAGCACAGCGCTGGCCGTGGGCCCGCCGCCGGCGCCCGCGCCGTAGAACATCAGCCGGCCCGCCGACTCGGCCTCGACGAACACAGCGTTGTAGGCGCCCCGCACCGACGCGAGCGGGTGGTCGCGGGGGATCATCGCGGGGTGCACCCGGGCCGAGATCCCGCCATCGCACCGCTCGCAGATCGCCAGCAGCTTGACGACGCAGCCGAGCACGCGCGCGCCGGCGATGTCATCGGGCGTCACCGCCGTGATCCCCTGCCGGTAGACGTCGTCCGCGGTGACCCGGGTGTGGAAGGCCAGGCTGGCCAGGATCGCGGCCTTGGCCGCGGCGTCGAACCCGGCCACGTCGGCGGTCGGGTCGGCCTCGGCGTAGCCGAGCGCCTGCGCCTCGGCGAGCGCCTCGCCGAACTCCGCGCCGGAGGTGTCCATCTTGTCGAGGATGTAGTTGGTGGTCCCGTTGACGATGCCGAGCACCCGGCGCACCGCGTCGCCCGCCAGGGACTCGCGCAGCGGCCGCAGCAGCGGGATCGCCCCGGCCACCGCGGCCTCGTAGAACAGGTCAGCGCCGTGCTCGCGGGCCGCGGCGTGCATCACCGCGCCGTCCGCGCCCAGCAGGGCCTTGTTCGCGGTCACCACCGACTTGCCGGTCCGCATCGCGGCCAGCAGCAGCGAGCGGGGCGGCTCGATGCCGCCGATCATCTCGACCACGATGTCGACGTCGGGGCGGGTGACCAGGGCCATCGCGTCGGTCGTGACCAGGTCGTCCGGCACCCCGGCCGCGCGCGCCCGCCCGGCCGGGTCCCGGACCGCGACGCCCGCGACCTGGAGCGGAGCCCCGACCCGGGCGGCCAGGTCGGCGGCCTGCTCGCCGAGCAGCCGGAACACCTGCGAGCCGACCGCGCCGCAGCCCAGCAGCGCCACCCGCAGCGGGGAATCCCGCAGCGGTACGCGATCAGCTTCCATCAAGGTCCCCTCCGGAGCGCCGCTCCCGGCCATCTCGCCTCCCGACAAGGCTATCTACCGGCTGGATCACAGTCACCGCGCTGCACTCCGGAGCACGCGGTAGCGTCATGAGTAGCTGCCCGGCCACGGCCGGACATGGTGAGGGACGCATGAAGGCGCACGGCACGATCGGCACCTCAGCCGCGCGGCACGCTGGGGTCGTGCGGCTCAGACCGGCGGACCGGCTGCGGCCGCTGGTGGCCAGTTATGCCGACTTCGATATGGCTGGCTGGCCACCGGGCCGCCACCGCGGGCTGCCCGATGGGAGCCTGGTACTGGTCGTTAGCCTGGGCGCGCCGCTGACTGTCCGCAGTGCCGCGAGCACGGGTATCAAGGCGGCTGCTACCGTGGCCGGACTGCGGTCCGGCCCCGTCGACATCATCCATGACGGCACGCAGCGTGGCGTTCAGCTGGAATTGACCCCGCGCGGAGCGCGGGCTCTGCTGGGGCTGCCCGCGGCCGTGATCGCGCAGGGCGTGTGGCCGCTCGATGAGGTGGTCGGCCGGCGGGCCAGCGATCTGACCGCCCGTCTCGCTGATGCGCGGGGCCCGGCGGAGCGAGCCCAGGTTCTGGATCGCGTCCTGGCCGGGTGGGCGGTCGATGATGGCTACCCCGCGGCGGTCGATGCCGCCTGGCGCCTGCTCGCCGGCTCGGCCGGGTCGGCTTCGGTCGCCAGCATCGCCGGCGAGATCGGTCTGAGCCGGCGCCAGCTGAGCCAGCTGGTGCGCGCTGAACTCGGCCTGACGCCCAAGGCCGTGGCCCGGATCCTGCGTTTCGACCGGGCTTGCGCATGCCTGCGCTCTGGCCGGACGACCAGCCTGGCCGAGACTGCGGTGATGTGCGGCTACTACGACCAGGCCCATCTGACGAACGACTGGCGGCGGCTCAGCGGCTGCACGCCCGGTGAGTGGATTCGCGAGGAACTCCCATTTCTCCAAGACCAGTCCGAGGTTCGGGGCGGAAGCTGAGGGCATGAAACATCCAGCTACGGCCGTGACCACCGCGGTCACGCCAAGTTCGCCCGACCGGCCACCGACCATCTGGCCATCCGTTCCCTATCCCGACCCGCAGGCAGCGATCGACTTCCTGGTCGCGACGTTCGGCTTCGAGCCGACCGCCTTGATCCCGGGAGACGCGCCGGGCAGCTATGCCGAGATCGAGCTGCGCTGGCCGCACGGCAGCGGCGGCGTCATCATCCGCCGATGGGACCGCCCCGCGCCGAACTGGCTCTACGTCGTCACCCCGGACCCGGACGGCCTCTACCAGCGGGCCAAGGCGGCCGGCCTCGAGATCACCCGGGAGATCGAGGACACTCACTATGGCAGCCGGACCTTCACAGTTGTGGACCCGTGGTCGGTCTGCTGGACCTTCGGGACCTACCCCGGCAGCTGACGAGGCGGTGACAACATGGCACCAGCACCGATGATCATCTCGCCCCAGGGCGGCGGGCGCGATGGCCAGGCCATCAGGGGAGCGACCCTGGTGATCGAGGATTGGACGACCGGTGAAGCGGCGGGCGAGGTGGCGCCCCTGCACGTCCACCACGCCGATGACGAGGCCTGGCACGTTGTGTCCGGGGCGCTTCGCTTCCGGTTCGAGGACCGCCAGGTCACCGCCCGGGCCGGTGCCACGGTGCTCGTTCCGGCGGGCGTCCCGCATACCTTCGGAAACGCCGGACCCGGGCCGTCGAGGTTCATCATCATTCTGCCCGCCAGGCTAGAGAAGCTGATCAGCCAGCTGCACCAGGCCGACCCCGCGCAGCACCCGGCGATATACCGGGCGTGCGCGTCCGAGCTGCTGGATTGATTCCCCGCCGCCGCCGCTAGCAGCCCGGGGCGGCAGCAAAAGTGTCCGTAGGCGGCTGCTATCACGACCGTTTACGGACACTTTCCGGCCGGGCCGGAGCTGCCCAGGCGGCGGGGCCGCTGCCGGGCCGGAGCTGCCCAGGCGGCGGGGCCGCTGCCGGGCCGGAGCTGCCCAGGCGGCGGGGCCGCTGCCGGGCCGGAGCTGCCCAGGCGGCGGGGCCGCTGCCGGGCCGGAGCTCCTCAGGCGGTGGGGCCGCTGCCGAGCCACCCGCGCCGCTTGAACAGCAGGAACAGGAGAATGATCGCGACCAGCTCGGAGCCGATGCCGAGGAAGAGGAAGTCGGGGAAGCCCGCCTGCAGGTGGGCGATCGGCCAGGCGAAGTTCTGGCCGAAGAAGCCGGTCAGGAAGCCCAGCGGGAGGAACACGGTCGCGATCACGGCCAGCTGCTTCATGACCACGTTCAGCCGGTTCGACACCATCGACAGGTGCGTGTCCATGGCGCCGCTGATCAGGTCACGGTACCCGTCCACCAGGTCGCTGATGCGGATGAGGTGGTCGTAGAGGTTACGGAAGTACGCCCCGCCCTGGTCGGTCATCCCGGGGATCGTCACCATGCCGCCATTGAGGCTTGCGATCATGTCGCGCTGGGGCGTGATGACCTTGCGGATGGTCATGACCTCCCGCTTCATGCCGAAGAGGGTCCCGAGCTGTTCCTCGGTCGGGTTCTTCAGGATGGCGCTCTCGAGATTGTCGATCGCGTCGTCGAAGTCGGAGAGCACGGGGAAGAACGAGTCGATCAGGGTATCCATGATCAGGTAGAAGATCACGACCTGCGGCGCGGCCACCTCCGAGGCGTGATGGCCGCCGACGCGGTCGCGCACCGCGGCCAGCGCCGGGCAGTTCCCCTGGTGGAGGGTGATGATGAACTTCTCGGTGAGGAAGCAGTGCACTTCTGCCACGCTCTTCCCGTCACCGGCGATGCCGAACGTGATGACATGGACGAAGTCGTCGTAGTCGTCGATCCGGGCCCGCTGGCCGAACCGGTCCGCCGCCTGCACCGCCACCGGGTGGAAATGAAACGTGTCGGTCAGTATGCCCGTGACGTCGTCGTCGGGCCCTGGGTCGTGGATGTCGAGATCGAGCCAGAAGAACCCGCCGCCGGCGACGGCCTGGTCGATCTTCTCCGGGGTGGCGTCGGTGGCCTTCCCGTCCTGCCTGATCGTGCCTTTCATGGGAAAATGCTGTCACGGTCAGGAAGCGGACGTGACCGAACCGGCCGCCGGGGTCAGCGCAGGCGCAGGGCCCCTGGCGAGGGGAGCGCGTCGAGGAAGCGCGGCGCCGGCCAGCCCTGCCCGGCGTACGCGGCGGTGACGCCGGCCAGGACCCCGGCCCGCTGGCTGGTCTCGGTCAGCGCGATCACCGATCCGCCGAACCCCCCGCCGGTCATCCGGGCTCCGAGCGCCCCGGCCGCGACCGCCGCCTCGACCGTGGCGTCGGCCTGCGGCCAGGAGACCTCGAAGTCGTCGCGCAGCGAGGCATGCGAGGCGGTCAGCAGCGGGCCGCACCGGTCGGGCTGGCCCGCGCGCAGCAGCCGGACCACGTCGAGGACCCTTGCGTTCTCGGTGACCACGTGCCGGGCCCGGCGCCGCAGCAGGGGGTCGCCGAGCCGCTCGACCAACTCGGGACTGTCTGTTATGTCCCGCAACGACGGTACGCCGAGCGCGCGGGCCGCCTGTTCGCACGCGCGCCGGCGTTCCGCGTACCGCCCGTCCGACAGGGCGTGCCGGACCCGGGTGTCCACGACGAGCAGGACCAGCCCGGCCGCCGCGAGGTCGAGCGGCACGTCACGGGACTGCCCGCTGCGGCAGTCGAGCAGCAGGGCGTGACCGGCCCGGCACAGCAGCGACGCGGACTGGTCCATGATCCCGCTCGGCACGCCCACGAACTCGTTCTCCGCGCGGCGGGCCAGCGCGGCGAGCTGGGTTCGCGGCACGCTCAGCCCGGACAGCTCGGTGAGCGCGAGCGCGGTCGCGCACTCCAGCGCGGCGGACGACGACAGCGCGGCGCCGCGCTCGAGGTCGGCGTCGATGGCGATGCTGGCCCCGGTCACCGGATAGCCGGCCTCGCGGAGCGCCCAGGCGGCGCCCGCCGGGTACGCGGCCCAGCCCGCGGGTGAGCCCGGGGCGAGCTTGCTCACCCCGGCCGTGGCCGGCTCGCCGGGGACCTGGCGTGAGCGCAGCTCGAGCAGGCCGTCGCCGCGCCGGGACACCGCGGCCCTCACCCCCTGGCCGAGCGCGAACGGGAGCACGAAGCCCTCGTTGTAGTCGGTGTGCTCGCCGATCAGGTTCACCCGCCCGGGGGCGTGCCACACGCCCTCGGGTTCCGCGTCGAAGCACCGGCCGAACCAGGCGGCGGCCCGTGCGGCCGCGCTCACGGCCGCCATCCCGCCGTTCGCCCCGCCCGTCACCCCGCCATCACCCCGCGCCCGCGTCCTGCTCGCGGCCGGCCAGGAGCCCTGTGAACGTCCACGCGTCCGCGACCATGGCCCGCAGGTCACGCTCGGCGCGCCAGCCGAGGTCGGCGGCGATCGCCTGCGACGAGGCCACCAGGACGGCCGGGTCGCCCGGCCGCCGGGGCGCTACCTCGGCCGGGATCGTCAGCCCGGTCACCTCGCGGCACGTGTCGAGCACCTCGCGGTTGGAGTAACCCGTCCCGCTGCCGAGGTTATAGACCGCGTGCGTGCCGGGCACGGCGGCCGCCAGGGCCAGCAGGTGCGCGCGGGCCAGGTCGGTCACGTGGATGTAGTCCCGGACGCAGGTCCCGTCCGGGGTCGGGTAATCGTCGCCGAACAGCCGCACCCGGCCTCCGTCGCGCGCGGTCGCGAGCACGGTGGGGATCAGGTGCGTCTCGGGGTGGTGGCGCTCGCCGCGCCAGGTGCCCGCGGCGTCCGCGCCGGCGCCGGCGACGTTGAAGTAGCGCAGGCTGACCGCTCCGATCCGGTGCATCCGCGCGTACTCGGCCAGCGCGGTGTCCACGGCGACCTTGGACGCGCCGTACGGGCTCGACGGCCGGAGCGGGTCGGTCTCGGTGATCGGGATCCGCTCGGGCTCGCCGTACACCGCCGCGGTCGAGGAGAACACGATCCGGCGGGTCCCGGTGACCCGCATGGCTTCCAGCAGCGCGAGCGTGCCGCCCAGGTTGTTCGCCCAGTAGCGGTCCGGGTGGGCGACCGACTCGCCCACCAGCGACTTGGCCGCGAAGTGCAGCACCGCGTCGATCCCCGTGCCGAGCAGGGCCAGGGCGCGGCGGCGGATGGTGCCCCGGTGCAGCGCGGCGGTGGGCGGCACCGCGTCCGCGTGGCCGGTGGACAGGTCGTCGAGGACCAGGACGTCGTGGCCGCCGTCGGCCAGCTGGGCCGCGACCACGCTGCCGATGTACCCCGCGCCCCCGGTGACGAGCAGCCTCATGATGCTTCCCGCCCCTCCAGCCGCCGCAGCGCGGCCGCGGCCGCCTCGGGCGCTATGTCGTTGGTGAAGGCGCCCATGCCGGACTCGGACCCGGCCAGGTACTTCAGCTTGCCGGGCGCCCGGCGGATCGTGAATAGCTCCAGGTGCAGCGCGAAATCGTCCCGGCCCGCGCGGACGGGGGCCTGATGCCACCCCGCGATGTACGGCGCCGGCGCGGCGAACAGCCGGTCGAAACGGCGCAGCAGGTCCAGGTAGACGTCGCAGAACTCGTGCCGCTCGGCGTCGGTCAGGGCCAGCAGGTCCGGTCGCCGCCGGCGGGGATAGAGGTGCACCTCGTACGGCCAGTGCGCCGCGTGCGGCACGAACGCGACCCAGTGCTCGGCGGCGGTCACGATCCGCGATCCGTCGGCCAGTTCCGCCGCGAGCACCTGGTCGAACAGGTTCCCGCCGGCGTCGCGCCGGTACCGCGCGCTGGTGGCGAGCATCCGCGCCGTACGCGGGGTGACGAAAGGGTAGGCGTAGATCTGCCCGTGCGGGTGAGACAGCGTCACGCCGATCTCCCGGCCGCGGTTCTCGAAGCAGAACACCTGCTCCACCCCGGGCAGCGCGGCGAGCGCCGCGGTGCGGTCGGCCCACGCGGCCAGCACCAGCATGGCCTGGTCGTGGGTCAGGTCGGCGAATGACGCCGCGTGGTCCGGGCTGAAGCAGACCACCTCGCAGCGGCCGCGGCCCGGCCGGGCCGCCAGCAGGCCGGGCGGGGTGCCCGCGCCCGCATCCGGCGGGCCGGCTGCGCCGTCCCCGCTGACCAGCGAGGGGAACCGGTTCTCGAACACTGCCACCTCGTAGGAGGGCGCCGGTATCTCGGTCGGCTGGCCGGGCCGCGACGGGTCGAGCGGGCAGTGGTCGGCCGGCGGCAGGTAAGTACGGTCCTGGCGGTGGCTGGCGATGATGACCCACTCGCCGAGCAGCGGGTCGTAGCGCACCTGGGAGGACGCGTGGACCCGGCCGAGGGGCCGGCGGTCGGGAAATCCGGCCGCCCAGCCGGCGGACGGGCCGAAGTAGATCAGCTCGCGGCCGTCGGCCAGCCGCACCGAGGCCCTCGTCACCATGGGACCTAATGCTAGGGGCGGGCGGAGGACCTTGATCGGCGGCCGGCGATAGGCTGCTCACGCCATTCCAGGCCAGATCCGGAGGTTGCCATGCCCATATTCGGAGGCCGCCCGTCGGCCGACGCGACCACATGGGAGCCGGAGGCGGCCGACGGCAGGCTGGCGCATACCGCTGGCGCCGACCCGGCCGGGGTGTTCACCTCCGACCTGTCGGTGTCCGAGTACGTGCTCCTCGGGGAGGCCGGGTTCGAGCCGCTCGGGTTCGTGGTCGGGTCGTCGATCTACCACGTCGGGCTGCAGGTCGGCCGCTGGTCGCAGAACCAGGAACTCCAGGTGCTGAGCCAGGCGATGTACAGCGCCCGGGAGCTGGCCATGGCCCGGATGCGGGCCGAGGCCGATCACCTGGGCGCGGACGGCATCGTCGGGGTGCAGCTACGGATGCAGATGTACGCGTGGGGCCAGCAGGTGCTGGAGTTCGTGGCCACCGGGACCGCGGTCCGGCACATGGCTGGCGAGGGCGCTCACCGCGCGCCGGACGGCCGCGCGTTCACCTCGGACCTGTCCGCGCAGGACTTCTTCCGGCTGCTCGCGGCCGGCGCGGTGCCGGTCGCCTTCGTCCTCGGCCTGTGCGTCTATCACATCGCGCACCAGTCGGCCATGCAGGCGATGCGGCAGGCCGGCCAGAACAAGGAGATGCTCCAGTTCACCCAGGGTGTCTACGAGGCGCGGGAGCTGGCCTTGTCCCGGATGCAGGCCGAGGCGACGCAGGCGGGCGCGCAGGGCATCGTCGGGGTCGGCGTGGCCGTCTCCAACCACGTCTGGGGCGAGCACGCGACCGAGTTCCTGGCCACCGGCACCGCCATGCGCCGGCTGGCCGACGAGCACCGGCTCCCGGAGACCTCGCCCAAGCCCACGTTCACCCTCGGCCTGGACAGCTGACCGCCGTCAGGGCAGGGACCAGGTGTGCACCGGCTCGTTGGTCTGCATCCGCTCGATGTAGCCCAGCGTCATCAGGCGCAGCGCCTCCGGCCGGTCGGCGTGCCGTCGCTCGGCGAGCGCCCGGACCGCCTCGGTCTGCCAGGTGGCACCGGTCTGCCCGGACAGGCAGCGCTGCTCGATGATGCCGAGCAGGCGCTTGGCGTCGTCGGCATCCACGCCCCAGCGCTCGAGGCCGTCGAACGCCAGCGGCAGCAGGCGGCGCAGCACCAGCTCGGTCACCGGGACCTCGCCGAGGCCGGGCCAGTAGAGCCGGGCGTCTATGCCGTGCCTGGCCCCTTCGGCGAGGTTGTCGGCGGCGGCGGCGAACGACATCTGGGTCCAGACCGGCCGCTCGGCCTCGGCCAGCGAGCGGACCACGCCGCAGTAGAACGCCGCGTTGGCCATGATGTCCGCGACCGTCGGCCCGGCCGGCAGCACCCGGTTCTCCACCCGCAGGTGCGGCATGCCGTCCTCGACCGCGTACACCGGCCGGTTCCAGCGGTAGATCGTGCCGTTGTGCAAGGTCAGCTCGGCCAGCTGCGGGGCCTGCCCGCGGTCCAGCGTGGCGACGGGGTCCTCGTCCTCGCACAGCGGCAGCAGCGCCGGGAAGTAGCGCAGGTTCTCCTCGAACAGGTCGAACACCGAGGTGATCCAGCGCTCGCCGAACCACACCCGCGGCCGGACCCCCTGCTCCTTGAGCTCGTCCGGCCGGGTGTCGGTGGCCTGCTCGAACAGCGTGAGCCTGGTTTCGGCCCACAGCTCGCGCCCGAACAGGAACGGTGAGTTCGCGCCGACGGCCACCTGCGCGCCCGCGACCGCCTGGGCGGCGTTCCAGTAGCTGCCGAACGAATCCGGGCTCACCTGCAGATGGCACTGCACGCTGGTGCAGGCGGCCTCCGGGGTGATCGTGCCGATATGGGTGAGCAGCCGTTCGGTGCCCTCGATCGAGATCCGCATCTCCTCGCCGCGGGCCGCGAAGATCTGCTCGTTGAGCAGCCAGTAACGCGGGTTGGGCGACATGGCCTGCTCGCCGACATCACTCTCGCGCAGCGTGGGCAGGATGCCGACCAGCATCAGGTGGCTGCCGGCCTGGCAGGCGCGGGCCTCGGCGTGATCAAGGCTGGCCAGTACCCCGCGCTCGAGCCGGGCCAGGGCGTCGCCGCAAAGCGGCCGCGGCGGCACGTTGATCTCCAGGTTGAACTGGCCCAGCTCGCTCGCCCAGCTGGGGTCGGCGATCGCGCCGAGCACCTCGGCGTTCTTCATCGACGGCCGGCCGGCCTCGTCGACCAGGTTCAGCTCGATCTCCAGCCCCACCTGCCGTGGCTCGATGTCGAAGCGGGACTCCTGCAGCATCCGCGCGAACACGTCCAGGCAGCAGCGGACCTTCTCCCGGTACGCGCGCCGGTCCTGCTGGCTCACGATGATGGCTGGGACGTCCCTGCCCATCGGTCCCCTCCCGCTACCTGGCCATGGGCAGCCTTTCCCAACTTTCGCACGTCATGGGGGCTGTGACCAGGGCAGCCAGGGGCCGGATCAGGACGGCGGACGGCGGGCGGGAGCGTCCCAGTCGAGCAGCGGGCCGTCGGGGACGATCCGGGTCGGGTTGATGTGCGGATGGGTGGTGAAGTAGTGCCGCTTGATGTGATCGAAGTTGGTGGTGTCACGGAAGGCCGGCCGCGCGTAGAGGTCGCGCGCGTAGCCCCACAGGTTGGGGTAGTCGGTGAGACGGCGCAGGTTGACCTTGAAGTGGTAGTGATAGACCGGGTCAAACCGGGCCAGGGTCACCCACAGTCGTATGTCGGCCTCGGTGATCGCCCCGCCGAGCAGGTAGCGGCGGCCGGCCAGGCGCTGCTCCAGGTCGTCCAGGGTGGCGAAGACCCTGGTCACCGCGTCGTGGTAGGCCTCCTGGCTGGTGGCCATGCCGGCCCGGTAGACGCCGTTGTTCACGGTCTCGTAGACCACGGCGTTGATCGCGTCGATCTCCGGCCGCAGCCGCTCCGGGTAGAGGTCATGAGCCCCGTTGGCGTACGCGCCGAACTGAGTGTCCAGGTCGATCGTGATGTCGGGGAAGTTGTTGCTGACGATGCGGCCGGTCTCGCGGTCCCACAGCACCGGCACGGACACGTGCCCGTCGTAGCCGGGCTCGGTGGCCTCATATGCCTCGCGCAGCAGCGCGAACCCGTTGACCGGGTCGAGCGAGTGCCCCGGGCCTTCGCGGAACGCCCAGCCGCGCCCGTCCCGGACCGGGTCAACCGCCGACAGCGAGATAACCTCCTCCAGCCCGAGCAGCCGGCGTACGATCGCGGTCCGGTGCGCCCACGGGCAGGCCCACGAGATGTACAGGTGGTACCGGCCGGCCACGGCCGGGTACCCGCTGGAGCCGTCGGCGGTGATCCGGCCCCGGAACGGGTAGGCGGGCCGCACGAACTCGCCGGGCGTGCGCTCGGCCGGCGGCTGCCTGCGCCGGAAGTCCCCGTAGTCGCCGAACGCCGCGAAATCGACCGGGCTGGCCCCGCCGCGCCCGTTCATTTGCTTATTCCCCGTCACGCCCTGGCTCGTGGTCATGCCGGTGCCAACCCGGCGCCGGCGCCGGCCATTCCTGGCCGGTCAGCCCGGCGGCTCGGGCGGGTCGTTGCGGGCGAACGCGATCGCCTCGGCCTCCGGCATCTCGCGCCCGCGCCGCTCCGCGGCGGTGAACTCCTCCTCGCCCAGCGCCAGCCGCACGGCGGCGACCGACTGCTCGAACCGGGCCAGGTCCGGGCCGAGGATCGGCGAGCCGATGGCCTCCCGCAGCGCCTGGGAGGCGCCGAACAGCACCGCGGCCCGCTGCGCCAGCCCGGCGGCGGCGTCGACCCCGGCCATCTCCTCCAGGCATTCGGCGATCGAGCGCCGCTCGCCGATCGCCTCGGCGTGCTCCAGGCTGCGCGCGTGGAAGGACCGGGCGGCCGGGTAGTCCTTGCGCGCCAGCGCGGCCAGGCCGAGGTTGGTCAGCGCCACGCTGGCCAGGCGGCGGTCGCCGACCTGCTCGGCGAGCGCGAGCGCCTCGGCGTGCAGGTGGGCCCCGCGGTCCGGGTCGCCGGTGTTCTGCAGCACCGTGCCCAGGTTGGTCAGGGCCCCGCCGATCAGCTTCCGGTCGCCGAGCTTCCTGGCGTTGGCCAGGTGCTCGGTCAGCCGGGCGGCGGCCAGGTCGAAGTCGCACTCGTTGAACGCCACCACGCCGAGGTTGCCCAGGATCACCGTGGCCCGGCGCAGGTCTCCGGCGGCACGGAACCTGGACATGCTCTCGGTGTAGTAGGCAGTGGCCCGGGCCTGGTCACCGGTGTGCAGGGCCAGCCGGCCCAGGCCGCTCAGGCACCGGGCCATCACGCTGGACTCGCCCGCGCGCCGGGCCAGGTCGAGGGCTTCGGAGTACATGGCCTGAGCGGCCGGATAGTCGCTGCGCAGGTGCGCGACCGCGCCCAGGTCACCCAGGGTGCTGGCGGTGCCCACGTCGTCGCCGAGCCCGCGCCAGATGGCCAGGCTCTCCTGCTGCAGGCTGCGCTGGGCTTCGAAGTCCGACTGGACGCCGGCCAGCTGGCCCGCGCCGTCCAGGGCGATGGCCCGGAGCCGGGGGCCGGCCCGCGGCCCGGCGGCGGCGAGGGCCGAGTCCAGCCAGCGGCGGCCGAGGCTGGCGTGCCCGCGCACCTGCCAGAACGGCGCCAGCGCCCCGGCCAGCTCCAGCGCTTGCTCCGCACCCGGCTGGGCCAGGCCCCATTCCAGGCCGGCCCGCATGTTCTCCAGGTCGGCTTCCAGCAGGTCGAGCCAGGCTTCCTGGTCGGGGCCGTCCAGGTCGGCCTGGCCCGCGTAGCCCAGCAGCCAGGCAAGGTGCCGGCGGCCCAGTTCCTCCTGCTCCCCCGCCTGCGCGAGCTGGCCGCGGGCGAACTGGTGGACCGACTCGAGCATGCCGTAGCGCATGCTGCCGTAGCGTTCCTCGGTGGTCAGCAGCGAGCGATCGACCAGCGCGGTGACGGTATCGAAGACCTCCCCGGCGCCGAGCCCGCCGTCGGCCAGCACCGCCTCGGCCGCCTCCAGCGTGCATCCCCCCGCGAACACGGCCAGCCGCCGGAAGCACACCCGCTCGGCCTCGCTGAGCAGGTCGTGACTCCACTCGATCGCGGCCTGCAGGGTCCGGTGCCGGGGCAGCGCGCCGCGGCTGCCGCCGGACAGCAGCCGGAACCGGTCGTCGAGCCGGGCGGCCAGCTGCCGGGCGGTCAGCGCGTTGAGCCTGGCCGCGGCGAGCTCGAGGGCGAGCGGTATGCCGTCGAGCCGGCGGCAGATCTCGCTGACCGCGCCCGCGTTGCCCTCGGCCAGCAAGAACCCGGGCCGGGCCAGGCCGGCCCGGTCGCAGAACAGCCGGGCCGCCTCGGATTCGGCGACGACCCGCGGGTCCCGCTCGGCCGCGGGCGGCAGGGTCAGCGGCGGCACGGGCCAGGTGGCCTCGCCGGCCACGTTCAGCCTGCTCTGGCTGGTGGCCAGCACCCGCAGCGACGGGCACTGCCGCAGCAGCCCGGTGACCAGGCTGGCCGCGGCGTCCAGCACGTGCTCGCAATTGTCCAGGATGAGCAGGGCCGCGCGGTCGCGCAGGTGCGCGGCGATCGTGTCGCTCAGCGGCTGGCCGGGTTCCTCGCGGATCCCGAGCGCGGACGCGGCGACCGCGGTCACCAGGTCCGGCCCGGTCACCGGGGCGAGCTCCACCAGCCAGACACCGCCCGGATACCGGCCCGTGGCCAGCTCCCCCGCCTTGAGGGCCAGGCGCGTCTTGCCGGAGCCGCCCGGCCCGGTGAGCGTGAGCAGCCGGGACAGCCCGAGCAGGTCCTCGATCGTGGCCAGCTCCGACTCGCGGCCGATGAACGATGTGGTCTCGGCGGGCAGCCAGCCCGGGCCGGGCCGCGCGGCGGGCCCGGCGGCCGGGCCGGGCGGCGGCGCCTGCGGCTCGGCGGCCGGCGCGGGTCCCCCGGCCGGATCCGGGCCCGCGGCCGCGGGCTCGGCGGGACGCCAGTCCAGCGCCGGCTCCTGGCGCAAGATCGCCTCCTGCTGCCGCGCCAGAGCGGGATTCGGATCGATGCCCAGCTCGTCGGCGAGCCGGTCGCGCAGGTCCTGGTAGGCCTGCAGCGCGTCGGCCTGGCGGCCGCACCGGTACAGGGCCAGCACCCGCTGGCCGCACAGCCGTTCCCGCAGCGGGTGCGCGGCGACCAGGCCCTCGAGCTCGCTGGCCAGCGCGGCGTGACGGCCGCAGGCCAGGTCCGCCTCGACCCGGTCCTCGATCGCGGCCAGCCGGGCCTCTTCGAGCCGGCTGACGTCCGCCTGCGCGAACTCGAAGTCGGCCACGTCGGACAGGGCGGGCCCGCGCCACAGCCCCAGGGCTTCGCGCAGCCGGGCCGCGGCCGCCTCGGGGCGGCCGGCGGCCATGTCGCCGCCCGCCGCGGCCACCAGGGCCTCGAACCGCTGCGCGTCGAGCTCGCCGTCGGCCAGCACGAGCCGGTACCCGGGCGGGTACGTGGCCACGGCGTCTGATCCGCTGCCGAGGGCCCGGCGCAGCCGGGAGATGTAGACCCGCAGCGTGGCCAGGTAGTGCGGCGGCGGCTGGCCCGCCCACAGGTCATCGGCGAGCCGGTCGGCGGACACGACCTGGCCGCCCGCGAGCAGCAGCCGGGCGAGAAGGGTGCGTTCCCTGAGCCCGCCCAGGTCCCTCACCAGGCCACCGTCGGCTACCTCCACGGACCCGAGAATGCGAAACTCGACGATGGCCACCACCTCCCCGGGAGGCTGCCTGGGCGCAGCCGGGGGCTGCGGTCAATGGTAGGTGGGGGCGACGCCGGCCTCCAGCCGGTGTTCAGCGTCCCCGGAGCCAGGTGTACCAGAAGCGGGGCCGTCCCGGGGGCCGCTCGGCGCTCACTGACCGCCGAACCAGCCGGGGACGTCGAGCCGGAACTCCTGCGCCGGCGTGACCTTCCGCAAGTCGGCCTCTAGCGCGCGCAGCCGCCCGGCCCCGAGGACCCGCGCCCAGCGGGCGCGCAGGTCGTCGAAGATCCGCGCCGACCGCTCCAGCGCGTCGATGGCCCGGCCGTCCAGGCGCACCAGCTTGCGCCGGGCGTCGGCCGGGTCGGGCCCGCGCCGCAGGTAGCCGAGGTGTTCCAGCGCCTCGATGGTCTTGCCCGCCGCCTGCTTGGAGATGCCCAGCCGGCGGCCGAGGCCGGCGGCGGTGGTGCCGCCCGGGCCGATCGCCTGGAACACGAACCCGTGCATCGGCCGCAGGTCCGGGTGCCCCTGCCGGGCCAGCTCGGCGTGCAGCTCGTCGATGAGCACGCGGAAGCCGAGCAGCAGCAGCAGGGGCAGCTCGAAGCCCGGCGGC
>Ga0335078_10004060_pt1 | contig 21744 bp, 19 predicted proteins | sample Lox_Sample_32_FD_206711 | JGI IMG/M metagenome (GOLD analysis project Ga0335078, IMG submission 206711) | Soil microbial communities from Loxahatchee National Wildlife Refuge, Florida, United States - Lox_Sample_3.2 | ecosystem: Environmental > Terrestrial > Soil > Wetlands | place: USA...
AGCCGAACGAGCCGCGCGGCGACATCCTGCTGCCGACCGCCGGGCACGCGCTGGCGTTCATCAACGAGCTGGCCCACCCCGAGCTGGTCGGGCTCAACCCCGAGGTCGGGCACGAGGAGATGTCCGGCCTCAACTACGCGCACGCAATCACCCAGGCGCTGTGGCACGGCAAGCTGTTCCACATCGACCTGAACGGCCAGAACGGTCCCCGCTACGACCAGGACCTGCGGTTCGGGGCCGGCAACGCGCGCGGCGCGTTCTGGGTGGTTGACGCGCTGGAGGCCGGGGGGTACGACGGACCGCGGCACTTCGACTTCAAGCCGCCGCGCACCGAGGACGACGACGGGGTCTGGGTGTCCGCCGCCGCGTGCATGCGCAACTACCTGATCCTGCGGGAGAAGGCGAGCGCGTTCCGCTCCGACCCCGAGGTCACCGCGGCGCTGGCGGCTGCCCGGGTGCCCGAGCTCTCGCTGCCCACCCTGGCCGACGGCGAGACGTGGCGTGACGTCCGCGGCTTCACTCCCGACGTGGTGGCGCTCGGGGAGCGTGGCATGGCGTTCGAGCGCCTGGACCAGCTGGCCCTCGATTACCTCTACGGCGTCCGCTAGCCCAGCCACTCCAGCCACGTGCCGTGCCCGTCGGCCAGCGCCAGCGGCGTTCGGCCGTCCTCGACCAGCAGGTACGGATCGCCCGGGTAGTCGGCCACCGGCACGCCCGACAGCACCGCCGGGCCCTCGGCCGACAGCCAGACCGCGCCCAGCCCCCGGACCACGCCGGCGAACTCCGCCCGGCGCTCGGGCGCGACGTAGGCCAGCACCGAGGAGTGGTACACGACCAGGGTCGCCTGTGCGGGGGCGCGTGCGGCGAGCGCGGGCAGGTCATCGACCAGGTCGCCGCGGTGCACCGGCGGCGGATCGCGGCGGGCCGCGGCGACCGCGGCGGCGAGCCGCTGCTCGCGGTCGCCCTCCCCCGGCCAGACCAGGCAGGACAGCCAGCGGACGTCGTCCTCGCGGCCGACCTCGAGCGGGTTCAGGTCCAGCCCGGCCCGCCAGGCGACCACCGGGACCCGGTCCGGCAGCGGCACCGGCCCGCGCGGCGCGCAGCGCAGGACGGGCGCCTGCGGGTCCAGGCCCGTGATCCGGTGCCCGGCGTAGTCGTAGGAGTAGCGGTCCGGGAGCAGGGTGAGCCCCGCGCTGGCCCCGACCTCGATCAGGGCCAGCGGCGGCGGCAGCCGGGCCAGGGCCGGCAGCAGCAGGGCGCAGCGGGCCGGCTCGTTCGTCTGCGTGCGCCGGGCCAGCATCACCCCGGCCAGCCGGACCGGGTCCTGGCGGACCAGGCCGCGCAGAGCGGCCGGGCCGGCCGGGGTGCCGAGCAGGTACCTGGCCGCGGCGAACAGCAGGTTCGGCTGGCGCTTGACCGGCGGCAGGCCGGCCAGGAACCCCAGCACGGCCGGGTCGGCGGCCACCGCCTCGGCCAGCTCCTCGTAGGCCGGGCTGCGGCCGCGGGCCTCCCGGCGGGCGAACGCCCGGTAGACCTCGGCCGTGCTGGCCGGCTGATCGCTCCCCGCCACCACCCTCAGTGGGCGAGGGACCGGATCCGGAACGCCATCGTGATCTGCCCGATGCCGAAGACCAGCAGCCAGACGGCGAGCACGACCGCGAGCACCAGCAGCGATATGCCCGGATCGGCCAGTACGACCAGCCCGGCCAGGATGCCGAGGATGCCCATCGCCGCGGTCCAGCCGCGGTTGCGCATCTCGCGGTGCGACAGCGCGGTGAACAACTCGATGACGCCGCTGACGATCCAGAAGATGCCCAGCAGCAGGGCCAGCGCCACCAGCGTGACGAACACGTGCCGGACCGCGTACAGGCCGATGATCAGCGAGAGCACGCCGAGCAGCGCCAGCAGCACCCGGGTGCCGCCCGTCAGGTCGTCGGACGCGAACGCGCTCGCGAACCGGAAGATGCCCATCACGATCAGCTGGATGCCGAACAGCACGGCCACCACTATCAGCGTGCGGCCGGGCCAGACCAGGACCGCCAGGCCCGCCAGCGCCGTGATGATCCCGAACGACAGGACCCACCCCCAGTGCCGGCCGACCCGGGCCAGCAGGTCCGCGGGGTCTTCTCGCGTGCGTGTGGTCATCGGTGCTCGCCTTCCTGCCGGGTCCCGCCCGGCATCGTCGCGTGACAGGCACCCCCGCTGCCTATCGTACGGAGGCGGTGATCAACGGGCCGGGGACTCCTCCGTTATGATCAAGTGGTCTTCCGGGAGGCTGTGGGCCGATGGCCGAGGGACTGAACCCCATCGAGGCTGGCAAGAAGCTGCACGAACACGGCAAGGAGCACGAAGAGGGCGAGCGGCCGAGCGCGCCGGAGGAGACAGCCGACGTCCGGCGCGCGGCCGAGAACCGGCACTCCCGCATCGTGCAGATCTGCGAGGCCGTGCTGCTGGCGCTGGTGACGATCACCGCCGCCTGGGCGGGCTACTCGGCCGCCCGGTGGAGCACGGCGTCACGGGTGGACATCGCCCAGTCCTCGACGCTGCGCAACCTCGCCACCCGGGACGACCTCGAGGCCATCTCGCTGCGCAACTTCGACGCCTCGACGTTCAACGCGTGGTTCATCGCGTACACGCTGGGCAGCCCGCAGAAGGAGGCCGTCGCCATCCGCCGCTTCCGGCCCCAGTTCCGGGTCGCGTTCGACGCGTGGATGGCGACCAACCCGCTGACCAACCCGAACGCGCCGCCCGGGCCGACCTACATGCCGCAGTACAAGCTCCCGCCCCAGGCGCAGGCCAACACGCTGGACAACCAGGCCGACGCGAAGTTCGACCAGGGCAACCAGGACGGGTTCACCAGCGACAACTACGTCCGGATCACGGTGTTCCTGGCCGCCGTGCTGTTCCTGGTCGGGATCGGCAGCTCGTTCAAGCTGTTCGGCGTGCGCTACGCCCTGGTCACGTTCGGCGCGGCGCTGCTGATTCTCTCGATCGTGCTGATCGCACAGCAGCCAGGCCTGCCCAGCTGACCGGGACGTCCGGGCCGTGCGCCGGGTACGCCTGCCGCAGGGTGGCGAGCAGCCGGCGCTCGAGCTCGTCGTCCCAGCGGAACTCGGTGTGCCACCCCTCGGCGGAGTCCACCCGGACGGCGGGCTTGTCGTAGTGATACCGCCGGGTCGCGGCCGCGAAGGTGGCCGGCCGGTCCGGAGGGGGCTGGTCCCGGTGCTGCTCCCAGGGCGAGCACACGATCGTGTGCTGCCGCCGCCACGACACCAGGCAGACCGTGCTCAGCAGCAGCGCGATGACCCCGCTGGCCGCCGCGGTCGCCCACAGCGCGGGGGCGACGCGGGAGGGATTTCCCGGGTGGAAGGCGATGAACGTGGTGGCGACCAGCGGCAGCACGGCGGCCAGCGTCGCCAGCGCCCGGGTCCACTTCAGCAGGTGCGCGGCCAGCCCGTGAGGGTCGGATTGCGCGACCACGCCGGCCGCCGCGCCGGCCAGGGCCAGCAGGATCAGGATCGGGAAGTCCGAGGACAGCTTGTTGTCCAGGAACGCGGGCTTGGCGTGCATGGCGAACGCCAGCAGCAGCCCGAACACCGCCCAGCAGGCCAGCATCGAGGCCATCACCCAGCCCCGGGTCAGCACCTGCAGGCCGATCTGGGCCCGGGACAGCGACCCGTTCGGCACCTCGATCACGTGCAGCCCGACGGTCGGGAAGCCGCCCTGCACGTGATCGAAGGGCGGGTCGGCCTGGCCCGGCGCGTCGCCCTGGCCCGGCCGCGCGGCGAGCAGGCTGGCCTCGATGATCTGCACCCCCTTGGGCGCGTCGATCTCGAAGTGGAAGCTGTCCGCGTTCTCGGCCGCGGGCACCGGGAACCGGATCCGGGTCGGGGTGAAGCCCACGGCCGAGCACCAGACCCGGGGCCGCCAGGCGCTGATCTTGTCGCCCAGCGCGTACTTGTCGTCCTTGAAGCCGGGCTTGCGGTAGTGCAGGTCCAGTGGCTCGTCGCAGCTGAACGACAGCACCCGCCGCCGCGGCGCGTCGGCCGGGATCATCACCCACAGCACGAAGTTGTCGGCCAGGCGGTTGAGCATCGCCTTGAAGATGGGCTGCCGCCACAGGCGCAGCACCGCCGGCGGGACATTGCCGCGGTCCAGGTCCTCGTAGGCATCCGAGAGAGCCTGCTGGTCACCGCTGACAACCCGGTGGACGAGCGCGGCGACCTCGTCGCCGGCGGCCGCCGCCGATACGGGCCGGCCCAGCGCGGCGTCGGCGCACGCGAGCAGCATGGACTCGGTGATGGCCTGGTTCTGGCGCAGCGAGGGCATTAACACCGGCCTGCCGCTGTCGTCGCAGAGCTCAAAATTCACCAGGGTCTTGCGGCGCATCACCGACAGCGGCAGCAGGCCGTAGGCCCGGCCATCGTCGCCGCGGAACACCGGCGCCTCCTCGGGCACGATGAACTCCACGGTCACCCGGCGCACCACGGACCGGTCGTCGCGGAAGCTGACGTGCTCGGACCGGTGCGACACCCAGGTACTCGACTGCAGCAGCAGGAGCAGCAGGCGGCGCCCGCACTCGCGGCAGCAGCGGGCGGCCGGATCGGCCTGGATGTCGGCCATCGTGAGGATGCCCGGCACCGGCCACGGCGCCATCCCCGCGAAGCTCAGCTCATGGTGCGGCCTGGGCGGCTGGACGTAGTTCATGGCACTCTCCCCGCGAATTGCTGCCCCTTTATTCCGGAGCGCGGGCGGGCGCCGCCGATACACCTGTATCGGCGCAAACCACCACCGTCACCAGCGTCAAATCCGGTTGCGTCCTGGGCAGGTGGCGGGGACGATCCGGTGCGTGGAGCCGGTGCTGGTGACCGAGCGGCTGGCGCTGCGTCGGTTCACGCCCGATGACGTGGACCGGCTGCTGACGCTTGACGGCGACCCGGCCGTGATGCAGTTCATCGACCGGCGGGTCAAGACGCGGGAGCAGATCGAGGCCGAGGTACTGCCGCGGTTCCTGGCCTACCACCAGCGGTACCGGGACTACGGGCACTGGGCGGCGGACACCCGCAGCGACGGGGAGTTCATCGGATGGTTCGGGCTGCGGCCGGTCGGGCCCGCCCCGGCGCCGATGGTGGACTGGGTCGACGCGCCGGAATCCAGCCCCGTCGCCGCGCTCGGCTACCGGCTGCGGCGCAGTGCCTGGGGCCGCGGCTACGCGACCGAGGGCGCCCGGGCCCTGGTCCGGCGGGCGTTCACCGAGACCGGCGTCGAGGAGATCGTCGCCACCACGATGGCGGTCAACACCCGGTCCCGGGCCGTCCTGGCAAAGGCGGGGCTGCGGTACGCGCGCACCGTGCACCTGAACTGGCCGGACCCGCTGCCGGGCAACGAGCACGGCGACGTGGAGTACCGCCTGCGCCGCGACGAGTGGGCGGATCCGGCCGTTAGGCCAGCGCCGGGAACAGGGCCTGGGCCGCGGCGACCGCCTCCGGGCTGTCGCCGGTGACTTCCAGCGTCAGCTGGTCGCCGGCCGGGCGGAGCGACCAGGTGGCGAAGGCGCAGCACTCGCGCTCCAGCTCGGCCAGGGCCCTGAGCTCGTCGGCCACGCCCGGGCCGGTCCGGAATTCCAGCCGCAGCCCGCGGTCGGTCCGCTCGGCCCGCCGCAGCGCCCTCGCCGCCAGCGCCGTCCAGCGGGCCGCCCGCTGCGCCCGGTCACCGGACCCGAGCGTGCAGGCCACCGGTTCCTGATCGCCGTTCATGATCACCTCCGTGCAGACGGCATGGCTAAGCCGTGACCGGGGCTTCAGCATCGGCCGGCGGGCGGGCCGGGGCGCGGCGGCTGCCCGGGCCCGGCCGGCCGCGGGTGTTCGCCGCGGTCACCTCGCCGTGGCAGTGCGGGCAGGTCAGCACGGGCTGGGTGACGTTGCCGCAGGTGTCGTGGACGAGCACCACCGGGGGACCGTCCGGGCCCGCGGCCCAGGTGTCCCCCCACTGCAGCAGGGCCACGATCACCGGGTACAGCGCCCGCCCCTTGTCGGTCAGGAAGTACTCGTAGCGCGGCGGGTGCTCGGAGTAGGCCCGGCGCTCGAGAACCCCGTGCTCGGTTAGCCGGCGCAGCCGCGCGGTCAGCACGCTGCGGGCCATGCCCAGGCTGGCCTGGAAGTCGTCGAACCGCCGGACCCCGCGGAAGGCATCGCGCAGGATCAGCAGCGTCCACCACTCGCCCACCACGTCCAGCGTCTTGGCGATCGAGCAGTTCCAGTCGGCCAGGCTCGTGAATTGCATGGCAGCCACACTAGCACCTGTCAGTCTCTTGACAAGACCCACTAAGCGATGCGACAGTCAGTCTGGTCAAGCTACTGACTGACGGGACGTGGTGACGGATGACCGAGGGACGTGGTGACGGGTGACCGAGGGGACGCGGTGATGGAGCACACCAGGCGCCCGTGGGCGGCGCTGACCGTGCTGTGCCTGGGCACGTTCGCGATCCTGCTGGACACGACGATCGTCAACGTGGCCCTGCCCAGCGTGATCACCGGACTGCACGCGCCGCTGGACCAGGCGCTCTGGGTGGTCAACGCCTACCTCCTGGTGTTCTGCGCGCTGCTGATCCTGGCCAGCAGGCTGGGCGACCTGTTCGGCCCGCGGCGGATGTTCGTGGCGGGGCTGGCGCTGTTCGCGGTGGCCTCGGCGCTGTGCGGCGCGGCGCAGAACCCCGGCCAGCTGATCGCGGCCCGGGTGGTGCAGGGCATCGGCGCCGCCGCGATGGCGCCGCAGCCGATGGTGATCATCCAGGGCGTGTTCCCGCGCAAGCGGATGGGCGCGGCGTTCGGCGTGTTCTCGTCCATGGTCGGCCTGGCCGCGGTGAGCGGGCCCACCATCGGCGGCCTGCTCACCACCTACCTGAGCTGGCGGTGGGTGTTCTACGTGAACCTGCCGATCGCCGCGGCCGGGATCGTGCTCGCCTACGCGTTCGTGCCGGAGATCCGGGCCGGCCGAAAGCACCGGCTGGACCTCGGCGGCGTGCTGCTCGCCTCGGCGGGCCTGGCCGCGGTCTGCTACGGGGTGATCGAGGGCCAGCGGTACGACTGGGGGTCCGTCCGGTTCGGCATCACGATCCCCGAGATCATCGCCGCGGGCGCGGTGCTGCTGGCCGGGTTCGCGGCCTGGGAACGCCGGCACGCTGAGCCGCTGGTGCCGCCGGTGCTGCTGCGCAGCCGCACGTTCGCCCTCATGGTCGCGCTCAACCTCGCTGTCCAGTTCGCGCTGCAGAGCATGCTGCTGGTCAACTCGATCAACCTGCAGTCGGTGCTGGGCTTCACCGCGGTGCACGCCGGGCTGACCGGCCTGCCGCTCACGCTGGCGCTGACCGCCATGGCGCCATTCGCCGGCCGCCTGACCGACCGCATCGGCGGCAAGTACGTGCTCATGGCCGGCCTGGCCGTCTACGCGGCCGGCATCGCCGGGGTGGCCGCGCTGGCCTCGACGCACGCGACCTCGCTCACCTTCGCCCCGGCGCTGCTGGTGGCCGGGCTGGGCATGGGCGCCATCTTCGCGCCGCTGGTCACCATGGCGATGCGCGCGGCCCCGCCCGCCCTGGCCGGCTCCGCCTCGGGCGTGCTGAACACCGGGCGCCAGCTCGGGGCCACGTTCGGCGGCGCGGTCACCGGCGCGGTGCTGGCCACCCGGCTGGCCGCCGGCCTGAACACAAGGGCCGCGGCCGCGGCCCGGCTGCTCCCGGCCGCGGCCCGGGCGCCGTTCACCGGCGGCTTCGCCCGCGCGGCCCGCTCGGGCCTGGAGGTGGGCCGCGGCCAGGCCGGAGCCGCCCTGCCGCACGGCACCCCGGCTGCGCTGGCGCCCGAGCTGCACCAGCTCGCCCACCAGGTATTCGGCGCCAGCTTCATCGCCGCGATGCGCCCCACCCTGGCCATCTCGGTCGCGGTCCTGATCGCCGGCGCTGCGGCCTGCCTGCTGCTGCGGCGTACCCCGGCCCCGGCCATCGCCCCGGCGCCGGCCGGCACGGACCCGGCGCAGGCCGAGCCGGCCGCCGCCGTGGCCGCCGAGAACTGACTGTCCCCCGTAGTAGTCGACCTCGGCCTGGTCCGCGCACGGGATCGTGAGCGAGACGGCCTCGTTGAAGGTGTACCGCGGACCGCCGTTCAGCACGATGAACCTCTGGCCGCTGAGCTCGAACTCGACGGTCATGACCGAGCCGGCCGGGCCCGGGCCGGCCGGGCGGGGGCGGCAGCGCCGGAAGCGGGCCCGCGGCTCAGTCCTCGTCGCTCCAGAACCGGCGGAGCTCGAGCTTGCCGCCGCTGGCCTGCGGATGCCGCGCGGCGATCGCGATGGCCTCGTCGAGGTTCTCGCAGTCAAGGATGTCGAACCCGGCGATCCATTCCTTCGACTCCATGAACGGCCCGTCGGTGACGAGCACTTCGCCCCGGCTGACCCTGACCGTGATCGCCTCGGCGGCCGGGCGCAGGGCAGCACCGGTGACGCGCGTTCCCCGGGCCTCGACCTCGGCCAGCCACTGCTCGATGGTCAGGTCGTTCTCGGACGGTTCGGCCTCGGCGGCCGCGTCCGGGCTGACCACGACGAACATCATGTACTTCATGGTGACGCTCCCTGGCTAGGTGTCCTGACGAACGTACGACGATCGGGAAACCCCCGGCTGGACATCGTGGCGCGCCGGGGCCGGCGCGGCCATCAGGCGGAGCAAGGGACACTGGAGGCGTGTGGGCGTTCGAGTCGGTGTCGACATGGCGGCAGCCGGTCCCGCCCCCGGCCTCGCCGGCCCGGACCGCCCTGGTCGGCGACGTCGCCGCGCGGGTGGCGCGGATCGCGCCGGGCCGGCTCCGGGTCGCGGTCGATGGCCGGACATGCGCGGGCAAGACCAGCTTCGGTCACGAGCTCGCGGCCGCGCTGCGCGGGCTGGGCCGGCCCACGATCCGCGCGTCGCTGGACGATTTCAAGCACCCCTGGCGCGAGGCGCGCGAGCTCGGCTACGACCGGGTCACCGGCGAGGGCTACTACCGCAACGCCTACGACTTCCGCTCCGCCCGGGACCTGCTGCTGGCCCCGGCGGGCCCGGACGGGCCCGGCGAGCTGGTGCTGTGCGCGCACGACCCGCTGACCGGCGAGGACCACCGGGCCACGACGATCAGGGCCCCGGCCGGCGCGGTGCTGATCGTGGACTCGGTGTTCGCGCTGCGGCCTGAGTACAACCGCTTCTGGGACTACCGCATCTGGCTCGAGGTCGGCGCCGACCTGGCGCTGAGCCGCGGCATCGCGCGGGACGCCGCGATGGAGGGCGCGCGCGAGGCGGAGCGGGTGCACCGGGACCGGTACCATGCCGCCGAGCTGATCTACCTGGCCGAGGTGGACCCGAAGTCTCTGGCCGACCTGATCGTCGACAACGGCGACTTCGCCCGCCCGGTGATCCTGGGCGGCCGGGCCGTGCCCGGCCCGCCGAACGCTCGGCGATCGGCTGAAACCGGCTTACGCTCTTGGTTAACCGGATGACCGCCGGATGCCTGGGAGCTGCCGATGGCCGAAGCAGGGGCCCTGCCGCCGCCGCTGGAGACCGCCGCCGCGACCCGGGAGAAGGCCAAGCTCAGGAAGGTCCTGGGGCGGTTCGACCTGGTCCTGTTCACGGCCTGCGCGATCCTCGGTTTCGACACCGTCGCCGCTTCCGCGCAGGCCGGGGCGCAGGCGATCACCTGGCTGGCTATCTCGCTGGTGATCTTCCTGATCCCGTACGGGATGCTGACCGCCGAGCTGGGCTCGGCGTTCCCGGTCGAGGGCGGGCCGTACGAGTGGGCGCGGCTGGCGTTCGGCCGCGGCCCCGGCTCGGTGACCGCGATCTTGTACTGGCTGTCCAACCCGACCTGGATCGGCGGCACGCTGACCGCGTCGACGATCGCCGCGCTGGACGGCCTGGTCCTGAGCCGGCCGCTCGGCACGGCGGCCGAGATCCTGGTCGGCCTGGCCTTTGTCTGGGTGACGGTCGCGATCGCGATTGTCGCGTTCCGGATCGGCAAGTGGGGCCCGAACATCGGCACGATCGTGAAGATCGCGGTGACGATCCTGTTCACGGTCCTGTTCGTCGCGTTCCTGATCCAGCACGGCCGCCCGGCCGGCGCCTCGGCCGCCGCGGACCTCAAGCCGTCGCTGAACGGGTTCCTCACCGTGGTTGGCCTCATGGTGTTCCTGTGGGTCGGCTTCGAGCTCGCGAACGGCGCCGCCGAGGAGATGCACAACCCGCAGCGTGACGTACCGAAGATGATCGTGCGGTCCGGCGTCATCTGCGCCGTGATCTACGGGCTGCTGATCGTCGGGATCATCCTGGTGATCCCGAAGACGGGGCTGTCCAGCGTCAGCGGCTTCGTCGACGCGTACAGCGCGGTGTCCGGGACATTCCACTCGCACGGGCTGAACGTGCTGTTCGCGGTGCTGCTGATCGTGACGCTGGTCAGCAGCGGCGCGGTCTGGCTCGAGGGCGCCGACCGGACGCAGGCCATCGCCTCGCTGGACGGGGCCGGGCCGAGGTGGATGGGCCGGTTCACCAGCTTCGGCACGCCGATCGCGGTGAACATCGCCTCCGGGGTGGTCTCGTCGGCGTTCGTTTTCTTCGTGTTCCTGGCCACCAGCGGCAAGCTGGAGAACTTCTTCGCGGTGATGCTGTCGCTGACGGTCTCCACGACCGCGGTCAGCTACTTCTTCATCTTCCCGGCGCTGGTCCGGCTCCGGTACGCGTACCCGGACACCCACCGGCCGTACCGGGTGCCGGGCGGCATGGCGGGCGCCTGGGCGGCGGCGATCATCTCCGAGGCTTTCGTGGTGCTCACCGCCGTCACCCTGCTGTGGCCGGGGGCCATCAACGCGCTGTTCGGCCAGTCCTACTCGGTCGAGGCAAGCTGGGGCGTGTCCCGGGCGTTCTTCGAGTGGGTGACGCTGGGCGCGTTCGGCGCCATGGTCCTGCTGGGGCTGGTGTTCTGGGCCGTCGGCGCCTGGAACGTGCGGCGCGGGCTGCTGGCGCCGGCCACCGCGGACCAGGACGCGCCGTAGGAGCGGGCGGGCGGCACCCGCTACTGTCATGCCGGTGACGATGACACTGCTGGCGCACGCCGCCCCCGCCGGGCTGTCGATGCCCGTGGTCTGGGAGACCGCGGTGGCGCGCTGGCTGCTGCTCGCCGGGCTGGCGGTCGCCCTGGGCGGCCTGGCCGGGCGCGGGCTGGCCCGCCAGTACAAGGGCACGTTCCCGCGCCCGCTGCCGGCCCCGTGGGCGCTGCGCGGGTCGCTGGCCGGGCTGGTGGGCAGCGGGTGGCTGGCGCTGATCACCACCGGCACCAACAGGAACGCCGCCCTGGCCGAACTGGTCGCGTTCGCGGTCGCGGCGCTGCTGCTGCGGCTGCGCCAGCCGGGCTGGAGCGTGGTGCCGCTGCTGGCGGTGGTGGTGGCCGAGGGCATCCGCGCGCACCCGGAGACCATCGTCCCGGTCGTCGGCGCCCTGATCACCTACTGTCACCTGATACCCGCGATGCTGTGGGCCGGCATGCTGGTGTACGTGCTGCGCACGGCGATCTCCTGGCGAGACCACCCCGAGCAGATGCGGGGCCTGATCCGGCTGTACGCGGCCGCCGCTGCCTGGCTGTTCGCGTTCCTGGTGATCACCGGCGTGATCTCGGCCCTGGTGCTGGTGCCGCTCGGCTCGCTGCTGACGACCACCTACGGCCGGGTCCTGATCGTGAAGGCGGCGCTGGTCGCGGTGGCCGCGGGCATGGCGGTGGCCGGCCGGGTCTGGCTGCGGCACCGGCCCCAGCCCGGCGCGGGCCCGGCCCGGGCCACCAGGCTGGAACTGGCCGTGCTGGCCGCGGTGCTCGCGGTCACCGCCCTGCTCACCGCGCTGACGCCGCCGGCCACCCCGATCCGGCCCGCCTCGGCCGCCCGGCCGGCCGCTGTCCGTCCCGCGGCCACCCACCCGGCCGCGGTCCGCGCCGCCACCGCTGGCCCGGCCGCCGTCCGGGCCGCCACCGACTAGCCGCGCCCCGGCCAGCGCGCTACGCGCCCTGGCCCCAGCCCGCTCAGGTCCCGGCTCTCCGCTTCCTCGCGGTCGTGGTTGTACCTCCGCACGGCCGATAGCACGTGCGGAGGTACAACCACGGCGCTGACCGGCGCCGGCCGCGGGCACCTGGCGGGTCACGGTTCCCTCAGCCTGACTACTAGCGCAGCGTATACTCTTAGCGTATGCTCTCAGCTATGAGTGTACCGCTGACACTGCTGGGACTGCTGGAGCGCGAGCCGAGCCACGGCTACGAGCTCAAGCGGGACTACGACATGTTCTTCGGGCGGGGCAAGCCGCTGTCCTTCGGCCAGGTGTACGCGACGCTGTCCCGGCTGGCCCGCGACGGCAAGGCGATCGCCGGGCCCGCCGAGCACGGCGAGGGACCCGAGCGACGCCGCTACATCATCACCGAGCTGGGCACCGCCGACGTCGAGAAGTGGCTGGCCGAGCCGGCCGAGCCGGAGCCGCACCTGCAGTCCGTGCTGTTCGCCAAGGTGGTGCTGGCCCTGATGCTGGACCGCCCGGCCGCCCGGTACCTGGACGCCCAGCGCGCCAGGCACCTGGCCCGGATGCGCGAGCTCACCGAGCTGATCCAGAGCGGCGGCGCCCTCGACACCCTGCTCGCCGATTACGGCCTGTACCACCTGGAGGCGGACTTGCGATGGATCGATCACGCGGCGGCGCGGCTGGACCTGATCGCTCGGGCGGTGCGGCCGTGAGCGGCGCGGTGCGGGAGGGAGTGAGCGGCGCGGTGCGTGAGGGATGGCCGGCGCCGGCCACGGGCGGCCCGGCCGCCGGGGCCGGGAAGCCGGCGGCGATCATCGAGGCGCGCGGCATCGTCAAGTCGTTCGGGGCGACGCCGGCGCTGCGCGGCGCCTCCGTCGTGGTGCGCCGGGGCGAGATCCTCGCCGTCATGGGCCCGAGCGGTTCCGGGAAGTCGACGTTGCTGCACTGCCTGGCCGGGATCCTGACCCCGGATGAGGGCGAGGTCTGGTTCGATGGCCAGCGGCTGGACACCCAGTCTGAGGCCCGGCGCAGCGACCTGCGCCGGGACCGGTTCGGGTTCGTGTTCCAGTTCGGCCAGCTGGTTCCCGAGCTGACCGCCGAGGAGAACGTCGCCCTGCCGCTGCTGCTCGGCGGCACCCGCCGGGGCCCGGCGCTGGCCGAGGCCAGGCCCTGGTTCGGCCGCCTCGGCCTGGACGGCCTCGAGGGCCGCCGGTCCGGTGAGCTGTCCGGCGGCCAGGCGCAGCGCGTCGCGCTGGCCCGCGGCCTGGTCGCGCGGCCGGAGGTGCTGTTCGCCGACGAGCCGACCGGGTCGCTGGACTCGGTGTCCGGCGAGCTGGTGATGCGGCTGCTGACCGCCGCCGCCCGCGAGCAGGGCACCACGGTCATCCTGGTCACCCACGAGGCCAGGGTCGCCGCCTACGCCGGCCGGGAAGTCATCGTCCGCGACGGCAAAGTCGGCTCGCTCACCGGGGCGACGCCATGATCCGTCTCGGCCTGCGCCTGGCGGTCAGCGGGGGCCGTGAGGCCGTCGTCCGCCTGGCGATCCTGGCCGTAGCCGTCGGGCTCGGCGTCGGCCTGCTGCTGACCGCGCTATCCGCGACCAACGCGGTCAAGGCGCAGAACGCCCGTTACGCGTGGCTGTGGACCGGAACCGCGTCCGTGCCCGCCGGGCGCGCGCCTGCGGGCACGGGCGCGCTGTGGTGGAGCATGAACGGCGACGAGTTCGGCGGCCGGCAGATCGTCCGCGTCGACGTGGCCGCGACCGGCCCGGCCGCACCGGTGCCGCCGGGCATTCCCCGTGACCCCGGACCGGGGCAGTACTACGCCTCCCCGGCGCTGGCCAGCCTGCTGCGCAGCACCCCGGCGGACCAGCTCGCCGACCGCTACCCCGGCCGGCGGGCCGGCCCGATCGGCGACGCCGCGCTGCCGTCCCCGGACTCGCTGTACATCATCATCGGGCACACCGCCGCGCAGATGGCCCGCACGCCGGACGCGATCGCGGTGACCACGATCGCCACCACGCTGCCGGGCAGCTACGAGGGCGGCGGGAAGAACCCGGAGGGCCTGCGCATCCGCCCGCCCGACGAGGGGACCGAGGCCAGCGGGATCGACCTCATCCTGGCGGTGGCGGCACTCGCTCTGCTGACGCCGGTGCTGATCTTCATCGCCACGGCGACCCGGCTGTCGGCGGCCCGCCGCGAGCAGCGGTTCGCCGCGATGCGCCTGGTCGGCGCCACCCGGCGGCAGATCTCGGTGATCGCGGCCGTGGAGTCCACGGTGGCCGCGGCAGCGGGGGTGGCCGCGGGCTTCGGCCTGTTCTTCGTGCTGCGGATCCCGCTCGCGGCCGTCCCGTTCACCGGTGAGCCGTTCTTCCCCGCCGACCTGTCGCTCAGCCTTGCGGACATCCTGGCGGTGGCGCTCGGCGTGCCCGCGGCGGCCGCCCTGGTGGCCCGGCTGGCGCTGCGGCGGGTGAATATCTCCCCGCTCGGCGTCGCCCGCCGGGTCACCCCGGAGCCGCCGCGGGCCTGGCGGGTGCTGCCGCTGCTGGCCGGCCTGGCCTGGATCGGCTTCTTCGTCGCGCGCGGCCGCCCGGCCAGCGCTTCCGGGCAGATCCTGGCGCTGGTGCCCGGGTGCCTGCTGATCCTGGCCGGCCTGATCGTCGCGGGGCCATGGCTGACGATGACCGGGGCGCGGATCATGGCCCGGCATGCCAGCCGGCCGGGCGCGCTGATCGCCGCCCGGCGGCTGGCGGACGACCCGCGGGCAGCCTTCCGCGCGGTCAGCGGCCTGGTCCTGGCGCTGTTCATCACCACCGTGGCCATCGCGGGGAACGCGACCCAAGACGCCAAGGAGGGCCACCCGGTTGGCTGGGCCTCGGCCTCCAACGTCCTGGTAGACGACCTGGCCGGCCAGCCGCTGCCGAGCCACGGCCAGGCCTCGAATCCGCCGTTGACGGCGCCGGCGTCGGCGCGGACGCTGGCCCCGCTGCTGGCCAGGCTGGGCAGGATCCATGGCGTCGAGGCCGTGATCGCGGTTCGCGCGGACGGCGCGTCGACGCTGCCCAGGGCGCTGCTGGGCGGAAGCGTCGCCGGGTTCCCCTCGGCCTATCAGGAGAACGGCCCCGTTCCCGCCGGCGTGGTCTCGTGCTCGGAACTGGCCCGGGCTCCTGGCCTGGGCCGCTGCCCCGCCGGCGCGGCGGCCGCGTGGTTCCCCGAGTTCCTGGACGCTGCCCCGCCCGCCAAGGGCCTCGAAAATATCACCTGGCCGGCCGCGGACGTCCCCGCTCGCGACCTGGCCGGCCGGGGCCTGGACAGCATCAACATCGTGACCGACGGATCGCAGCCAGCGGTCGAGCAGGCCAGGACCGTGCTGGAGAAGGCGAAGGCCTATCCCAGCCTCGGCATGCCACTGACCCTCGGCGAGGTGACGACCCAGCTGACCTCGATCGCCAACGCCTACCAGCAGCTCGTGGACGTGGTGATCCTGGCCAGCCTGGCCATCGCCGGCTGCACGCTGGCCGCGGGAGTCGCGGCCGGGCTGGCCGACCGCAAGCGGCCGTTCAGCCTGCTGCGGCTCACCGGCGCCCGGCTCCGCATGCTGCGGCGCGTGGTCGCGCTGGAAAGCGCCGTCCCGCTCCTGGCCGTGGCCGCGGTCTCGATCGGCGTGGGCTTCCTCGCCGCCGCGATGTTCGCGACCGTGCAGCTGCAGCACCCGCTCGTTGCCCCTGGCGCCGGGTACTACCTGCTCACGGCCGTCGGGATCGCGGCCTCCCTGGCCATCATCGCGTCCACGTTCCCGCTGCTGCGGCGCATCACCGGGCCCGAGGCTGCGCGGAACGAGTAACCCGGGCCGGCGTTACTCGTCGGTGGGGTCCTGGGCGGGCATGACCTGGCCGCGGGCCTCGCCCAGGCCGACGCGGGTACCGTCCGGCCCGGCCGCGGTGGCCGTGATGACCACTTCGTCGTTGTCTTCGAGCCAGGCCCGGGTGGTCCCGCCGGGCAGCGTGATCGGGTGCGCGCCGCCCCAGGACAGCTCGAGCAGGCAGCCGCGCTGGCCCGGCTCGGGCCCGCTGACGGTGCCCGACGCGTACAGGTCCCCGGTCCGCAGCGACGCCCCGTTCACGGTCAGGTGGGCCAGCATCTGCGCCGGGCTCCAGTACATGCCCGCGTACGGCGGCCGGGAGATCACGTGGCCGTTCAGGCTGACCTCGAACGCGATGTCCAGCCCCCAGTCCTGCCGCTCGGCCAGGTAGGGGAGCAGGCCGGTGCCGTGCGACGGCGGCCGCACCCGGGCGTGCTCCAGCGCGGCGAGCGGGACCACCCACGGCGAGACCGTGGTGGCGAACGACTTGCCCAGGAACGGGCCGAGCGGCGCGGACTCCCAGGCCTGGATGTCGCGGGCCGACCAGTCGTTGACCAGGCACGCGCCGAACACGTGCTCGGCGAACCGGCCGGCGGGCACGGGCTCGCCGACGACGCTCTCGACCCCGACCACGAACCCGAGCTCGGCCTCGAAGTCGAGCCGGGCCGACGGGCCGAACACCGGCGCCTGAGCGCCGGCCGGCCGCGACTGGCCGTACGGGCGGCGCACCGGGGTGCCGGACACGACCACGGTCCCGGACCGCCCGTGGTAGCCCGCCGGCAGGTGCCGCCAGTTCGGGTGCAGTGGCCGTCCCTCGGGCCGGAAGATCTGGCCGACGTTGCCGGCGTGGTGCTCGGACGCGTAGAAGTCGACGTAGTCCGCGACCGTGAAGGGCAGGTGCATCGTGGCCTCGCCGGCGGGTACCAGCAGGTCCTCGAGCGGCTCGCGGTACTCCTCGCGGCTGAGCCAGTGCGTGATCGCGGCCCGGACCTGGTCCCAGGCGAGGTCGCCGGCCTCGAGGAACGCGTCGAGCCGTCCGGCGCTGAACAGGTGGGCCCGGCCGGACAGCAGCCGGTAGGTCGCGGCGCTGAGGTCCAGCACGCGGTCGCCGATCGCCACCCCGGTCCGCAGCTCGGTCGGCCGGTCGCGGGTGGTGAACGCGCCGTACGGCAGCGCCTGCAGCCCGAGCGGATGGTCCGGCGCCACCCCGAGCCAGCCGGCTGCGCGGGTCCGAGCCATGCATCCTCCTGGGTGGCGGTCCGGCCGAAGCGACGACGACGTTATCAGGCCACGGTCCTGCACGCGCCGGCCGCCGGCTGGGTCAGGGTGCGGCGGCGGCCCGCTGGCCCACGTACTGCGCGAACACCACGGTGTTGGCCAGGTAATGCCCGGTGGCGGTGTCGAACTGCCCGCCGCAGGTAATGAGCCGCAGCGACGGCCAGCTGGTGTAGCCGTAGATGGCCTGGGCCGGAAAGTCGGCCTTCTGGTACAGGGCCGCCGAGTACACCCGGAAGACGCCGGTGCGCCCGTCCTTCAGCGTGATGTAGACCAGGTCCCCGGGCCGGAGCTCGCCGAGGTTGTAGAAGACGGCCGGGCCGACGGCGGCCGAGTCGACGTGCCCGAAGACCACGGCCGCGCCCGGCTCCCCGGGGGTCGGTCCCTTGTTGTACCAGCTGGTGAGGAAGGGCCTGCTCAGCGGCGGCACCTCGACCGCGCCGCCCCGGGTCAGCCCGAGCGAGATGACCGTCGCCCGCACATGGATGCCGGGGATCCGGATCGTGACGGGCACCGACGCGGCCATCGGCGTGGTCTGGTACCCGCCCCGGGCGGCCCGCGGCGCGCTGGCCAGTTCCTGCCGGGTCGCCTCCCACGCGGGCGGGCGCGGCGGGGTCCGTGACGACGCCCAGCGGGGCGGGGCCGGCGGCGGCGACCAGCGCAGGGTGTGGCTCCCGACGAACGCCAGCACGATGCCGGCCGCCATCGAGGCGACGATCACCACGTTGATCAGCCTCGGCATGGATCACCCCGGTGCGGGAGGCCTGGGATGGCTAGGTGCGCGAACCCGTCCGCCTGCGGAGCACCACGCCGCCCACCACCGCGCCGAGGCCGAGCAGGCCGAGGCCGGCGTCGGTGAGCGTGCCATTGGTCGCGGTGGACGTGGTGCCGTCGCCGGTCGGGGGAGCCGGGCCGGGTACCGCGTTCACCGTCAGGGTCGCCGAGGCCGAGACGCCGTTGTTGCAGTCAATGTCCGGGTTATAGGAGCCGGGCGCGATGTCGGTCGGCAGCACGACGGTGGTCACGAACACGTTCGTCTGGCCCCCCGGCTGCATCGGGATCTGGTTCGCCAGCCCCAGCGAGGAGCCGAAAAGCGTCGCCGATGTGGCGGGCCCGGCGGCCGTGCCCGAGGCGCAATTGACCTGGAACGTCGTCGAGGTGCCCGGAGCGGACGGATTCGGGAAAATGTTCACCGCCTGGCCGTTCCCGGCCAGAGCGCCCGGGGCGCCGCTCGCCAGCACGGCCACGACGAGCCCCGCGATAACAGCCGCGTACCTGACAAGGCGCATGGATCTCCCCCGATGTGCTAACAGGAATATCCCCGCTATCGTCCCTGGCGAGTACCCGGCGGTGCGGATGAGCAAACGCCGGGGATTTCCTGCCTGTGGTAATTTCGGTGTCCTTTACCGGCATGCGCATTGGCAAAGCCATTATTTACCGTTGTTTTCCGCGCCCTTTAGCGGGCCCGGCGTGGCTGAGCGTCGCCCCAGCGCGGGCTGAGCGTTGCCTCGGGCCGGGCCGAACGTCGTGCGCGAGCGGCCGCGGCGCCCGGGCGGACGTTCGGCTGAATGCCGCGATAAAGCAGAGAAAAAGGCCGATTTCAAGCCTTGACAGGCTATAAACCTGGTTCCACGCTGAGGCCGTGCATATGGCGAGACGGGCAGTTACGGGACGTACCGCCCGGCCGGGCCGCCGCCTTCACCCGCCGGGACCTGCCGGCCCGGCCAGGTCGGTCATGAAGACGAGGAGGTCTTTCATGAGTCTGTTCCGCCGCCCCCTGCGGGCGGGCGCCATCGCCGTCATGGGACTGGCGGTGATCGCGCTCAGTGGTGCCTTCAGCTCTGCGGCCATGGCGGCGGCGCCATCGGGAGCGCCGCAGTTCGTGGCCATGAAGAACAGCGTGCCGGCCACGACCGACACGATGACCGGGCTCTACCACAGCTCCGCGATGTCGGTCGAGGTGGTACTGGCGCCCCGGCACCAGGCCCAGATGAGTGCCATGCTGCAGGCGCTCTACACCAAGGGCAGCGCGCAGTACCAGCACTGGCTGGCCAAGGGGCAGTTCGATTCGCGCTTCGCGCCGGCCGCGAGCACCCAGGCCGCAGTCGCGTCCTACCTGCGCGCCAGCGGGCTGCGGGTCACGGCTTCCGGCTCACCGTTCCTGGTGCGGGCCACCGGGTCGAGCCAGCAGGTGTCGGCGGCGTTCCGCACCACGCTGAGCACCTACCGCGACCCGCACGGCGTCACGTACTTCTCCAACTCAGCGGCGGTGCGGCTGCCGAGTACGCTGGCGGGCGGCGTGTCCGGCGTGGTCGGGCTGTCCAACACGGTGGTCGAGCACTCGATGGTGCAGCGCGCCCCGCAGGCCCTCCACCCGGACGGCAAGGCCGCCGGGGCGACGCCCAGCTGCGAGACGCCCTACCCCAGCGCGCAGACATTCTTCAACCTGGTCAACAACGGCGTCGGCTTCCCGTTCGGCTACGGCGGCGGGCCCGGCTGCGCCGGCCTGACGCCGTCGCAGACGAACTCCGTCTACGACGCTCCTAACGCCGGCCCGCGGGGCAAGGGCGCGGGCGTCACCGAGGCGGTGTTCGAGCTCTCCGCCTACCAGAAGTCCGACATCGACACCTGGGCGCACCAGTTCTACGGGCCGGGCTACACCCCGCCGCTGAAGAACGTCAACGTGGACGGCGGCCCGCTGAACCCGGTCTGCCCGGCCGGCGACACCTGCCCGGCGTCGATCAACGGCTATGCCGGCGATATCGAGGTCGACGCCGACATCGAGATGCAGCTCACCATCGCGCCCGATGCCCGGCACCTGATCGTGTACAACGCGCCGAACGACTTCACCGGGCAGACCGAGCTCGACGAGTACACCGCGATCGCCAACGCCGACGCCGCCGACGTGGTCAGCTCGAGCTGGTCGGTCTGCGAGAACGACGTGGACGCGGCCTACGTCCGGGCCGAGAACACCGTCTTCGAGCAGATGGCGGCGCAGGGGCAGAGCATGTTCGGGGCCGAGGGCGACACCGGCGCGTTCTCGTGCATCCGTTCCGACGGCACGACGATCTTGAACGTGCTCGACCCGCCGTCGCAGCCCTGGGTGACCAGCGTGGGCGGGACCTCTCTGCAGAACTTCAACCCGGACGCCAGGCAGCACCCGGCCTACCCGGCTGGCGTGGAGAGCGTCTGGAACGTCGACAACCTCTGCAACGCCAGCGCGGACGAGGGCGGCCAGAGCGGCTTCTTCTGGTGCGCCGAGACCGGGGCCGGCGGCGGCGGGTCCAGCCAGTGGTGGGGCCGGCCGTTCTACCAGCGCGGGCCGGGGATCAGCAACCCGTACACCACCTTCGGCAACGGCACGACCCAGTGCGCGCTGGCCAAGACCGGCACGCCGTGCCGTGAGGATCCCGACATCTCCGCCAACGCCGACGAGTACACCCCGTACGCGGAGTACTGCACCGGCAACGCGAACACGCCGAACAGCGTGTGCGCGACCCTCGGCAGCATCGAGAACGTGCCGGGCTGGTTCGGGATCGGCGGGACCAGCCTGTCGTCGCCGTTGTGGTCGGGGATCGCGGCCGACCGGGACAGCTTCCAGGGGCACCGCAGCGGCAACTTCAACCCGCTGTTGTACCTGCTCTACAACGTCCACCCCGGCCGGTACTTCCACGACATCACCGGGATCGGCCAGGCCACCAGCAACAACGGGCTGTTCCCGACCCGGCCGGGTTATGACCTGGCCACCGGGATCGGCACGCCGAAGCTGGCGGCCCTGATCACCGAGTCCTTCTGACCGGCAACCCGGGTTCCTGAGCCGGAACCCCTAGCCAGCCAGCGCGGGGGCGGGCCGCCCGCCCCCGCGCTGGCTGGCGTCTAGGTAGCTTGACGTCGAGATAAAGCTGCGGTTAGCCTGACCGTAGATAGCTTGATATCGAGATACTGCGGCCCACCCCGGCGGCCGGGAGGACCGCTGCGGGAAGATGCCAGAGCGGCCGGCGTGCGAGCCGCGGCGGAAACCGGGTAGCGAACGCGGGACGAGCGCACAGGCACGGGACGAGCGGACGAGCAGACCGGGCAGAAGGCAGGAGGCCACACGATGACAGCCAACAGCTTTGGCAGCCGCGGCACGCTGCAGGCCGGCGGGAGCAGTTATGAGATCTGCCGGCTGGACGCGGCGCCCGGCGGCGCGGACCTCCCGTTCTGCCTGAAAGTCCTGCTGGAGAACCTGCTGCGGACCGAGGACGGGGTGAACGTCACCGGCGACCACGTGACCGCGCTCGCGTCCTGGGACCCGCGGGCCGAGCCCGGCACCGAGATCCAGTTCAGCCCGGCCCGGGTGATCATGCAGGACCTGACCGGCGTGCCCGCGGTCGTCGACCTGGCCACCATGCGCGAGGCGATGCGGGACCTGGGCGGCGACCCGGGCCGGATCAACCCGCTGGTCCCGGCCGAGCTGGTCATCGATCACTCGGTGATCGCGGACGTGTTCGGCCGGCCGGACGCGTTCGAGCGCAACGTGGAGTTCGAGTTCCAGCGCA
>Ga0335078_10004061_pt1 | contig 21744 bp, 18 predicted proteins | sample Lox_Sample_32_FD_206711 | JGI IMG/M metagenome (GOLD analysis project Ga0335078, IMG submission 206711) | Soil microbial communities from Loxahatchee National Wildlife Refuge, Florida, United States - Lox_Sample_3.2 | ecosystem: Environmental > Terrestrial > Soil > Wetlands | place: USA...
CGCGCCGGCCTTGTTCCTCATCACATTACACTATATCGGTGGGGTCTGGCTATTCTTCTCAGCTGGATCGGTGAAATTCGGTGTTTGCGGCAGGGTTCCTCCAGTGCGCGACGAATCCACGGTGTGGCTGCCGCCGGGGGCGAATGTGGTGGAACGGGGGGAGCGGGAGCCGCAGTGGCGGGTGGAGGATTTCAACGGGACGCTACGCGCGGCGAGCGAGACGGCGACGGGGGTGGAGCTGGCGTATGAGAGCAGCTCGCGGGCTATCGCGGTGTTGAATTTCCGGCCGGTGCGAATGGAAGTGGACGGGGTGGAAGCGAAGGCGGAGGCAATGGAGGCGGGTGGGCGATTCGTGGCGATGCTGCCGCGGGGGCAGCATCTGGTGGGGATAAGCGCGCGGTTGCACTGATTCCACTGCCGGTGAGGACGAGCACGAGATCGGTCTGGATCTCCGGCAACAGCGGCGCGGCGACGGGGATGACGAGCGGGGTGGAATAAGCCTGGAGCGACAGGACCGCGGCGTCAACCCAATCCTCCGGAATCTGAAACGCAGTGGCGACCCAGGCATCGTCCGCGGAAACCAGATATGCCGTGGAGCTGGAGGGCACGGTACAGACGAGCGTGGCGGCGCCGCTGGCGCTGAACTGGCCGGGGAAGATATCGATTGCGGGGGTGTACGACCCCACACCGAGGACGATCTGGTCACGGGGAGTGCCGCCGGGGAAATTCCAGGTGGCGGCGATGGAGCCATCCGGCTGAAAAGCGAAGTTGGCCGAGGCAGCAGGCGATGAAGATCCCGGAGGCAACGAACCGGCAATGGCCGGGACTTCGACGCCATTGACGAGAGTGTTGAAGACATAAGACGACGGGATGCAAGCGGGATCGGAAGCGGGAGAGCATCCGCCCGGGCCGGCGAGAGCGAACCACGACGCTGACTCGGTTTGGGGCTGGAGGAGCCTGCCGAAGACGTGGCTCTCGGCCGGGGCGACGATGTCGAGATCCGGGTTGGGCGGCAGGCCGCCGATGAAACCGGGACCCATCTCGCGGAGGTTTCGTTCACAGTGCGGGGCCGGCTGCACGGGCGGGGATTGCCAGCCGGTGACGAGGAGGCTGAGATCGGCGGCATCGTAATCGGCGACCCACGCGGAGAAGGGCTGGTAGCCGTATCGGGCCATGGCGCCGTATTGGAGGATCGCGAGGGTGATGGTGTCTCCCCGATCGAGGCCGGTGAGTTGGTCCGGCGAGAGGCCGAGCTCGCTCGGGCATGGCGAGCCGGGAGGGCCAACGGAAAGAGTGAGTGGGGCGGAGGCGACTGAGCCGATTGCAATTGTCAGCGGGACGTAGCAACCGGGAGGCGCAGCGGCAGGCAGAAAGAAATTGATCTGATCGACGCCGGGATAAGTTGGGGCGCGGCCGGCGTAGAAGGGCTTAACGGGGATGTTGCCGACGTAGACCATGACATCGGAGGACAAGTCCACGGGGCCGGGCGCGGCGGCATCGCCGGCGCCAGTGGGCAGGGGGCCCAGGCCGTTGCCCCAAAGCACCATCGCCTGACCTGGCGCGGCGGGATTCATGAAGGAATTCAGCGAATATGCGCCGGAGGAATCCATCTGCTGGACGATTGCCGGGCCGAAGCCGAATGCGCCAACCGCCGCGGCGGCAAACTGGCGGGTGGCAATCAGCATGGGCGCGCCAGCGCTGGGGGCGCCATCAACCGTGACGACGACGGACTGCGTGCCCTCGGGCACCGCGGAGGGGACGACGGCTTCGATGACCGAGGGTGAAACGGAGATGAGGGGCGCGTCCCATTGTTGTCCGGCGTCCGCGATAATTTGGACGCGGACGGAGTTCAGGGTGGTGGGCAGAGGGAGGCCCGGGGCATCGGCAGGCGACGGCGCGAGATTTGTTCCCCTTATCAGGAACAGGCTGCCGCGGGCGACGGGATTGAACGAGGCGTCGTAGTTGTCGAGACCACGTACAACTCCTTCCCGATCGATGACAGGCGTGGTTTGGGCGGAGCCGAGAACGGCCGCGGCCGCGAGGACGAAGGCGACGATCCTCGGGGAACGATGAATTCCCCGCACGGGATTGTGCAGGCACGCGGGGTTCCGCACCAGGACGCCCGTTTTGAAGGCGCGAGGGTCTGGGAAGCGGGGCGTTTCGACTCAGATGGGGCGACAGAGTGGATCAGATGGGGAGGAGCGGCGGCGGAGGCACAGAGGCCAGGTGAGGGCGAGGAGGGGTCATGCTGTAACACGCGTCTGCTATTCTGCCGCTTGCGGCCGACGGCCCTTCGCTCATCGGAGACTCTGCTGCTCGCGTATTTCGCGTATGCGGGCGTGCTGGCGGTGTGGTTCGGGTTGCCGGCGGCTTCGGTTGCGAAGGCGTGGGGGTTACTGGCGGGGGCGCTGGTGTTTTTCGGGACCATGGCGCGGGTTCGCGGAGGACGAAGCGCGTGGCGGGACTGGTCGCCTCCGCTGGTGCTGCTGGCGGCTTACCGGGAACTGGAGCTGTTCGCGGAGCCGTCGCGCGGGCATGCGCTGGAGAACGGCTGGCAGGCGATGGATCGAACATTGCTGCTCGGGTGGCATGGGCGGGCGGCGATTGAGAGCGCGGGCCGGCTGCTGCCGCTGTATCTGGAACTGACGTATCTGCTGGTGTATGGTATCGGGTTTTTTGCAGTGCTGATGGTGTATCGGTCGCACCGGCGGGACATTGTGGATCGCGTCCTGTTGGTCTATCTGCTGGGGACACTGGTGGCGTATTCGATCATTCCGTTCTATCCATCGGAACCGCCGCGCACGCTGTTTGTTGATGCCGGGCCGACGGCGATCACGCCGCTGCGGCAACTGAATCTGCTGATTGTGAACGGGGCGGGAGTACACACAGGCGTGTTTCCGAGCGCGCACGTGTCGTCGGCATTTTCGGCGGCGTGGGCATTGCTGTTCCTGTTGCGGGAGAAACGATGGCCGGGCTGGGCGATGCTGATCTACGCGGTGAGCGTGGCGGTGGCGACAGTTTACGGGCGGTATCACTACGCGGCGGACGCGATCGCGGGATTCGTGGTGAGCCTGACGGCGGCGGGGGCGGCGGGGGCGGCGGTGGCGATGCGGCTAAAGCCCATGGCCGGCGGCCAGCAGATCAGGGCCGGGCGCCGATGGCCGCGACGGCGGCTTTGACCTGGGGATCGGCCTGGGCTTCCACTTCATCGCCTCTGGCGACGCCGAAGGCCTGGTTGTAGATTTCGACGCGGAGGCGGTCCTGAATCCAGTCGCGGTTTTCAAGCCACTCGGCGACGGAGGGCTGGATATTGCGCTCGGAACAGTAGAGCTGGAAATCATCGAGGATCGTGCCGGTGACTTCAAACGGTTCGGTGAGTTTATGTTTCTGGGTGTAGTCAGTGGCGTAGCCGGTCAGCACGCCACTGGCGTCGAGCGCGAGCCGCAGGCGATTTGGGGTTTCCGGCGGCACGAGGATATCCGGCTGAATGCCGCCGCCGCCGGGAACTTTGCGGCCGGCATCGGTGGCGTACAGGGTGTGGGAAGCGATGTCGCCGAGCTGGCCTTCGCGGAGGGGCTTCTGGATAGAGCGACCGCTGGGCGTGTAGTAGAAGGCGGTGGTGAGGGCCATGGCGGTGCCCCCGGAGAGCGGAATCACACTCTGGACGAGGCCCTTGCCGTAGGTGGGCACGCCGACGACGGTGGCGCGGTCGTGATCCTGCAGGGAACCGGTGACGATTTCAGCGGCGCTGGCGGTCTTTTCGTTTACGAGAACGGCGAGGGGGAACTGGTAAGGCGTGGCGTTTTTGGGGACGTCAACCTCCTGGTTTCCGGTGACTGAACGGCCCTTCGCGGTGAGAATGCGCTGGCCGGGCTTGAGGAAGAAGCTGGCGGATTCGAGCGCCGTCTCCACGACGCCGCCGGTGTTGTTGCGGAGATCGAGAACCAGGCCGTGGAGCTGGGCGCCGCCGAGTTTTTCGATGTCTTGTTTCAGCAGGAGGGCGGTGCGGGGATCGAAGCTGGCGACGCGGATGTAGCCGATGCCGGGTTTCAGCAGGAACGCGCGGTCGACGCTAGGGGCGTCGATGAAGGCGGGGTCGAGCGTGAACCTCAGCGGCTGCACGCTGCCGGGGCGGCGGACCAGCAGCTCGGCCCGCTGCTGATGCGCTTCGCCGAGGAACTGCACGAGCTGTTCGAAGCTGAGCGCGGCGAGGGGAACGTTGTTGACGACGACGATCTCGTCGCCGGCGGAGAGGCCCGCGCGCTCCGACGGCGTTCCAGGAAGGGCCTGAAGGACGATGACGCGGCCGGGAAGGACGGAGACGATGGTGCCGAAGCCTTTCTGCTCGGAGCGCTCCATGGTTTTGAGCTGCTCGAACTGATCGCGGTTGAAGAAGACGGAGTGCGGGTCGAGCTCGCGGAGCATGGAGGGGATGGCGCCGCCATAGACGGCGTTATCGACGTCGACCGGATCGGCGGCGTGATCCTCGACGGCGGCGAGAACATTGGTGAAATTGTGAAGCGATCGTTCGAGGCCGCTGGTTGCGGGAGGCGCAGGCGGTGGGGGCGAGGCTTGAGCGGCGCAGAGGAACAGAAGAGGGAGGAGCATGCCGTTCAACGCGAGAAGCGGAGACTTTCGCGCGTGCGATGCCTTTCGAGCGCCAGTTCGATGAGGCGGTCCAGCAGCCGGGGCATGGGCAGACCGCAATGCTCCCACATCTTCGGGAACATGCTGATGGAGGTGAAGCCGGGAATGGTGTTGATCTCGTTGATGAAGAATTTGCCGGTGGATTGTTCGAGGAAGAAATCGACGCGAGCCAGACCCTCGCAGCCAACGGCGCGATAGCATTCGACGGCGAGGCGGCGCATCTCGGTGGTTTGCCCGGCGGTGAGATGGGCGGGGAGCACGACCTCGGCTTTGTCCAGCAGGTACTTGTCTTCGTAATCGTAGAAGTCGCGCGAGGGAAGGATCTCGCAGGGGACGGCGGCTTCGGGGTTCTCGTTGCCCATGACGGCGCATTCGAATTCGCGGCCGGCGATGCCGCGTTCAACGATGACCTTTGTGTCGAACTGCGCGGCGAGTTCGAGGGCGGCGCGGAGTTCAGCGCAGTTGCCGGCTTTGGAGATGCCGACGGAGGAGCCGAGGTTCGCCGGCTTGACGAACAGGGGGAAGGGGAGCGCGTGGCAGGGAGGATTGTCGATCTGGCCGCGAGAAAGCACGATGTACTCGGCAATGGGCAGGCCGCGCTCGCGGCAGAGGCGCTTGGTGAAGTCCTTGTCCATGGCGACGGCGGAAGCCATCACGCCCGCGCCGACATAGGGAAGCGCGGCGAGTTCGAGAAGGCCCTGCACGGTGCCATCTTCGCCGAAGGTGCCGTGGAGCATGGGAATGACGACATCGATGCCGGGGTTTGAGCCGGGTTCGGGAAGAATGGGACGGGGGGACCAGCGGCCTTCCGTGGAGATGACGTATTCGGCGACGTCGTACTTTTCGCGGTCGAGCGCGTCGAGCACGGAGCGGGCGGAGCGGAGCGAGATTTCGTGCTCGCCGGTGCGCCCGCCATACAGAACGGCCACGCGCAATTTCATAGAATTCGATTTCCCAGAGCGGACATGATGAGTTCGACGGCGAGGACGGCGGTACGGTTTACTTCGTCGATGACGGGATTCACTTCGACGACGTCCATGGAGGACATGAGGCCGCTGTCGGAGAGAATCTCCATGGCAAGATGCGCCTCGCGCCAGGTGAAGCCGCCTTTTACGGGAGTGCCGACGCCGGGTGCTTCGCGAGGATCGACGACGTCCATATCGAAGGAGACGTGGAAGGCGGCGGTTCCGTCCGAAGCGATCTGAATGGCTTCCTCCATGACGCCGCGCAGGCCGCGCTCGTCGATATCGCGCATGGTGAAGGCGCGGACGCCGGACCTGCGAACGCGGTCGCGCTCGAGGCGGTCTACGGAGCGAATGCCCACCAGGGCCACGTTGCGGGCGTCCACGTAGGGGGCGTGGCCGCCGATTTGAGTGAGCTCCGCGGGGCCGACACCGATGCAACAGGCCAGCGGCATGCCGTGCACGTTGCCGCTGGGCGAGGTTTCGGGGGTGTTCATGTCGGCGTGGGCGTCCACCCAGATCAGGCCGACTTTCTGGTTGTTCCGGCGGTAGTGGGAAGACACGCCGGCGACGGAGCCCGCGGCGATGGAGTGATCGCCGCCGAGGACGATGGGCGAGCGGCCGGAAGCCATGGCCCGTTCGACCATGCCGGCCAGCGCCTGGCAGGTTTCGGCGATCTGCGGGAGATACTTCGCGTGGGCTTCGCCTTCGGAGAACATCTCGGCCTGGACGACGGGAGCATTGCCGAGATCGGCGACATCGTAGCCGAGCGACGCGATTCGGCTGAAAACATTCGCGACGCGGACGGCGGAGGGTCCCATGTCCACGCCGCGGCGGCCGGAGCCGAGATCGAGGGGCGCGCCGATGATGGCGATGGAAGTGTTTCTCATGGACGCGTCCGGTAGAGCATGCGCGGGTAGGGGATGGTCTCGCGGATGTGCTCGAGGCCGCAGATCCAGGCCACGACGCGTTCGACGCCCATGCCGAAGCCGGCGTGGGGGACGGAGCCGAATTTGCGGAGATCGAGATACCAGTTGAAGGCTTCGCGCGGCAGATGGTGCTCTTCGAGGCGCTTCAGGAGGAGGTCCAGATCGTGGATGCGCTGGCCGCCGCCGATGATTTCGCCGTAGCCTTCGGGGGCGATCACGTCCACGCCGAGAGCGACTTCGGGACGCACGGGATCGGGCTGGAAGTAGAAGGCCTTGACCTGGGTGGGGTAGCGATCGACCATGAGCGGGCGGGTGTACTCTTCGGCGATGAGGGTTTCGTCGGCGCCGCCAAAATCGCCACCCCACTGGATCTCGCTGCCTTTATCCTGAAGGCGCTTCACGGCATCGTCATAGGTCATGCGCGGGAAAGGCGCCTGAATCGCTTCGAGCTTGCCGATATCGCGATCGAGGGCCTGGAGATCGGCACGGCGGGTTTCGAGCACGCGCTGGACGACGAAGACGACCAGGTCCTCGGCGGCCTGCTTGACGTCTTCGAGGGTGGCGTAGGCCATCTCGGGCTCGACCATCCAGAACTCGGTGAGGTGGCGGCGGGTCTTCGATTTTTCGGCGCGAAAGGTGGGGCCGAAACAGTAGACCTTGCCGAACGCCATGGCGTCGGCTTCGTTGTAGAGCTGGCCAGACTGCGTCAGGTAGGCTTTCTCTTCGTCGAAGTAATTCACTTCGAAGAGGGTAGTGGTGCCCTCGCAGGCGGCGGGAGTGAAGATGGGCGCGTCAACGAGGGTGAAGCCGTTGTTGTCGAAGTAATCGCGAATGGCTTTGACGATGGCGTGGCGGACGCGAATGACGGCGTTCTGGCGGCGGCTGCGGAGCCAGAGGTGCCGATGGTCCATCAGAAAGTCGGTGCCATGGTCCTTGGGGGTGATGGGATAGGGGTCGGATTCAGGCACGCGCTGGAGGATTTCGGCGGACTCGACATCGAGCTCAAAGCCGCCGGGGGCGCGCTGCTCGGCGCGGAGCTTGCCGGTGACGATAAGCGAGGATTCCTGGGTGAGGTTTTTCAGGGCCTCGAAAGTCTCTTCAGGCAGATTGCTTTTCACGGCGACGCACTGCAGGACGCCGGCGCCGTCGCGGACGAGCGGAAAGCAGATCTTGCCGGAGCGGCGCAGATTGTAGAGCCAGCCGCGAATGCGGACGGTTTGGCCGGCGTGATTTCCGGCATCGGCTATGGAAATTGTGACTGCCTCTTCGGACATTAAAGGCTCTCGAGTTTCTCGAAAATCTCTTTCGCTTTGTCGAACGGGTGCGGGCCGAACGCCGGCACTTCCTTGAGCTCCAGCAGGAGCGGATACTGCTCGGGATGGCCGCGCAGCAGCTCGACAGTCTTGTTCCAGTCTATGGTGCCGCCCTCGGCGAGGAACGGGAAAAGGTGCTGGTCGGCCTTGCCGTCGTTGTCGTGCAGGTGGGTGGAGCGGATACGGCTCTCCATGACGCGGAAGGCGGTCTCGATGCCTTCATTCATGTTGGCGTGGCCGGCGTCGAAGCAGAAGCCCAGCTTGAGATGTGTGACGGTGAGGAAGTTGACTAAACGTTCGGCGCTGGAGAGGCCATTGGGGATGTTTTCGAGCAGGATTTCGACGCCGCGCTGGCGAGCGAAACTGCTGAGCTCATCGAGCGCGTTGAAAGCGGCGTCCACTTTGTGGTCGCCGTACTCCTCGGCGGAGACGCCGATGTGCTGCACCATATAGCGGAACGGGATGGATTCCGCCAGCTCCAGCGCGCGCTTGATTTCATCCACCATGGCGATGCGCCTGGTTTTGGTGGCTTCGGTGATGGTGATGACGGCCTGCGGTCCGGAGCGGCCCCACACGTCATCGCTGTACATGGGCGAGTGGATGGAGTGAAGCTGCATTTCAGAGTCGCGGAACCAGGCGGCCAGCTCGCCGATCTGAGCGCGGTTGGTGTAATCGAGATGCTGCTTGGCGCAAAAGATCTCCACGGCGGGGATGCCGGCATCCTGAATCCTGTCCAGCCAAACGGTGGATAACCGGTGGTTCGCGAACAGATGCGTGGAGAGAACGTGGTTCATGGTTTTGTGATGGGATCGGCGGCCGAAACCTTGATTCTACCTGTTCGCGGCGGGGGTGGCTTCGGCGGACGCGTGAGCGGCGACGGTGAAGGAACCGTCGTCGTTGTAATCGAGGAGGAGTTTGGGGCCGGGGTAGGCGGCGTAGCGCGCGAACAGTCGATCGCGGGGCTTGTCCGCTTCGCAGTCGATGGTGCGCTGGCGGTTGACGACGCGCAGGTATGCGCAGGGCGGGAGGAAAAGCCAGGGGAGAGTACCTTCACGATGGCTGACGTAAACGTGCGTGCCGGGGCCGAGACGCGGGAGGGCGGCCGCCTCCAGCCTGGTGCGCATGGAGGTGCGGCGAATCTGGACGTTCCAGCTCACGCGATTGCGGTAGTAGGCGGACCGGCGGAAGTGAACGCACCACGCCAGGAAGACGAGCGCGATGGCTACACCAGCGATCCAGCGCCAGCGCGGGAGTCGTCGCAATAACGCGAGTGCGTCCTCGATCAAAAGGCAGATCGCGAGGATCAGAAATAACTGCGGCGCGTAAGTGTAGTAGACCGCACGCTGGTGGGGCATGAGCGAGATGGGCTGGAGGAAGAGGATGAACGCGCAAACAGCAAAGGCGAGACCGGGCCGGCGACGTAACAGTGCCCATACGAGCGCCAGCAGGAGGGCAACGCCAATCACCCACGGGACGGGCATCCAGATGGAATCGTCAGCGCCGAAGATCAGGGCAGTGTAGTATGCGAGCGAGTCCAGCAGGGTTGTGAGGCGCAGATCCATGCGGTACGGGTCGCCCGGCGAGAGCGCCTTACTATACGCGGACATCAGCGAGAGGTAGCGAAGACCGATGACCAGCATAAAGAGGTAGTGCAGCCAAAGGCGGCGGGCGAGCGCGGTGACCTTGCGGGGGAAGGGCATCGGCGGCAATCGCAGATAGCCGAGCAGAGTCAGCAGCCCAGGAGTGAAGATGGCGAATTCCTTGGTGCGGAGCGCGGCGAGAAAAAGGAGCGCGCTCAGGATGGAAGAGCCGCGCTTTTCCGAGAGGAACGACAGCGTACTGCCCAACAGGAAGAAAAGGCAAAGGACATCGAAGGCCGCGCCGATGTAGGTTGCGGTTTGCGCGGTGGTGCAGAGGGTTCCGTAGAGGGCGATGCCGCCGAGGGCAATGGGGATGCTCGCGCCGAGACGCCGGAAGAGCGCGAAGCTCATCAGGCAGTTCGCGAAGTGAACCGCGAGGAGAGGAATGACCTCGCGGGGGTAGTTGTAGCCGAACCAATCGAACAGGAGGCGCTGGAAGGCGAAGCCAAGAGGGCGGTCGTTGTAAGGCCAGCTCGGAATGAGGTGAACGACACCGTGGTAGGAGGTGTCGAGGAAGGGGGCCATGTTGCCCAGTTCGTCAAGAACAGGAAACTGACCGGGGCGAAAAGCCCAGCAGACGGCGGCCCAGCAGAGTATAGCCGCGAAAAGGGCAAGACAGGCGTTAACGGCAATGCGAAATGGCCGCTGGTCCACCAGGTTCATGGGGAAAGACTATTCTACGCGCTCGGTAAGTCGAACTCCTGGATCAGAGGCGGGTTCTGGTCGAAATCGCTGTAGCGAATCCAGGTGGGCTGAACCGCGAAATAGACGATGCCCGGCCAGGTCATACGGGCGGGTCCGTCGGGCCAGGTTTCAAAATAAGCTCCGCGGCAGCGGGCCAGGTCGAGCCCTTCGAGCTCGCGGGCGCGGCCTTCCAACTGGACCGTCTTTTCACCCGGTCCCCAACCTCCGATGACGAATGAACAGGTGGGACGCGCGATCAGGTTCGGGTATTTGCGAGAGGACTTCACGGTATCGAAGACAATTTCAAGCTGGGGCGTGACGGCAATGCCGACCAGAGCCGACTGCGGCGCGCCCGAAGGCCCGAGGGACCCGAGGACGCCGAACTTGTGCCGGGCGATGAAGGTGTAGATGTCCGCTTCGGTCATGGATGGAGTGTATCAGGGCGCGTCCTGGACATCGCGGCGCGGGTGTGCGACGCTTGCGTCTTGGGGATGAGGCCCGAGGATTTCACAGGCTGAAGCCTGTGCCGCCAGAGCAGCGTGTGCTACCTAAAGGGACACGGTTATCGTCAGAATCTGTGTATTAGCGAGCAGCAGCGCGGGGAATGCGACGTTCATCGCTACGGAGCGCACACGCATTCTTGTCGATGCGGGTCTCAGCCGCAAAGAAATTCAGGCGAGGCTGGCGGCAATCGGCGAAGACGTGGAATTGCTGGACGGGATTCTGGTCACGCACGAGCACACCGACCATGTGGCGGGGCTGGTACCGATGGCGCGCTGCGGCGGCAGGCGCAACGTTCCTGTTTATCTGACCACGCTGACCGCGCCATCGATCCCGTGGGGCGAGTACACGCCGGTGCTGGAGCGCTTTCAGGCGGGGACCACGTTCCGCGTTGGCGATATCGATGTGGACAGCTTCACGATTCCGCATGACGCCGCCGATCCGGTGGCGTTTTCGTTCCGAACCCAGGGATTGAAGATCAGCCAGGTGACAGATTTGGGGTATATGCCCGATTCGATCAAGGTGCATGTACAGGGGAGCGACCTGCTCATTCTGGAGTCGAACCACGACCTGGATATGCTGAAGGTTGGGCCATATCCGTGGTCGGTGAAGCAGCGGGTGATGGGGCGGAACGGGCATCTGTCGAACGACGTGGCGTCCGATTTTATTCGGTGCGATCTGGACACGCGAACCAGCACTTTAGTGTTGGGGCATATCAGCGAACAGAACAACCACCCGGCGATTGTCGAGCTGGCGGCGAGGCAGGCGCTGGCGGGCAGGGAGCTGTTTACGCGACTTGTAGTAGCTGAGCCCAGAAGACAAACGGAAGTATTCACGTACTAATTTGTTACAGGCTAAAGCCTATGCTACCCGTTTCGTTAACGGGCGACGGCACGGAGACATGGATGATTGCACGGTACACCCGGCCCGAGATGGGCCATATCTGGAGTGAGGAGAACAAGTTCCGCCAATGGCTGGAGGTGGAACTGGCAGCCGTTGAGGCGCTGGCGGAGATCGGGGAGATTCCGGCAGATGCGGCCCGGCTCCTGCGCGAGCATGCGGGCTTCAACGTTGAGCGGATTAATGAAATCGAACGGGAAGTGCGGCACGACGTCATCGCTTTCACTACCGCTGTAGCAGAAACGATGGCGGCGGCCGGCCATGCCGAAGCGTCGCGCTGGCTCCACTTCGGTCTCACCTCGAACGATGTGGTAGACACGGCACAGGCGCTGCAGATGGCGCAAGCGTCGGATCTGATCCGGCGCGGGGCGGAGGAGCTGGCGACCTCGTTGCACGAGCGCGCTCTGGAACACAAACACACCGTGCAGATTGGCAGGACCCACGGAATCCAGGCGGAGCCGATCACGTTTGGGCTGAAGCTGGCGCTTTGGTTCGACGAGCTGAGGAGAAACCAGGCCCGCTTTGACGCCGCCGCGGAAGACATCCGGGTGGGGAAGATCTCCGGGGTGGTAGGGACGTTTGGGCACATCGGGCCTGAAGCGGAGGAACGGATCTGCGAGCGGCTGGGGCTGAAGCCGGCGGCCATCGCTTCGCAGGTGATCTCACGAGACCGGCACGCGGCATGGATCTCCGCGCTTGCATTGCTCTCGGCCACATGTGAAAAGATCGCTTTGGAGATCCGGCATCTGCAACGCACGGAAGTGCGGGAGGCGGAAGAGCCGTTCTCCGCAGGGCAAAAAGGGTCATCGGCGATGCCGCATAAACGCAACCCAGTGACGTGCGAGCAGATCTGCGGGCTGGCGCGGGTGGTGCGTTCCAATGCGCAGGCGGCGTTCGAGGATATCGCGCTGTGGCATGAGCGGGACATCTCCCACTCGTCGGTGGAGCGGGTCATCCTGCCCGATTCGGCGATTCTGGTGGACTACCTGCTCGCCAAAACGACCTGGCTCATTAGCGGCCTGCGGGTGAATGCGGAGCGGATGCGCCAGAACCTGGAGCTGACTCGTGGGGTGATCTTCTCAGGGCAGCTACTCCTGGACCTTACTGCGGCCGGAATGCTGCGTGAGCAGGCTTACAAAATTGTACAGGGCCACGCGATGAGGAGCTGGGAGGAAGGAGCGGACTTCAGAGGGGCCATCGAGACCGATCCGGCAGTGGGAAAACTCCTTGCTCCTGAAGAGGTTGCAGCGGCATTCTCGGTTGAGCGATATTTGCGGCACGTGGACCGGATCTTCGATCGGGTCTTCGCGGTTCAGTAAGGGGGATAACTACCCCAGTAGTGAATGTAGTACTGCAGATCTACCGAGACCTCGGTTTTTTTGTCGGCCAAAAATCAAGTATTTCAATTTGGGTGCCTTGCCCTTACACTTCTCATATGGGCGCCACGAAGTCCGCCGAGCTGGAGCTAGCCCGAGTCCTGCTCGTGGACGACAATCCGGCCGCCCGACTCACCCTCCAGACCTTGCTTGAAGCCGGTGGCTATCATGTTGATTCCGCAGCTTCTGCAGCCGAAGCGGTGGGCAAGCTCGATGAAAGCGAATATTCGCTGGTTCTGAGCGACATGGAGATGGAATCGCCGCTGGCAGGCCTGAAAGTCCTGGCGCATGCCCGGATGATGCAGTACCAGCCGGCCACGGCGCTGGTGGCCAGTTGCCAGGAAGGCAGTGCTGCAGAGGGCAGACCGGACGTTCTGATTGAGCCGCACGACGTACCGGATTTACTCGAGAACGTCGCCAGCCTGATTGGCGAGCGGGCCGCGCGGCGCCTGCACCGGGAACTGCGCCTCCACCACCTCGACTAGCGCTTTCTCGAAAGCATCCAAAGCATCGGAAAAGAAGTGGTTTCGCGCCTCGATCCAGATCAGTTGCTTCGCGCCCGCGAGTGAATCGTAATAGTGCTCGATGGCTTCGCGGGGGCCGTACTGATCGTGCGTGCTCTGAATAAAAACGCGGGGAACGCCGCAGCGGCCCAGTTGGGCGTCGCCCAGGTAAGCGGCGGGCGTGCCAACCGAAAAGACCAGCGCGGGGTGGGGGGATTCGCAGGCGAGGCGGAGGGCGATGCGGGAACCGAACGAGAAGCCGGCGAGGAGAAACGGGAGGCCGGGGTAATGCGAACGAAGGAGGGCGAGAGAAGCGCGGGCATCGTCCGTTTCGCCCTGGCCGTGGTTGTAGACGCCCTCGCTCAGGTTGACGCCGCGGTAATTGAAACGAAGCACCACGGCGCCGGCGTGGCGAAGGCCACGGGCAATGCGGTAGACCACCTTGTTGTGCATGGTGCCGCCGTGCTGGGGATGCGGGTGGCAGACCAGAGCGGCCATGCGCGGGGCGTCAAATTCAGGCTCCTCAAGCAGCGCTTCGAGACGGCCGGCGGGACCGTCGATAAACAGAGACTCGATACGGCGAGGCAAGATCAGTTGGAACGGTAGTTGGTGAACTGCATGTCGATGCCGAAATCGTGACCCCGCAGGAGGGCGATGATGTCCTGCAGCGTGTCGCGATCCTTGCCGCTGACGCGCACCAGGTCGGCATTGATGGACGCCTGGACCTTCTTCTTGCTGTCCTTGATGAACTTCACGATTTCGCGCGCTTTTTCGATGGCGATGCCCTGCTGCAGCGTGATTTCCTGGCGGACGCTGGAACCGGCCGCTGGGATGATGGGGCCGTAGCTGAGGCCCTTCATGGGCACCTTGCGCTTGACCAGTTTCTGCTCGAGGACTTCGGTGACGGCGCGGAGCTTGTACTCATCCTGGCTGGCGAGCAGGATCTTGTGGTCCTTCTCGTTGAGCTCGATTGTGGATTTAGTGTTCTTGAGATCGAAGCGCTGCTCCACTTCCTTGGTGGCCTGGTGAACAGCGTTGCCGACCTCGGCGAGGTCGATCTTCGAGACGATATCGAATGTGTTCTCGGGCATGTCAGGGTACTGGAAATATGATAGCGGCTCAGGACACCCAGGGCTCACGCTTCCGGCGAGGCGAAGACGACCACGGCGAGCGGGGGAAGGGTGATTTCGAGGCTGTGGTAGTGGTTGTTGAACGAGACGGGGCGGGTTTGGGCGCCGCCGCCGTTGCCCATGTTGGAGCCGCCGTAGAGTTCGGAATCGGAATTGAAGATCTCGCGGTACCAGCCGGGGTCGGGCACGCCGACGCGGTATTGTTGGTGGGGCACGGGCGTGAAGTTACACACGACGAGGACGAAAGATCTGCCGTTTTGCGCGCGGCGCAGGAACGAGATCACGGAGTGATCGACATCGCGGAAATCGACCCACTCGAACCCCTGCCACTGGAAGTCAACCTCCCACAGCGCGGGTTGCTCGCGATACATGCGGTTGAGATCGCGAACGAAGTTCTGAAGCTTGCGGTGGGGTTCGAACTGAAGCAGATCCCATTCCACACTTCGCTCGCTGTCCCATTCGTTCCACTGTCCTATTTCGGAGCCCATGAACAGGAGCTTCTTGCCGGGATGCGCGTACATGTAAGTAAGGAACGCGCGTACGTTGGCGAATTTCTGCCAGACATCGCCGGGCATTTTGGACAGCAGCGCGCCCTTTCCGTGCACAACCTCGTCATGCGAGATGGGCAGGACGAAGTTTTCGGTGAAGGCGTAAAGCATGCTGAAGGTGATGTTGTTGTGGTGGTAGCGGCGGTAAACGGGATCCTCGGAAAAATAGTGGAGCATGTCGTGCATCCAGCCCATGTTCCACTTCATGGTGAAGCCGAGGCCGTTCATCCAGGTGGGACGCGATACGCCGGCAAAGGCGGTGGATTCCTCGGCGATGGTCACCGCGCCCGGGACTGAGTGGGCGACTTCATTGAAGCGCCGGAGAAAGCTGACAGCCTCCAGATTCTCGTTGCCGCCGTACATATTGGGGAGCCACTCACCGTCCTTGCGCGAGTAATCCAGATAAAGCATGGAGGCGACAGCATCCACGCGCAGGCCGTCGATGTGATACTCCTTCAGCCAGAACATGGCATTGGAGATGAGGAACGAGCGCACCTCATTACGGCCGTAGTTGAAGACCAGAGTGCCCCATTCCTTGTGCTCACCGCGACGCGGGTCGGCGTGCTCGTACAGCGCGGTGCCGTCGAAGAAAGCGAGGCCATGCGCGTCTTTGGGAAAGTGCGCGGGGACCCAGTCGACAATGACGCCGATGCCCTCCTGGTGGCAGCGGTCCACGAGGAACTTGAAATCGTCCGGCGCGCCGAATCGAGCGGTGGGGGTGAAGTAGCCGGTGACCTGATAGCCCCAGGAACCAGAAAACGGGTGCTCCATGATGGGCAGCAGCTCGATATGGGTGTAGCCCAGGTTCTTCACGTACTCAACCAGATTGGTGGCGAGCTGACGGTAGCTGAGCGGCTCGTTGCGAGGCCCGCGGAGGAAGGAACCGAGATGGACTTCATAGACGGAGAAGGGCCGCTTCAGCCAGTCGGTGCGGCCACGCTGTTCGAGCCATGGGGCGTCGTTCCACCGATAAGCAGCAAGGTCGGCAACGATGGAGGCGGATTTCGGCGGCTCTTCGCAGGCGAAGGCGACGGGGTCGGCCTTCTGCTGGTGATAACCATAGAATTTCGAGCGCACCGAATATTTGTAGTGAGTGTCCGCGCCGATGTGCGGGATGAAGATCTCCCAGATACCACCGTCGCGCATGCGCATGGGATGTCGGCGGGCGTCCCATTCATTGAAATCACCGATGACGCTCACCACCAGCGCGTTGGGCGCCCAAACCGCGAAGCGCACGCCGGGCACGTTGTCAACCTCAGTGAGATGGGCGCCGAGGCTCTGCCACACCTCAAAGTTCGTGCCCTCGGAGTGAAGGTGCAGCTCGAATTCCGATAGCAGTGGGGGAAAACGGTAGGGGTCATCGAGCTCGATTTCGTCGCCGCTCCAAAGTTTCAGGCGGATGCGGTAAGGACCTGGTTCATCGGGGAGCCGGCCCACGAACAAGCCCTGAGGGTCGAGCTTCTCCATGGGAAGGAACTGGCCCCGACGGACGATTCGCGCATCGGAAGCCTGCGGGAGGAACGCGCGCACCTCCCACTCGCCGTTCTCCGAACGGTGTGGCCCAAGGAGGCCGAAGGCATCGCCGTGCCATCCTCCAACAATCGCTTCGCGCTCGCCTGGCGTCATCGCAGTTTATTATGGCAGGGAATGGACAAGGCGCTGAGCAAGGCCTCGCTGCACGTGCATCTGGAAGGCGCAATCTGGCCGGAGACGCTGCTGGAGATGGAGCCGTCGCTGAGCATGGACGAGATTCGGGCGAACATGCCGCGAGGGTCGTTCAAGGCGTTTATTGAATCGTACATCTGGCTCACCCGTAAGCTGCAGGCACCCGAACACTACGCGCTGGCGACACGACGCCTGACGGAGAGACTCGCCACCGAGGGGGTCCGTTACGCGGAGATCACGCTGTCGGCGGGGGTCATCCTGTGGAAGAAGCAGGATCTGAGGGCAATCTGGGATGCGATATGGGAGGAGAGCCGGCGGGCGGCGTTCCCGGTGTTTTGGATTCCGGACGCGATTCGCCAGTTCGGCGCGGAGGCGGCGATGGAGGTGGCGCGGTTCGCGGTGGAGCGGCGGGACGAGGGCGTGGTGGCGTTCGGAATTGGCGGGGACGAGGCGCGCGGGCCGGCGGAATGGTTCAGGGAGGTTTACCGGTTTTGCCGCGAGAACGGGCTGCACCTGACATGTCACGCGGGCGAGACCGCGGGGCCGGAGTCGGTGCGAGCCGCGCTGGAGATTGGCGCGGAGAGGATTGGCCATGGGATCACGGCGGTGGCCGATCCGGCATTGTTGGCGGAACTGCGAGAGAGGGATGTTCCGCTGGAGATCTGTCCGACGAGCAACGTCTGCACCGGGGCGGTGGCGAGCCTGGATGTGCACCCGCTGCGGCGCCTGTGGGATGCGGGCGTGCCCATGGTGCTCGATTCCGACGATCCGGCGCTTTTCGACACCAGCATCAGCGGCGAGTACGAGATTGCGGCCGCGAAATTTGGTTTCAGCAACGAGGAGCTGCGGCAACTGGCGGAGAACAGCTTCCGATACGCTTTCCGGCGCGGATGACGGTCAGCGGATTTCGATGCCGAGCTGGGCGCACTTCTTGTACAGGTGACTTCGCTCGAGGCCGAGGGCGCGGGCGGTCTCGCTCATGTTGCGGTTGTGGCGGTGCAGCTCAGCGGCGATAGTTTCGCGCTCGAAGATTTCGACGCGAGCGGCGAGGGTTCCGGAGGCGGGGCCCGCGGCTGGAGCGGCGGAGGGCTGCGGGAGCGCGAGACCGACGACGGTTTCATCCACGGCATCGTCGGCGAGCAGGAGGAGCCGCTCCACGCAGTTGCGCAACTCGCGCACGTTCCCCGGCCATGAATGGCGCTCCAGCATGCGCACCGCACCTTCGGTGAAGGGTTTGGGTTTCCACGCGTTTTGCTCGCTGATGGCGCGGGCGAGGTGCTCCACCAGCACCGGGATGTCGCCGCGGCGCTCGCGCAACGGTGGGAGGGAAATCGGAAACACCATCACGCGATGGAACAAATCCTGGCGGAAGCCGCCATTCGCCATCTGCTCCTCGAGGTTGCGATGAGTGGCGAGCAGCACGCGCACATCGACTTTGACGGGACCGCTGCCGCCCACGCGCTCGATCTCTCCTTCCTCGAGGACGCGCAGGAGCTTGGCCTGCATGACGGCGGGCATGTCGCCAATCTCATCGAGAAAGAGCGTGCCACCGTTGGCCTGTTCGAACTTACCGGCATGGCGCAGGGCGGCGCCGGTGAATGCGCCCTTTTCGTGGCCGAACAGTTCGGATTCGATGAGCTCCTGGGGAACGGCGGCGCAGTTCACGGCGACGAACGGGCCCGCGTGACGCGGGCTCTTTTCATGGACCGCCCGGGCGACAAGCTCCTTGCCGGTTCCGGTTTCACCGAGAATGCAGACGCGCGATTCGCCGGCGGCGACGCGCTCCACCAGGTTCATCACACGGCGCATGGCGTCACCGGCCCAGACGATTTCGTGGCGGCCGACGCGGCGGCGAAGGTCGCGGTTTTCGCGCTCGAGCCGCGTGAGGCGCACGGCGTTGTCGAGGGTAAGAAGAAGCTTCTCGGTAGAGAGGGGCTTTTCGAGGAAATCGATGGCGCCGAGCTTTGTGGCGCGAACGGCCATATCCAGGGTTGCCTGGCCGGAGATCATGATCACGGGAACGGACACGCCGGCGGCGCGAATTTCCTCCAGCAGGGCGATGCCGTCTTTATCGGGCATGACGACATCGGAGAAGATCAGGTCGAAGGGTTGTGAACGAATCAACTCGAGGGCGCGGGCCGCATTATCGGCGACCGCCGCCTCATGGCCATTCATGCGAAAGGCGCGCGAAAGCGAGGCGAGGGTGTTGGGATCGTCATCGACAATCAGCAGGCGGCTCATGAATCCCTCCATGCGGGCAGTTCGATGGTAAATGTGGCGCCCTGGCCGGGCTCTCCGGAAACCGAGATGCGCCCGCTGTGGTCACTGACCACGGATTGGACAATGGCGAGTCCGAGTCCGGTGCCGTGGCGTTTGGTGGTGTAGTAGGGCGTGAACAGGCGCGCGCGTTCCTCCTCGCTCAGACCCTGGCCGGAATCGGTCACGGAAATACGCACGATGCCATCGGCGGATTCGGTGCGAACGCGCAGTGTTCCGCCGCTGGGCATAGCGTCCATGGCGTTCAGGATCAGATTGCGCAGCGCGCGGGTGAGTTGCAGGGGATCGGCGGCGATTTCGACACCGCTTTCGGCCAGATCGAACACGGGTTCAATTCGCGGACGGCCTTCCGCCTGGAATTGCGCTTCAAAAAACTTCGCGACGCCGCGCACCAGCTCGCTCGCGTCCAGCCGCTGAAACTCGGGTTGGGGCATTTTTGCAAAATCGCTGAACTGGCCGACGATGCTCTTCAGGTTCTGAAGCTCGGCCAGCAGGGTTGCCGTACTCTCGCGGAAGATCTCGTCGAACTCGCGGGGATGCAGGTCCCGTGCCCGCTGCAGATTCTCGATGGTGATTTGCAGGGGGAAGAGCGGATTCTTAAGCTCATGGGCAAGGCGGCGGGCCAGTTCGCGCCAGGCGGCGACGCGTTCGGCCTGAATGGCGCGATCGCGCTGCTGGATGAGTTGCTCGGTCATTTTGTTAAAGGCAGCCGCGAGCTGGCCGATTTCATCGTTGGTTGGAACGGCGACGCGCGTGTCCCAGTCGCCGCCGGCAACGGCCTGAACACCGGAGACGAGCTCGGCGACGGGCCGAGTGACACGAAGCGTGGTCCAGAAACCCATGAGCACCCCGAGCAGTATGCCGGCCACGCCAACGCCGACGCCAGTCCACAGGATCTCCCGTTCGAGCAAAATCTGTTCCCGCAAAGATACCCCTACGAGAAGCGCGCCCAGCAGCGCCTGGCGGTGCAGCAGGGGCAAGGCGACGACGGACTCGGCACTGGAGGGATCGGAAGCCCACTGGATGGCCGCGGAGGCCTCGCGCCCGGTGCGACGGAGGGCCTGAATGAGGGGAGCGACTCGGTCCGGGCTCGCGACCGGGCCGGCCGGATCCATGAGAGCGCCACCGGCCATCCACAGCATGGCACGTACGCCGGGTGGCGTGCCCAGCGAGGCAAGAAAGGCCGGATCCAGCTTGCGCGCGCCGGCGATGAGAATGCCCCGGTCTCCGGCGCTGACGGGGCGGACGAACGCGAAGGCCAGAACATCGCCGCCGGCAGTGGGGACGCGCGCGAGGAACGGTTTGGCGGACAGCGCGTCCTCGGGGGCCATGAGCCAGTCGCTGGGATAGCCGAATCTGGCGGGCTCGGATGCGGACGAAACGATGGTGCGGTCGGGCTGGAGAATGTCGAGAAAATCGAGGGCCTGGGCGTCGGCCTGGGTTTGGGCCTCGTTGACGAAAGGAGAGAAATCCGGCTGCGGCCTATTGGCTTCGATGGCGATCTGCAGAACCGCCGGCGATGAAGCGGCGCGGTCTACCTTTTCCTCGACATCCCGATACTGGGATTCCACTTCGCGCTCGAATTGATTTACGACGCCCCTGCGGCGGTCCTGGGCGATTCGATCGAAAGATCGCCGGGTGGCCTCCGAGACGGTGGCGCTCACGAGCACGACGACACCGGCCAGGGTGAGCGAGGAGACCACCAGAAGCCGCGTCCGAAAGGTCATGGTTTCACGGCCTCCAGCCACACGTCTTCGAGCCGCCAGTTGCCGACGGGACTGGTGGACCAGGCTTGGACCGCGAGGCTCATCTCATAGGCGACGGGGATATGGAATAGCGGGATAAGCCGGTGCGAATCGATGAGGGCGCGTTCGGCCTCGTAGAGATGTTGCGGGTCGCCGGCCCGGCTGCCTCCGAGGAGACGGAGCGCCTCCGCGGCGTCGTCACTGGCGATGCGCAGCGCGACGAGACGCACGTCGCCACCGGGTTCTGTTGTCGCACGGAGGGCAACACCGGCCTCGGCTCCATCGACGATGATTCGCTGGGCAATCGGCGGGAGCAGGGGATTGCGGGCGTCCCACGCAAGGGAAACGGGCGTGTTCGGGGTGCCGAGAGCTTTCGCTTTGGCAAGGTCCCGGCCGCTCGGAAACAGAAATGCGTAGCCGCTGAGCCACTGCGGCAGCAGCGCTCCCGAGATCTCGCCCTGCTTCTGCAGGAGGACGTTGCGGATGGCTGGACGATCGATGGCGAGGGCCAGCGCCCGGCGGATGCGATCCAGACCGGCGCGATTGCTCTCGAACACAAGGGCGAGCAAAAGACAGGGTGAGGATTCGCTGATGCGCGCGCCCTGTTGCTGTATGCGCCGCACATCCGGAATGGGCAATTCGACGATATCCGCTTTCCCGAGCTCGAAATCGAGCGACTGATCGCGCGCCGAGCGATTCATCTGAATCTCGACGCGATCGAGATAGGGCCGCCCAGCGGGGAACGCGTCGTTCGCTTCCAGCGCGACGCTTTTCATGGGGTCCCAGGCGGCCACGCGAAACGGACCGATCTCGCGGAGGATATTGTCTTTGAGGGCCGCTTCAAAAGGATCGGAAGGGACATCGGCGGGATCGAGAGATGCAATTGCTCGACTCACTTCGATGTGCAGTGTTCCGCCGTAGCGG
>Ga0335078_10004062_pt1 | contig 21740 bp, 17 predicted proteins | sample Lox_Sample_32_FD_206711 | JGI IMG/M metagenome (GOLD analysis project Ga0335078, IMG submission 206711) | Soil microbial communities from Loxahatchee National Wildlife Refuge, Florida, United States - Lox_Sample_3.2 | ecosystem: Environmental > Terrestrial > Soil > Wetlands | place: USA...
ATGGGATTCTTACCTGCTGCGAACTCGAACTTGCCGGGGTCCTTGTAGAGCAGATTGTCGTCTTCGACCTGACGGGTGTAAGCGGCGAGGTTCTTCTCGATGTTGTCGACGCTGAGGCGGGCAATCGAGCCGCCGATGAGCGTGGGGATGTAGGGATGCTCACGATGGCGGCGCTCACTCTTGAGAGTACCCATCATATTGTTGGGACCGCTGCCCTCGCCTTTTGCGGTTGCGATGAGGAGGTCGTTGCCCACGACGGCGAGAGCGGTTGGGTACCACTCGGTGGGGATGAAGTCGGGAGCTACGAATGGATGAAACACGGAGACTTCAATCTGGTGGTCGCCCTCGAATTTCTTGAGTTCTTCTGTTTTGTAGACAGCCACTGCATCCAGACCGCCTGCAGCCGTGAAAACGTATTTTCCATCCGGCGAGAGCGCAATAGCCTGAAGCGCGCTACCGCGGTGGCTGCCAGCCGGAGAGAACGCAAGGGCGAGTCCTGACTGCAGGTTGACCATCGCAACCGCGTCGGCATTCGCGAGGGTGACATACAACGTTCTCTCGTCCGCGCTCAACAGCATTGCCGTCGGATGCGCTGATGTGCCGGGCGAGGCAGGAGTCTTCTCCACATTGATCCAGCGCGCGACCTTTTCGGTGCTCAGATCCAGCTCCGCAACCTCGGGCTCGTTCCACAGGCTGACCCATGCCTTCGTTCCCGCTTTGTTCGCGACGACCGTGTATGGATAAGCAGCAGGCACATGTTTGTCGCGGCTGAGATCGAATGACTTCAGAATCTCGCCGGAGTTTAGGTCGAGCAGAATCGCGTTATCGGAGAGATTGTTGGCGATAAGAAGACGATCGCCCTTTTCGCCTTTTAGCACTGCGAATCCCGCCGGATATGGAATCGCGGTCCCCGGAGCTGTCTTGCGCACACCGAACGCGACTTCCTTCCCCGCCGCGAGGCGCTGCGGTGGAATCTTGATGAAGCGCTCTGGTGTCAGTTGGCCATCGGCGAACCTATAGACCGCAATCCCGTTGCCGGTACTCTTCGGCTTCTTGCCTTCCGGATCGGTGATTGAGCCCATGGATGCGTAGATGTGCTTGCCGTCGGTTGAGAAGGCAAGCCCGATGAAGTAGCTCTGACGAGTGGTCTCTTCGTCGCTCAGACGGTCGTCGGGAAAATCACGCAGCTGATTGTTGCTGAGGTCGAGAATGGCGATGGATTGACGCGCGCCTGTCTCTTGCGTTCCGTACCCCTGATTAAGGAGCGCCGCATAGTGGCCATCGGGACTTACCGCGATCGTCGCGGGAAAGCTGTTGGTGCGGGCGATGAAGCCGGGAACCGGAAGCGTGAGATTCTTGCTTGTTGGAAGCCGGACGACGCGATGGCGGTCTGTGCCGCGCGCCGCAAGAAAAGCGAAGAGCATTAGCGCTGAGACTGAAACAAAGACAATCGCACAGTGTTTTCTCACGGGAGACCCCTGAAGGTTTTTACCATCTCCCGCTTCGACCTACAAACGTGGGTGAGGAATTGCGTTTGCGGCAGGCGCTCAGTCTATCACTGCGAATGGAAGGTTATTTATCGATCCAATGCACTCCGGCTACAGGGTCGGCTGCTCGCGATTTCTTCACCGCCATCAACTCCATCGCTTTTGCGGCAATGTGTTCGGCCGAGACTTCGAATTCCTTGATCAGTTCCCAGGGAGCACCGGAGTCTCCGAAGCGGTCTTTCACCCCGATGGCCCCGGTAATAACCGGAATGCCATAGAGTTCCGGCGATTCTGTGATTGCACTCGCGACAGGCCAAGCTAAAGCGCCGATCTGATGCTCTTCAGCGGTCAGGACGATGCCGGTGTCATGCGCCGCGCGGACAATAGCCTCTTTGTCGAGAGGCTTCAACGTGTGAATGTTGAGCACACGGGTCTCATAGCCAAATTCCGATTTAAGAATGTATGCCGCGCGCATCGCTTCTGGGACCATGGGCCCGCAGGCAATGATGCTGAGATCTTCGCATTCATCGCGATAATCGGATTCGAGCGAGGTTTCGAAGGCATCGGTGAAATTCGGCGTCTCGCGACGAAGACGAATCACATTAGCCTTGCTAAATGCGAATGGCGTTTTGTCGTTGCTGACGATGGGTGTGGCTTCGCGGGCGAAGCGGATGTACTTCGGGCCGACGTGCTTGAGCAAAAGGTAGTCGGTGGCCTTGCGGGTTTCGACGATGTCGCAGGGCACGACGACGCTCATGTTCGGCAGGCCGCACATGGCGAAGCAGTCTTCGAGCGCCTGGTGCGTAGCGCCATCCGGTCCGACACTGACTCCGCCGTGAGCGCCCGCGATCAGCACGTTGAAGTTGCCGTAGCAAATGGAAGTGCGTATCTGATCGAGATTGCGGGCAGCAGCAAAGGTCGCGTAGGTTCCGAAGACAGGGAGCTTCCCTTCTTTGGCCAATCCGGCGGCCGCCGCGGTTGCGGACTGCTCGGCGATACCCATGCTGATCCACCGGGATTTGCGTTCCGGGTGGCTGGCGTAGAACTCGCTGATGGTAATTGAGCCGGAGATGTCGAGCCCGAAGCAGACAACGCGGGGATCATCTCCGTTGGCGGCGAGAGATTGGCCAAACCCAAGCCGCGTGGGCTTCATCTGAACATTCATGTTGGAGTCGGCATTCCACCAATAATTGCGGTGAAACCTGGGCACTTTGGCTGCGAGCTTACGATCGACTTCGGCCTGATATTGTTTGGCGTGGGCAAATAGCTCCTCGACCGGAATGCGCCCATCCAGGCCGAGTTCCTTTAGTCCCTTTTGCAGTTCTTCAAGATTAGGCGCTTTGCCGTGCCATCCGGCAACGTCTTCCATGAAACTGACACCTTTGCCCTTGATGGTGTCGGCGACGATGACGGTCGGCTTGCCGCATCCATGCTTGGCCTCTTCGAGCGCCTCGACCACCTGCCGCATATCGTGGCCGTTGATGGAGACAACTTCCCAGCCAAAGCTGTGATATTTCTCTTCGAGCGGTTCGACGTTCATGACGTCTTTGACCCAGCCATCAATCTGAAGACGATTGCGATCGACGATGCCGATGAGATTGTCGAGACTGAAATGGCCAGCTTCCATGGCGGCCTCCCAGATCTGACCCTCCTGCTGCTCGCCGTCGCCCATAATGCAGAAGACGCGATGATTTTTCCTGTCTAGCTTGGCGGCAAGTGCCATGCCAACTGCAATGCTCAGTCCCTGCCCGAGGGAGCCGGTGGAAACTTCAACGCCGGGCAGCTTTAACCAATGCGGATGGCCCTGATAGGGCGAATAAAGCTTGCGCAGGAGCGCAACATCTTCTTTGGCGCAAAAGCCAGCAAAGGCTAGGCCGAGATAGAGACTTGGCGCCTTGTGGCCGGTTGACCAGATGATGCGATCGCGATCGGCCCAGTTGGGATTTTCGGGATCATGATCGGCGACGCGCAAATAGAGCGCGGCAGCGATATCCATGATCGAAAGCGTGCCGCCCGCATGCCCGGAACCGGCCGCGCAGAGACAGGACAAATTGTAGCCACGCATCAGCTTCGCTTGTTCCTTTAGTTCGTCGACGCTGAATGTGCGCAGAACTTCGCCGGTGGTCGAATTTCGGATAGACATGGGGTGGCTCCTTGGCGAGCGCCGATGATCAGGCAGGACGGTTGGCGGCGCATAGGCTTGCAGCTTGAGCCTAGCGGGGGCATCTCGCAGGCGGCAGTGAGAGGGGTCACAGGTTGGGGTGACATGGGGCCCCGGGGTGGGACTTAGGTATTAGGCGTCAGGTCTTGGGTGTGTGGCACTGAGCTCCAGCCGTGCGATTGCCAGCAGGCCCGCAGCTCAGAGGTTCCTCGTAACCCAAAAGTTGATCCGCTCGAGTGCGCTATTCAGGTTCTCCAGCGAATTCGCGACGCTGAAGCGGAGGTAGCCTTCCCCATACGCTCCAAACGCTGTGCCGGAAAGGCAGGCCACGCCCGCTTCTTCAAGTAGCGCGTCGGCCAGCTTTTTCGATGGCCACCCGGTTTTCGTAATGTTAGGGAAAGCGTAGAACGCGCCCTTGGGCATGCGGCAGGAAAATCCTTTGATCTTGTTCAGTCCCGCAACAAAGACATCGCGACGATGTTTAAACTCGGCATTCATCTTGTCGACCGAAGTTTGATCGCCGCGCAGAGCTTCAATTCCCGCGATTTGCGTGAAGCTGGCCGTGCAGGAGATCGAGTTGGTATTCAAGCGCGAGAATTGCGTGGCAAGATCAGCGCGCATCACGCCATAGCCCATGCGCCAACCGGTCATGGCATAAGTTTTCGAAAAGCCGTCGAGCAGGATGGTGCGGTCTTTAAAGCCGGGGACGCTCATGATCGAAACGTCTTCCCCTTCGAAGATCAGCCGGCTGTAAATCTCGTCCGACAGAACCATGATGTTGCGATCGCCGATGGCCTCGGCGATGTCGCGAATGTCTTTTCGCGTGAGCACTCCGCCGGTGGGATTGTGCGGCGAGTTCAAAATGATGAGCCTGGTGCGATCAGAAATGAGAGAAGCGAGTTCGTTCACGTCGAGTGAGAAGTCGCGATCTTCGTGCAGCGGAACTGGAACGGCGCGGCCACCGACGTAGTTGATCATCGACTCGTAGATCGGGAAGCCAGGATTAGGATAGATGACCTCATCCCCTTCATCAACAAGCGCCAGCATCGAAAAGAAAATAATCGGCTTGCCGCCGGGAACGATGACGACTTCGTCGTTTGAAACCGGCACGCCGCGAGTGCGGCTGACATAGTCAGCAATGGTCTGGCGCAGGTCCGGATTGCCCGCCGCCGGGCCGTAGTGGGTCCAGCCGTGGTGGAGGGCGTCAACGCCAGCTTCGATCACGTTCGAGGGCGTGTCGAAGTCGGGCTCACCGATTTCGAGGTGGACGATATCTCTTCCCTGCTTCTCGAGGGCGCGGGCGCGGTTGAGAACTTCAAAGGCAGTTTCTGTGCCGAGCCGCGACATCCGGTTGGCAAGACGCAATTCAAGCTGGGTGGTGGGCATAAGGGCGGTAGGCATTATAGCGCCTCGCGGAGGCTGGCTGGGCCTGATTGGATTGTCACTCTAGAGGCGAAGACGCGTCAACACGTGGGACCGGGACGAGTGATTGGATTGATTGCGGATTGGGAAACCAAAGTCAAAAGTAAGAAGGCAGATTGAAGAAGTAAAATCACCAAGATCTCAGCAGCTTGTTTCGTTTCTGAGGCTTCACTTCTGCAATTTGACTTTTTACTTTTGATTTATTCGGAGATGGTGCTCTCTTCGCTTTGGGCGCGGAGCACGCGTTCGACTGAATATGGAGCGCGCTGGGCAGGTTCATGGTAGTGCCGGACCTGCATTTCCCCGAGCAATCCGACCGCCAGCATGTTGAGACCGGCCAGCAGCAAGACGGCGGAGAAAATCATTAGTGGCCCGTGATGCGCCATGACGTCGGTGTGGTAGACCGCCTTGTCGAAAATCAACCAACCGGAAATCGAGCAGCCAGCCATGATGCTCAACATGCCCACGGTCCCGAAGAAGTGCAAGGGTCGGGAAAGGTACCTGAGCAGGAAGCGGATCGTGATGAGATCGAAGAAGACGCGGAAGGTGCGAGAGATTCCATAGTGCGAGACGCCGCGCTCGCGGTTCACATTCTTGATGGGAACTTCGATGATCGATGCGCCATGCCACGAAGCTAACGCCGGAATGAAGCGATGGAGTTCGCCATAGAGCGGGACCTGCCCGAGAACCTCACGCCGGTAGGCTTTGAAGGTCGTGCCGAAATCGTGGATATCGACGCCGCTCAGTTTCGCCATCAGCCAGTTGGCACAGCGCGACGGAATGCGGCGCAGCCAGAAGTTGTCGACCCGGTTCTTGCGCCAGCCGCTGACGATGTCGTAGCCTTCGGCAATTTTTTCCAGGAAAAGCGGAATATCGGCCGGATCGTGTTGCAGGTCGCCATCCATGGCGATGATGTATTCGCCGCGCGCGTGATCGAATCCGGCAGCGAGGCCGGCGGTCTGGCCGAAATTGCGGCGTAGCCTGACAACGGTGACACGGCTATCCACGGCCGCAATTTCGCGAAGCAAGCCGAAGGTGCCATCGGCTGATCCGTCATCGACGAAGACCATTTCAAAGGGTTCGCCGCTCGCTTCCATGACAGACTTCAAGCGAGCGTAGAGATCGGTAACGTTCTCCTGTTCGTTGTGGAGAGGGACTACGATCGAATACTTGAGCACAGTGTTTTCATTATACGGTAGGCGCGAGTCGCATTCGAGTAACTTACAGGAATCGCCCTAGGACCCGATGCGCTAGGACCAGGCTTGCCCGGAACACGTTTGGACGTATGCTTCAACGCGCTGAAGCTGTCGTTAACCGCTTCGGCCCCGCCTCCAGTATCTGCTCCGGGCATTCGCTCATCATTAACTTGAAGTTTTCGATGAAACGAGCGGCCAGCGCGTCGTATTTGTGGAGGTACTCCTCGCGACTAGGCCAAGTATTGGCGGGATCGAGAATCTGCGAGGGCACATCTTCGCACTCCACCGGCACATCGAAGCCGAATACCGTGTCTCTCCTGTATTTCACTTTGAGCAGCGAGCCGTTCAGAGCCGCGTTTAAGAGGGCGCGGGTGTGACGGATGCTGATGCGCTTGCCCACGCCGAATGGACCGCCGGTCCAGCCAGTGTTCACGAGCCAGACGTGCGCGCCGTGCTTTTGAATTTTCTTCTTAAGAAGCTCCGCATAGGCCAGCGGGTGATGGACCATGAAGGGTCCGCCGAAGCACGTGCTGAAAGTCATTTCCGGCTCGGTGCCGAGGCCGATTTCGGTACCGGCGATCTTGCTGGTGTAGCCAGAGATGAAGTGATAGATCGCCTGATCTGGGCTCAGCTTCGCGATGGGAGGCATTACGCCAGAGGCGTCGCAGGTAAGAAAGATGACATTCTTTGGATGTCCGGCACGCTTCTCCGGCATGGAATTTTCGATGTAGGAGAGCGGATAGGCGGCACGCGTGTTTTCCGTGACCGAGTAATCGTTCAAATCGAGATGGCGCGAGACCGGATCGAAGGTGACGTTCTCGAGCACGGTGCCGAATCGTCGGGTGCAGGCGTATATCTGCGGCTCAGCCTCGGGTGAGAGCCGAATGACCTTGGCGTAGCAGCCATCTTCGAAATTGAAGACGCCGTTGTCGCTCCAGCCGTGCTCGTCATCACCAACGAGTGAGCGCGTCGGATCGGCAGACAACGTGGTTTTGCCCGTGCCAGAAAGTCCGAAGAAGATGGCAACGTCCCCGTCGACACCGACGTTGGCGGAACAGTGCATCGAAAGCACGCCCTGCAGCGGCAGGAGGAAGTTGAGGACGGTGAAGATCGTTTTCTTGATCTCACCGGCGTAATTTGTGCCTCCGATGATGGCGAGCCGCTCGCGGAAGTTAAGAATAATGAAGGTCTCCGAGCGCGTGCCATCGACCATGGGAGAAGCCTGGAACGAGGGCGCAGCGATGACGGTGAACTCCGGGATGTGCTGGTGGAGGGCATCCTGGTTGCGGAGTTTCAGGAACATGGTGCGGGCAAACAGACTGTGCCACGCCTTTTGCGTGATGATCCGCACCGGCAGCCGATGTTCGGGATCGGCTCCGGCATAGCAGTCTTGTACGAAGACGTCGCGGCCCTGTAGATAGCCCTGCAGCCGCGTAAACAATGAGCTGAAAGCCTCTCCGGTGAATGGGCGGTTGTACTGGCCCCACCAGATTTTGTCTTCCGTGGATTGCTCGCGAACGACAAATTTATCGGCTGCGGCGCGGGCTGTGTGCTTGCCCGTATCGACAACAAGCGGGCCGAGATGTGAAAGTCTGCCCTCCGACCGAAAGATGGCCTCTTCATAGAGCGCAGGCGTGGGCAGGTTCCAATAGACGCGACGCAGATTCACCAGGCCATGGTTCTGCAGGCCGTAGCTTGAGGCGAGAGTGCCAGCCTCTTTCACAGCGGGAGATTGGACGTCGAGATAGATATTCATACCCACTCCCTGACCAGCTTGCGGTCGCCCAGGTAGAGTTCGTTGGAGGAATTGGGATCGAGCGCCCACCTGATGCGATCGAGTCCTTCGGTGATGTCGCGAATGGTGCCGCAATAGCTGAGGCGCAGGTGGCCTTCAAAGCCGAATTCCTTGCCGGGCACAGTGACGACTCGCACCTTGTCGAGCAGGAAGTGCGAGAGCTTCTGCGAGTCTTTCATGTAGGCGCTGAAGTCAGGGAAACAGTAGAACGTGCCTTCGGGCTGATAGACCTTCACACCGTCGAAGGCGCGAAGACGATCGAGCATCACGTTGCGATTGTTTTCCAGCGTGACGCGCAAGCTTTCAATCGACGCCTGCACGCCGTTGAGAGCGCCCACAGCCGCCCACTGCGCGGGAGACGACGGCCCCGAGGTCTGCTGCGACTGAATCGTCGCCATGGCTTCGACGATTGGTTTGGCGGCAACGGCCCACCCGATGCGAAAGCCGGTCATGGCATACATCTTGGAGACACCGTTGATGACGATGAGCTTCGATTCTTCGAGCGGCTGCTTCGCGAACTCGTAGCAGATTGGAGCGCTCTTGCCGTCGAAGACGAGCCGGTTGTAGATGTCGTCCATGATCAGGTAAATGCTCTTCTTCTCGCAGAACTCAACCATCTCCTGAACGAAGTCTTTGGAGTACATGGCGCCCGACGGATTGTTCGGGCTATTCAGAATGATGGCCTTGGTGTAAGAACCGACCGCGTCCGCGATCTCCTTGACCGTTGGGAAGAATGTTCCATCTTCCGGAATCACCGGCACCGGAACACCACCGGCGAGCTTGATCATTTCCGGATAGCTCACCCAGTAAGGCGCGGGAAAAATCACTTCTTCTTTGGGATCAAGGATAGCGTGCAAAAGCACCATCAACGCCTGCTTGGCGCCGCCCGAAGCGATCACGTTGCGAGCCAGGACCTGCTTCTTGTAGTGCTCTTCGGTGTAGCGAACGATGGCCTTCTTCAACGCGGGAATACCGTCGGGAGCTGTGTAGCGGATTTCGCCTGTATTCAGCAGCGCCGTGCAGTTGATGACCGCGTCGATGGGCGCTTTGCTTTTGGGTTCTCCTCCCCCGAGGTGAATGATTGGCTCTCCTTTATCGCGGAGCAGAGCGGCGGTTTCATTCAGCTTGAGAGTCGCCGACTCTTTGATGGACCGGGCAAGCTGGCTGAGACTCATAAGTACCTTCCTCTACACAAAGTTTTCGAATACCAGTTTCGAAGCGTGACGGCTAGACGATGGCGGCGGACAGGGCGACGTGGCCGCTAACCTGCCGTTGAGAAGAAATTCAACGGCGCCAAAGGGTCTGACCCGATTGTTGCGGTTCCACGACCCAACGGTCTGTGATGAAGCTCACTGAAGCTCTGTGACTTCGGGGCCGGGGCCGGAAGAAGCGCGGGAAGATCAGATCGATTTGTCCCGATCCTTTCCTTTCTTGTGCTTGCCGCGCCTATGTTTCACACGTTCCTGTGACACCCGGCACTGCCTCGCGCTCGTGTGGCAGGCGATCATAGGGCGTAATAAGCAAGCCGGGGGTGTCCAGTGAAGAACGTCCTCATTCTTGGAGCCGCAGGTCGAGACTTCCACAACTTCAACGTTGTCTTCCGCAAGAATGCTGAGTATCGCGTAGTGGCGTTCACGGCCACACAGATTCCCGATATCGCCGGACGGCGCTATCCGCCAGAATTAGCCGGGCCGTTGTACCCGCAGGGCATTCCGATTTTCGAAGAGAAGGATCTGGAAAAGCTGATCGCCGATCAAGGCATCGACACGGTGGTCTTCTCCTATAGCGATGTTTCCTATCCCACGGTAATGCATTTGGCCTCCAGGGCCGTGGCAGCTGGCGCGGATTTTTGGCTGCTGGGCACCGAACATACGCAAATCAAATCGTCGGTCCCAGTCGTCTCGGTATGCGCCACCCGCACCGGATGCGGAAAGAGTCCGGTGTCGCGATTGGTAGCCGCCAAGCTGCATGAGCAGGGACACAAACCTGTCGTGATTCGGCATCCCATGCCCTACGGCGATTTGGCCGTGCAGGCCGTCCAGCGTTTCGCCACGTTGGAAGATCTCGATTCGCAACAGTGCACCATCGAAGAGCGCGAGGAGTACGAACCGCACATCATTCGCGGCACGGTGGTCTATGCGGGCGTGGACTACGAAAAAATTCTGCGCCAGGCCGAAAAGGAAGCAGACGTGATTTTGTGGGACGGCGGAAACAATGACACTCCGTTCTATGCCTCCGATCTCGAAATCGTGGTGGTCGACCCGCACCGTCCCGGCCATGAACTGGCTTATTTTCCCGGAGAGGTGAACCTGCGCCGCGCCGACGTGATCATCATCAATAAGGTCGACACGGCTGCGCTCTATGACATCGAGACCGTGCGGCGAAATATCAAGCTGAACAATCCTGGAGCCGGAGTGATCGAGATGGCGTGCCGCGTCCATGTGCCCGCGCCCGAAGCGATCAAAGGAAAGCGGGTTTTGGTCGTTGAAGATGGCCCCACGCTCACCCACGGCGAAATGCACTATGGCGCGGGTGTAGTAGCAGCGCGCCAGGCCGGAGCAGCGCATCTGGTCGACCCGCGCCCATTCGCGGTCGGCTCGATTCGCGGCACTTATGAGCGATATGGCCATTTAAACGCCTTGCTTCCGGCGATGGGATACAGCGCCTTGCAACGCCACGAATTGGAGGAAACGATCCGCCGCACGCCCTGCGATCTGGTCATTGTTGCTACTCCGATTGACCTGGCGCGGGTTATCAAAATCGAAAAACCGGCGGTTCGTGTGACCTACGAAGTAGAGGAACTGACAAGGCCGGGACTGACGGAGCGGTTGGCCAGCCTGCAACACAAACAAGAGCACGCGCTCGTCTGAGGCGTGAAACGGAATCATTGTGAGGTACCACAATGAACAAAGACTTCATCTCGATTCGGGACTTTACTCCTTCTGACATTCAATACCTGCTCACATTGGCCCGCCAGGTCAAGACGCATCCGGCGACGTACAGCGAAGCGCTGAAGCGGAAAACACTGGCTATGATCTTCGAGAAACCCTCGCTGCGCACGCGGGTTACGTTCGATGTCGGGATTCAGCAGCTGGGAGGATTTTCTGTCTATCTTTCGCCCGCAGAAATCAACCTGGGCAAGCGCGAATCGGTGTATGACGTGGCCAAGAACCTTGAGCGAATGGTGCAGGCCATCATGATCCGAACCTTCACACATGAGATCGTCGAGCAGATGGCCGAATACGCATCGATCCCGGTCATCAATGGTCTGACCGATTTCAGCCATCCCTGCCAGGCGCTCGCCGACTACATGACGATGTGGGAGGCCAGGGGCCATCTGGAAGGTCTGAAGATTGCCTTCGTGGGAGACGGGAACAACGTTGCCCATTCCCTGATGTTTACGGGCGCGCAGGTCGGGGCCCAGGTGTGGGTGGCAACGCCTCCGGGATATGAGCCCAAGGGAGAGGCGATCCACTGGGCGACCGAACGTTGTCTTGAGACTGGCGCCGCATGTCACATAACAAACGATCCGCGAGAGGCGGTCGGCGGCGCCGACGTCGTTTATACCGACGTGTGGGCAAGCATGGGGCAGGAAGCCGAAAAGGACAAACGGCAGCGACTCTTTGCGCCGTTCCAGGTCAACGCGGCCCTTTTCCGCCTCGCGCAACCGGATGCGATTTTCCTGCACTGCCTACCGGCGCATCGCGGGCAGGAGGTGACGGACGAGGTCATCGACTCCCCACACTCGCTGGTTTTCCAGCAAGCCGAAAATCGGCTGCACGCGCAGAAGGCTCTAATGCTTGAACTGATGAAGAACGAATTTGTGAAACTGCCGGATTTGACGGAACTGCGTGAACTGGCACACATCTAGCGACTGGATGCGGTTACGAGCCACAACCCATGAACACGATGCTGATAGCTGTGGGCGGTAATTCGCTGATTCGAGCCGGAGAGAAAGGAACCATCTCCGAACAGTTGGCGAATGCTCGTCGAACCGCGCGTGAAATCGTCGGTCTGATTCGTCGCGGATATCGAATCGTTCTCACCCACGGCAACGGTCCACAGGTGGGCGCGGCCCTGCTTCGCTCCGAGGCCGGCGCCAGCCAGGTTCCCGGCCTTCCTCTCGATGTCTGCGACGCCGCCACGCAAGGCGAAATCGGCTACATCCTCGAGCAGGCGATTGAGGGGGAGCTGCAAGCAGCCGGTATGAGCGTGCCCGTTATCAGTGTGCTGACGCAAAGCGTGATCTCGCTCGACGATCCAGCCATGAAGAATCCCAACAAACCGGTCGGCCCGTTCTACTCGCGCGAGGAGGCGCTGGAACGCCAGCGTCAACTGGGATGGCAAGTGGTGGAAGACGCGGCCCGCGGCTATCGCCGAGTCGTCCCCTCGCCGGAGCCGATCGAAATCATCGAACTTGCCGTGATTCGCGACCTGGTCGATCAGCGAGTGCTGGTCATCGCCTGCGGTGGAGGCGGCGTCCCGGTGGCCTTGCGCGACGGTCAACCCGTGGGAGTGGAGGCGGTGATCGATAAAGATCGCGCTTCGGCTCTGCTTGCTTCCGGCTTGCGAGTTGACCTGTTCGTCATCTCCACCGACACCGACTACGTTTATCTCGACTACAAGAAGCCAGCCCAACGGCCACTGCACGAAGTGCGCGCGGCGGAGCTGCAACGCTATCTCGAAGAGAACCATTTCGCCCCCGGCAGCATGGCTCCGAAAATCGAGTCGGTACTGCGCTTTCTGCGAGCAGGAGGGAAAGAAGCGATCATCACCTCGGCCGAGACGCTCGAGGATGCGGTCAATGGGGGCGCCGGCACACACATTCTTCCGGATAAGACTGTGGCAGAAATTGAATCCGGCAAGCTGATCGCATTTCCGGTTGGAGGGCGCTGATGACAGATCCGATCATGGCAACTCACTCCGGTGTCGGCGCCGGACAAAGAATCGCCGATCCCGATTACGCGGCATCTGCGCCATCCGCCTCCAGACTGCAACACGTAATCGAGTCGCAGCAATTCACGGTTCCGCTTCTCATGGAGTTATTCGATCGTTCGCGCGGCATGGAGCGCGTCGTCGCCCGCGGTGGCACTCTGGATTACCAGCACCGCATCATGGCCGCGTTGTTCTATGCCTCCTCCACCAGAACACGTTTCTCTTTTGAGGCGGCGATGTTGCGACTGGGGGGGCGCGTGCTTTCCACCGAACATGCGGGCGTTTTTTCCTCGGAAATCAAAGCGGAGCAGGTCGAGGATTCCATCCGGATCGTCAGCGGCAATTGTGATGTAATCGTGATCCGTCACCATGCTGCCGATGGCGCCAGGCGCGCGGCGCAGGTCTCCCCGGTGCCCGTAATTAACGCAGGTGATGGCAATGGCGGCCAGCATCCCACCCAGGCGCTGCTCGATCTGTACACGATTTACCGCGAGCGGCCGATCAACGGCCTGAGCGTGGCCATCATTGGCGAGCTTGATAAGGGCCGCACCGCGCGCTCGCTGGCCTATCTGCTGGCCAAATTCGAACGAGTAAAAATTTTCTTCGTCAGCCCGCCCGAATTGCAGATGAAACTCGATATCCTCGAGTATCTCGAAGAACATGACGTGCGCTTCGAGCTGGAGCCGGACCTGGACCGGGTGATCAGCGAGGTCGATGTCGTCTACCAGACCCGCATCCGCCCCGAGCGGCTCGTGGGTGATGCCGGTGCCATGCGCCACTACGCCATCGATTCGGCTATCGTTCGGCGGATGAAGCCGGACGCCCTGATCATGCATCCGCTGCCTCGCACCGCTGAACTTGACAAGTCGGTGGATGACGATCCCCGCGCCCTCTACTTCCGCCAGGCCAAGAATGGCCTGTACGTGAGAATGGCCCTGTTGACTATGCTTTTAGAAAATTAGCTGGAAAATTTAGCCAGCGAAAATTAGCTGGCAGCCCGCGGCAGAAGTCGAGATTCGTATCAGGGCACGCCTTCAGGCGTGCCGAAAGAGCCGTAAAGCTGACGCGCCTTTAGGCGCTGGATCTTTGTGGACGACCTTTACCACGGACCGCCGAAACAAGCTAGCTATTATCGAAAGGACTCATCTGTGACCCCCACAGACCACATTATTCATACCCAGCAATTTATCGATCTGGAAAACCGGTACGGCGCGCATAACTATAAGCCGCTCGATGTGGTGATCGTGCGTGCCGACGGGGTTTGGGTCTACGACGTCGATGGCCGCCGCTATCTCGATTGTCTCGCCGCCTATTCCGCGGTCAATCAGGGCCATTGCCATCCCAAAATCCTCCGCACATTGACCGAACAGGCGGAGAAGGTCACGCTGACCTCCCGGGCTTTTCGCAATGAGCAGCTTCCGCTGCTCTATCAGGATCTCCACCTGTTGACCGGCTTCGATATGGCTTTGCCAATGAACTCCGGCGCGGAAGCGGTCGAGACAGCGCTGAAAGCAGCGCGAAAGTGGGGCTATAAAATCAAGGGCATTCCGCAAGATAAAGCCGAGATCATCGTCTGCTCCAACAATTTTCACGGCCGCACGATCTCGATCATTAGTTTCTCGACCGATGACCAATATCGCGACGGTTTCGGTCCATTCACGCCTGGCTTCAAAGTGATCCCCTTTGGCGATGCCCAAGCGCTGCGCCACGCCATCACTCCCAATACTTGTGCTTTCCTGGTCGAGCCCATTCAGGGCGAGGCCGGAATCGTGATACCGCCCGCGGGCTTTTTGGAGGAAGCGGCTGCGATATGCCACCAGGATCGCATGTTGTTGATGGCCGACGAGATTCAATCCGGCCTGGGCCGCACGGGAAAACTCTTTGCCTACATGCATGAGCGCGTCACTCCCGACGTGCTCATTATTGGCAAGGCGCTGGCCGGCGGTTTTTATCCCGTTTCCGCCGTTCTCGCGTCACGCGAAGTGCTCGGAGTCTTCGAGCCCGGCGATCATGGCAGCACTTTTGGCGGAAACCCTCTCGCCTGCGCCATCGCGCGAACCGCGCTCAAGGTGCTGGTCGAAGAAAAGCTGGTCGAGCGCTCGGCCGAACTGGGCGCCTATTTCCTGGGATTGCTGCGCACACTCACCTCGCCCAACCTGAAAGAGGTCCGCGGAATCGGGCTGTGGATTGGCATCGAGCTCTATGGCCCGGCGCGTCCTTACTGCGAAGCATTGAAAGAAGTCGGAATTCTCTGCAAGGAAACGCACGACCACGTCATTCGTATCGCGCCGCCGTTGGTGATTACGAGAGAGGAGATCGACTGGGCGTTCCAACGGATTGAGGGGGTCATCCAAGGGGGCGCGCGCTAGCTTTCGATCGACGGAATCGTAACGCAGTACGTTTCGCTGCTAATGGATGGCCTGGCGGGTGACGTCACCCCCGAACAGCGCGATCACCTGCAAACAGTTCTCCGGAGCATGAACCAGCTCGGTGCCATGGTTCGCGACCCGCTCGAGGCCACCCGGGCCGAGTCCGGTAAGATTCGTATTCAACGCCGTTGCGTCAGCATCAGCGATCTGGCTACCGAGTTCGCGAAAATCTCACATAGCCGAGTTGAAACTCGCTGCGTAGAGATCTTTTGCCTTCACGTCTCCGGGCTCTCGAAACTCACATGAGATAATGGGGCTGCCTCGCCAAGGCCCCGTAGCTCAGATGGATAGAGCAGCGGTTTCCTAAACCGTTGGTCGGCAGTTCGACTCTGCCCGGGGCCTCCAACCGATCAACATCCCTCTGCGCCTTGCAAGCCCCCTCTGCGAGCTCCTAAGCGCCGGTCTCTCACTGGCCGCCTGCTCTCCTTCTCACCCAAGCAAAGCCCCGAAGCGACTCGACACCATCTCACGCATCGGCCACATGTTTATTGAATCGTCATCGTCACCGTCGTTGTGTGCGTCAAGCTTCCGGATGTGCCAGTAACAGTAATCGTGTATTGGCCCGGCGTGGCGTTGCCGCTCGCCGATAACGTCATCGTGCTCGTCTTTGCGGTCGACGTCGGGCTGAACAGCGCTTTTGTATTCGGAGGCGTTCCACTCGCGCTCAGCGCTACCGACTGATTGAACCCTTGCGTCGGTACCACGGTGATCGTGACCTGTCCGCCGGTGTATCGCGGCACGGTTATGGTGGCAGGCGAAGCGGTTAGAGAGAAGTTGCCCACGGGTATGGTCACGGAAATTGTGGTGGTAGCGCTTAAGCTCCCCGACGCGCCCGTGATGGTCACCGTGAACGTGCCGGTACTGGCCGTTTTGCTCGCGGTCAGCGTCACCACACTGGTCTTGGTTGCCGGATTCACGCTGAAAGCAGCCGTTACTCCAGTTGGAAGGCCGGAAGCCGCCAGCGTCACACTACCGGAAAATCCGTTCACGGGAACAATCGTCACCGTGCTCTTGCTGCCGGCGGCGCCTCGGGTCACCGTCAAAGTAGTTGGCGACGTGGAGAGGTTAAAGCTCTGCGCCAATGTCACCGTAAGACTGACCGTGGTCGTTTGTGTCAGGCTTCCAGACTTGCCCGTGACCGTCACGGTTGCTGTGCCCGCTGTGGCGGAAGCGCTCGCCGTCAAAGTCAACGTGCTGCTCGACGTCGCCGGGTTGGGGCTGAAGCTGGCAGTTACTCCGCTGGGCAAACCTGATGTCGATAGACTGACATTGCCATTGAAACCATTCGCAGGGGTGATCGTAATTGTGCTTGTGCCCGCCGTGCCCTGCACGATACTCAGCGTACTCGGACTGGCCGAAAGCGAGTAGGTCGGTGCCGCAGACACGGTCAGGCTGATGGTGGTGGTTTGCGTGATGCTGCCCGATGTGCCGGTGATGGTCACCGTGGCCGCGCCGGTAGTGGCGGCCGCGCTGGCCGTGAAAGTCAAAGTGCTGGTCGTGCTTGCAGGATTCGGGCTGAAGCTAGCCGTTACCCCGCTTGGTAAGCCTGATGCCGAAAGAGTCACGCTTCCACCAAAGCCGTTCGACGGCGTGATGGTAATTGCGCTCGTTCCGCTCGTTCCCTGCACGACACTCAAGCTGGTCGGCGAAGCCGATATCGTGTAGCTCGGCGAGGTCGTCACCGTCAGGCTGATCGTCGTGGTTTGGGTGATGCTACCTGATGTTCCAGTCACCGTTACCGTAGCGGTGCCTGTTGCAGCTGTCGCACTGGCCGTAAAGGTCAAGGTGCTGGTGGTGGTTGCAGGATTCGGGCTGAAGCTCGCCGTCACGCCGGTCGGAAGACCCGACGCAGCCAGTGTCACATTCCCGCTAAAGCCGCTCGATGGAGTGATGGTGACTGTGCTCGTGCCGGTACTTCCCTGCACCACGCTCAAGGTGCTTGGCGAAGCAGAAATCGTGTAACTGGCTGATGCCGTCACCGTCAGGCTGATCGTCGTGGTTTGAGTGAGGCTTCCGGACGTTCCCGTTACTGTCACCGTTGCCGTTCCCTTGGTAGCCGTGGAACTCGCGCTGAGCGTCAACGTGCTTGTCGTGCCAGCTGGGTTCGGACTGAAACTCGCTGTCACGCCACTTGGTAGGCCCGAAGCGGACAAAGCGACCGTCCCGTTGAAGCCATTCGCGGGCGTGATCGTGATTGTGCTGGAACCGCTGGTTCCCTCCACCACGGTCAAAGTGCTCGGGCTAGCCGATAATGCGAAGCTTGGCGCCGCATTCACCGTCAGGTTGATTGTCGTGGTCTCGGTCAAACTGCCCGACGTACCCGTCACGCTGACCGTTGCCGTTCCAGTGGTGGCGGATGCGGATGCAGTAAATGTCAAAGTGCTGATCGAAGTCGCGGGGTTTGGACTAAACGCTGCTGTCACTCCCGACGGCAGCCCGGAAGCCGAAAAACTTACACTTCCGTTGAAGCCGTTCGCGGGCGTGATCGTAAGTGTGCTGGTGGCCGTGCTCCCCTGCACCACGGTTGCGCTGCTCGGACTTGCAGACAACGTGAAGGTCGGTGCTGGAGTAATCGTCAGAGCAATCGTCGTGCTTTGAGTCAGGCTTCCCGACGTGCCTGTAACCGTCACCGTCGCCGTGCCGGTAGTCGCCGTGGCGCTTGCGGCCAAAGTTAACGTGCTCGTGGTCGTCGCCGGGCTGGGACTGAAGCTTGCCGTGACCCCCGTCGGCAGGCCAGACGCAGACAGAGTCACCTTCCCGCTGAAACCATTGATCGGGTTAACTGTGATCGTGCTTGTGCCGCTACTGCCCTGCACTACGCTCAAGCTGGTGGGGTTCGACAACAGCGTGAAACTTTTCGCCGCGGGCGTGACGCTCACGCTGATCGCGATGGTCTGACTCAAACTTCCCGACGTCCCCGTGACGTTGACCAAGGCCGTGCCAGTCGCTGCGGTCGCGCTCGCCTTCAAGGTCAAAGTGCTCGCGCCGGCGTTGATTCCGTTCGGGCTAAATGAAGCGGTAACACCATCGGGCATTCCAGCTGCCGACAAAGTAACATCGCCGCTAAAGCCGCTCGATGCCGTGATGTTGATCGCGGTGGTGACGCTGCCGCCTTGTATAAGGCTCACAGTGGCTGGAATGGCGGCGACCGTAAATACGGCGGGCCAGTTGTTGACCAGGTTGGTGGCGTTCACGGTGCCGATGCCGGTCGCAAAATCCCACCCAGTGGTCGCGGCAAACGCGGGCTGAAAAGCGCTCGCCGAGGTGGAAAGGACGCCGTAATCGCCGGAAGGCAGATAGCAGTTATCCGCCCCCAACCCGTTCACCGAGACGCAATCGACATCGTTGTCCCCCTGGGTAACGTCGTAAAAAATACAACCGCTGTCAGCGCTCTTGCCCAGAGTTGAATTGCATGTCTTATCGCCTGTGGTCCCGTATTGGGTAGCTGCCAGGCTGTAGTAGACGTAGTTCGGATTGCCCTGTGGCCCTCCTGCCTTCTGATTCACCAGCGCCTGGATGGCCGCCATAATCGGCGACGAGAACGACGTGCCTCCCGCCCCCGGCCAGTTCACCGGCGCTTCGGTACAGGGAACACCCTCGGGACCGGAGAAACAATACACATAGTAGTGCTGCCAAACCCCGTTGGCGGCGAACAGCGAAAGGTCCGGAAGGTCACGTACTCCATCACTCGGATTTCCCAGGAGTGATTGGTACGATGGTTTCGGCCATCCCGCGCAGGTGCCGCCTACCACTCCCGGGACTGCAGAGGTTCCCGTTGCGCAGCCGCTGGGCCCACCGCCGCCTCCCCATGTCGTCAAGTAATCCAGCTCGCCCTCGGTGCTATTGCAGAATCCGCTCGTGCCATAAGTCTGGCTGTAGCCGTGATTCTCGGCGATCAGTGAGCTCGCGCAGGAATTATTCCAGGGAATCTCGGGTATGTATGACTTGGCGCTTTCGTAAGTCGAAGAATTCGTGCTTTTCCAATACGTACTGTTCGTCTTCGCGTAGGTATCGCCAAAATCGGTACCGCCCACGGAAACGTTATACGGACTCGATCCCCATCCATTCACTCCAATGCCAAATTGAGACTCAGCATCGTAGTAGTCGCAAAATGCTCCGGCATGGTCGCCCGAGGCAACAAATACCGACACTCCCTCGGCAACCGCCTGCTGGTAAGTTGAATTAAAAGCCGCATTTGAGGTCGAGCCGTTTTGCGCTTCGCACTCGCCATAACTGATCGACATGATGGCCGGCGGCCCAGCGCTCTGGTTCAAAAGATTCTCGACGGCGATCAGACCACCGAACGTGCCGGAATTCGCGCACGAAGCAATCTCCAGCGTGGCGCTGGGCGCGACAGCGCTCGCGTACTCAGCGTCTACGATGGCTTCCCGATCATCTCCATTTGCTCCCGGGTCAGTGCAGTTATTCGTGCCACTGGGGGGAGCGGGGTGGATTGGGGTAAGTGAACCGTCCGTGTATGCAGAAAGCCCGAAGATCGATCGGAACGAGGTCCAATCGTCCGCAGTATAGACATCGGTATCTTCGATGAGGGCAATCGTTTGACCTTGACCGCTGATGCCCGCCGTAAATAACGGATTCAGGTTGTAGATCGTCTCCAGATCGCTAGCGGTCACTAGATAAAGCTTCGTTCCGTTTTGCGTGACGGTGTATTGCGGACGCGGCTCTAATAGCGAATGCGGCGCGAAGTCGTGTAAGGCCACCACACCTTCAATCGCCGGCGCCAGAGCGACCGGAATCTTCGGATCGCTCATGTTGGCGAAATGCCTAACGCCCTTGACTTCGAGGCTATGAATCTCGGTGTGAAACGCCTCTCTTATCTGGCCTGCCGTGCCGGAGAAGTCAATCAAAAGGCCGTTGGTGTAATCCACATTCACCTTCAAACCGTGTGATTGAAGCCAGCTCTTGATCGTCTCGCGATCTTGAACGGCGACGCCAAATCTTTCTCCAAACTCATTCGCGGTCAACCACTGATGAAAACTCGGTGATGAAGAATCGTGGAGGTCATCGATCAACTTCTGCAGTTCCTGCTCCTGCAATGGCGAGCGTTTCAGCAGCAGCTGCAGGTGTTCCATCATCTGGCTGTCGGGCACGGCGCCACGGTCGTTCTTGGCGTTGGCCTGCGGACGCGTGTTACCCGCAAGGGTAACTAGCTTCGCCTCATCTATATTTTGCGTGATCAGAAGCGGGCGCACGTTTTCAGCTCGTGCGAAAGCGGCAATAAGAAATAAAAAGCCGGGCAGAACCAGTTGGGAGAATGGGAGATATCTTCCTCGATGCATGGGGATCCTTCCCGAGCCTGGGGGAAAGAGTGGCTCGAGGACTCAAATTCTGGGTGTTTTTAAATGGCGATGCCGAACGCGCCTACCATCGCGTTCGCTACGTGAGCAGGGGGAGCTCGCGATCCGGTTCAATTTCCGTTTCGCCACAGCCGCGCTGAATTGTAGCGCGATTTCGAGTTAAGGGAATAACTAAAATTCGACTGGGAGAGAGCCAAGCATTCAAAGCGAGTCTAATTCAAGAAGGAATGCCTTCGATAGGCAAGAAATTTCACCTTTAGCACGCATCAATTGCGGTTATGTCGGTTCCTGCCGAACTCCGTCGAACCCGAAGTTCGCGGACCGATTCCCCCTCTGATCATGTCAGGCCTCGGAATAAAACCCCAGCACCTTCACCAGGTCCGTAATCTCGCCTAAATGCCGCAGCGCGTTGCGCAGGTCTTCGTCATCTCCACGAAGCAAATCCACAAAAAACACATACTCCCATGGCCGTCCACGCAGCGGCCGCGACTCGATCTTGCTCAGGCTGATATCGCGCAGCGCAAACACGCTCAGCGCCTTGAATAGCGATCCCGGAGCGTTCCTGGTGCTGAAGGCAACCGATGTCTTATTCGCGGCGCGTCCAGCGCGCGGTTTCCCCCGCACGATCTGAAAAAACCGTGTGAAGTTCTTCTTGTCGTCTTCGATCCCGGCTTTCAAAATCCTCCCGCCATAGACTTCTGCCGCGCGGCGGCTGGCGATCGCCGCACTATCGGTAATCCGCCCGGCCATCACATGCTTTACACTTCCCGCCGTGTCATAAAAAGGTTCGGGCCTGAGCCGAGGATTTTTGGCAAACAAATCGCGGCACTGATCCAATGCCACCGGATGCGAAAAGACTCGCCTCACATCGGCCAACTTTGTCCCCGGCCTCACGATCAGGTTGTGCACAATGCGCAATCGAAACTCACGCACGATATGCACATCGCGGCTGAGTAACAAATCAAAGTGCTCTGCCACCGAGCCGGCCAGCGAATTT